>Ga0307414_10001744_pt1 | contig 11279 bp, 2 predicted proteins | sample DK1Ometagenome_FD_203804 | JGI IMG/M metagenome (GOLD analysis project Ga0307414, IMG submission 203804) | Maize rhizosphere microbial communities from greenhouse at UC Davis, California, United States - DK15-O-3 | ecosystem: Host-associated > Plants > Roots > Rhizosphere > Soil | place: USA...
CCTTGAAATTCCAATTGTGGACAAGGTCCATATCGCCTTCGGAGCGCAGTTCGATTCCGGGCACCAGCTGGAATGCGGCATTGCCCGTCTGGCCGAGCCGCGCACGAATGCCGGTGCCATTGCCATTCATGAACGCCGTCGCATCGGCGATCACCTGCTGCTGCAACGCCGTGTCGATTTCAGCCAGATGGCCGTTCGATGCATCGCCATCGGCATCGTTCAGATCATAGACCCGGAAGGCTTCGAGCTGCGTGTTGCCGCCCGAGACATCGGCGCCCCAGCGCGTGACAGCGACGTCGTTGCCGGTCTGCGCCGCGCGCAACCGGACCGTGCCGCCCTGCCCCTTGCCCTTGCCCGATACGTCGATCGACGCATTGCCGACGTCGATATTGCCGCCGACTGCGACCTGCAGGTCGACCGAACCGCCACGCTGGTCGGCGCCTTTCGCGTTCACGTCGAAGCGCGCGCCGTCGGCGACGATCAGGTCGCCGCCCGACGCGAGCAGGATCGTCCCGCCCTTGGCGCTGTCGCTGCCCAGGATCGCGTCGCTCGCCACCGAAATATCGCCGTTGCCGGTGACGATGCGGAGCGCATCGACACGTGTCGTGCCGTTCAGCACCACGTCGCCATCGAGGATCGCGAAGTCGCGCCGGCGCGAGAAGCCCCAGTCGTTGAGCTTGGCGTTGAGGCCGCCGAAGTCGTCGAGCGTCGAGGTCGTCAGTGCGAAGCTGCCGGTGCGATAACCGTCGGCGACATCGGCCTTCAGCACGCCATCCAGCGTGACGATACCGCGCCCCGCCGACAGCGCCACCGCGCCGGCGTCGCCGCCCGCCGAACCGCCTGACACGTTGAGGAGCGACCCTGCATCGACCAGCGTGTCGCCATTGACCGAAGTGAGCTGGATACTGCCCCCGGGCAGGAAGCCCTGGACTTCGAAGAAGGACACATCGGCGCCGCCGACGTCGATCTTCGCGCCCGAGGCCAGCCGGACATCACCCTCGCGCGCGGTCGCGCGCACCGTTCCCGACCCCGCGCGGATCGCGGCATCGATCAGGACATCGGTTCCGCGGAAATCCAGCAAGGCGCCCGCCGAGGCAAAGGCCGGAAGCGCCGCCGTGCTGCCATTCGCGCGCAGTTCCACCACCCCCGCCGCAGTCACCACATGGCCCGCGCCGCTCTCACCGGTAATCTCGGCGGCGCGGATCGTGAGCGCACCGTCGAAGCTGCTTTCGCCGAGGCCGGCAAAGATCACCCGCTGGTCGGCATTCATCGTCGTCGTGTCGAAGGCGAAATCGACCTTTCCTTCGCCCATCACGATATTCTTCGCCCCCAATGCCAGCGCGCCGCCGTTGCCGGTGGCGTCGGTCGCCGCGGCATCGCTGTTGCGAAGTTCAATCGTACCGGCGGTGATGCTGACATTGCCCGGCGTTTCGCCGCGCGCGATGAAGGCCGCGCCGTCGAGCGCGACCGTGCCAGTCAGGTCGAGCGCCACATCGCCATGGAAATCAATGGTCGAATAGCTTTTGAGCGTCAGCTTGTCGGCCGTCGTCAGCGCGGCCAGCGTTGCCCCCGCGAAGACGAGGCCGTCGGTGCCCTGCGGCACCGCACCAAGGCTGACGAGACCCGCGGCTGCGGTGATCGCATCGGCCTTGATCACCGCGCCGTTGCCGACGATCGTGTTCTCGGTCGAGTCGAGCAGGACCGCGTCCGCCGCTTCGAGTGTGGCACCCGCCTCGACGATCATGTCGCCAGCAACGCTCTGCACATTCTGGCGCGACACGCTGATGTCGCCGAGGTTCGAGACGCGCAGGAAAGCTCCGCCGCGATCTTCGGCAGCGGCTTCCAATTGGCCCTGCTCGTTGAAATAGGCAGGCATGCTCGGTGCGATTGCGATATTCGCCGCGTCCGCGCCGTCGCCCTGGGCGCGGATCACCGACCCGCCTTCGACACGCACGCTCTGGTTCGCGGCGAACAGCAGTTCGGTGCCGGTCAGCGGGTTGGCGCCATTGGTGCGGATCACGACGTTTTCGGCGCCGACGCTCTTTTCGGGTGATCGGACCTCGTCGGCCGAATCGCGGGTATATTGGCCGGTGACGACTTCCAGCCCGCCCTGACCCTGACGACGGACACCGCCGATCAGCAAGCTTTCGGCGATGTTCGAGATTTTGGAAGGATCGAGAACCAGATAACCGGCGAGGTCGCTTACATCGGTGCCCGGCGCCGCGATCACGATATTGTCCGACGTGATATCGACGATGCCGCCGCGGGCGTCCTTCACGCCGCTGGCGCCGCCGGCAAGAATGGTACCGTCGAGTTCGAGCGAGCGGTTTGCCGCAAGCGTCAGGAAACCGCCGTCGACCGGCAGGCGGGGGTCGGCGTTATAGGGATTGCCCGAGCGCAGCAGTCCTTCGAGAAAGCGGTCACTGGAGAAGAAGCTGTTGCCATAGGTTTCGAAGAATTCGGAGCGTTTGCGCACGTCGCTTCCGCTCGTCAGACGCCAGGTCGACAGCGTCTGGTCGGTGATGCCGGTACCCGACAGGCCCCGGCGCCCGAGCACCAGGAAGCTGTCGTCGGACGCCCGGCGCGCCTGCGTCGTCATCGGCGTGTCACCGGCGAGCGAGAGGAGGTAGCCGCCCGGGGTCAGCGCATATTCGGCCGGAAGCAGCGTGTACCAGCCCGCGGGGTTGCCGTCGAAAGCGGCCAGCCACACCGACGAACCGAGCGGCAGATAGCCCGCCGTCGTGCCGCTGTTGACCCTGTCGCTCGAGGTGCCCGGATTATAGAGCGGATCGATCGGCGCGACGATGTCGTTGCCATAGGCCGGGACGATCGCATAATTGCCCGGCACGTCGAGAATGTTCGTCTGGCCCAGCGGCCCCGCGACGAACTCCAGCCCGAGCACGTCGCCGCTGCCCGACACGTCGATCGTCGCGCCTTCCTGCACGTCGATGATATCGCCGCTCAGCGAAACCCGCTTTTCGGGCGGGGTCGACAATTCGGTCGCACCGGTGGTGCCCGCCGAGGTCGGCGCGTACCAGCTCTGACCGTCATAGGTGTAGCCATAAAGGATGGTACGGCCATCGGCGGCCGTCGATGTGACGCTGCCCGGAAGCAATGCGACGCTGCCCGGAACGAATGTCTCGGCGCCGCTTTCGTCGGTTACATTATAGCCCGTTGCGGTCAGGCGGATTTCGCCGAACGGCGCGCGCAGCGTGCCCGCCTGCTCGATTTTCGGCGCTTCGAGGATAAGCGTTCCGCCCGCGGACAGCGGCGCAGCTCGGCGGCCGGTCTGTTCGACGCGGATGCTCCGGTCGGAATCAAAGCGAAGAACGCCGTCGGTGGTCGGATATATTTGCGCCGCGCGCAGCACGAGGTCGCCCGTCGTATGGATTCCCGGTGTAACCTCGCCCTCTTCGGGGACCGGCTGCCCGGCCACTACGCCAAAGCCGCCGCGCATGTCGCCCTGGGCCGCGATGACGACCTTTTCGAATCCGCCAACCTCGAATTTGCCGGCGATTTCGACCGTCTCGCCCGAAACCGTCAGCGTCCCGTCCGCCGGTTCCTTCAGCGCGAAGCCGATCGCGCCGCCGCTGGTCAGATAGACGTTGCGGCTGCTGAACGACATGTCCTGCGTACCGTTGAACCCGCCCGCGACGGTCAGCACCCGCTGGCTCGAAATATCGATCGCCTGATCCGATTCCAGCTTACCCGCTATCGACAGCGTATCGAAACGCTTCATGTCGCGCAGAATGTTCGCACCGACCGTGGCGCGCGAGCCGCGACCGAGTTGCTCCGGATTCTGGACATTGCCGAGCGCAGCGAGCACGAAGGTCATCGAGCGGTCGAAGGCTGCCTTGTCGGCGGGCTCATAGCCTTCCGGAAATGCATAGCGGCTCGGCGGCGGCACGTTCGGAGCCGTCGTCATGTCGGCGTCGAGCACGAGTGCACCGTCGGCGTCCGAGGGATTATATTTGACCAGCGGGCTCAGCACCGTGCGCACGAAATCGGTGAACTCCGCGATGCTCGTGATCTGGATGTCCTCGATGTCACCGGCACCGAAGCCGAGCTGCGATTCGAGCCAGCTGTAATTGTTCGCGAAAAACTGGCGTAGGCTGACCGGGTCTTCCGGCGTCGGTTCGGGGAAAAAGGCATATTGAAGATTATCGAGGATCGATTGCAGGCCGGCCTCGCCCGTCGACCAGTCGGTGTATTCGGGGAGCAACAGCTTGCCGTCGAGCCCGCCGGCGATCTCGAGCTTGCCCCCATAATTAAACTGGCTGCCCGCTTCGCCGCGCAGGTTGCCGAGCAAATAGCCCCCGTCGGCATTGAGATCGATCGCACCGGCATCGCTGCCGATCACCTGATTCACCTTGACCACTGCATAGCGGCCGGGCTGCAGGATCGACAGCAGGCCGCTGGTCCCCGACACGTCGATCGTCGCGCCGGCATCCATGACCACATGGCTGCCCTCCACGGCAACCGCGCCGCCATTGACGATCCGCCCGTCGTACCAGAAATCGCGGCCGTCGGCACCGCCCGGCACCTTCACCGTCTGCGCGATGCCGGTCGCGTCGAGCAACGCGCTATTGCCGAGATAAATGGTGGACGCGGATGTGCCGCCGACCGCAATCGAGCCGCCGTGCGCGCGCAGCGTGCCGTCGATCCGGATCTGCGACGCGTCGAGCAGAATGCTGCCAAGCGGGTCGACTTCGACGAGCGCGCCCGCTTCGATTGTGATGGCATCGCCGAGCAGCTGGAGCGCGCCGCCCTGGCGCAGGTGCGGCGGCAGAAGCGCAAGGTCGGTCACGTCGCGAAGGTCGGTCCCACTCGCTACGTCATAGGCGCGGCCTCGGAAGCGCATGTTGCGCGTCTGGAACAACAGGTTGGCGCCCGAAGCGATCGTCAGCGTATCGGCGCCGAGCGCCAGGCTGCCGACGCCCATGTCGCGGAACAGCCTCTCGTCGATATATTCGGCCTCGCCTGCCGATCCGCCGGCGGGGCCGACGACGACGTCGCCCGAAGCGATCAGCGCCAGCATGCCACCGCCGCCGAGGCCGCCAAGACTGATATCGGCGAAATCGAGAATCGCGCCGACGGTCTGGCCGCCACCGCCCAGTTCGATCTTGCCGCCCTTGCCTTCGAACAGGCGGAAATCGCCCTCGTTGAAGCGGGTGGATGCACCCTGCCCCTGGCTGTTCTGCCCCGGTTTCACGCGCTGGTACCAGCCGCCGCCGCCGGCATCGAGCGTGATGTCGCCCGTCAGCGTCGAGCCGAGCAGACTGATCGTCCCGCCGTCGATATAGCCGCGGATGACATTGGCGGGCGCATCGACGTCATTGATCCACGGTGCAGCGACCGACAACAGGACGTCGCTGCCGATCGTCATGCCATTGGCGGCACCGAGTGCGATATTGCCCGAGGGCGCGATGATCGAGACATTGTTGCCGACGCGGCCAACGCCATTTTCGCTGCTGGTCGAAAAGCCGCCACCTGGCGCGAAGCGGATCGAGACGCCGGGGTTGATTGTTTGGGTCTGATGACCGCTGCCATAACCCAGCACGACGTTGCCCATGCCCGAGAAGAAATCATCCTCGATATAGGAAACCCAACGCGGCTGGCCGTTTTCATAGACTCCCTTGGACGTCCAGAGCGGGTCGCCTTCGGCATAATTCTGCTCGCCATGGCTGGTGCCGACCGCGAACGGATCGAGCAGCATGGCGTCGCTCTCGACGAACGGCCCATTGGTTTCGGTCTCGGTCCACAGCGTGCCGGTGAACGCCTTTTCGTCGGCGACGACGAAGCTGTACGTCGACGACCAGGGTCCATATTCGGGCCCGCCGCGATGGAGCATCGCCGAACCCGCCTTGGGCATGCCGATTTCGCCGACAAGGCTCGCGCCGACAGCGCCGGCGGGAACGCGCGGGGCGCGGATCTGGCCGAGCGCGCCCATCATCTGGCGGTCGCCCACGACGACATCGCCCGTGAGCTTACCGAACAGGCGCGAACTGCCCGACAGCAATTCGACCGACCCTGCGTCGGAACCCTCGACATACCCCTTCTCGAGCCGCGTCGCCTTGCTGATCCCGACATAGCGCAGGTTCGGATCGGCGTCGGAGATATTGTGGAAGCGCCCGAAGCTGTCCTGCAGGCGCGTAACGGTCACTTCGGCGTCGGTATATTTGGTGCTGCCGCCCGATACGTCGATCGTCGCGCCGTCCTCTACGATGGCGAATTCCGACGCGCGGATGCGCACGTTTCCGCCCTCGACCGACATTTGTTCGGCGGTGCGCTGTTCGCCGGCCAGCGCGCCGGTCCAGTCGACGATCGCCGCGCCGTCGCGGCGGTCGACATAGACGGTCTCGCCCACGAGGATGCCGTCGCGTTGCTTCGGTGAGGCCGACACCTCGTTCGAGCGTACTTCGACCGCGAAAATATTGTCGGCGACGCTGCGCTCGACATCGCGCAGACCCGACACGTCGATCCGCGCGCCCGACTTCATGACAAAGCTGCCCTTGTCGCCGCGAACTTCCTGAACCGATCCGTCGGTGGCAGCCGGGCTACTGCCGCCACGTTCGCCGACGCCGCTCGGGCTGGCGTGGATCACGACCTCGCCGCTGCGCGAAATCACGCTGGAATTTTTCTCGAGGACGATTTCATTGCCTGCGATCAGGACGCGTCCCTTTGCAAAGCTGTCGGCAGCAAGGCCGGTGATGTCGGAGGTGTCGGGCGTGATGCTGGTGACGCTGCCTTCACCCAGCCTGACCTTGCCGGCGAAATAATTGCCGCCGACCGAATATTCGCTGAGCATGAAACCATGGCTGGCTTGCAACACGACGGTTCCGTTGCGCTGACGCGCACCGTTGGTAACGCGAATGGCACCCAATTGATCGACATTGGCGCCGACCATCGTCACCGCGCCGCGATCGGCCAGAATCTCGCCGCTGTTGGCGACGGTCATGCCCACATCGCCAGCCCGCCGGAGATAATCTGCTTCCCACTCCATACGCGCTTCAGGCCGGCAACACGGGAAGCCGGGATAGCTGCCATAGGAATCGTTGATAGGCGTCGCCATCACATTGACCGCGAGGCCGCCGCGCGCCGAGTTTGTGAACGCCTGTCCTGCGCTGAGCTTGACCTGCTCGCCGGCCGCCATCAGCACCTGCCCGTCGTGCGCCTGCAACTTGCCTGCGTTCGATACATTCGGACCGAACAACATGATCTTGCCGGGGCTGGCGCTGTCGGACGAACTCGCCGTCAACGTCGCGCCGCGCTCGACCGTGATGCGCGAATTGGCGATGTAATGATTATAGTTCTGCTGCGTCGCGGCGAGGCGCGCGCCATATTGATCGATGAACTGCGTCTTGATCTGCGCCGCCACCTCGTCGCGCAGATTCTGCGGGATCGTTTGCGATCCGGCGGGTATTCCCTGCCAGCTTATCCCTGTCCAGAACTGGCTGATGTTGGTGAAGTTCGAATATTCATATTCGCCCATTTTCGACACGTCGATACCGGCGATGATGCTTTCGAGCACTGCGCCCAGGCCGACATTCGCAAAGTCGGGATCGATGAAATAGACATTCCGGCCCTTGGCGGCATCGTAATAGCTCAGGGTATCGAGGCCGTAGCCCATGTTATACTGGTCGACGCCCTCCATGCCTTTTTCGCGCAGGATCGCGATACGGATCGCGGCCCGCGCGAGGAAGTCGATGACACTGGTGCGCTCGCCCGCGACCGGCGCCGGCGCCTCTCCGAGCAGGCTGCCCGGATCGAGTCCGACCGGCGGGCGCGGCACCATGCCGATATTCTGGGCGGGAAAGAGCGGGTTGGCGGCCTGGCCGCGGATGACCCCATTGCCCGACAACAGGCCATTATACAGCTGGTTCTCGGTGATCGGCAGCGCCGTCGCAAGGATGCTGTGCGCGTTGATCTGCGCCCCATCCTTAAAGATGATGCCGTTGCTATTCTGCAACCACACCTGCCCCTTGGCCGTGATCTTGCCCGCAATTTCGCTTGGCTTGCTGTCGAAGATGCGGTTGAGCGCGATCCAGTCGGTGCCCTGCTGCTGGAAGCGCACCTCCTCATTCTTCCCGACGTCGAAGCGTGACCAGTCGAGCAGCGCCCGCTTCTGTTCCTGCTCGATCGTCATCACCAGACCCGTATTCCCCTGCGCCACGGTCGGCAGCTTGGCGCCCGTCCAGCGCCCGCCCTGCAAGATCTGCGTTCCCGGCAGGGTGCCGGCTTCCTGCGCGGCGGCGGGCTGCGAAGCCATGATCAGCAGCGAGGAGATGCTGACCGATGCCGCCAGCGCGGCGCGGCTCAAACGGGTGATGCGCTTGCGGGCGGGGGCGGTGAAAGCATTGGGAGTCAGCATGACGATTCCTCGGGATCGAATAGGGAAAGGGGGTAGGCGCGAAGGGTGTGCGGATCAGGGGTTGGCCGGCGCCGGTTCGGCGGCCGGCACCGCGTCGCGCTCGGGATAGAAGCCGAGCGCCGCGACCTGGTCGCTGAACTCCTGCAACTTATTCTCCAGCCGGACGCGATAGAGGCCGGTCAGCGGTTCGGTTGCCGCCATCTTCTTGCCGAGGCCCATTTTTTCGTAGTCGGCGATGATCGCGTCGCCGAGTTCGCGCAGCTCGCGGTTCTTGTCGGCGGCAATGCCGATCGCCTTGCGGCTCGCCTCGATCTGGCCGGTGGCGCTGCGTGCCGCAGCGACCTCCGCCTCCATTGCGCGCATCTTTTCCGACATGTCGCGAAGCTGGTCGTTACGCTGCTTCAGCGTATCGATCAGTTGCTGCGCCTGCTCGGCGACGATGCAGCCGCCAGGGGCCGCATTGTCCTGCGCGCGCGCGGCGGGAGCGAAGGCCAGCGCGAGAAGCGACAGGCCGATGATGTGCTTTTTCAACATGATATCCCTCAAAACTTCGCGTTCAGGTCGAGCATGAAGACGTCGGTGTCGATCGGCGGAGCGGCGCCGCCAGTCGCAGGGTCGACAAGGTCGATGGTCCGCGCCGAAAGCCACGAGCCGGTGAGCCAGAAATTCTTGGCGAGCCCCCAGCTGCCGCGGACGACGAAACCTTTCTGGTCGGTGCCGCCGAGACCGAAGTCGGAGTCGGTGAACAGGTCGAGTGTCGAATCGGCTTCGAGGCGGCGGTAACCGGCGCTGAGGCTCCATGCGTTCGCTTCGGCGATTTCGCGGTGGCCGATCGACAGCTGTGCATTCCACGCCATGTCGCCGCTCGACGCGGGCACCAGACGGTCGTCGAGTTCGTCGCGGTCGAAGGCGAAGTTTTTCAACACTTCGAAATCGAGCGCGCCGACGAGGGTCGGGTTGATGTCGAATTCGGCGCGTGCGGTCGCCGCGCCGACGCGGAACTTCGATGCGAGACCGAATTTGACCGTGTTCACGACGCCGCCGTCCTGGCGCAGGTTGAACACCGAGTTGCCGAACTGGACGCGATCAGGCGCGGTGAAGTCGTTATCGCGCAGACCCTGCGTATTATACTGGCCCTGGACGTTCGCGAATTCGTAGAGCGCGGCCGCCGCCTTGAAGCGCAGCCCGTCGACCGGTGCGGTCTTCACCCCGATCTGGCCCGCGAACAGGAATTTGTCGTTGCCGGTGAAGTCCCATTCCTCAAGCGGGAAAGCGCCGCCGGTCAGGAAGACCGAGGTCGCCCTCTCGTCGCCGCCAAGGCGCGCCTCGAACGTCGCCGCAGCGCCTTCGAACTGCAGATCGCGGTCGAACATCAATTCGGTCGAAAAGAAGGGATTGTCGAATTTGCCGAGTATGAGGTTGCTGCCGGCAAAGCGCCCGTCCTTGTCGAACGGGCGCACGCGGATATACGCGCGGTCGAGCCCGACCATGAACTTGTCGAAGTTTCCGGTCAGCGATTCATTCGTCGAAACGGGGTCGATCGGATTGCCCGTGACGAAGCGCAGGCCAGCCTCAACCTTATCCGACACCTTGGCATCAACACCGAAACGGGCGCGGACGCGGGCGCGCTGGCGATCCTTCGTCGTCGCGCGCAGCGGCAACAGGTCATCGACGAAATAGCCGCCGTCGGCGTTGATCGCGTTGATGTCATAGATCAGCGGCGTGTTGCTCTGACCGAAGCCGACATGTTCGCCGCGCACGCGCATGTCGCCCGAGAAATGGAAGCGGCTCAGCCACTCGGGAAGCGCGTCGGGTTGGGCCCAGCCTTCCTGCCGGGCGGTCGCGACGACCTCCTTCTTCACTTCGTCGCGGATCTGGTTGCGGACAGCTTCGGGCACATAGGGAACGCGCACGACGCCGCTGTTCGCCTCGGCGCGCTTGCGCGCTTCGGACAACACCGAATTGGCGTCTTCGCGCGACAGCACGCCCTTGTCGACGAGGACGTCGAGGATGTCGATCGTCGACGGATCGGTCGGACGATCCTGCGCGGCGGCGCCTTGCGGTATGGCGGCCAATGCAGCGAGCGCAGCGGTCGCGGCCAGAAGGGTCGGTTTACGGAAATGGCTACGCATCGTTGATTTTCCCTGTTCCTTGGTCATGGATTTCACGCCTGGTTGAGTTGAAGAGTGATCTGGTTGGGGACGCCCGCGGGCGGCGGCGTGTCGATCCGGTTAAGCCCGCGCAGCGTCTGGAGCAGTTCGGCCTCGAGATCGGCCGGGCGGACGCCCGACAATCCCAGAATTTCGAGCTGCCCCGACCCCGACACACGAACCCGGACGCGAAACTGGAAGCTTGCCTGCGCAAGGTTCGGCCGCTTGCGAAGTTGCCGCATCAGCGCGCGCTGGACGAGTTCGGCATAGGCGCGCGACGCGCCGCTGCCGCCCTTGCCGGTGCCGCCGATCATCGGACCGCTGCCGGTCCCGCCCTGCCCGCGCGGACCGCCCGAAAAGGCACCGCTGTCGCTGGTCGGATCCTGCAGCAGGCTCGACAGGTCGCCGGCCGGCGGGTTGGTGCTCGCCGGTTGTGAGGGCGAGAGCGGGTCGGGCTGAACCGCTTGCGCGGTTTCGGCGACCTTCTCGACCTCCTCGGGCGGCTGCTCGGTGAGTTCGGGCGGAGGCGGAGGAGGCGGCGGCGGGACGGCGAGGTCGAACATCTCGACCTCTTCGTCGCGCACGCGCTCCTCGACCTTGTCGAGGCCCGCGAACCACCAGGCGGCCAGCAACAGCGCAAGGATCAGCGCGGCTGGCCCGGCGGCCCGTTTCATGTCGGGCGTCTTCCGGAGGGATGGGAAAGCGGTCATGGCCGGTCCGATACCCAACTCAGCCCGCGGGCTTTTCGGCGGGCAGGC
>Ga0307414_10001745_pt1 | contig 11275 bp, 5 predicted proteins | sample DK1Ometagenome_FD_203804 | JGI IMG/M metagenome (GOLD analysis project Ga0307414, IMG submission 203804) | Maize rhizosphere microbial communities from greenhouse at UC Davis, California, United States - DK15-O-3 | ecosystem: Host-associated > Plants > Roots > Rhizosphere > Soil | place: USA...
GCCGGGGGGGTGGCGGGGGGCTCGTCCCCCCTCCGGCGGCTTGGCGGGGGGGGGGGGCCCCGCGCCCCCCCCCCCGCCCCTGGTTTCCGCCCCTGCGCCGCTCACCGCGGGCTCGGGTTCCACGCGGGGGACGTCCCGTTCTGCACGAGCAGGCGCGCCTGGGTGCCGTCGCGCCGCATCACCCAGATGGCGGATGGGCCGTCCAGCGTGGCGGCGCGCTCGAACGCCACGAGCTGTCCGTCGGGCGAGACGCTGAACGCGCGCACGTGCTCCCCGCTCAGCGTCGTGATCTGGCGCGTCTGTCCGGTGGCGAACAGGTGCTCGAACAGGTTGACGCTCTCGTCGAGCAGCGCCGTCTGCTTGGCGAAGAGGAAGCCCGAGCCATCCGGCAGCCATCGGAGGTCGCGCACGAACCGCTCCGACAGCGGGTAGGTCACGTCCGGCTGCCCCGCCGTGCTGCTTCCCTCGGCTACGCGGAGGATGTCGACGTTGCTCTCGTCGTCGAGGTGGGCGATGAGCAGCTGGCTGGCGCCGACCGACGCCGGCGCGTAGTCGTAGGCGCACGGCGTGAACGCGTCGGGGTCGAGCAGGTGGTCGAACGTGCTGCCGAGCGGCGGGCTGGCGGGCGTCTGATGCAGGATGCAGCTGCTCGCCTCGAGGTAGGCGACCTTGGCCCCGTCGCTGCGCCACGCCGGGCCCACCGCGCCGAAGCTCTCCAGGGCGCCGCCGAACGAGAGGAGCAGCGTGCCGGCGTCGGCGGTCTGGCCGGGCTGCACGTTCGCCGCTGCCCCGACGTCGTACCACCGGTAGCCGGCGAGCGGAAGGACGGCCACGACGAGCTGCGGGACGCCGAGGTCGGCCACCTTGGGGAAGGTCAGCGTCACGCTCTCGCCCGCGGGAATGAGCGCCGTCTGCGGCTCCTCGGCGCCCAGCACGTAGATGAAGTACGGCCCCGCGTCGGCCATGCCGATGTTGCTCACGCGGACGGTGACCGCGCCCTGCGGGTAGCCCGCGAGCTCGTCGTGCGCCGGAGCGTTCGTCAGCTTCCTCAGGCCGCTGCCGTCGGGGCGGACCGCGAAGATGTCCCAGTGGAAGAGGGAGACGGCCTGCTCGTGGTCGCTCGCGAAGGCGATCTCCGTCCCGTCGGGCTTCCAGCTGAGCCCGGAGACGGCGTAGCCGTTCTGCGGCGATGGCGTCGTCCAGACGGCGCGGTCGTTCCCGCCGTCCGCATCCACGAGCCGGATGTCGCCGCCGCGCGCGTAGGCGAGCGCGGCGGTCGTCGTCACCGCGGAGCTGGTCACGGTGACCGTGGTGCTACCGGTCTTCCCTCCGCCTGTCGCCGAGACGGTCGTGGTGCCCGCCGCGACGCCCGTCACCACGCCCGTGGCCTGGGCCGCGCTCGCCACGGCTGGATCGGCGGACGACCAGGTGAAGGTGATGCCGTCCACCGTCGCCCCGGCGGCGTTCTTCGCCGTCGCACCGAGGGCGACCGTCCCTCCCTCGTCCACGCTCGGGTTCGATGGCGTGACCTGGATCGTTGCGACCGTGCGGTCGTTTTCGGCTGGCCCTCCTGGTCCGCCGTCGTCGCCGCTGCAGGCGGCGAGCGCGAGGGCGAGCGCTGTCGTGATTCCGATGACTCTCATCCTGCCCACCTCAGCTCGGGTGTCACGTCGCGCCCGCGCCGTGCGCGAGGGCGTCCGTGGTGGCGCCGGAGAGCACGCCGCGACCGTCGCCAGCTTACTGGCGCGGGCGGAAACAGATGCTACCTTGGCACCACGCCGCCCAAGCTACGAAGCGTCCTCAAGTGGTCGTCAATGTTGTCAACATGTTGAGCGACAACATCCTGCCGAATGGGCGACACCGCCTCGTCACGCTCGGCAGGCTGGCGCTCCTCGCCCCGGACGGCGGTGAGGACCCGTCGCTCGCCAGGCAACGCCGCAAGCTCGCGCTCCTGGCGGTGCTCGCTCTGGCTCGCCGGCCGCTGACGCGCGACTACCTGGTGGGGATGTTCTGGGGCGAGCAGGAGGAGGCGCGCGCCCGCCACTCGCTGAGCGACGCCCTCTCGCACCTGCGCCGCGTCCTCGGCCGCGACGCGATCACCACGCGGCAGGCCGAGGTCTCGCTCGCCGAGGCGACCTGTCCCGTGGTCGACGCGCACGAGCTGGTTCGGGCGGCGGCGGCGCGCGATTACGACCGGGTGGTCGAGCTGTATGGCGGACCCTTCCTGGACTGCGTCTACGTCGGGAGCGCGAGCTTCGACTCGTGGGTGGAGGGGGAGCGCGGTCGACTCGAGGCGCTCTTCCTCCAGGCGTGCGACGCGCGCTGCACCGTGTTGGCCCGGAGCCGCCAGTGGGAGGAGTGTGCGGCGCTTTCGGCGCGGTGGCTCGCCGTCGCGCCGCTCTCGCCGTCGGCGGGCGTATTCCGGCTGAACGCGCTCAAGATGCCGGGCACTGTGGAGGCGGACCGGCGCGCGCTCGCCGAGTACGAGCGGCTCGCCGCGCTGCTCCGGCGCGAGTACGACCTTTCTCCGGACGCGGCCGTCGCCTCGCTCGCCGCCACGATCTCGGGGCGCCTGGCCGCCGCGGCCCCTCGCGCCGCGACCGCCGCCCTGCCGGACGCGGAGGAGACGTCTGCCGCGGCACTGGTTGCTGCGACCGCCGCACCGCCGCGCACCGACGATCGGATGGGGGAGGGCGAGCTCGCGGCCGCCGGCGCGATGGCGGCCGAACGCACCGGGAGCGCGCGGGAACGCCCGGAACCGCCGCGCGACCCGCGTCGATGGGGCGCGCGGCGGCGGCGCGCCGTGCTGGCGACGTCCGTCGCGATGGCCGCCGTGCTGGCCGCGGCGGCGGTCGTCGCGTTCCGCCGGCCCGCGCCGGTGCCCACCTCCGCCGCCGTCGTGGCCGTGCTTCCCTTCGCCGTGCGCGGCGGCGAGCAGTACGCCTACCTTCAGGAGGGGATGGTCGACCTCCTCAGCACCAACCTGGACGGCGCGGGCGCCCTGCGCTCGGTGGATCCCCGTGCGCTCCTGGGACGCGTGGCGCGCGAGCGAGGAGACGACGCCGCGAGCGCGGACCGGGCGCTCGCTCCCACGGAGGCCCGCGACATCGCCCGCGGGTTCGGCGCGGGGCTGTTCGTGCTCGGCGACGTGGTGGGTGCCGGCGGCCGCGTGCGCATCAGCGCGTCGCTGTACGATGCCCGCCGCGGCTGGAAGGAGGCCGCACGCGCGGTGGTGGATGGCACGCCCGGCGAGCTGTTCGCGCTCGTGGACGAGCTGACGCGGGAGCTGCTCGCCGGCTATCCCGACCAGTCGCCGGACCACCTCACCGGGTTGGCGGCGCGCACGACCACGTCGCTCCCGGCGCTGAAGGCGTACCTGGCCGGCGCGTCGGAGTACCGGGCGGGCCGCTTCGACGCGGCCGAGGCGGCGTTCCAGCAGGCGGCGACGCTGGACACCACCTTCGCCCTGGCGCACTACCAGCTCAGCAACACGCTGCTCTGGGTGGGGCGTGGCGGCTGGGACTCGGTGGCCAGCACGGGGCTGCGCGCCGTGCGCCACTCGGCGCGCCTCACGCGGCGGGCGCGGCTCGTGGTGGAGGCGTACGCCGCCTTCCGCACCGGCGACCTCGATCGCGCCGAGCGGCTCTACCGCTCGATCGTCGGTGCATACCCCGATGAGGTGGAGGCGTGGTACCAGCTCGGCGACGTGCTGTACCACGGCAACGCGCCGCGCGGCCGCTCGTTCGTCGAGGCGCGCCCCGCCTTCACGCGCGTGCTCGCGGCCGAGCCGGAACACCTCGGCGCGCTGCTGCACCTGCTCCGCATCGCGCTCGCGGAGAGGCGGCACGCGGAGGCGGATACGCTGATCCGCCGCGCCGGCGCGCTCGGCACGCCGCCACTGCGTGGCGAGCTCACGGCGCTGCGCGCGTTCGCGATGGACGACGCGCCGGCGCGGGAGCAAGCGCTCCGCACGCTGCGCGAGATGCCCGACGAGGTGGTGCGCACGACCGCCATGCGCGTGGCGCTGTTCACCGGCGACCTCGACGCGGCCGAGCGGATCGCGCGCATGCTCGTCGCGCCCCAGCGCGCCGCCGAGTTCCGGGCCGTGGGGCGGCTGCAGCTGGCGGACCTGGCGCTGGCGCGCGGGCGGCGCCGGGCCGCGCGCGCGCAGCTCGACAGCGCGGCGCTCGGCGCGTCCGACGTCGTGCGGGCCGTCGCGCTCGAGTACCGCGCGCTGCATCTGGGGCAGGAGTTCCTGCAGGTGCCACGTGCCGAGGTCGAGGCAATGCGCGACACGCTGCGGCGCTGGGGCGCCGTGGTGCCTCCCACCGCCTTCCCGATGTGGGCCGTCTACGACGGGCTGCACGGGCACATTCGCCGCTATCTGATCGGCCTGCTCAGCGTGAAGCTGGGCGATCTGGCGGAAGCCGAGCGTCAGGCCCGCGCGCTCGAGGGGGATGCGGTCACCCGGACGGGTGACGCGCGAGCTTTCGCCGTCGGCCTCGGGCGGAGCCTCCACGGACACGCGCTGGCCGCGCGCGGGGCGCGAGACTCGGCGCTCGCCGCGTTCGAGGGCGGCCGGGCGCTCGTCTCCGAGGGGTTGCTCGACGCGCCGTTCGCCAACCAGGCGACCGACCGCTACGCGCGTGCCGAGGTACTGCACGCGCTCGGCCGCGACGACGACGCGCACGCCTGGTACGCGTCGCTCGGCGAGACGACCATGGACCTGGTGGTGTTCGCGGCGCCGGCGCAGCTGCGGCGAGCGGAGCTGTACGAGCGGCGCGGTCAGGCACGGCAGGCGGCGGCGCACTACGCCCGCTTCGTCGAGCTGTGGAAGCACGCCGACCCCGAGCTCCGGCCGGCGGTCGTGAGCGCGGAGCAACGCCTCGCGCGCCTCCGGAGCGGGCAGGGGCTGGCGGCGCGGTAGCGCGAGAGCAGAGGGAAGAACGAAGAGGGAAGAGGAACTGCGCGTGACGCAGTCACCTCTTCCCTCTCCTGTTTCACCGACTGCCGTACGACTGCGGTGCTGCGGCCCCCGGGGTCACCGCCCCGGGGGCGTCCGGCTCAGCGCTGGCGCAGGCGCGGCGGGGCGGCCACGTACCGGCTCGGCAGGCGGAACGTGGTCCGGCCGAGGAGGCTCTGCGAGACCGAGCCGTTGAACGAGCCCTCGCGCGACGCGAACTGGAAGGTGCTCCCGTCCTGCGGCGCGCCACCGAGCACGAAGCTGAAGAAGCCGCCGTACGCGCTCACGGTGTACGCCGTCGGCGCCGCGGCCGACAGCCCCCACGCGGCGGCGTTGTACCCCGTCACGCCGCTCAGGTCGGGCATGTCGAGCGTCCAGCTCGTCGCGTTCCCGCGGTAGCCCGAGGTCATGCTGACGCTGGCCTCGTTCCCGTCCTCCTGCGCGTAGCTCGCCGAGGCGAAGAGCTCGTACTGCGTCGCCACCGGCAGCACCGCGCGCAGGCGACGGCTCGGCGTGGTGGCGAGCGAGCTCACCGTCGGCGCGAGCGTGGGCCCGAGCGCCAGCGTGCGGTTGGCCGAGCTGGTGAAGTAGAACGAGGCGAAGCGCGAGTTCGGCCCGTCGTTCGGCGAGCTCGCGACGACCACCGCCTGCTGGAGGTCGCCCGCCTGCAGCCTGTCGGCGGGGAAGCCCAGGTAGGCGAAGGCGCCGTCGCTCACGTCCGACGCGAAGTTGAGGTTGGTCGTGGTGCCGTTCGCGGTCGTGAGCGAGGCGAAGAGCGAGGCGTCGTCGCCGCCGATCCCGGTCACGGTCACCTGCGACGTCACCGGCGCGAACGACTCGGCCGCGTTGAAGTCGAGCACCGGCAGCGTGCTGCCGTTCGCGGGGTTGATGCCGCGACGCACGATGAACTTGTTGGCCGCGAACGTGGCCCCGGTGAGGCGGGCCGCGATCAGGTCGCGCGCGCCGTCGGGCACGGCGGTGAGCTGGAAGTTCGTCCCCAGGGTGGGGATCACGCTCGTCGTCGCCGAGCCGAGCGCGATGGAGGCGATCTCCGTGGCGCTCACGTTGGCCACCGAGCCGTTGATCGTCTTGCCGGTCGGCGTTCCCGGGTCGCACGACTGGGCCGCGGCGGAGTTGGCGATCTGCTGCATCTCGGTCGCGCTGGCGTAGAACACGTCGAGCGAGTACTGGCCGCCGCCGAGGTCCTCGACCGAGGCGATGCCGCCCCTGTTCGCGGAGAAGGTGATCGAGTACGAGCCACCCGTGCCCGCCGTGACGCGCGTCCAGGCGCCGTCGCCGTCCTGCATGCCAACCCAGAGCGGCGGCGTGTCCTCGGCGCAGTAGGCGAGGGTGATCGTGGTGCCGGCGCCACCGCCGGCCGTGACCGTGACGGCGAGCGTCGCCGTCTGCTGGGTGACGCCCGTGCCGGTACCCGTGACGGTGATCTGATGCGTGCCGGCCGCCAGGCCGGCCGCGGCCTGCACGCTGATCGTCGCCGTGGTGCCGGTGACCGACGTCGGGTTCACGGAGACGGTGAGCCCCGCCGGCGCGCCGGTGGCCGCGAGCGCCACCGCGCCGTTGAAGCCGCCCGCGCGTGTGACGGTGGCCGTGCTGGTCGCCGCCGCGCCGCCCGCCTGCACGGTCACCGCGGTCGGGGCGAGCGCGAGCGCGAAGCTCTGCGCGGGCGCCGTCGACGTCACCGTGAGCGAGAGCTGCACCGTGCGGTTGGTGAGCCCCTCGGCGGTGCCCGTGAGGGTGACCGGGTAGACGCCCGCCGGGACCGCAGCACCGATCTCGAACTTGACGGTGCTGGTGTCGGCCGTCACCGGGTTGACGGTGATGCCGCGCGCGACGCCGTCGGGGACGCCGCTCAGCGCGAGCGTCACCGGGCCGGTGAAGCCGCCGGCGCGGACGATCTGGATGGCCGCCGAGTCGCGCGCGCCCTGCGCCACCGTGAGCGAGGCCGGGCTGAGCGCGATCGTGTACGCCGGCGACTGCGCCGCGGCGACCGTCAGGGAGAGCTGCGCGGTCTTCGTGGTGACGCCCTGCCCGCTGGCGCGCACGGTGATGGGGTAGGTGCCGGCAGCGGCCTCGCCGCTCGCCGCCAGGGTCAGCGTGCTCGTGGTGGCGTTGCCCGGCACGCTCGCCGGCGCGAACGAGACGGTCACGCCGTCCGGCGCGCCCTCGGCGGCGAGCGTGACCGCCTCCGAGAAGCCGCCGGCGCGCGTGATCGTGACGGTGGCCGTCTCGCTCTCGCCCTGCGTCAGGCTCAGAGTCGAGGCGGACAGGGCGACGGTGATGCTCCCCGTGTTCACCGTCGGCGGGTCGTCATCGCCGCCGCAGGCGGCGAGGAGGGTGAGCGTCCCTGCCAGGGCAGCGGACGTCAGGCGGGTCGTCAGGCCCGAGAGCGGGAGTCTGCGCAAGGTGTTCTCCACGTGGTGCGGTGTGGTGGGAAGGAGGAGGAGGTAATTCGTTAGACGCAGACAGACGCGCTCGATTCTCGTTTCCCCCTAACGCGACGGGCCGGCCCCGTGAGGGAGCCGGCCCGCCGCTTCTCACCCGCACCTGCGGCCGGTCACACCGGGAAGAGCATCTCCCGGTACTTCGGCAGCGGCCAGCTCGCGTCGGCCACCGTGAGCTCGAGCGCGTCGCAGCATGCGCGCACGCGGGCCATCGTCTCCGCCCCCTCGCTGGTGAGCAGCTTGGCCTGCGCGTCGGGCTCGTGGTGCATGCCCTCCGCACGGTCGATCGTCTCGCCCAGCGCCGCGCGCCCCTGCTGGAGCTGCACGATGAGCTCGCCCACCCGGTTCGCCGCCTCCACCTGCGGGATCACCGCGATCCCCGCGGCCTTCGCGTGCGCCGCGCCCCTGGCCAGGTCGCTCGCGTACGAGAGCGCCGCCGGGAGCACCAGCGTGTCCACCATCTGCTGCAGCGTGTGCAGCTCGATCAGCATGTCCTTCACGTAGCGCTCGATGCGCACGTGGAAGCGGCTCTCGAGCTCCACCTCGGTGAGGATCCCGAGGCGGCTGAAGAGGGCCCGGGACTGCGCCGTGACCATCTGGGCCAGCGCCTCCGGGGTGCGGCGCAGGTTCGGCAGCCCGCGGCGCGCCGCCTCCGCCACCCACTCCTCGGAGTAGTTGTTCCCCTCGAAGCGCACGGCCTCCGTCTCCCGGAACGCCTCGCTCACCACCTGCAGCACCGCGTCGTCGATCGACTTCGTGGTCTTCTTGGCCTCGCGCAGCTTCTCGGTCATCTCGTCGATGGCCTCGGCCACCACGGTGTTGAGCAGCATCACCGGGAAGGCGATCGACGCCGAGGAGCCCACGGCCCGGAACTCGAACTTCATCCCCGTGAAGGCGAAGGGCGAGGTGCGGTTGCGGTCCGTGTTGTCCTTCTGGATCTCGGGGAGCTTGGCGACGCCGAGCTGGATCATCTGCGCCGCGGCGCTCCCGTTCGACGGCTTGCCGCTCGCGATCTCCTCGATCACGCGCGTGAGCATCTCGCCCATGAACACCGAGATGATCGCCGGCGGCGCCTCGTTCGCGCCGAGCCGGTGCTCGTTCCCCGAGCTGGCGATGCCGGCGCGCAGGAGCCCGGCGTGCTTGTGCACGCCCTTGAGCACGGCGGCGAGGAAGAGGAGGAAGCGCACGTTCTGGTGCGGCGTCTTCCCCGGCTTGAGCAGGTTGAAGCCGTCGAGCTCCGCGTTGTCGGCGGTGATCGCCATGCTCCAGTTGCAGTGCTTGCCGCTCCCGTTGATCCCGGCGAACGGCTTCTCGTGCAGCACCGCCTGGAGGCCGTGGCGGAGCGCCACGCGCCGCAGCGTCGCCATCACGAGCTGGTTGTGGTCCACCGCGATGTCGGTGTCCTCGTAGTGCGGCGCCATCTCGAACTGGCACGGCGCCACCTCGTTGTGCCGCGTCACGATGGGGACGCCGAGCTTGTACAGCTCCTGCTCCACCTCGGCGATGCACGCCTGCACGCGCTCCGGGATCCCGCCGAAGTAGTGGTCCTCGAGCTGCTGCCCGCGCGGCGGCGGCGCGCCGACCAGCGTCCGCCCGCCCATGAGCAGGTCGGGGCGCAGGGCGAAGTGCGCGCGGTCGATCAGGAAGTACTCCTGCTCGGGGCCGAGCGTCGTGTGCACGCGCTGCACCCCCTCGTCGCCGAGCAGCTCGAGGAGGGCGACCGCCTTCGCGGAGAGCACCTCCGAGCTGCGCAGCAGCGGCGTCATCTCGTCGAGCGCCTCGCCGTTGTAGCCGATGAACACGCTCGGGATGCAGAGCGTCTTCGACCCCGCGCTCTCGACGATGAACACCGGGCTCGCCGGGTTCCACGCCGTGTAGCCGCGCGCCTCCCACGTCGCGCGCAGCCCCCCCGAGGGGAAGCTCGAGGCGTCCGGCTCGCTCTGGATGAGCTGCTCGGTGGAGAAGCTCTCGATCGGCTGCTGGTCGTCGTCGAAGGAGAGGAAGGCGTCGTGCTTCTCGGCGGTCAGCCCCGTCTGCGGCTGGAACCAGTGCGTGAAGTGGGTGACGCCGCGCGAGATCGCCCACTCCTGGATGGCGTCGGCCACGGCCGGCGCGATCTCGGGGTCGAGCTTCTTCCCGAGGCGGATGGCGGCGACGAGCTTCTGGTAGACCTTCTTGGGCAGCTTGTCGCGCATCTGACGCGCGCCGAAGGTGTTGCTGCCGAAGTACTCGGAGGTGGGGCGCGCGACGCCGTTCCCGTTCAGCGACGAGGTACGCGGCGGGCGTGAGAGGACGTCGGCGAGGGCGGCCTTGCGAGCGGTGTCTGCGGCGGCGGGCATGGGGGCGCGAGAGCTCCTGTGCGGGGGCAGTGGACGGGTGCGGCTACTCCCAACAGCAACGGCGGCCGCTACAGGTGCCAGGGTCGCCGTGCGTGGTGTACTGCATTTCGTGCTTGCGACGCAAATCTAAGCGCACAGTTCGCGGCCTGCCAGCGAAAAAAAAGCTGTTGCGTGAATCCAACGTGCAAAATTTGCACGAAATGGATGACACCGGTACATGAGACCGGGCGCCGGCCGGCGGGGCGGCCGGCGCCCCACCCCCCGCGCCCGGCGTCGCTCCTGGCTCCGCGCCTCAGCGCGGGCGCGCGATCAGCCCCAGCGGTACGCGCCGGATGCCCCGCCAGCTCCGCCGCTCTCCGCTGGCGTCGCGGAGGGTGAGCTGGGCGGAGATCCCTCCGTCGAGCAGCATGGCGCGACGGGCGCCCAGGGCACCCATGAGCGCGGCAGTCTCGGGAGCGGTGAGCCCGAAAGGGAGCGTCGCGAGTGCCTCGCCCACGGCGTCGAAGCGGGTGAGGGCGATCAGGATCCGCCCGTCGTGCAGCTCCCCCACCGCCAGCCGAGCATCGCGGTGGGCGACGTTCACCCCCAGGCCGGCGGCGCGAAGGGGTGGGGCCACCTCGCCGTCGCCGAGCAGGACGGCCGGGTAGGACTGGAAGGCGACGTGCGCCGCGCCGCGCGCCCGCAGTGCGGCGATGCTCTCCGCCGGGGCGATGGACGGCCGCCCCGCGCTGTCCACGACGAAGGCCGCCGAGAGGGGGCCGTGCCCGGGCGGCTGCAGCTCGCGCCCGTCTCGCACGATCCACCCCCACGGTGCGGCATACGCGAACTGCCCGGCGTTCAGGGCGAGCGCCGCCTCGTCCGGTACCGAGTCGATCGTCCACGTCCCACGCCCGTCGCGCGCGGCGCGTTGCGCGAGGTCGAAGTGGAAGCGCGCCGGGTCGAGGCGCACCAGGATGACGCGCAGCCGCCACGCCTCGCCGGTTCCTGCGACCCGGATCGTTCCCCACTCGAGCCCCGGCGCTCCCCCCGCCTCCCAGCGCACGGCACCCGCGAGCGGCGCCGTGCTCCAGCGGGACGGGGCGCGCTCGGAGCTCCACCAGGTGCGCCACTCGCCGCTCGCCTCCTGCACGCGAAGCGCGGAGCGCGGCAGCGGGTCGCCGGTACCGCGCGCGCCGTCGCGCGCCCCGCCCGAGGCGGGTGTGCCCAACGCGAGCGCGGCGGCGACCACCGTCGTCACCGCCGCGCGCACGCCGCTGCTGCCTGGCATCATCGAGCGGACCCGGTTCCCGTACGTGCCTCGCGTGCGCTCAGCGCATGTAGGCGGGCTTGACCGGATGCTCGGGCGGAGCGCCGCACTTCTTCATGGCCGCCATGCTCTTCTGATGCGCCGCGATGCTCTCGCGCGCGTACTGCTGCTGCTCGGGGCTCGACGCCGTCGCCTTGATGCCGAGGATCTTCTGCGCCGAGTCCGAGTAGGCCATCGCCTTCGCGTTGTCGCCGTTCTTGTGCGC
>Ga0307414_10001747_pt1 | contig 11271 bp, 11 predicted proteins | sample DK1Ometagenome_FD_203804 | JGI IMG/M metagenome (GOLD analysis project Ga0307414, IMG submission 203804) | Maize rhizosphere microbial communities from greenhouse at UC Davis, California, United States - DK15-O-3 | ecosystem: Host-associated > Plants > Roots > Rhizosphere > Soil | place: USA...
CCGCAAGGCCCGCCCTTTTGGCTCACCGCCTCGCGCAATCCGGCGTCAGGAGATCACGACCTTCGGGCAGGATCACGCCACCGCCAATGTCGAGTTCCAGCGCATCGGTGGCGAGGTGATCGGTCGCCAGAGTCAGAGCTGGGCGCGGCTACCCGAGGGCTGGCGCATCGTCTCGGCCCATGTCTCCCTGCAAGGCAGCGGCCACTAAAAGCCGATAGCGCGCCCGTCACTGCGCGGATCGCTGGCACCTTCCAGCGCACCATCGGCGTGCCGCACGATGGCGCCGGCATGGCCCATCATCGCGGTCATCGGCGCGACCAGCTCCACCTCATGCCCGGCGGCACGCAACTGCTCGTAAAGCGCCGGGTCGAAGCGATCTTCCAGCTTCAAGGATGTGCTGTTCTCGCCCCACGTCCGGCCAAGCAGCCAGCGCGGTGCAGCGATGGCTTCATCCAGCGGGATGCCGAACCGCGCATAGCGGCTGAACAGAGCCGCCTGCGTTTGCGGCTGCCCTTCGCCGCCCATCGTTCCATAAGCGAGCCTGCGCCCATCATCGAAATGGGCGAGCGCGGGATTGAGCGTGTGGAAGGGCTTGCGGCCAGGGCGCAGCGCGTTCCAGCCATCATCGGCAAGGCGGAAGGAGCAACCCCGGTTCTGCCATGTGATCCCCGTTCGCGGCAGCACCACGCCCGAGCCGAACTCGAAATAGGTGCTCTGGATGCAGCTCACCATCTGCCCGCGCGCATCGGCGGCGGCGAACCAGCATGTGTCACCCAGCGCAGAGGGGCGGGGCCAGGGCATCGCGACCGCCGGATCAATCGCGTCCAGCATGCGCTGCAGCATGGCCTCATCATCGAGGAGCGCTTGCGGATCGACCATCATGAAGGCCGGGTCGCCCACATGCGCATCGCGCACGAGAAAGGCCTGCTTCGTCGCCTCGACCAGAGCGTGGAGATGATCGAAGCCATCGACCTGCGCCGCATCAAGTCGGTCGAACAGCGCAAGGATCAGCAGCGATGCCAGCCCCTGTGTCGGCGGCGCGGTGTTGAACAGGCGCGCATCGCGCAACCGCACGGAGAGGGGCGCTGGCAAACTGGCCTGATGAGCGGTGAGATCGTCAAGCGTAATCGGGCTCCCCAATGCTGCAAGATCGTCTGCAATATGCTGCGCCAAAGCGCCATGATAATAGCTGTCCAGCCCCTCGTTCGCCAACATGCGCAGCGTCCGTGCAAGCATCGGCTGCCGCAGCGTGTCGCCCTGCTGCAGCGGTCGCCCCTCCGGTTCGAACGTCGCCGCATAAGCGCCCGGCAGATCGCGCAGCTCGGCTGATTTGCTTGAGGCAAGTTCCGCACCGCCCGCTGTCACGCGCACACCCTGTTCGGCATGCGCAATCGCATCCGCCAGCAAGCGGCTCATCGGCAAAGGCGATGGCAGCGAGCGATAGGCCAGATCCCATCCGGAGACTGTCCCCGCAACCGTGTTCGCCGCCAGCGGCCCACGCCAGGGAATCTCAGCCATGCCCGCGTAAAGGCTCGGTCCCAGCGCAAGCGGACTGCGTCCACAGGCATCAATCGCCCACACGCGCCCATCCGGCTCGGAGATCAGCCAGAAGCCATCGCCGCCAATACCAGTCATATGGGGATAGACTGCCGCCAAGCACGCCGCTGTCGCAATCGCCGCCTCAATAGCCGATCCGCCATCGCGCAGAACGGCAAGGCCAGCCTCGCTCGCCAGATGATGCGGCGCGGTGACCATGCCTTGCTCGTTGCGCATCTCAGCCTGCATCGTCATCATCCCATCCGCATAATCAAGTCACAGAAGTAGTAAGCACATTGTGCATAACTTTCAACTTCAACTCGCCAACATGCCTGCTATGCTCGTCCCCAAGTCGACGCTGGAGAAAATCATGCGCAACATAGTCCCGCCCCTCGCCTTGATCTTGCTGGCCTGCACATCCCCCGCTGCCGCTGCCATGGCAGATGTTGCGGGCGCCATGACGGCGATCGATGGGGTCATCGGGAGCAGTCGCGCTGATCTGATAGCGCTCTACGAGGATTTGCACGCGCATCCCGAACTCGGCCTTCAGGAAGTCCGCACTGCTGCCCGGCTTGCCAAAGAAATGCGCAAGATCGGCCTGACCGTGACGGAAGGGGTGGGCGGCACCGGCCTTGTCGCCGTGCTGCGCAATGGCGAGGGGCCGGTCGTCCTCATCCGCGCCGATATGGACGCCTTGCCGATGAAGGAACTGAGCAGCGTTCCCTTCGCGAGCAAGCAGGAAGTGCCTTACCGTGACGGTACAACCTTCGTCTCGCACGCCTGCGGGCATGATGTGCATATGGCCTGGTGGGTCGGCACGGCCAAGGCTCTCACCGCCGTGAAAGCGCAGTGGCGCGGCACGGTGGTCTTTGTGGGCCAGCCCGCAGAAGAAGGCGGTGACGGCGCGAAGAAGATGGTCGAGGACGGGCTGTTCACCCGCTTTCCCAAGCCGGACTTCGGCTTCGCGGCCCATGTCGGCAATGATCCTGTCGGCACGGTGCTGGTGAAGGAGGGCGCGTTCACGAGCAATTCGGATACGGTGCGCATCACCTTCAATGGCAAGGGCGGTCATGGCTCCATGCCGAGCGCGACGATCGATCCCATCGTCATGGGCGCGCGCTTCGTGACGGATGTGCAAAGTGTCGTCAGTCGGGAGAAGGATCCCTTCGCATTCGGCGTCGTGACGGTCGGCGCGTTTCAGGCGGGATCGGCAGCAAACATCATTCCAGACAGTGCATCGCTTGCCCTCACGATCCGCTCTTTCTCTCCCACGGTGCGCGATCAATTGGTGAGCGGCGTCAAACGGACGGCGCAGTCGGTCGCTTCCATGTCCAGAGCGCCTGAGCCAAAGATTGAGCATGCGCCCGGCGCCTCCTCGGTCATGAACGATAGCGCCTTGGCGGCGCAGATGGCGCTGGTGCTCAGGGACGCGACCTCAATCACCGCGACGCTTGCGCCAGAGACAGCGCCCGGCAGCTCGGCCAGCGAGGATTATTCAGAGTTCGTCGCCGCCAGCGGCATGCGCTCGGTCTATTTCGGCATTGGCGGCTATGATCCTGCCGTCATCGCCGATTATCGCGCGCGCAATGAGCAGGTGCCGGTCAATCACTCGCCCTATTTTCTGCCCGATGCCACCAGGGCGATTCCCATCGGCATTCGCACGCTGACGCTTGCGGCGCTGACTGTGCTCGCGCCCGCAAATGGCAATTAACAGACTGATCGTGAGGGTGGGCGGTCGGACGGCGAGCCTTGCTGCCGCGTACGACCGCTCTGTCAGCTAACCTTCTAAGTCTGATGCATGATCTCGGGCACTACCTCTGGTTACCAGACGCCATAAAAAGCACCTAAGTCCGCCTAATTTGCATTTGACTCTCATTAGCGACGAAAATAAACGCGCCTCCTGCGAACATTATGGGGGCATCATGAATAGCAATTGGTTTCTGTCGACGTCGCTCTTGGCGGCACTGGCCTGTCCTTCGATCGTGCGTGCGCAGGAGGTTGCGCCAGCGGATCAGCCCAGGGAAATCATTGTCACGGGTGAGAAGAGCGCGCGCAGCCTGCAGGAAACGACCGCCTCCGTTGGTGTCGTGACTGCCGAGCGGATTGCTGATGAGAATGTCCTGACCATACAGGAAATCTACAATCGCACGGCCAATGTGTCCGAGACTTATGGCGCGTCCGGCTTCTCCATTCGCGGCATCGATCAGCGCGGTGTCTCTGGCGGCGGCGATGCTGCGACGGCGACCGTGTTCGTTGATGGCGCGCCGGTTCAGCAAGACGCTCTCTCCCACGGTCCGACCGACATGTGGGACGTTGCGCAGGTCGAGATTTTCCGCGGCCCTCAGTCCACCATACAGGGGCTTAACGCGCTGGCGGGCGCCGTGCATATTCGCACACAGGACCCCACCTTCGACTGGGGCGTGAAGGGGCGCGCACTCGTCTCCTCCTTCGACACCACACAGTTTGCGATTGCTGGTGGTGGACCTTTGGTGGCGGACGAGCTGGCGGTCCGGATATCCGCTGAAAAGCGGGATTCCGACGGCTATATTCACAACCCCACGCGCAATGCACCCGAAAATCCCGTCGACTCCGTCTCGATACGTGGCAAGCTACTGTGGACGCCTTCGGCCTTACCGGGCTTTGAGGCTCGGCTGAACTATCATCATTTCGAGACAAAGGGCGGCTATGTATTCGTCTATGTCGATCGTGCGAACGGCAATTACTTCGACACAAGGACGAACCCGTCCGACTATCCCAATAGCAGCGATGTCGATAATGATCAGGTGACGCTGGATCTGCGCTATGATCTGGGTGGAGGCCTGTCCCTGAGCACGCTCGGCACATGGACGGACACCGATTTCATCCGCAAATATGATGGGGATTCCTCGGCCGCCAGCATCGCCTTTAGTGACATAGCGGGTGGCGCGAAAACCTTCACCCAGGAGTTGCGCCTCAATTATGAGAGCGATCGGCTGAGCGGACTTGTCGGCCTGTTCTATTATAATCGCGACCAGTATCGGCAATCGCATCAGGTGACGCTGGTGCCCACCCCCACCGGCACGATCATCAGCGCACTCACTCCCAGTCTCGGCGCGGCGACAGCGGCACAGGTCGCGGCGATCTACACAGCTGCGGTTCCTGTCATCCCGGTCGACTATGTCTCGGATTTTCCAACGCAGGTCGAAACCATGGCCGTATTTGCCGATGCCCGGTATCGGCTGACCGACCAGCTGTCGCTGATTGGTGGCTTCCGCTACGATCATGAGCGCAACAAGATCGGCGGGGAGGCGATCGCGACGTTCGTAGGCAAATTGCCGAACGCAACATCATATCCCGCTCCTCTCGATGGCGCGATCACGGCGCTGAACGGCTTTGTGCTCGGGCTGGTGCAAGATGCCAATGGCTCCGCGCCAGCCAGCGCGCGCAGGTTCGATGCCTTCTTGCCCAAGGGCGGCCTCGAAATGGCGTGGACGCCCGATCTTTCGACTGCCTTTGTCGTGCAGCGCGGCTATCGTTCGGGCGGCAGCAGCTTCAATACCGCGCGTTCGCAGCTCTTCGCTTATGATCCCGAATTCACCTGGAACTATGAGCTCTCCTTGCGCTCGGCCTGGCTGGATAACCGACTGACGCTCAATGCCAATGCGTTCTACATCGACTGGACCGAGCAACAGACCATCGCCAATTTCGGCAACGGCACTTATGATTCGCACACGGTCAATGCTGGCAAGTCGCATGTTTACGGGTTCGAGGTCGAGGTGGCCCATCGCATCTCGTCCGGCTTCGACTGGTATGCCAGCCTCGGGCACACCCGCACGAAGTTTGACGAATTCGTGACCGATGTTGGCTCGATCACGGACCTCTCGGGTCTGGAATTCCCCTATGCGCCCAAATGGACGCTCTCCGGCGGCGCCAATGTGCGGTTCGGCGGTGGGTTCAATGCCAATGTCAACGCCAGCTATCGCAGCGGCGTGATGACCGACGTGGCGATCCCGCAGACGGACAGCCGTGTCGGTGCGCGAACGCTTGTCAACGCGCGGATCGGCTATGAGGCCGATCACTGGAGCTTGTCACTCTTCGCCAACAACCTGTTTGACGAGAAATATGATCAGTACGTCAACGGCTACAGCAATTTTTCGGTCATCGGCGCACCCCGCAGTGTCGGCGTGGTGCTGGAGGCCGGCTTTTGAGTGACGCCGGATTTCTGGCGGCGATCGTAGCGATCATCGCCGGCAGCTTTGCCGGCGCGTGGTCGTTGCGCCGCGCATGGCGCCTCAAGGAGGGCAAGGCCCGCTGGCGCTGGATGGGGCTTGCTCTGCTTGGCATGACCCTGCTCTGGCCCGCGTGGATAATCGGTGAGGCGCGCGGTCCTTTTGTGGCGGTGACGCTGCTGTCCGTCATGGTACTTGTGGTGATCGCCTCGGGCTATACGCTTCGTCCGGCCCGGGCAGGTCGCGCCGCGCGGGAAGGGCTGGCTCCGGAGCCTGCTGAGCGGGCGCCAAGCGCGTGGCGCACGACCTTACGCTGGTCGCTCGCTGGCCCCATCGGCATGGTGGCGGCGATGGGATTGGGGATCAGCTATGCCGTATGGGCACCCGGCGCGATCCAGACGCGGTTGCTGATTGGCGGGCTGATCGTGCCGCTCGCCTGGGGCGGCGCGATGGCATGGACCCTCGCGGATAGCCGCATTCTGCGCGCGACGGCGGTATTGATGGGAACGGCCATCGTCGGGTTCGGCGCGGCTATGCTCAAGGGGCTGACATGACGAAGACCAAAAAACCGGCATCCTTCCCATCGCCCGATCTCGTGCGTGCCGTGCTCAAGGGGCATAGCGGTCTGGGTCTTGCCTTCGCTGCACTTCTTTATCTGGTCTGCCTCACCGGGGCGATCGCGGTGTTCGCCAACGAATTCTATCGTTGGGAGAATCCGGACGCCGAGCGCATGGAGAGCATCTCCGCCGACGCCGTTCAAACGGCCTATCGGGAGGCGATGGCGCGCACCGCGGGCGCGGTCGAGCATGTTCTCATCCTGATGCCCAGTGACGACCGCCCCTGGCCGACCCTGCGTGTCGATGCCGAGGATGGCACACGAACAACATGGATTGCCAACAGCGCGGGCCGCCTCACTGGAGAAATGCGCGAGAGCTGGACGCATTTCCTCACGCGGTTGCACATCAACCTGCACCTGCCGCAGAGCTGGGGAATCTTCATTGTCGGGCTGAGCGGCGTGGCGCTGCTGTCCTCGTTAATCTCGGGCGTGCTCGCGCATCCGCGCATCTTCCGCGATGCTTTTCATTTGCGGCTCGGCGGTTCGCGGCGGCTGCAGGAGGCTGATCTGCACAACCGCCTCGGCGTATGGGCACTGCCTTTTCACCTCACCGTGTCGCTCACCGGCGCGCTGCTTGGCCTGAGCACAGTCATCATCGGTGCGATTGGCCTGGCCGTGTTTCAGGGCGATACCGCCAAGGTCTATGCCATCTTCACGCCGCCCCAGGCGGCGGAAGACACACGTCCTGCGCCGCCATTCGACCTGCGACCGCTGTTTGCGAGCGTAGCCCAACGGGCGCCGGGCGAGCGCATCACCTACCTCATTGTCGAGCATCCCACCGAGCAGGGCGCCGCCGCCATGTTCGAGGTGGAGAGCAGCGCATCCCGCATCGCCAATAGTGATGTCTATGCCTTTGATCGCGCCGGGACGCTCTATTATCAGCAGCAGGCCGCGCAGACCAATGTGGGCCAGCAGATACTGGGATCGCTCGGCCCGCTCCATTTTGGCTGGTTCGGCGGTGGTATCGTCAAGATCGCCTATGCCCTGCTGGGCCTCGGCCTCACATATCTCGCGGCGGGCGGCGTGAATATCTGGCTGGCACGCCGGCGCGACAAAGGTCAGCCCGCGCCAGGCTGGGAGCGTGTCTGGGCTGCGACGGTCTGGGGGCAACCGCTGGCTCTGGCCGCTGCGGCGTTGGCCGCTTCGTTCGGCCCGGTCGCTAGCTTGCCGATCTGGACCTGGGCTGCCGTCAGTCTCGCGGCACTTGGAGCAGCGGGGCTACTCTCGCCAGCCAGTCTGTCGCGGATTGGCCGCGCAGGATCAGGCTCGCTGCTGATCGTCCTTGGGATCGGCCATCTGGTCTTTTTCGGCGCTCATGACAGCATGGCCCTGATCGTCAACGGATCTCTTGGCCTGATCGGCCTTGGATTGCTCGCGCTTTCCGTTCGAGGTAGCAAAGGAGCCTCGGCGGCGGTGCAAATGGCCTGATCGAAAGAACGCCTGGCTTAACGGGGGGCCGGGCTCAGTGCCGACCTTGCATTGTAAAGCAGCGCGTCTGCCACCGTAGAAACGAGTACCCATGAGGTCCTACCCGTGGGCACTCGATTTAGATGGGAGCGTTGATCGTTACGACTTCTTGTCGGCCAACGGCTCCCCGCCTTCTTCCTCTTCGAACAACAGGGCTGCTGCTCCAGCCGCCGACAAGCGCACTTGATTGCCTTCAACTTCGGCAACCAGCCCGCCTGCAAGATAATGATGATGGTCGCCATGCGAGGCGCTATCGGCCTTCACCATCTTGATCCGGTTGCCTTCGACCTTGTCGACAGTGCCGATATGGACGCCATCGGCGCCAATGATCTCCATATGCTCTTCAATCTGGCTCAGATCGGCCATGCTCAAACTCCTTCAAAATTGCCAAACTATTGTTGGGCGGGGTAACCTTCTGGTTTGACCGTGCCGACCGTGGGCCTGTCCTCAACCTCTTCGGGTGGCTGCCCACCATTGGTTGACGTATCGTGATCGGCGGCATCAGGCCGCGCATCGCCCAGCGGCCCGCGTGGCAATTCAGCCCTTTTGTCATCCGGGGATTTATCCATCGTAGTTCCTTCCGCAGCTTGTGCTGGCAAATTCAGCCCTTTGCATGGGGCGTGGCACGTTCGGTCTTCCCGAATGCCTTGCGTAATTCGTCTTTCGTTGCTTCCAGCACCTTGCGCTGTCGGGCACCCAGATTGTCGCCCGCGCGATTGATGTAGAAGGTCAGCATGCTCATCGCGGATTGCAAGGGCGTGCCCTTGCGGCGTTTGCTCCCTTCAGCCGAGCGCTTGAGTGACGCGGCGATCTTTTTGGGATCCTCCTGCGCGAATATGTCGGGCTCAAGGTCGAGCGCGTCGCTATGCTCGGTCACATCCTGCGACCATTTCCCGGCGGATTTCGTCTGCGTCATCGTTCAACCTTCCCCGCTGCCCGGCTCCGCCATCTTGCGATGCTGCTGCGCTGGCACGGATTGGGGCAGCACGCCTGCAGCTGCGACCTGAAGCTTGTTCTTCCAGCCCGAAATGATCGTGTCCTTGCCCGCCATGAGCGCTTGCCACCCGTCGGCGGCGACATCGGCAGGGTCGGACTTATTGTCATCCTGCCCCACTTTGGTGTCGTCCATGCCAGCACGATGGAAAAATTCCGTCTCCACAGGGCCGGGCTCCAGCGTCGTGATCGTAATGCCCTTATGCTCCTGAAGTTCATTGCGGAGCGCAGCGGTGAAATTGTCGATGAACGCCTTGGTGCCGTTGTACACGGCTGAAAAACTGCCCGGCACCCAGCCAGCGATCGACCCTGTGACGAGCATCTTGCCATGCCCCTGAGCGACCATGATGTTGAGGACCTTCTGCAACAGGTAAACGGTCCCGACGACATTTGTGTCGATGACATGGCGCCAGTCGGCAACATCCTGTTCCAGAAACGGCCCGCCCAGCCCGTGGCCAGCATTCGCACACAGCAGATCAATCTGCCGCCCGCCGATCACGTCCAGCATGCGGTCGACGCCCTCAAGGGTGGCGAGATCGGCTTGCAGCGTCTGGGCGCCCGCGAAGGCCATGTCGGTGAACGGCGTATCCGCCACCAGTAGGAGGTCATAGCCATCCTTGGCGGCCAGCTTTGCCAGTTCGGCGCCGATGCCGGTCGATGCACCTGTAATGATCGCAAATTTTGCTGCCATTTCGTCTCTCCTCATTCCCCAACGCGTCCAGTCGGATGCACGTCGCAGGCCGGTGAATGAGTAGGTAACGTTTCGAGCCAATGCCCGTGCCGAACCGCCGCCTCGGCTCCTCCTGATTTGGTCACCTATCGTCGTGTTGAGGTAGAATGCGCCGGGCGTCAGATGGGAACGCAGCGGCGAACTGAGGGTTTTGAGGCAAGGTGCAACAAGGCCTCGACCATGAAGACAGCCACAAACTGCATGAGCCTCGCTCATGAAAGCTGAGTTCGGACCTGCCGATCCGGAGGGCTATCCAAACGGCATCTCCCAGCGAAATATCGCGGGCAGCCGTCGCGGCCCGCGCGCTGTGCCGCTCTTGCTGCTCTGCGCCCTCATGGCGGCAGGCCTTGCAGGCGCCTTGGGTGGCCAGCCCTCGCCCGTGGTCCGGAGCAGCCATGACGGAACGACCCTGAGCGTCAAAGCGCCGCATATCCTGCGCAACGGCCTGTTTTTCGAGACGGTTATTGAGGTCAGATCCCGTCAACCGGTGGACGATCTCGTCATCGCAGTCTCTGATCAGCTTTGGCGGGATATGACGATCAACACCATGATCCCCGCGGCGAGCGAAGAGAGTTACAAGCAGGGCTTCCACCGCTTCTCGTTCGGCAAGCTGGATGCGGGCGAGGCGTTGCGTTTCAAGATTGATGGGCAGGTGAACCCGCCACTCTTCGCCGGCACGCGCGGGGAGATCGCGGCGTATGACGGAGATCGCAAGCTCGTCGGTACACAGGTTTCAATGCGAGTGCTCCCCTGATGGATATCATCGTCCGCGCCACTGTGATGTTCTTCATCATGTTCGTGCTCCTGCGGCTGCTCGGCAAGCGGGAGATGAGCCAGGTCACGCCGTTCGAGCTGGTGCTGCTCATCGTGATGGGCGATCTCATCCAGCAGGGTGTCACGCATAATGATTTCAGCCTCACCGGCGCGACCTTGGCCATTGGCACGATCGCGTTCTGGGCCGTGGCGCTTAGCTGGATCACCTATCTCTCTCCCCGCGCGGAACGATTGCTGGAGGGGGTGCCGCGCGTGCTCATCCAGCATGGCGAACTGATCGAAGAGAATATGCGCCGCGACCGGATCACCCGCGCCGAAGTGGAGATTGAAATGCGCCTCGCGGGCATCGCCCGGATGAGCGATGTCGAATGGGGCATCCTCGAGCCTAACGGCAAGATCAGCTTCATCGGACGCAAAGATGACGATCCAGCGAAGCAGGAAGATGATGATAAGGCGGTGTGATCAAAGGGCTGGTTCGACCGTTCAGATATCACACTAACCTAAAGCAACGAGCCGGAACCGACCGAAAATCGTGGCGTTAAAACGGGGTAGTTCGATCGGTCGGAGAGCATGATGTTTCATAGCCCCAAAATGGGCGCCCCCTCTGTTCTTGCGGTCGTTCTGGCCGGGGGGCGGGGGAGCAGACTTTTTGACCTCACCGACAATCAGCCCAAACCAGCCCTTCCTGTCGGCACCAGTGGCCGCCTGATCGACTTCACGCTCGCAAACATCGTCCATTCCGGGATCAAGCGCGCGCTGGTTCTCACACAATATTTGCCCGAGCATCTCCACCGCCATCTCGATCAGCGGTGGCGGCCCATCCGGGAAACGCACGGGCTGACGCTCGACGTCATCGACGGTTCCGACAAGGGGCTGTTTAACGGCACTGCAGATGCGGTGGCGAAGGTCGTGCAGGATGTCGACCAAGCCGCGCCAAGCCATGTCGT
>Ga0307414_10001748_pt1 | contig 11268 bp, 12 predicted proteins | sample DK1Ometagenome_FD_203804 | JGI IMG/M metagenome (GOLD analysis project Ga0307414, IMG submission 203804) | Maize rhizosphere microbial communities from greenhouse at UC Davis, California, United States - DK15-O-3 | ecosystem: Host-associated > Plants > Roots > Rhizosphere > Soil | place: USA...
TTTTACTTAACATTTAAAGAATTTGAAAGCCATTATTACGACACCCTTGAAAAATGGTTTGAAGAATATCATAATGCCAGCGAGATCGATTTTTTAAAGGCCCTGGCAGATCTTTACAGCCCTTATTTATACTACAGTTTTGCAGATGACAGACTTCTGGCCGATGCATCTATGGAGATCAAAGACTGCTTTTTTCCTTATCATGAAAAGATTGGAATCTCTTTCTGTACCAACTGTGAAAATGAAAAACATCCCAAAGCTGCCAAAGGAATGAACCATATATTTGAGTGGAAAACCATTACCATGATGGAATACGCGCAGCATATTCTGGATAAAATCAACAGACACCTATCGAAAAATGGCAGCTCTGTGGACAGAAATAAAACGGTCTTGGACTATATCAATGACCGTGAGATTATTACCTCAAGAGAAGGAGCAGGATATTGTGTGAACTATAACAGACATCAGGCTGCAGTTCCCTTTTTGAAAGCCTATCTTCCTTATTACGGTCAGACTGTAAATATTGCAGTGTATCGGGATTTCATTTTTTCTGTCGCACAGATCGCAGAATATATAGACCGGAAACTGAAATCCGTACAGGCCTTTGAGCACACCGTTTATGCTAAACTAAAATCAGAGGCTAAATTCAAAGTGCAGATGAGTCATCAGTTCTTGACAATTTGTAATTAAATTTTACACCAAACATTCATATCTAATTATATTGACGGAAGACCTTCAACAGTTTTCCGGACAAATCCCGGCAGAAATCCCGGGATTTTGTTTTTATTCCATTCGTTCCATTATTTAATAAATAGTATTGAAAAAAATAAAAAAGTCTTAAACAATTAAGTTTAAGACCTTTATATTCTTGCAGAGAGGAAGGTTCTTGTATTGTGACATTTAATGCAATCTAGTGAATTGAAATGAAGTGTATTTGTTTTATTTACAGGTGTTTATAAGATCATTTATAAATACTATACTTTATAATCAATACATTACATTCTGCTTAGGTTTCATTAATGTGGGGAACATGTGGGGGAATGATAATAATTAATTTGGCATCGAATTTGTAAATGTTAAAGTACGTTAATATTCGTTCTTTAATATTTGGATCTATAGAGTTTATTCTTTGAATAACACCAACCTGTCAGACCTTACTGATAAGGTGGTTCAATGATTCGGCTTCAAAGCAAAGCTAATAAGCTAAACAAAGGGTGCAGATATCTTTTCTGTAGAATTTCATACAAAATTGAATAATGTCACCTGTTTATTGAACAAAAAAACGGAGATGTATAATTTAATTAAAATAACGTATGAAGTAAAATTCATTTTAAAAAATCCTAAAGAGGATAAGAATACAATTTATGTAAGAGTAAGAGCCGGAAGAGCTGTTGATTTAACAATGGCTACAAAGGAAACTGTTGATTTAAGTGATTGGGATATTATCAATGAATGCTTGTTAGAGCAATATGATGAATACAGGAATGGTAAACCTATTCTTAAGAGGGATGCAGAAACAAAACAGAAAATTCATGAAAATAAAATTGTGAATTATCGTTTGATTGAACTAAAGAAGAAAATAGAAGACTCTTATAGATCTACTGATAAATTCATTAATTCGGAATGGCTTAAAGATTTAATTTATCCAAAGATTAATGAACCAGCATCTGAAAATATTTTATTTACAGATTATTGTAATATTTTCTTGAAGTCAAAAGGAACTACAGTCAGTAAAGAGTATGGAACAAAAGTAAACAGCATCAAAGCAATTATCGAAAGATATATAATCAATAGGAAATTAAAGAAATTATTTTTAATTGACATTAATAATGACTTCAAAAATGACTTTGAAAACTACTGTAGAGGAGTAGAGAAATATTCAGTTAATTATTTTGAGCGGAATTTTAAATTTATTAAAACAATACTTTATCACGCTCAACAAAATGGACATCAAATTTATTCAGGTCTGAACAGAATTAAATGCAAGACGGAAAAAACAATGTTTGTATTTCTTTCTCAACAAGAATTAGAAAGAATAGAACGAACAACTTTTCAAGAGGAGCATTTTGAGACTGCTAAAGACTGGTTATTAATTTCCTGTTATAGTGGACAAAGAATTTCAGACTTTATGAGATTCAATACTTCAATGATTCATATAAGAGAAGTAAAAGAGAAAGAAAAATATTTTATTGAATTTACTCAGGAGAAAACTAATAAACAACTTTTGCTCCCTCTACACGAAAAAATAGTAGAAATTCTTCATAAGAGGAATTGGTGCTTTCCTAGGAAAATGTCAGAGCCAAGATATAATGAACATATAAAAAAGGTATGTGAGCAGGTCGGAATAGATGAACCAGTAGATGGAACTTTGGCAGTAAAGGACGAAACAGAACATATTAAGAATAGAAAGAAAAACAACAGAAGAAAAATAAAAGGAAATTTCCCCAAATATATGTTAGTAAGTTCTCATATAGGGAGAAGAACATTTGCATCTAATAACTTTGGAAGAATTCCGACACCTCTTTTAATGGTAGCCACAGGACATTCAAGTCCAAGTATGCTCATGAGATATATAGGAAAGATTGATGAACAACAGTCTTTAACCTTAGCAGAATACTTATAAAATTAAAATTGATTACAATGAACGATATAATAATTACAAACCATAATAATATTAAAGAAATATTTAGAGAAGTAATAAGCGAAGAAGCTTATAAATTCGCAAATTGGTTTAACTCCAAGCTAATTGATCAAGATAAAACTTTAACCAGAAAGCAAGATGAATTCGAATATTTAAAGTTTATATTCGATATAGCTATAAACCTATTTACAATATTAATATTTGGGGGAGGCGTTTTAACTGTTATTGTTTTTTCTTGTTTAAAAATTACTAGATATTTTGAACAAAGCAATTACTGAAAGTGATATTTTTATAATATCTTTCTTAGTATTTAATATAGTCTGTCTTTATTCGGGCATTGAAGGTCAAAGTATAATCGAAATTATAAAATTTAACTCTAATGGGGATGTTGAAAATTATGATATTAAATAATAAAAATTATTGTTGACATATGCTTGTTTTTTCGACTTAAATTCTTTTTAGGTAATTAGGTGTCATACATTTTTTTAAATCATTTTTTGATGAATATGTTACCCTAAATTTAGAATGCTTAAGTATGAGAAGGAGTCGGTTCAATAAATTTGTCAGTTAAAAAGTGCAATATGAGTAATATTAAAAAGTAATAAGTATAGTTGATAGGAAATAAAATCTGATTTTCTACCATTCCTTTTCAGATTTTAGACTGTTTTTCTATTTTTTGATTTGATAGTACCAAAAATAGAAAATAATGGGAAAATTCTGGATATGTCAGGAGAACGTATGCTAAGATTTTTAAAGAGATACAATCATTATTTTTGCCTAAATAGAGCTTAATAATGTTTTGGTATTGAACTAGAATAACTTTTTTAATAATTATGGTTATCCACAAATTAAAGAGTTGCAAAATTGCTTAAATTGTATTCCAAATTTTAAATAAAAATGATAACCACAACAAGATTTAGAGAAATTGACAATGAAATTAAATCATTAATAAGAAAAACCTTAGACGACATAAGAGTAAATAATTTTGATAATTATATACTTTATATAGCGGATGGGGATTATAATATAATTTTGCTAGCCATCCTAAATTTTCTCCATATGTCATCGATAATCGAATAGACTTATATAAAGATGATACAAGAATAAATTTTTTAACAAGATTTATGACCACTTTTTATAGTTTTCCACACGGTGTTGATGAGGTTAATGATGATGAATATAGAATCTATATGGAATTAATGGTTTATTGCCATGTATGGGAGTCTAAGCCTTATTTACGAAAGTTATATCGTTTTGCTCTTTTGGCGAATGATGAAAATTACGAATGGAAGGTCGAAGTTCCAGAGATGAGTAAACATGATTTTATTAGAAATAATATTAGGGCAAAATTTACTGATTCTTCAAATGACTTGGCAAATATTATTCGAAAAGGATTTCATACTTCACTAAGAAATGCCTTTGCACATTCAGAATTTCACATTTTAGAAAACATTATTCACTTGGATACATATAAAGGACAATCATGGGATATTCCTGAAATTTCATTTGATGATTGGAGCGAAAGATTTTGTTATAGCATATTATTGTGTTACTATTTATTAAAGGAATCTTATAATGATAGAAGAAATATCATAGCATTAACCGGAACAGACAGGTTCAAAATAAAATATCCCTCCAAAGATGGAATAAGTTTAAGAGAAGTAACTATTCTTTATCATACAGACCAAAATGGATTTTCATTTGAAAGGGAGTCTATTTAATACTAAATTAGAATTTAATGGAATTGATTGAGCAAATTATTAATGAATTAATTAACATAAAAGAATACAGTTTAAATTCTGCATTACTTAAAACTAAAGTTTTAGCAAGCAGAATTAAAAATAAAGAATTGCTTGAATGGGTAGATTCTGAGTTGGTTGGATATCGTTCAGTTGATACACTACCAATATATAGAAAAGCTATACCTAATAACTTAATTGGAAGCTATATTAATGGAAATATGCATCACAGAAATGCACCAATACCTACTGCTGGTCTTGAAAAAGACATGGAATCTTCTTTAAGATATACTAACTTTACGAATAGTATTACAGAGCTCGAAAAACTATGTTGTAAGGATGTACCTTATTTTAATATACCTATTAGTGCTGAAGTCGTCGCTTTAATTGAAAATAATTTTTCTGCAATGGGAAATCCTGATTTAAGCATAAAATCTGTAAATAAAACTATTCCTAAAACCTCAGTAGAACGAATCTTATCAAACATTAGAAATAAACTTTTAGATTTTGTACTTAAGATCGATGAAGAGTTTGGCAGTACAGCTGAAATAAAAGATTTAATAAATAAACAAAATAAAATATCAAAAATAGTGAATAATACAATTATTAATAACAATGGTGATGGAAATGTTTTAAATACAGGAAACAGTAATTCCATTGAAAATAAGCCTAAAATTCAAAAAAATAGTATTGAGAGTTTTGAAAAGCAATTGCGAGAAATAAAAGTTCCAGAGCAAGATATTTCTGAAATTGTTCAAATAGTTCAGGAAGAGCAACCCAGTTATGATGAAAATAAGTTCGGAGATAAAGTAAATGGATGGATAGCAAAAATGGTTACAAAAACAGCTGAGGGAGGTTGGGATGTAGCAATAGGAGCAGCAGGTGGCTTACTTGCTACTGCAATTCAATCTTACTACGGAATGTAATACTTTAAAAATCAAATCTATTTATATATTATATAAAATGAAATCACTTCCAGAATATATAGAACGTTTCAAAGAGGACTATCCTAATTGGTCTGAGAAAGATATAATCAATTATGCAACAAAGATGTATAATAAAATGTTAACTGTCAAAAAAGGAAATAATGTTATACACCTTGATTATTTCGACGGATTAATAATTTCAAGTGAAATATCTGAGATCGAAAATTTACTCGGAGATGGTAAATTGGAATTAAGTAGATTTGATAAAAATGGGTTTGCATATAATTCTATAGATGATTTTACATTGCAAGTTTCGTTATATCTCAATAACCCTATTGTCCAAAATATTTTACTTGGTGTAGCAGGAAATATTGTTTGGGATTCAATTAAAAAAACGAGTATTTTTATCTGGAAAAGAATAAAAAAACGTCATTGGAACACTGAGGAAGCTAAAAAAAATAAAATTAATTTTGGATTGAGAGTTAGGACAGAAGATGGAAAAAGTATCAGTCTAAATCTGGATAGTGAATTATCTGAAGATACATTAGGAGAAGCATTGGATAAATCACTTGAGGTTATTAAAGAGCTTAATAAAACTGATAAACAAAAGAAATCACACGAATTATCGTACCCTGCTGACTTCTACGTTTTTGATAAAGAGAAAAAATTATGGTTAGAAGTTGATGTTATGGAAGAAATCCGAAAGAAACACTCTAAATAAATTTACAATAAAAACACTGACTAAAATGAGCCATGAAAACAGAAAAGATTATATTAAGCTCTACTCACTTGGATTCTCAAAGTACAATCATATTGGAATCAGCGCTTTATAGTGCTTTACCTTCAATTAATGGTCAAAGAAAACCAAGATTAGGAGTTGAACATATTAGAACGTTTCCACCATTAGGTGTTTTAAATAATGGAGAGGTAAAGCAAGGTGGTGATGGACATTTTTATTTAATTGCCGAGAATTACTTTTTTGACAACAGAGAATATCTTGAATTAGAAGATGGAGCAAGGTTTATTATGGAGTCATTTAGTGAATATGAATTCCCTTTTAACGAGTGTGATGAAGAAGAATTAAATAAGACTTTGATTTCAATAGACCCAAGTAATTTTGAAAGTCCTGATGACATCAATGACTTTTTCAATAATATAAATTCCGAATTAGATACTGACAAAGAATTTCATGGACGCAAATCATTAATACCTGATCCTGAAATTATAATTTCAATTCAAACAGCTATTGCTTTAGCATTAGGCATGGGACTAAAGAAAATTCCTGAAAAAATGGGTGATGCAATAGGTGATGATTTGGTTAAATTTTACAATCTATTAAAAAAGGTTTCAGTAGAAGCACTAAAAAGATCTATTCCTAAAAATCGTCCAAACAATTTTGTTATAATATACCCGAACAAGAAATGTATAATAGAATTAGTTGTTACTACTAAAAGTGCGGACTTAGTTTTAGAATCAGTTTTACCAGATAAGATGAAAGGTATAAATGAAAAAATTCAAATGCTTTTGAAATTAAAACCCGAGAAGATTCAATTTATTTTTGAAGAAAATAAATGGTTTTTTAATTATCTACTCACAGAAAATGGAAAAGTCATAGGTAGGGAAAAATCTTTTAATGAAAGGGATGAAACCTACGCTAATTTATTGAAGAAATAAAATTTAAATATATTGTATGCCAAATTTATTTATTAATGTGATGGGAATTGCTGATGAAAATAGAACCATTAACATCATAATGCAAACCGTAAGTCGAGAAGGTAGATACATTCTGAAAATACAAAACAATCCAAGTTTTGAAGATTTAATGGCTAATCAATTAGTTCAGTATCGGGTTCTGGTAAGAAAGGTAATTAAAGGTAAAGATGATATAGAGTCTTTTGAGTATAGTGAAGGAGATAATTTTGCTTCTGCAAAACTCAAAGGGGCATACAAATGGATTGAGGAGGAAAAGAAAAGACTTAATCCAGATTATTACATGAGAATTTGGAATAAGCTGAGTAGCAACATCCTTTTAGCAGCAGTAATTGGAGCAGCAGTTGGAGCATTATTAACAGCGTTATTAAAATAAATGAATATGAGTACAGAATTTTACACACAAGCAACAAGATATGAGAATTTAGTTCGAATAGCCTTCAATTGCCCAAAAGGAGCAAAGAACGGAGCTGATTTTAATTTTATGAAAAATGCAATGACAATGGAGAACGGAGATTCTTTTGCAAAGCATTTAGGGAGTTTTGATAAACAATTTGATAAGGTTAAGAATTACACTTCTAAAGCATTAATTAAATTATCAAAGACAAAACCATTTTCTTCTGAAAAAGAATTTTTCTTAGACTTAGAAGGGAAAATAAATTTTGTAGGTACAACTTCTCAGTTGATGGATATTGTTAACAAAACAATGGAAAAAGTTTTGGAGTTGAGAGAATAATTTCTACCAGCTCTCCGAGCGTTATAATTATACATATATTCAATCTCTGAGATTCCTAGAACTTATGCTTAATAAATACTTTATAAATATCTTTAAACCATTACTGATAGGCTGTTTAGTGTGATTTCCGTTTTACTTGGCAAAATGACATTCATTTAATGGATCAATATGACTTTTTAGAATCAATATCAATCAAAATGAGGTATTCAAAATTAATTTTAAAATAAGATTTGTATCTAAAGAACATTTTATACGGTCTTCTACACGACAATAAAAGCTTTTTTACCCCAGCGTTCAAAGATTCTAGCCCTTATCTTTTTTTTCTGGCATATCAGTGTCAAAAAATAATTTGAGGGGCTGGAATCTGTAAATGTTAGGAGAATGTATCGAAGTTGTTTCGCTTTGCATTTTGCCAATACAATATCATAGGCAGTTACAGTGAACTAAATTTTGGATTTGGTTTTATTAGCATTCTGATAAACAACATAGTTAAACCAAAAATAAATTCTGCTTCATGCCTATTAGAAATACTATCGTCGTGCTTAACATGTTCATTTTGATATGTATTATAGTATTCAAGTGTTTTCTGAAACGTATTTCTAATTTCTTTACTTATTCCCAAATCTTTTTGATATTTACCAATTTCGGTTAATTGGTTTTCAAGACTTTTACTATTACAGAATATATCTTTTAGTAATAATTCTAATGTTAATCTTAAATTATCAACACCATCTCTTAAATCTTCATTTTTGCTATAATGATTTAATGCAATTTCAAATCTTTTTTTAGCTTTTGAAAAATTATTTAACCAATAAAGTGTTTCAGAAATTAAATCTTGTTGAGAGTAATTTTTAGCTGAAAAATCATTCAAAGACTGAAAAGAAGAAAATTGTTCTAAGTTATCAAATGTGAAAGGAGATTGTATATATTTTTGAACAGTGGCAATTTCATCAATCTGCTTTTGCTTCCAATTTAGAAAAATTTCTTTTTTCTTTAATGATAGTGAATAGTTATTTACATCCTCGTATTCATATATTTTAGAATTTAGTTTTTGTATTAAAAGCTCGGTAAAAATCTTTTTTCTAAAAAAAATGATTTCTGATGATAATCTTGCCGATATTCCTTCTAATTCAATTTCTAAATTTTCAAATTTTCCTGCATCAACAAAATTTTCAATTCTAAGGTTATACTTCTTACAGAATTCATCAATATCTTCATTACTTTTAAATATTGATGGGTTTTCTTGTATTAAAAGTTCTTTTATCGTTTCATCTTGTAGCGTAATTATTAATTGATTTTCCTTATGTTCAATTAATAAATTCCACACTTTTTCTGCCCAAATTTCAGTTATAAAATTTGCAAAATATGAAATTTCACCCAAAGAATAGTCTAATACATTTGTATAATATACTCCATTAAATAAGTCCTTTTCTACAGAAATTCTATTTTGTGCTTTAGTTGTTAAATTGAATTTAATTTTAAGAGGCTCTATTCTTGCCTGAATAGGCTCAATAGAAATTCCTCTAATTTTTTGAATAAAATTTCCATTTTGGGAAATTTCTATTTCATTATAAAAAGCATTGACAGTTAAAGACTGATTATCAAGTTGAAATTTTTTCATTTTTTAAAAGGATGTTGGAAGTAATTGCCTGTACCGGAAAAGCATTGGTGAATTGGGTCTGGATTGAATCCTTAGTTAGATCAAGATTGAGCAAAGGTAAAATCTGTTCCTATTGTCTAAATTAAATAAAGAACGATATTTATCTATTTATTCAAATTTATTTATTCTATTTATAAGGTTCAAATAAAAATTGTTTATTCTTTCTAAACTACAAATTAACTCATCTCTATTTAAGTCTACTTCATCATCCAAATATCTCGCATTTCTACGTTCATTAGATAATTTGTTGAAGACCCGTCTTAATTCTAATTCATCTTCATGGCTAGAATTTTTATATCTTAAATTAAACGATTGATTAATTGCTTTATGATTTGACTTCGCACCGATATTTTTGTTAGCTTCAAACAGAAGATTAGCTTTTACCATCAACTCAAATGCGCTGAAAGCATTATCTATATATGCATTATAAAAATCATTATTTAATGCATAATTGGCTGTTTTTAGAAATTGTATTGAATTATCAAGTAATTTTTTACAAGACTTTTTATTGTATATAAAATCAAATTTTAATTGGTAACAATCTGTAAAACGAATTATTATGATGTGTCCACAGTCTAAATATTCTTCTTCATTAATATCAATTGATTCAACATCTTCAGAATTTGGGAAAAAATCTTTTACGGATTTATCAACTCCTTCTTTTATTTTCACTTTAGCGCTAACTTCATCATTAAGTCTAATGATATTTTGTCTTTCATCTGGAAATATTAAAGCTTGTGCAGCATATAGTTCAAAATTTTCATCTAATGTTTTATTTTCTTTTCTTCTTTCAATTTCTGGATTAAAATAGATTTCCATTAAATTTTTGAAAGCATTTTCAACAAATATTTCATCCTGATTTTTTTCAATCATTTTTTTTCAATTTCTGTTAACTCCTAAATATGCGCATTACATTAATATTAAATATACAAATTATTTTTACTCTCAGAGCGAGATAATGGTACATATTCTCTATATCTCATTGTCTTATAGAAAAGTATTCATATTCACACATAATTAAGACCACGTAAATAACTTTAACCCTTTTCTGGTAAGCTGTTTGCAAAGTTTTATATTTTGCTTGGTAAATTGTTGATTGAGCAAGATTTTCATTTGAATTTTTAACGTTATACGGTATTTTATTTTAGACCTTATCTCTGTTAAAGTGGTATGAATATACCAGAATTTAGTTAAAAGCGAAAAAAGTGAGGTACGTTCGTAGACCGTTCGAGATTATTCAGCAGCTAACTACTTTAAAAATTTTTAGAAAAAATGGAGAGGTTAAGGTCTGTGTATAAAACCACCCCCTCTTTGTTCAAAAGGAAAGTCGATTTTTTTAAGGGGGGTAGGGGTTCATAAATTTTCATTCTGGACAATAATTCCCCAAAAAACTTTTCTATAGTCCGAAAAAGATACAATATTTTCGTAGCCGTCTTGCTGATTTCTGTAAGAACCCGCATTGCTATTAATTTATGAGAGTGGTTAAGCAAAGAAATAATTATAGTATTTTAATCAATTAAAAACTTTTTAGCTCATTTTTAAGCAAACTAATATAAAACGTTATAACTTTGCAGTGGGGAAATGGTGGGGAATAAATCTATAGAAAACAAAGAAACCCGTTGGTTTTCAACGGATTTCAATTAATGCTTGCAGAGAGGAAGGGATTCGAACTTATTTTGTTTTTAACCCTGTTAGCGCTGTTTTCCGACTGTTGTATAATCGCTTTGCCACGATTTTGCCACAATCTTTGTTTATGCGCTCCAAACTGCGTTTTTTATGTCTTGGCGGAAAGGGAGGGATTCGAACTAACTCGTTCCATCCACTTTAAAACCACATTTTCAAGTATATTTTAATTT
>Ga0307414_10001749_pt1 | contig 11266 bp, 10 predicted proteins | sample DK1Ometagenome_FD_203804 | JGI IMG/M metagenome (GOLD analysis project Ga0307414, IMG submission 203804) | Maize rhizosphere microbial communities from greenhouse at UC Davis, California, United States - DK15-O-3 | ecosystem: Host-associated > Plants > Roots > Rhizosphere > Soil | place: USA...
CCACAAGGAGCTTCGCTTCAGGGCCGTTCTTGTTCATGTTCCCATCATGCTCCCAGACTCTGGGAGTTGTCTGGATATTTGTTGGAAGGCCGTTGTGAAGAAGAAATGCCGGCGGAAGCACCGATTCACCAGAACGCCGTTCCCGGTTCCCCCTTGAACGGGCCAACCACCCTGCTGGTGATCCACCCGCCATAGAACGGGCCGGCCTGGGGACGCACACGCTCGCCGTCCACCTCGCAGTAGTCCATCCGGCCGGGGTACAGGGCCACGCAGTCAGCCAGTGCGGTGTAACCCGGCGACGGTTCCGGGTAGAACCATGCTGCCGCAACGGCCACCGTGCCACCACCGCCCAACACGTTCAGGTAGTGTGCAATCCCCTTGAATTCGCAATAGCTGCTTCCCGCCGCCGGCTCCAGCGTTCCGGCCCTGAAGGCTTCCCGGCGGAAGTAGTAGACCGGCGGGTGGCTGGTCTCCAGAACGCGCAGTGACTCGGAGGCGTCAAGGATGAGCTCACCGCCAAGGACGATCCGGACCCGTTCTTCGCTCGGCTCCACGCGCGGAGGCCGGGGATAGTCCCAGGCAGATTCCTGGCCGGGCTGCGGTACAGCGGGTTCCACAGGGCGTCGCATGCTTCCAGTATGGGGTGTGGCGCAGGCGGGCAGTCAGCGGGCAGCGCTACTCCGCCGTTTCCACGTCCTTCGCGTCCATGATCCTGTACGCGTACCCCTGCTCGGCGAGGAACCGCTGGCGTTTGGCGGCGAAGTCCTGGTCCAGGGTGTCCCGGGCAACCAGGGAGTAGAACCGGGCGGCCCGGCCGTCCTTCTTGGGCCGCAGCAGCCGGCCCAGCCGCTGCGCCTCCTCCTGCCGCGACCCGAAGGAACCGGACACCTGGATTGCCACCGACGCTTCCGGCAGGTCGATGGAGAAGTTGGCCACCTTTGACACCACCAGCGTCTGGAGCTCCCCGGCCCGGAAGGCATCAAAAAGCTTCTGGCGCACCTTCACCGAGGTATCACCCTTGATGACGGGCGCCTGGAGGCGCTCGCCGAGCTCGTCCAGCTGGTCGATGTACTGGCCGATGACCAGCAGCTGCTCCCCGCTGTGCCGGGCCACGAGCTGCTCCACCACCTGCGTCTTGGATTCGGACGTGGCGCAGAGCCGGTACTTGTCGGCGTCCTCGGCCATGGCGTAGGCGACGCGCTCGTCCCGCGGCAGGTCCACGCGGACCTCCACACAGTCAGCAGGCGCTATGTAGCCCTGGGACTCGATGTCCTTCCACGGCGCGTCGTACCGTTTCGGGCCGATCAGGCTGAACACCTCGCCCTCGCGGCCGTCCTCGCGCACCAAAGTTGCGGTGAGGCCCAGCCGGCGCCGGGCCTGCAGGTCCGCCGTCATCCGGAAAATCGGGGCCGGCAGCAGGTGGACCTCGTCGTAGATGATCAGGCCCCAGTCGTGCCCGTCCACCAGTTCCAGATGCGGATAGAGCCCGCCGCGCTTGGTGGTGAGCACCTGGTAGGTGGCAATGGTGACCGGGCGGACTTCCTTCAAAGCCCCCGAGTATTCACCGATTTCGTCCTCGGTGAGTGACGTGCGCTTGAGCAGCTCGTCCTTCCACTGCCGGGCCGCCACGGTGTTGGTCACCAGGATCAGGGTGGTGGTGGAGCCGGTTGCCATGGCTGCGGCGCCCACCAGGGTTTTGCCGGCCCCGCAGGGCAGCACCACCACGCCGCTGCCGCCGGCCCAGAAATTGTCGCTGGCCATCTGCTGGTAGGGCCGCAGTTTCCAGCCGTCCTCGTTCAGCGCGATCAGGTGCGGGGTGCCGTCCACATACCCGGCCAGGTCCTCGGCCGGCCAGCCGATCTTGAGCAGGAGCTGCTTGAGCTGCCCCCGCTGGGAGGCGTGCACCACCACGGTTTCGCCGTCGATCCGCGGACCCAGCAGGGGCTGGATCTTCTTGGACCGGATCACTTCCTCAAGCACCGGGTAATCGTCGGTCCGCATCACCAGCCCGTGCTGCGGGTCCTTTTCCAGCCGCAGCCGGCCGTACCGGGACATCGTTTCCTCGACGTCGATCAGCAGCGAATGCGGCACGGGGAACCGGGAATACTTCAGCAGCGTGTCAAGGACCCGTTCGGCGTCCAGCCCGGCGGCGCGCGCGTTCCACAGGCCCAAAGGCGTCAGCCGGTAGCTGTGGACATGCTCGGGCGCGCGTTCCAGTTCCGCGAACGGCGCGATGGCGTGCCGGGCTTCGGTGGCGAGCTCATGGTCCACCTCGAGGAGGATGGTCTTGTCGCTCTGGACAATCAGGGGTCCGTCGTTCACGCGGGGAAGTCCTTCACTGGCGCAGTTCCTCTGCAGCCTCAATATCGATAATGCGGTGGATGGACAGCACCCTTTCGGTGTCCTTCGCGGGGTCGAAGACCCGGACGCGCCCGCCGCTCACTGAGAGTGGAACAACAATCTCCAGGTTGGCATTCCCCATGCCGTCCACCACGTTCATGCTGATCCGCTGCTTCAGCCGGATGGCCCTCTGCAGGGCCTCGAGGCCCAGCTGGGTGGCTGCCTCGGAACCAAAGTCCGCCTGCTCCGGATGGTGGCCTACGACGGCGGCAGGGCGGTGCCGCAGCACGTCCAGTTGGGCCTGGACATCCCCAGCATCCGGTGCCGTCCGCGGGGCGGTGTACACCGGCCGAGAGGGAGCGTGCGGTGCAGGCACGCGCCGGAGCCGGAGAACGGGCTGCTCGGACTCATCGAGCGAGGGGGAGAGCCCCAAACTGCGCAGAACCTGCGCTGTTTCCCGCGGGGAAGCGGAGGAAATGAGCACGCTGGGAGCAATCCGGACCAGGCCGAGGCCTTCGGCTTTGGGCCCCCGCAGCAGTTCAAGCAGGGCCGGCTCATCCTCGCTCTGGATGAAGCTGGCCGCCGCGCCCACGCGCAACCGGCCGTGGCGCGCTGCCGTATCCTCCACGAGGTACTGCAGCGGTTGCGGCACGGCCGTAGCTGAGTGCTCGCGCAGGAACTCCAGCAAGGCCGCGGCATCGTGCCCGGCGTCCAGGGCACGGCGGATGGAACCGGCCGAGAACCGGTAGATGGTGGCCGGCCCCTGGCCTTCGGCGTCCGCCATGAGCAGCAGCTTCTGGGTAAGCTCCGGAGCAAGGTAGCCGGGGGCCACAGCGGTGAGGTCCGCCTGGAGCAGCACGTGGTTCAGCTCAGCCGGCAGGTGCTCGCCCAGGATGGCCAGGGCGGCATCGGGGTCGTCGCCGGCGATGGCGCTTCCCAGCTGGCTTAGGGCACCGGAGCCCAGCAGGCCGAGGGTTTCCGCTTCGGCCAGCACTCCGCGGATCAGGGAGCTGAAGCGCCGGGCCATCCGGGGCTGGGCCCACTCGGCCCGCTGGAGGACTGCGGCGGCGTCAAGCACGGGCGCAGTTCCGTCCGGGGCTTCCGCTTCCCCGGTGAGTTCGTTGAGGATTTCCAGGATCCGCTTGCGCACCACCGGGGCGTCAGGCCGCTGTGCCTCGGCTGACAACGCAATGACGGTGCTTCCCGATGCAGCGCGGTGCCCTGCCGCCGCTCCGGGCGTCCCGCTGATGGGCTGGCCCACCATGGACGGTACGCGCTCGCTGGCCAGCCAGGCGTTCACCAGCCAGAGCCATTGTTCCTGCCGGGGCAGGACGAGCCACTCCAACTCCGGCGGCTGCACCCAGGACGACGAGTCAACGTCCAGCCGGATCAGGCCGGCCAGCCCGCACAGTTCCAGGAGCAGCCCGACGCGCAGCTGGTCGATCCGGAGCACATCAGCCAGCCGCCTCATCTCCCGGACGCCCACGCCGCCGCTGCGGAGCGTGGCCAACGGCTGTTCCTTCACGGCATGGAGCATCTCGCCCACCAGCCGAAGGGTTTCTGCGATGGCACCGAGCGCCGCATTCCTGCGCAGTGCAGCGCTGGTGCGGCCCAGCTCGGGGACCGGCGGTGACAGGGCGAAGTCGTTGATGATGGCGCCGCCGCGCAGTGAAAGTCCCACGCTGTGCGGCAGCTCCACATGGGCGGCGTCCAAAGGCACCAGCAGGCCGCGGGCCAGCAGCCAGTCGACGGGCCCGACGTCGGACCCCTCGCTGGTGATGGATGCCTTGCGTTGCGCCTGGGGGACGGCACCCATGGCCCAGTTCCGGAATTTGGCAAGCAGCGTGGTGGTCCGTTCCGGGGCAGTGGACAGGATGTCCTGCAGGGCCTCCGGGGAGGACGTCCAGTGCTGCAGCGCCAGCGCCGCCTCCATGGGCGTGGTGGCGCCATGGATGGCGACGCCGCTGCGGTGGAGTTCGGTGACAAGCTGGACGGCCCGCTGCGCGAACGCCGGCTGGAGGCGCACCAGCTCCGTGTAGCTCCGCCCCAGCCCGGCGGGATAGATCCCCACCACGTCCTTGAGGCTGCCCACCGGGAGGTAGTAGCGCTGCTTGTTGGCCACAGTTCCGTGCGGGGGTTCGGCCCGGTGTACCAGCGCGAGTTCCTGCAGCGATGCCAGGATCCGTTCCACCGCTGCAAGGGTGGACCCCGAAATCATTTTCCGCAGCCCCGCGGCCGACGCGCTGTGTTCCGTATCCGTGTTCGTACACAGATGCAGGGTTTCCAGGACCTGCATCTGTGGCCGGTTGAGGCGCTCCAGCGCACGCTGGACGCTGACCCTCCCGCTGGCCCGGGCAGCGAGGGCGGCGAAATCGGGAACGGCGGGGGAGATGAGGTCCGGCCGCGCGTCAAACAGCGACCGCAGCGAGTCATCGCTGCGGGCCTCCAGGTCCTTGCTGAGCGCGCGAATAAGGGACATCAGTCCAACGTTACCGCCCGTCCGGTTTTCCTGCCCGGCGGCGCCCGGCGACGCTGTCCAGGACAAGGAACAGCATCAGGAGGAACGCCAGCGGCAGGCCGTAAAGCGCGGTGTAGGTGACCCAGGCCGGAGCCACCGCACCGGCGAAGGCGAAGGCCATAACGGCAGCCACGGCCGCCAGCGAGAGTACGGCAACAACCGCGGCGAAGATCGTCAGGGGCCGCCGGTAACGCGAGGGTGTCATGGACGTAACGCTAACAGCCCGGTCCGACAGCGCCGGCATACGTATCAGGGGCGTTACGGGCCCACGCCTGTAGGGTTCCCGGGCCGGGCTTGCGAGGCCGGGGCATGGGTGGGGAAGAGCCGTGGAAAGCGGGATTAGGGCATGGGGCAGGATAACCTTGAGGGATACAGACCAACACGGTCTTTAGCCGTCATACCCTGAACCCGCACAACAATGCGGATGCGGTGACGGCTGGCCGTGTCTCAAGACGTCAGAACGAAGAAGGTTGATTACGTGCCTACCGGCAAGGTCAAGTGGTATGACAAGGACAAGGGCTTCGGATTCCTTGCGGGCGAAGACGGCCAGGAAGTGTTCCTGCCCAAATCTTCGCTGCCCGAAGGTGTAACGGAGCTGAAGGCCGGCACCCGTGTTGAGTTCGGGGTGGCAGACGGCCGCAAAGGTGCCCAGGCCCTGGGGCTGCGCGTGCTGGACAAAACGCCGTCCATCGCCAAGGCAAAACGGCCCAGCGCACGGGACCTTGCCCCGTTGGTCCAGGACCTGGTGACCGTGCTGGACAACCTGTCCGGAACCCTCTCCAAAGGCAAGTACCCGGAAGGCAACAAGGGCAAGGCCATCGCCGCCGCCCTGCGTAAGGTTGCCGACGAGCTGGACGTTTAGGCACTGATGATTTCGGAAGCTGATCAGCCGGAGCCGGCAGTGGAACCGCAGGAGCCTGTTTCGTCCGCCGCCTCGCCGGGTTCGGCCGCTGCGCCGGCGCGGGCAGCAAAGCCGCGTGCCGGCGTCCCGGTATGGCGGACCGGCAAGCCCGACGCTTTCCTTGCCGCCGCCGTGGACACTGCCCGGAGCGCAATCGAGGGCATTACGGCAGCATCGGATATCGGACGGCACCTGGCGGCCAAGAGCGAAGGCGACCGCCTGGTGACGCATCTTTTTGAGTCCCGGTTGCCCGGCTATGCCGGCTGGCAGTGGTTCGCGGTACTGACCCGGAACTCACGCTCCAAGGTGGTAACCGTCAACGAGCTGGGCCTGCTGCCGTCCGAGGACTCCATCCTCGCCCCGGAATGGGTGCCGTGGGCGGAGCGCGTCCGGCCCGAGGACGAGCAGGAAGCTGAGCAGGAAACGGAAACGGCTGGGGCTGCGTCTCCGGAAGCCGGTGCGGCTGAAGATGCGGTTGCAGGGCGTGCCGGCCAGGACGATGAGGCAGGTGCCACCGAAACTGGTGTCCCCGAAATGGGTGCCTCCGGGGCCGAAGAGCCGGAACAGTCCGCCGCGGACGACGCCGGCGCCACCTCACCGGATGCCCTTCAGGAGCGCTCCTCCTAAAGCAAAACAAACTAAGACAAACAAATGGCGCCGCCCGGGAAGAACCCGGGCGGCGCCGTCGTACGTTAAGGCGTCCTGCCTACTTGCGCAGCTCGCCCACCACGTAGTCGATGCTCTCCAGCAGGGCCGAAACGTCCGCAGGCTCGATGGCCACGAACGTTGCGATGCGCAGCTGGTTGCGGCCCAGCTTGCGGTACGGTTCGGTGTCCACAACGCCGTTGGCGCGCAGGACCTTCGCAACCACGGAGGCGTCCACTGACTCATCGAAGTCGATGGTGGCAATGACGTTCGAGCGCTCATCCGGGTTGGTGACGAAGGGGGTGGCGAACTCCGAGGCCTCAGCCCAGCTGTAGATCCGGCCGGCGGAATCCGCGGTGCGCTTGGACGCGAAGTCCAGGCCGCCGTTGGAGTTCAGCCACTGCACCTGCGCGTCCAGCGTCACCAGCGTTGAGAGTGACGGGGTGTTGTAGGTCTGGTTCAGGCGCGAGTTGTCGATGGCGGTCTGCAGGTCCAGGAAATCGGGGATCCAGCGGTCCCCGGCCTTGATCCGTGCTGCCCGTTCCAGTGCCGCAGGGGAGAACAAGCCAAGCCAGAGCCCGCCGTCGGACGCAAAGTTCTTCTGCGGGGCAAAGTAGTACACGTCGCTCTGGGCCACGTCGACGTCCAGGCCGCCGGCGGCAGAGGTGGCGTCCACAAGGACCAGCGCACCTTCATCGGCGCCGGTGACACGCTGTACGGGGGCTGCGACGCCTGTGCTGGTCTCGTTCTGCGGCCAGGCGTAAACGTCCACGCCCGCCTCCGCCTGCGCCGAGGGGCGGGTGCCGGGCTCGGACTTGATGATGGAGGACGCCTCCAGGAACGGTGCCTTGTTCGTGGCTGCGGCGAACTTGGAGCCGAATTCACCAAAGGAAAGGTGCTGGGCCTTCTTCTCCACCAGGCCAAAGGTGGCAATATCCCAGAACGCGGTGGAGCCGCCTACGCCAAGCACCACTTCGTACCCTTCGGGTGCACGGAAGAACTGGCTCAGGCCTTCGCGGACAGAACCCACCAGGTTCTTGACCGGAGCCTGCCGGTGGGAGGTGCCGAGGATGTTCTTTGACGCGGCCGACAACGCATCGATCTGCTCCTGACGGACTTTGGAAGGCCCGGCGCCGAACCGTCCGTCCTTGGGCAGGAGGTCGGCGGGAATAGTGATGCTGGTTTCGCTCACAGGTGCTCCAATTTCGGCGTGGACGTAACTTTTGTCCGGACGGGTGTTGGCGGCCGGCAGTCGGCGGTGACTGCAACCAGGGCCTTCCTCATTCTGCCTGAAGCACTGTTTCGGCGGGAACCCGGACCGTCATAGTCCAGCCAATGAGACGCTTGAGCAGCAGGGGCCGAACTATTCGGACAAAGTCAAAATAGGCTAAGCTTTTCCACGGACTACGTCGCAGTGAAGGCGATACGGTGGGACAACGCAAGGTACTGCGCTCGAGGAGCTGAGCTGGATGACGGATCTGATCGACACTACGGAAATGTACCTTCGGACCATTCTGGAGCTTGAGGAAGAGAACATCGTTGCTCTTCGTGCGCGCATCGCAGAGCGGCTCCGGCACTCCGGGCCCACTGTTTCGCAGACCATTGGCAGGATGGAGCGCGATGGCCTCGTGGTTGTCTCCGGAGACCGGCACCTGGAGCTCACTGAGACCGGCCGGAAGCGCGCCACCGAGGTTATGCGCAAGCACCGCCTGGCCGAGCGCCTGCTCGCCGACGTGATCGGCCTGGACTGGGCCTATGTGCATGACGAAGCCTGCCGCTGGGAGCATGTGATGAGCGAGCGGGTGGAGCGGCGGATCTACGAGATGCTCAACCACCCCACGGAATCTCCGTACGGGAATCCCATTCCCGGCCTGGCAGCCCTGGGCGGCGCGCCGTCGCCCGGTTTCGCCGACGGGGCCATCAGCCTGCTGGAAGCAATGAAGTCCTACGGGCCTGCATCGCAGGTGACCGTAAGCCGGCTCGCCGAGCCCATCCAGGTGGAGCCGGAGCTGCTGTCCCAGCTCGATGAGGGCGGTATCCGCCCCGGCGCCGCTGTCTCGCTGGAACGCGTGGGCGATTACATTTCGGTGCGCGTTCCGGGCATTGAAGGCGCGCTGGAACTGCCGCCCGAGGTGGCTGCGCATGTGTTTGTCGCAATCCGCCAGGCTGCGGCCTAAGGCGCCGGCTACCCTATAGAGGGCCGTTTACGCAAAGATAACGGAATTGTTACTAAGGGGCTTAAGCCCCTATAGTTGAAACAAGCGTTGATATTAAAGCGTTACCTGATCTGGAGCCGAGCTCTGCCAGCGGATCGGGAGCACGAGTCGTAACTGGCAGAGGCGGGGGAACCACAACCGGCAGCCGGGGGACTGCCTTGGGGTGAAGTCCGTCAGCAGCAAGCCTCTTCCAGCGAAGGATCCTTACCGGGATATCTCTGTGCCGAAGCTTGCTTACGGCGGACCGGGTCTTTGAACTCTCTGACCCGAATCCGACAGCTAACTTCGCAGGCTTTCCAGAGAGGAACCCTTCTTGACCATGCAGAATTCCAGGGGACGCCGCCGGGCGGCGGGCCCTGCTTCGACACCGCGCGTTGTCGAAGTCATCACCTCGGAGCGCCCCCGCGATCTCCATCGTGATGCCCGCCGCCGCCGGGGTCCCCTCCGCCAGATCACCGAGTTCGCCGGGGCCAGCGGCATCGGCCAGAAGGCCGGCATCGCCCTTGCTGCCACCGGCCTGGTCCTCACCGTGACAGTGCCCGCCACCAGCCCCGTGATGGCCACCGATGCCGCTGGCGGTGCGCCCGTTGCCGCTTCCGCAGTGACCCCGCAGCCGCAGGTTTCCGCCGAAGCGGGAGCCCAGATCGACTTCAGCCGGTCCGCGATAGTCACCCAGGCTGATCCGGACGGCAAGCTCAAGCAACTGCTCAGTGCCCAATCGGCAGGTGCCATCAGCCGCGCCGCCTCGGCCGGCAGCCTTGGTGCCCCGCTGGCTGTGATGTCCACCGCATCGCCGTTCGGCTACCGCGTGAGTCCCATCACAGGGGGCACGGGCGATTTCCACCGCGGCCAGGACTACGTGGCCCAGTGCGGCACATCCGTCATGGCAGCTGCTACCGGAACCGTGACCTTTGTGGGCTGGCACCAGTACGGCGGCGGGAACCGCGTGGTGATCGACCACGGAAACGGCCTGGAAACCACCTACAACCACCTCTCGTCCTTCAGCGTGAAGGAGGGGCAGACCGTATCCCGCGGCGAAGCTATCGCGCTTAGCGGCACTACGGGAGCTTCCACCGGCTGCCACCTGCACTTTGAGGTGCAGGTCAACGGCGAAGTGGTTGACCCCACTGGCTGGCTTTAGTCAAGTGACGGTTAACTCTCAGATGAACGTGACCCGTCGTGATCTGAATGTGACATTCGCTCAAAACTGCTGTACCGTCTAACTCGCGTCAACTTTTCCGAAGTTGACGCTCTTGTGCGGATTGCCTAGCTCTGCCACCGCTCAAGGTCCGTTCGCATGACATCGTCTGGCAGGGGCGGGGGAACCAATTTTGGCCTTTCCATTGGAAAGGCCTTGGGGTTAAGTCGCAAAGCTTCCTTGGAAGCAGCGCGGCCGGGTGACTCCCATCCGAATCCGACAGCTCACCTCGCAGGCATTGGGAGAGGCTACCTTCGTGTCTTCACGCCATAATTCTGCGCGCCACCGTGCGCAAACGGTTCGTACCAACCCCCTGGACACTGTGTCCAAGGCTGTTAGTGCCAATGCCGGGACAGTTGGTCGCCAGGCTGCCGTTATCGCAGCTGCCTCGGGCCTGATCCTGAGCATGGGCCTGCCGGCCAACGCCGCAGACACCACCGCCGGGGTGTCCGCCTCCACCGAGTCCGGGTCAGCGCAAAGCGCCCTTGCCGTTACTGCAGCACCCACGGCCACCGTTTCCTTCGAACGCCCCGTGGTCAAGACCACTGCCGCTCCCAAGGTGCAGACCGTTCGTGCCCAGTCCACCGACTCAGCTGATCGAACCGCTGCTGCCGGAACCACGGCATCTGCCACGGAGAAGCTGGCCGAAACCGTGTCCGCTGCCTCCACCTCGGGCATTGCTGCCATCGCGTACACCGGCATCGGCCACTCGTACGTATGGGGCGGCACCAGCCCCGTCACCGGCTGGGACTGCTCCGGCTTCACCCAGTGGGTCTACGCGCAGGCCGGCATCAGCATCCCGCGCACCAACGCCTGGAATGCCATGAAGCCGACTTCCACCCCGCAGCCCGGTGACCTTGTTATGCAGAACGGCGGCGCGCACGTTGGCATCTACGTCGGCAACGGCATGATGATCAGCGCCCTTAACCCCTCCCAGGGAACGCTGCTGCACGCGGTTGCCGCCACCGGCTCCTCCGCGTTCTTCACTATGAACTAGTTCTTCGACCTCCGGGTCCAAGGGCTTTTTCTTTGCCCACAAGCTTTTCGCTAAATCACACATCCCCGTTCGGGGCGTGCCGGCGTACCCCCAAGATGCCGGCACGTCCAAACCCCCCTGCCTGCCTACAAGGTGACAGGGGAAAACGAAAGAGAGAACTGATGACTACTCGTGCAACCGCACGGCATCGTGCCGAGGTCACCAAGACCAATTCGTTCGCCATCATTGCCAAGGCTGTTGGCGACAACGCCGGCGGCGTCGGCCGCCAGGCAGCGGTGATCGCTGCCGCTTCCGGCCTGGTCCTGACCAGCGGCCTGGCAGCCAACGCTGCAGACACCAATGTCCAGCGTGACTCCGCTCCGGCCTCCAACCTGGAAGTTGAATCAACGGTTGAGGCCCCGATTTCGGCTGAGTCCACCATTGCCATTTCATTCGAGAAGCCGGCAGTGAC
>Ga0307414_10001750_pt1 | contig 11258 bp, 8 predicted proteins | sample DK1Ometagenome_FD_203804 | JGI IMG/M metagenome (GOLD analysis project Ga0307414, IMG submission 203804) | Maize rhizosphere microbial communities from greenhouse at UC Davis, California, United States - DK15-O-3 | ecosystem: Host-associated > Plants > Roots > Rhizosphere > Soil | place: USA...
TCGTCGAGTACCTGGCGGTGCGAGCGCTGGCGGGCCTTGAGCGAATTGTGCAGGCGACGGCAGACAGCGAAGTAGCACTGCTCGGCCAGGGCCTTTTCGGTCAGGCTGATCTTGCCTTCGGCGTATTGGCTGGCCACGTCGCTCATGTAGTGGGTCGCGCGCCAGTAGGTCTCGGTGACCATCTCCAGATCGGTCGGGCCGAGCAGGTCGACGAGGTACTGCACGGTTTCCGGCAGGCTGGTCTTGTCGTCGATGGTGGGTACGTCGTCGTTGTGTTTTTCCACGTCGGTCACCTGCACCACCAGCACGGCGTGGTGGGCGGTCAGCGAGCGGCCACTTTCCGAGAAGATGTGCGGGTGCGGCAGCTCCTGGGCATCGCAGAACTCCTTGAGCATGCCGACCACGACACCGGCGTAGTCGTCCATGTCGTAGTTGATCGAGCTGGCGTTGCGCGAGTGGGTACCGTCGTAATCGACACCCAGGCCGCCGCCCACGTCGATGTGGTCGACCGGCAGGCCGAGACCGCGCAGCTCACCGTAGTAACGGATGGCTTCCTTGAAGCCATGCTGGTAGTCGGCCAGGTTGGCGATCTGCGAGCCCATGTGAAAGTGCAGCAGACGAATGCCCTGGTCGAGCTTGGCCGCGCGGAAGCGCTCGACCACCGACAGCAGTTGCGCCGCCGACAGGCCGAACTTGGACTTCTCGCCGCCCGTGTCGGCCCACTTGCTCGAGGCCAGCGAGGACAAGCGCACGCGCAGGCCGATCTGCGGCGCAACCTTGAGCTCGGCCGCTTCCTCGATCACCAGCTGCACTTCGGACTCTTTCTCGATGACGATGAAGACGTTGTGGCCGAGCTTCTGTCCGATCAGCGCCAGCTTGATGAACTCACGGTCCTTGTAGCCGTTGCAGACGATGGTGCCGCCCTTCGGCGCCAGCGCCAGGACAGCCAGCAGTTCCGGCTTGGAACCGGCTTCCAGGCCGATGGAGACGTTCTGCGTGGCGATGATGTTTTCCACCACCGCTTCCTGCTGGTTGACCTTGATCGGGTACAGCGCGGTGTAGCGGCTCTGGTAGTCCAGGCGTGCGATGTTGGCGTCGAACGCACCGGTCAGTTGCCGCACGCGGTCTTGCAGGATGTCTGGGAAACGCACCAGCAGCGGCAGGCTGAGGCCGCTGGAACGCAGCTCGTCAACCTGTTCGAACAGATCGATCGGCGTGCTTTGCGGGCCGTTGGGGCGCACCTCGACGCGGCCTTTGTCATTGATGGCGAAATAACCCGCGCCCCAATGGCGAATGCCATAGACGCTGCGACTGTCTGCCACGGTCCATTGGCTGCCGTCATCTTTGCGTGTGCGTCGTGCAGACATCGAAGTCTCCCTTGCTGGCGATAAAGGCCTCGGCGTGACCGGGGCGCATACAGGTTAAAGTCTGGAAATGACGATTGCTCGGCAGTGGACTGGCCGTGTGCCGAGGAAGTTTAGAAGACCGTGATACAGCAGGCCTTTGAAAACGCAGGGAGCGCCCGTCGGGCCGGAAACGGCGCGGCAGGAAGCAGTCGTTTTCAGAGGCCGGCTAGCCGCCGGATTTCTTGGCCTTGAAGCCGCGCTTGATGAGTTCTTCGAGCAGCAGCTCGACGTGATCGCCCTGGATCTCGATGACGCCGTCCTTGAGCGAGCCACCGCAGCCGCAACGCTTTTTCAAGGCGCTGGCCAGCTCCTTCAGGGGCTCTTCGGCCAGGGGCACACCGCTGATGGTGGTCACCGTCTTGCCGCCACGCCCCTTGGTCTCGCGGCGTACGCGGGCCACGCCATCACCGCTGGGGATCAGGGTCTTGCTGCAGGTACAGGCGTCCACCGGCTGGCTGCAGTCCGGGCAATGCCGACCGCTGTCCGTGGAATACACCAGGCCGCCGAGGGCAGCGAGTGACGAAGCTTTCTTGACCACCGGCTTTTCCTCGTAGGGGTCAGGATAGCGACTGGTCGATGGTTATCGACCGCGAAGCCCCACTCTGGCAGGGGCAGCGCAGCCGGGCTGAGCCCGGCTTGAAAAGGCGCGCAGTGTAACGGCAAAGATCGCCGCTGCTAAGTACAAAAATGCGCCAATGACCGATGGAATGGCGACGCTGTGCGAGATGCCGAACGCTACGCCCGCATATCCCGCACGAAAGCGCTTCCCCTGGCCTGGGCGAACCTCATTCCAGGCTCGCCAGGTAATGGCGCAGGGCCTGCAATGAGTCGGGGCAATAGGGTTTTTCCAGGGTCTGGCTGATGGCCAGGTGGGGCGCGATGAAGCGTGCCTCGAGCACCTCCTCGGGCTGCAGGAGCAACGGCGCATCGGACACGGCAGAGAACACCGCACACCAGAGGCGGTTGTCCGGCTGGTCGAAGAAGAACCGGCCATGCTCACGCAAGGGCACGCCGCCGATACCCAGCTCTTCGTGCAGTTCACGGGCGGCCGACTCGGCGTAGCTTTCCTCGACCTGCACCATGCCGCCCGCCGCCACGTCCCAGTAGCCGGGATACAGCGCCTTGCTCAGGGTCCGGCGGTGCACGCACAACTCCCCCGCCGAGTTGAACAGGAGGATGAAGGTGCCACGTCCGATCAGGCGACGCTCGCGCAGTTCGGCCCGGGGTACACCGCCAAGCAGGCGATCCTCGGTGTCGACCCAGGCGATCAGTTCGGCGTCCGAGGCGGCACGGTGCGCCGCCTCGGCAGCGGAGATAGCCGTCATCTCAACCCTGGCTCAGCAACGTACGCAAGTCGATGACCGCCGCGTTGGCACGGGACACGTAGTTGGCCATGACCAGCGAGTGGTTGGCCAGCAAGCCGTAGCCGCTGCCGTTGAGGATCATCGGGCTCCACAGGGTTTCCTGGGCGGCCTCCAGCTCGCGGATGATCTGGCGCACGCTGACCGTGGCGTTCTTTTTCGCCAGGACGTCGGCGAAGTCCACCTCGATGGCGCGCAGCAGGTGGGACAGTGCCCAGGCCTGGCCACGCGCTTCGTAGAACACGTTGTCGATCTGCATCCAGGGGGTTTCGTAGCTGCGCTCGCTGACTTCCGGGACTTCGCCCTCCGCCAGGCTTGCCGGGTCTTTCACGTCGGTGTTCAGGCGCACCTGTCCCACGCTGGCCGACAGGCGCTGGGACAACGAACCCAGGCGCGTGGCCACATCGCCCAGCCAATTGTTCAGATTGTCGGCGCGGGTATAGAACTGGGCATTCTGCTGGCTCGGATCAGCCAGGCGCGCCAGGTAGCGGTCCAGCGACCGGATGCCTTCGCGGTATTCGGCCTCGGAGGCCGGCAAGGCCCAGCTCTTGTTGTCGAAGTTGAAGCGCGGCTCGGCACGGGCCAGGTCGACGTCCTCGGTGGACTGGGACTGCGACCGGGCGAAGTCCTTGCGCAGGGCACGGGACAAATCACGGACCTGGACCAGCACGCCGTATTCCCAGCTCGGCATGTTATCCAGCCACAGCCCGGGCGGCGCCAGGTCGTTGGACAGGTAGCCACCGGGCTTGCTCATCAGGGTACCGGCGACCTGCTTGAGGGTTTCCACCGTGGTGTAGCCGTTGACCATTTGCCGCTGGGCATTCTCAGCCGCGGCCTGGGCACGCTGCTGGACCGGGAACAGTTCCGGTTCCTGGCTCCAGTACCAGCCGACCAACATCGCCAGCAGCAGGTACACACCGAGCAAAGCGCCAATGACGCGACCAACCCAACCGCGTCCGGCATGGCGGCGTCCATTGGTGACCGAGTCATCGACACTGTCGCGCGGTTTCGCAGTGCGGTTCTTCCAATCCAGCATGGGTCATTTCCTTTCAGCTACGGCGTTCGGTTGTTCGACCACAACCACTAGGCAGGGTTGCGCAACATTCCCGCACTATAAGGGATGCACGCGCCGATGCGCAGCGCCGCGGAGCAAACTAACTGCCGGTTAGGTCGCAGGCGGCGAGGACAGGAGGCCAGCACCATTGGATCGACGGTACTGCCACCAGGCGATGCCGGTGGTAGCATAGAGCCACTATCCAGCTGCGCCCTCGACAAGACTGCGGACCATGACCGAGCACGAAGACCCCAGCAGCGACCGCCTCAAGAAGCACTTCGCCCAACGCGTGATCCACCAGGCACGGCAGGTACTGGAAGTGTGGCAACGCCTGCAACGCAATGAGTGGACCGACGCCGGCATGCTGGAACTGAGCGAAGCGGCACTCCTGTTGCAACGCTATGCGGAGCGCTTCGAACAGACCGAACATGGCCTGTTGGCGCAAGGCATAGGCCAATGCCTGCGAGCGGTGGCGGACAACCGCGGACGTCTCAACAGCAGCATGATCAGCGAGCTGAGCCAGTTGATGCAGCGCCTTTCGCGCACCGGCCTGCGCCACGGCGACCGCTTCGAGCAAACCGTCCTGCCACCGCTGCGCAAGCCTGTGTACCTGGCGCTGCAACACATGGAGCGGGCCGAGCGCCTGGCCCAGCAACTGGACTTCTTCGGCATGTCGGCACAGCCCCTGGACACCGCCAACGCCTTTCGCGCGGCGATGCTCGAACGGCACCCGGCCGCGATTCTCATGGAAGTGGACTTTTCCGGCCCCGGTTGCGGCCTGGCATTGGCCAATGCCCTCCAGCACAACCTGGAAGAAAAGATCCCCTTGCTGTTCTACAGCCAGGACGACACCGACACCCCTACGCGCCTGGCGGCGGTGCGCGCCGGCGGCCAGGAATTCTTCACCGGCTCGCTGGATGCCTCCAGCCTGCTCGAGCGCATCGAAGTGCTGACCCATGTGGCGCAGTACGAGCCCTACAAGGTGCTGATCATCGATGACTCACGGGCCCAGGCCACGCACACCGAACGCGTGCTCAACAGCGCGGGGATCGTGACCCGCACCCTGACCGAGCCGATCCAGGCGATGCGCGAGCTGGCCGAGTTCCAGCCCGATCTGATCATCCTCGACATGTACATGCCCGAGTGCAACGGCACCGAGTTGGCCAAGGTCATCCGCCACAACGACCGCTACGTCAGCGTACCGATCATCTACCTGTCGGCCGAGGACGACCTGGACAAGCAGCTCGATGCGATGAGCGAAGGCGGCGACGACTTTCTCACCAAGCCGATCAAGCCGCGCCACCTGATCGCCACCGTGCGCAACCGGGCGGCCCGCGCGCGCAACCTCAAGGCGCGCATGGTGCGCGACAGCCTTACCGGGCTGTACAACCACACCCACACCCTGCAACTGCTCGAGGATGCGCGCTACCGCACCCAGCGCGATGGCCAGCCGCTGAGCTTCGCCATGCTCGATATCGACTTCTTCAAGAAGGTCAACGACAACTATGGCCACCCCATGGGCGACAGGGTGATCAAGAGCCTGGCGCTGTTTCTCAAGCAACGCCTGCGCAAGAGCGACCACATCGGCCGCTACGGTGGCGAAGAGTTCGCCGTGGTCATGCCCGACACCGATGCGTCCACCGCCGCACGGGTGCTCGACGAAATCCGCCAGCGCTTCGCCGAGATCCACTACCCCGCTCACCCCCAGGACCTGTGCTGCACTTTCAGTTGCGGAATTGCCGAGCTGCGCGGCGACATGGACAGCAAGAGCCTGTCGCAGCAGGCTGACCAAGCCCTGTACGTGGCCAAGCACGGTGGACGCAACCGGGTGGAAATCTTCACCGCGTGACCGCCGACACGCGTCGCATTCTGTGACGCCGCGCACACCGTCATAAGTCCGTCATGAAAACGCAATAACCTCAGTCGCAACAGCCACCGTTCCGTTGTCGGTCGAGCCCCATGCGCCTGAAATCACTTACCAACCTCAACACGCTGCTGCTGGTTACCGTGTGCATTGCCCTGGGCGCGACGCTGTGGTGGTCCCAGCGCGCCCTTGAGCGTCCCTACGTGCTGATGGACCGCTACTTGAGCCTGTCGCAGCAGTTCCAGCACGATGTCGCCCACAACATCCTCGGTTACCTCGACACCGGTGATGCGTTGCGCCACAGCACAGCCGTGCAGGCGCTCGACAACCTGTCACCGGCACTGGTCGAACTGCCCACGCAGTTGGCGGATGACCTGCGCCCCAGCCTGGATGAACTGCGCACCTTCAGCGCCAACCAGTTGCTGGCCGCGGGCAAGCTGGCCGGCGACCCCCAGGGCTTGCTCCTGCAGGCCGAGCGAGAAATCGCCGCCGCCCTGGAGCAACTCGCCAATTACGCCGACAGCAGCCCGGCCCCAGCCGCCAACGACTACCGCCGTCCGTTGTTCAATGCCGCCCAGCACCTGGCGCGCCTGGCCCATGCCCGCGACAAGCTGGTGAGCACTGGCCGCAGCGAACTGGCCGGCGACGTGGAACGCGAACTGAATGCGCTGCTGGAACAGGTCCAGGCACTGAATGCGTTGCCACTGCTGGGTGTGGAAGAAGACAGCAGCTCCGGCAGCGACGCCTTCGCGGCCCTGATGGGCCTGGCCAGTGACGGCCAGCAAACCCAGGCGCAAGACAAAGGCATCGCACTGAAACGCGATGTCGCCAGCCTGGTGGGCCGTTACCCGGCGGAGCTCAAACGCACCCGCGAGCTGATCGAGCAACGCGGCGAGCTGGCAGCCAGCACCCGCGCGCAGGTGGACAAGGTGCACCAGGCGCTGGCGGCGCTGGAGCCCACGGTGCGGGCCGAGCATGGGCGCATCCAGGGCGAAGTACGCGTGCTGCAAGGGCTGATGATCGGCCTGATCCTGCTGATCGCCCTGACCATCGACACCTTGCAACGACGCCTGACGCATGTGCTCAATCGCCTGGTTCCCGCGCTGTCGGCCTGGGCCGCCGGTGACTTTGGCGCAGACATCCAGCTCGGCTCGCGCACCCGCGAATTGCGCGACATCGAGGAGTCCCTGAACCGCTTGCGCGCCTACCTGGTCGACCTGGTAGGCACCATTCGCCACCACGCCGAACACGTGGCGGGCTCCAGCCGCAGCCTGGCCGACCTCAGCACCGGCCTGCATGCCGGTGCCGAGCGCCAGGCCGGCGATACCGCGCAGATCCGTGATGCCCTGGGTGAACTCGAGGCGACCATCCAGCAGGTGGCGGGCGATGCCAGCCACGCCGCCGATGCCAGTCGCGACGCCGACCGCGCCCTGGGCCAGGGCCAGCAGGTGATCGGGCAGAGCCTGGGCGGCTTGCACGCCCTGGTCAACGAAGTACAAGGCAATGCCCAGGCCATCGAAAGCCTGGCCGAAGAAACCGCCACCATCGGCAATGTCCTGACGGTGATCCGCAGCATTGCCGAGCAGACCAACCTGCTGGCGCTCAACGCGGCCATCGAGGCCGCGCGCGCCGGTGAAGCGGGCCGGGGTTTTGCCGTAGTCGCCGATGAGGTCCGCTCGCTGTCGCAACGCACCAGCAGCGCCACCGCCGAGATCCAGGCGCTGATCGGCCGCCTGCAGCAGGCCGCACGCCATTCGGTGAATGCCATGCGCGCCCAGGTCGAGCACGCCGAAGCCACGGCGAACCAGGCCCAGGCAGCCGATGGCGCGCTGGACGAGATCGTCGCGGCCATTCGCACCATCGCCAGCATGGCCGAACGCATTGCCGAAGCCACTGCCCAGCAAAGTGGCGCGGTAAGTGAGATACGTGACCACAGCGAACGCATCCACCACCTGGGCGGCGACAACCTGGTGCGTATCGGCGAAGGCCGGCAGCAGAGCGATCAGTTACTCAGCCTGGGCGGCCACCTGCACACCGCTGTACAGGCATTTCGTCTTTGACAGGGGCGCTGTGCAGCGCCCGCCAGGGTGCGGGCACGGCAACGGTTCACCTGGCGGCTGATACAACAGCTTCGCCCCGCGCCGGGGCTTGTATGTTCTAGGCCAGGAACCTGTCGAGGGGTGAGGGACATGTGGGGCTTCTTCTACAAGTTCTGGCCGCCGCAGGCCTCATGCGCACCGACTGTAGGAGAGGCCTTGGCCACGAGCTCTAACAGGCGGGGCCGATACCGATCTGGTGGATCACCGAAAAAGCTCGCGGGCAATCGGAATGCCGCCCAGCCGCTCCTACGGAGCCACGCCCCTCGGCGAATGGCTGCCGTTACACGATACCGCTGGCTGATCGCACAGCTTCGCCCCAGGTCGGGGGGCCTACAACGGCTGTGTGCTGTAGGCACCGCGACCGCGGCGAATCGAACAGACGCCGCGAGGACGCCTTCCTCCCATCAGGCCCCTCCACGTTGTCCTTCCATCCCGGGTGCCGTCCGCGGCCATATGTCGCACCGGCCCAAGGCCGCAGCCTCATCGTGTTTCGGGCGCCTGACAACACCGCTTACAGCCTTGCCCATGCCCCGCACCCGCGCCGTCCGTTATGATGCCGGGACTTCCGGGTCAAGAGATGTCCATGCGCCGCTTCCTCAGCCTGATCTGCCTGCTTATCGCCCTGCCCGCCACCGCCGGCCTGCTCGACAGCCGCCCCACGGCGGCGCCATTGGGTGCGCCACTGAACAACAGCGCGGACTTCCTGCCCGTACGCGAAGCCTTCAAGCTGAGCCTGATAGACAGCGACGCCGAGCGCATCAGGTTGCGCTTCGTCGCAGCCGAGGGGTACTACCTCTACAAGCACCGCTTCGCGTTCAGCGTCGAACCTGCCGATCTTAAGCTGGGCGCTGCGGTGCTTCCGGCGGGCACGCCGAAGACCGACGAGTATTTCGGTGATGTCGAGGTGTACTACGAGGTGCTCGACGCCGAGCTTCCGCTGAGTAACCCGGACAACCGCCCCCTGACGCTGTCCGTCACCTACCAGGGATGTGCGGACAAGGGCCTGTGCTACCCACCGGAAACCGAGCAGATCGAGATCGGCGGCGGCTTTAGCGGCAACGGCGGCAGTACAGCCACCGATGGCTGGCGCTGGCGCGACGTGGCGTTGTTCTTTCTCGCCGGGCTGGGGCTGACATTCACCCCGTGCGTGCTGCCCATGCTGCCGATCCTCTCCGGCGTGGTGCTGCGCGGACGCCCCAGCAACAGACGGGGCCTGGTCCTGTCGCTGGCCTATGTGCTGCCCATGGCCGCGTGCTATGCGCTTCTCGGCGCACTGATGGGCCTGTTCGGTGCCGGTCTCAATTTGCAGGCGATGCTGCAGTCGCCCTGGGTGCTGGTGCCTTTCGCGTTGTTTTTCAGCTTGTTCGCCCTGGCCATGTTCGGGGTATTCGAACTGCGCCTGCCAGCCTTCATCCGCGAGCGCCTCGACCGCAAGGCCGACCGCACCGAAGGGGGGTCCATCGCGGGCGCAGCGACCCTCGGCGTACTCTCCAGCCTGATCGTCTCGCCTTGCGTGACCGCCCCGCTGACGGCCCTGCTGCTGTACATCAGCAGTACTGGCGATGCGGTGGGTGGAAGCCTGCAACTGTTCGCCCTGGGCATGGGCATGGGTACGCCACTGATCCTGATCGGCGCCGGCGGTGGCGCCTTGCTGCCCAAGTCGGGCAACTGGATGGTGGCGGTACGCAACGCCTTCGGCGTGATGCTGCTGGCGGTGTCGATCTGGTTGCTCGAGCGGGTACTGCCCGGCCCGCTGGCCCTGGCGCTGTGGGGCCTGCTGGCGGCCGGGGTGGCGCTGTTCCTCGGTGCCCTGGAGTTCGGCAACAAGACACCCCGGCAAAAGCTTGCGCAGCTGGCTGGCCTGGCCTTGCTGGTCTATGCCCTGGCGGCCTGGACCGGCGCCCTGCAAGGCCAGGACGACCCACTGCGCCCGCTGGGCCGCACCCCACAGGCCGAAGCCGGCGGCAACCAGGCCAGCCATGGTGGCTGGCAGACCATCGACAGTGCCGCCGAGCTGGAAGCCGCCTTCGAGGCCGCGCGCAGCAGCGGCCAACCGCTGTTGCTCGACTGGTACGCCGACTGGTGCATCAGTTGCAAAGTGATCGAGCGCGAGGTGCTCAGCGCGCCGCAGGTGGGCCAGCAGTTGGGCGACTACCGCCTGGTGCGCTTCGACATGACCGAAAGCACCGCCGCGCAGCGCGCGCTGCTTGACCGCTATCAACTGTTCGGTCCGCCGGCCATCCTGCTGTTCGACGCCAACGGCGAGGAATGGCGTGACCTGCGCGTGGTTGGCGAAATCGATGCGACGAACTTTTCTGCCCGCCTGAGTCAGGCCAAGGAACGTTTCTAGGCTTGCAGTCACACTTCTGGCGCAAACTGCTGGCATCGTGTTGGCTATTGCTGAGAACCCGCGATCTCCGGCATAGTCCTGCGCAGCTTAAAACGATGGAACCCTGACCATGGCTACTCTATTGGTACTGCACGGCCCCAACCTCAACCTGTTGGGCACACGCGAACCGGGCGTGTACGGCGCTGTCACCCTGGAACAGATCAACCTCGACCTGGAGCGCCGCGCCCGTGAAGCAGGCCATCACCTGCTGTACCTGCAAAGCAACGCGGAGTACGAATTGATCGAGCGCATTCACGCCGCAAAAGGCGAAAGTGTCGACTTTATCCTGATCAATCCCGCCGCTTTCACACATACCAGCGTCGCATTACGTGACGCATTGCTGGCGGTGAGCATCCCATTCATCGAAGTGCACCTGTCCAACGTGCACAAGCGTGAACCTTTTCGCCATCACTCCTACTTTTCCGATGTAGCGGTAGGGGTGATCTGCGGCCTTGGCGCCAGCGGTTATCGGCTGGCCCTGGAGGCCGCGCTAGAACAACTTGAACGACCCTGACCTCACCGGGAGTTAGACCACTATGGATATTCGTAAAGTCAAGAAACTGATCGAGCTGCTGGAAGAGTCCGGCATCGACGAGCTGGAGATTCGCGAAGGCGAAGAGTCCGTGCGCATCAGCCGTCACAGCAAGCAGCCGGCCTTCATGCAGCAGCCCATCTACGCCCAGGCACCGGCACCAGCCGCCGCCCCGGCAGCCGCTGCACCCGCCGAGGCCGCCGCTCCGGCAGCACCGAAGCTCAACGGCACCGTGGTGCGCTCGCCGATGGTCGGCACCTTCTACCGCGCGTCCGGCCCCACCGCCGCCAACTTCGTCGAAGTCGGGCAGAGCGTGAAGAAAGGCGACATCCTCTGCATCGTTGAAGCGATGAAGATGATGAACCACATCGAGGCCGAGACCAGCGGCGTGATCGAATCCATCCTGGCCGAGAATGGTCAGCCGGTGGAATACGATCAGCCTCTGTTCACCATCGTTTGAACCGCGGAGAGCCTGCGATGTTGGAAAAAGTTCTGATCGCCAACCGCGGCGAGATCGCCCTGCGCGTCTTGCGTGCCTGTAAAGAGCTGGGCA
>Ga0307414_10001751_pt1 | contig 11256 bp, 9 predicted proteins | sample DK1Ometagenome_FD_203804 | JGI IMG/M metagenome (GOLD analysis project Ga0307414, IMG submission 203804) | Maize rhizosphere microbial communities from greenhouse at UC Davis, California, United States - DK15-O-3 | ecosystem: Host-associated > Plants > Roots > Rhizosphere > Soil | place: USA...
ATAAAATTCTTTTTGACTTGCAGGTAGCTGGATATGTTCCCGTTTTGGCCCATCCGGAAAGGTATTTGTTTTATCATAAAAACCTAAATGAGTATGAAAAGCTAAAAAAGGCGGGGTGCTTATTTCAATTAAATTTACTTGCTTTAGTAGGTTATTATGGCGAAACAATTACCAAAGTTGCAGATCATCTTCTAAAAAAAGGAATGTACGATTTTACGGGTACAGATGTTCATCATAGTAAACATATAGCTTCATTCAATAAAAAAATAAAAGTAAATAACATCGCTAATTTAAAAGAATTAATATCTAATAATCAGTTCTTTAAATTTTAAATATTGATATTTTTAAAATTTAAAATAGTGTAAAACAAAAAAACGGTTCAACTAATTGAACCGTTTTTTTTATATAATTATTTTTTTCTCTTAAGAAAAAAGTTTTTTGTGCCAAGGTTTTTTTTCTTCCGTAGTACCGTAACCGTAGCCATAGCCATAGCCCTTTGTAGAGTCAGTGTCGTTAAGAAGAATACACATATTTGGCAATTTTCTCTCTTTGTAAAAAGTATTTGCAATAGAAAGCATGCGTTTTTCTAAAACATTTGCACGCATCACGTATACAAATGTGTCAGCATTTTTCGCCACTAATAAAGTATCTGTGACTAAACTAACAGGAGCTGTATCAACAATAATATAGTCATATTCTTTTTTCAATTTTTCAAAAAGCTGATCTACTTTTTTGCTCATCAACAATTCAGCAGGATTTGGCGGAACTACACCTGAGGGAAGAATAAAGAAATTCTCGTAACCAGGGTGTTTTACGATATAATTATCAATATTATTTTCACCAGATGACAAATAGTTTGTTAAGCCTAAAGGAGGAACATTAAGGTATTCTCCAAATTTTGGATTTCTGATATCCATACCAATTAATAAAACTCTTCTTCCTGAGAGAGCAAATGTTGCAGCTAAATTAACAGAAATAAATGTTTTACCTTCTGATGAAAAAGTAGATGTAACAAATAAAGTTTTAGCGATTCCTTCAGGTACTTTATTAAGCATAAACTCCAAATTGGTTCTCACAATTCTGATAGCCTCCGCAGAACTGGTTCTGCTTTCAGATTTTATTAATTCGCCTATATCATTAGATGTAGGTATATCTCCAATAAATGGAATTTGTGTTTTACCCTCTAAATCTAATTTACTTTTAATTTTTGTATCTAGTAAATCATTTACATAAATGAAGCCAAAAGGAATTAATAATCCCATTAATATTCCAGCTAGATATATTATTTTTTTCTTAGGACTTACAGGTAATTTACCTGCTTTAGCCATATCTATAACGCGAGCATTTGGTTCTGTAGCCGCTAACGAAATAGCAGTTTCTTCCCTTTTTTGCAATAAATACAAATACAACTCTTCCTTTACCTTTTGTTGTCTTGCAATAACTCTGAATTGACGTTCCTGAAATGGGATTTTACCAATTTTATTGTTTAAAAGATTTTCCTGACTCTGAATGTTCCTGTTTTGAATTTGTAAATTTGACTGCATACGCTTTAAACTCGCAGTCATGTTTGATTTTAAAGAGGAAATCTGCTGATCTAATTTTATTACTGACGGATTTTCGGTTGTTGCTGATTTTAAAATACGATTACGATCTAAAACCAGCTTATTATAAGAGCTAATCAATCCACCAGTATCGCCATCTTCAGTTATTAAATTAGTAGGTAATAAATCAGAATTGGTGCTTTTTTTCATATAATCAAGCAAAGATGAAACTACATTTAATTGAATTTCTGTTTCTACTCCTTTTTTGTCATACTCACTTGAGCCTTCTATAAATAATTTTGCTTCTGATTCAATATCGGTTAATCTGTTTGTTTTTTTAAAGCTTTCGACATCTTGTTCAACTCCGTCTAATTCTTTTGTTATCAAGGCCAGCCTACCCGCTATAAATTGAGAAGTGTTTTCAGAAATAAAATTTTTATCCTGAGCAGCATCTTGATTATAAATCTGAATCATATTATCCAAAAAAACCTCAGCTCTTTTCTGTACAGGATCATTAATAGAAATATTTACTACGCTACTTGTTTTACTAATAGGCTCGACATCAATTCTACTTTTATAGCTCTCGGCAACACTTTCAATCGGATTTAGTAAAATCTTTATGGATTTAATATGTACAGAGGTCTTAGCTACAATATTAATAGTTTTATCTATAACCATAAATCCTAAAGTAGTAGGGATTTTCTCGCCGTATTTAAACACTTTTTTGGTTGCTAAAATTATGTTATCATTATCTATTTCATTTGTTAATTCAAAAGTATTAGCTGTTAAAGAATTATAATTTAAAACCGTTTTAGCATCATTAAACAAATGTGTTTTGCTAATAAAATTAACTCTTATAGGAGAATCTTGATATATATCACGATCTACAACACTACCTTCTACTACTAAATTAATATTTAGATTTAATCTTTTTACAGTACTTTCAACAATAGTTCTGGATCTTAATATTTCGATTTCATTATCAACGTTATTAACAGATCCTACTCCAATTCCCAAATCTGAAAAAGCGGATAGTTCTGAAAGCATTCCTCCTTTTTTCTCATCTTTAACCAATATGGCGGTAGTAGCTTCATAAATTGGTGTCGAATAACGTAAATACAGAAAGGCAGCTATTAAACAAATCACTACACTTAATAAAAACCATCGCCAATGGATTATATATTTATCTAACTGTTCCCTAAGATTTACCTCTTCGATTTCATTATCTATCTCATTGTAAAAGTCCTGTGTATGCATTTTTTATTTTTTTATTTAAAGATTAGAACAGAAAGTGATATTAAAATAGAAATAGCTGATATTATTACAGATGTATTAGGTCCTACAGCCGAAGCATTCACTTTAGTCCTGTTTGGTTCTATATAAACTACATCATTTTGTGCTAAATAATAAAATGGAGAATTTATAAAATCAGCTTTTGTAATGTCTACTCTATTATACGATTTAATACCATTAACTTCTCTAATTACCAAAATATTATCCCTCTTGCCATAAATAGTCATGTCTTTTGCCATACTTAAAGCTTCAATCAAAGTAACTCTTTCTGATGTAACGGGATAAGTTCCGGGAATATTAACTTCCCCTTGCATGGAAATCTTAAAATTCATGATCCGCATATTGATGATTGGGTTTTTAATATAAACCCCTATTTTATCTTTTAAAAGCTGTAATGCTTCTGTGCGGGTTAAACCTCCTATTTGTAATTTTCCTAAAACAGGAAATTCAATATTTCCACTTTTATCTACCAGGTACGACTGAATTACATTCTGACTTGTAGCTGCTTGTAAATTTAAGTTGTTTTGCATGGCAACAGTACTTAAATTAAAAGGAAGTGCAATTTCAGGATCTTCAGCTGAAACAATTATCATTAATAAATCATCCGGCTGAATTTTCACTTCATAAGAGTTTATATTTTGACCCGCCTTAATTGTATCAATATTTTGATAATAAACTATATCCTTTCGTGAAGCACAGGAAAAAAGCAAAAATATAAGGGATAAAAGACATGTTGTTTTAATAAAAATTGACGATTTATATTTCATTAGGGTTGTAATTTGACTTAACATATATAAGATTAAAAATATTTTTTATAATTGTGATGCACTGTTGTTCTTAAGTTCAATAAGCATTTTCTTCTCCTTGAAATATATTGACAACTGTTTTTATTATGATTCTTATATCTAATAAAAGACTCCAATTTTCAATATACCAAATATCAAATTCTACTCTATTTTCCATATCAAGAACCTTTTTTGTCTCACCTCGAAAACCATTTACCTGAGCCCAACCAGTGATTCCAGGTTTTGCATACTGTCTAACCAAATAATTATTAATCAAGTCAGTATATTGTTTCGTGTGATTTATCATATGAGGTCTTGGTCCTACAACAGACATATGTCCAAAGAAAACATTAAAAAACTGGGGAAGTTCATCAATAGAAGTTTTACGCATAAAAGCTCCAAACTTAGTGATACGACTATCCCCTTTACCAGCTTGCTTAGAGTCTGATAAATCATTAACACGCATACTTCTAAATTTCAAACATGCAAAAGCCTGATTATCTCTTCCTGAACGTTGCTGCTTAAAAAAAACTGGTCCCGGTGATTCTAATTTAATGATCAGTACTAAAATAGGAAATAACCACGGAAATATCAATAAAATTACAGCTAAAGAAAAACATACATCAAATCCTTTTTTTAATATTCTGTTTACTGTAAATTCTAAAGGTTCTCGTCTAAATGTAAGTACAGGTGTATTATCGTGAAATAAAATTTCAACTTTACTTGATTTGGTATAAAGCTGAAAATCTGGAATGAATTTAATTCGCACCATATTATGCTCACAAATTCGTATCAAATTATTTATTACCGAAATATTATCAATATGCAATGCTACATACATTTCATCAACGTTTCTTGCAATAATAAATTCCTCAACATCATTAAAATCACCGACAATTGGCCCTGAAATAAAAGCAAACGGATCGACTTTTTCATCAAAAAAACCTAAAAAACGATATCCATACGTAAGATTCGTTGATAATGTCTTACGCATTCTTTCACCTGTATCATTTGCTCCAACAATAATATAACTTTTAAAATTATATCCTTGAGCTCTTATATACATTAAAAGTCTTATAGATAAATAACGTGATATTATAATTAAAGAAAAGAAAAAATAATAAAAATAAATCAAACACCATTTTGAAACATCTGTATAATTTAAAAAAACCACAAAGATTGTGATAAAAGCAGAGTGAATAGCGATTTTTTTAATTGTTCGCTTTAATATTGATTCTATAGGCTCTACCCTTACGATTCTAAAAGAATCATTATATAAAAGTAAAGTAATCCAAACTAAATTACTTAATAATGAAACTGTTTGAACCTGTGTTAAAAAAAGTTTATCAATACTACCAAAGCCTGCAACTCCGGATAACAGTATGGATATATTCAATAAGACTAAATCCCAAACTACAAATAAGAGCTTAAAATAACGAGAGAAATTGTGACCAGATAATTTATTTAAAGTTTTCATCTGTGAGAATCTGATGTTTTATATTATTTTAAATACTGTTTTAATGCTAGAATTTTTTTCTGAAAAACAGCTTTAAAAGCTGAAAGGCTATGATATTTATAAATCCTATAATCTTCAGATAGAACATGAAATACTCTTTTGTAGTCAGTACTTAATCCTCCCATTTTCATTTTTACCACATATTCATTCATATAAACAATATTTATTTTGTGTTTGAACAAGTATCTTAATAAAAACTCAGTATCAGAAGCTATTTTAAAATCTAAACTATAATAACCGTATTTCTCAATAATTGATTTCTTAATATAGACCGTAGGATGCAATGGTAACCAACCCGATTTTAATTTTTCGAAATTATATTGTCCACCAATTCTATTTCGAATTATTTTTTCTTCAGCATCATTTGTAACATAAATACCATCCCCATATACGGCGTCGGCATTAGAATACATTAAAAATGTATTGACTATTTTGGAAACAACATTACTATCATAAAAGGTATCATCAGAATGCATTAATCCAATAATATCTCCGGTAGCTAATTTTAAACCTTTATTAATTGCGTCATACATTCCTTTATCGGGTTCAGAAATATAATGAGTGATTCTATCTGAGTAAGATTCAATAATAGACTGAGTACCATCTGATGAATTACCATCTATGATTATATACTCTATATTAGGATAATCCTGATCTAAAACACTGTTTATAGATTGCTTAATGGTTGCCTTTCTATTGTAACAAACCGTAATTATAGAGACTTTCATAAGTTTTGTTATCTTAAAATAATTTTAATTATTTTTTTTGTTTGATGAGTTCGTTACTTTTTAAAACAATGAAATATTCATATATAGATTGTAAAGTTGCATAAGTAATACCAGCAGATCCGTCTAAAAAGGCTCTTCTGACAATCACCATGTAGAACCATTTTATTAATGGACGGCCCGGCATCTTATAAAAAATTCCTTTTTGATGGTATCGTTTTTCCGTAAAATCAGAACTAAACAAAGCTTTTTTTAACGAAAAAGATGTCCCTTTTTCTAAATCTTTTACTCTTGTAAGGGCTTCCATATCCGCATAACTCAAATGGCGTTGAATCCAAAATTTAAAGCCTTTACTAAAAGGATAATGGTCTAAAAAACCTTCAACTTTATGCACCGCACCGTCTGGTATTGAAACTGGATTTACCAGTCTTTCATAACGCATTTTATTCGGACGAAACAATCTCAGATAGAAAGGAGACATTTGTGAATATTTCAACCATTTTCCATTCCATGCGAAATCTCTTCTTCTAATTTCATAAGCAACTACTTCAGAATTAGTATCTAATTTAAGATTTTTAATTGCGGAATATAGAGAATCTGAAACTCTTTCATCCGCGTCAATATAAAGTACCCAGGGATGTTTGAATTTTATATTAGCTAAACCCCAATTTTGATGTGCTGACCAATTATCAAAACTTCGCTGCGTAATCGTAGCACCAGCATTTTCGGCAATTGAAACAGTTTGATCATCACTAAAAGAATCAAATACATGAATATCATCGCTCCAGGATACTGATGCCAAACAACCGGGTAAATCTTGTTCTTCGTTTTTAGTAAGTATTAGTATTGATATCATATATTCTTTAATTAAAAAAATTGCATTTAATAAACTAGTTTAACATTCTCAATAATATGCTTTTCATTAAACATTGAACATAAAACAACGCTATTTGGAAAATCTTCGAAAATTTTATTAAATTTTTCTTTTGGGCTTTTATTTTTATCACTACCATTTAATGGTGAAAAAATTATATTTGACATTAATCCTCTATTTTTTACTACATCATCATATTCTAATGTTTCTGATGAATTATTAAATTGCAAAACATCAAATTTATGTAAGTAATTCTCATGAAAGGATTTTTGAGATTGCATGTAAGCTAGACCCCACCCTCTAATTTTACCTTCTTTCTTCAAAACTGCAGCTAATTCTTCTAACTCATCAAAATGAGCTAAAGTTTCAATTGGCTCATGAATAAAAAGATAATCTAAATAATCAGTATTTAATTCTCGAAGGCTTTTTTCTACACTGTTAAGCATTTCAGCTTTACGAAGTACTAAACGATTATGAAAATGATCTGCAAGTTTAGGAATTTGATTATTTGTAGTTTCTTTATTTAGCTCTTTTTTCAAATTTTCACGAACATACCTAACTAAAGGCTTAACCGGTTTAAGTAAATTAGCTTTCCAATTTGCATATATACCAAACTTACTTGCTAACACAACCTTATCTCGTTTGTTTTTAACAATTTTACCAACAAATCTTTCAGCATCACCGTATCCGTAAGAACGAGCTAAATCAAAATGATTTATACCATTCTCTAATGCACACTCTATTGCATATTTGGCTTTTTTTGAATCTACTGAACCCATTATCGGCGCACATCCAAAACCTAATGCAGAAGATTCAATGCCTTTTATTAATTCAACTTTTCTCATAATTTTTTGTTAAATGATTTGCCAAACGAACTGCAAAAGCTCCTAAAAAAAAAGTTGGATTTGCCTGACTTGATGTTGGAAAAACAGAACTGCTACATATAAAAACATTTTGAGTCCCCCACAGTTTCAAATCTTTATTTACAACACCATCTTCACTAGTATTTGCAATTCTTGTAGTTCCCGACTGATGAATACCATCACATGACATTTCTTTTATTTTTTCTTGTAATTCATTTTGGTCATACCAATATTCTAATTTCCCAGCTCCAGTTTCTTTGAGCCAACCATCTAATATTTGATGGGTTTTTACTATAGAGTCTACATCTATATCAGTTAATTTATAATATATTTTCAAAGTTTCTCCATCGGTATCTAATTCCATTCTATTCTCTTCAAATGGAATTTGCTCAGTATGAAAATGAAGTGCATATTGATTTTTAGGGCTATAAAGAAAAACTCCTGGAAGTTTACGCTTCTTTAAATACCGTTTAACAAAAATAGCCCCTGGAACTATTAATGAACCTGGCAAATCTTTTATTACATTCCAAATATGTTTTTTGATTCCTGTAACTTTCCCTTTTGTTATTGAGTGAGCAATAGCAGGTGGAGCAAGTTTTTTTCCTATAACTGGTAATAACATTATTAAATACATCAAAGACATTGCTCCACTGCGATGTCTTGGGTCAAAATATAAAGGATTATCAAGCCATATTGCAGTATTTAAAAGGTTTTCATCTAAAAGTAAATCTTTTGAAAACTGAAATCTTCGACGAACATAAATACCATTCTTATCCCTTAAAAAACCATAATCTGTCTTTTTTGGGTCACCAGTAAACTGAACAGAAGCTATTTTCCCCGATAAGTGCCCCTGATAATATTTCCCTAATGCACTTGGCACCCCTTTAAGTAAATTAAACAATTGTTTATTACGAAGTAAAATCCTTGTAGTTTCCTGAGTTCCTGCGGCTAAAACAAAAGATTTTGCTTTTATTGTAAAATTCTCTAAACTTTGTACACATCTAATTTTCAAAGAATTGACATTGCCATTATAATCGGGAATCTCAAAATCTCTAGCCTCATAGCCTTCAATTACTTCAATGTTTTTTAATACTTTTAGATCATTTGCAAAACGCTTACCAAATCTTGTTGGCATACTATAACGTTCCAAAACTGAATCAGTAACTATACCTTTTTTAAATTTTTCTGAAATAGATGTAGTTTTAAGATCTATTGAATCTCTTAAATTAAAAACTGGTTCGCCACATTCAAAATATTCTGCTGCCTTAGAAAGAAAACAATTCACGTCATTAAACAAAGCTAAATCCCAAGTGCATTGACCTTTTAAAACTGCACGTTGTGTGAAATCTATCTCATCAAACATAACACAACGACCTCCCCACGTTGCTGAAGAACCACCAAGACCTTTATTGGTACATTCATAAGGACTATGATGATTAACCGGGTTTGTATTTATTATGCTTTCATCCAAATGATTTTTTTTAAACATTTGATCTTTTACTCCATACTCTATCAATAGAATTTTCCTTTCCGGATTTAATTTAGCGTATTCTATTGCTACAATCATACCTGCAGGGCCACTACCAATAATACATAAATCGTAAAGAGTTTCATTTATATTTCTAATTTCCATTTATTTTTTTATAAGAAAATTATGACGTTTTTTTATTGGTTTACATGGATTACCGGCATAAACTGACCATTGTTCAAGGTTTTTAGAAGTGATTGATAATGCTCCTAAAACACTTCCTTCATAACATCGCACTCCTGGTAAAATAATAGCTTTAGCACAAATCCAAACATATGGTTCTATAATAATTTCTTTTTTTAAATATGTGAATTCTATAGTATTATAATCATGGGTTGCACAACACAAATAAGAATCCTGCGATAAAATAGAGTGATGGCCAAGAAAAACTTTTTCAGGATTATAAATTTCTACCCTTGGACCAATTGTAACAACTTCTTCTGTTTCTAAAAGCCAAGGCGCCCAAATTACACAAGTAGGATATATAAAATTATTTTTTCCCAGTTTAGCACCAAACATCTTTAAAACAAAACTTCTCCAACTATGAAAAGGGACAGGTGTATATCTGCATAAAATAAACCAGCAAATCTGCCATATTAGCCTTTTAAGTTTATTCCATTTAGAAAATATCGGTCTTTTGTAGGCATCTTTATCATTTTTATTATGACTTATCATAATTATATTTTTTTTAAAATTAAATTACGCATATCAATAGATTTTTTTTCAACCAAAATGTAAAATAATTTACCCACAATAACACATATAAGTAATGTAAATAAAGACATTATAAATCCATTATGCATATGGATTTTTTGACCTAGCTTTTCTGTAAAATTTATAACTAAATTATGAGTAAGATATATTGAATAAGCCATATAGGCACCTTGATTTATAAAATTAAATCGAGAAATATAAAATTCATCTGTAAAATAAAATGTTAGAAATGTTAAACCTATAATAATGACAAGTATTAAATAACCAAAGTTATAGGCAAAAGCTGTTTTAAAATTTAACAAATAACATCCATATAATATAAACACTATAAACATGCATAAACTTAAATAAGGCTTTAGTTTAAACGAGAAATTATAATGATTAATCAAAAAAGAAATTAAGCATCCCAAAGCTATACCATCAAATCTAAAAATACTAGCTGTTGTATAATATCCCCACTTTGTATTGAGGTAGTTTCCAAAATAAAGCCTAATAAATGAGGGTGCTAAAACTAAAAGAATCCAAATGAAAAGTTGTAAATGTTTATTTTTAAATACTGATAAAAATAGAACGATAATAGGAAAAATTAAATAAAAATGTTCTTCAACACATAAAGACCACGATGCTAAAAAAAAAGGTATTTTTTCGTAGAAATTTTGAAAAAAAAGTAGATATCCCCAATCAAAAGATTGATTTTTCATAAAATATACGGCTCCATATGAAATTACTAAAGCAATTATATAAGGTGGATATGTTCTTAAAAAACGTCCAAGCCAAAATCTTATCATATTAACATTTTTATTTTTAAAATAAATATTTGAAATCAAAAAACCACTTAATAAAAAAAACATCTCAACTCCATATTTGCCAACCCCAAGCAGTACATCGTATCTTATTACATCTGATAAAAATCGGATACCTATATGAAGATAAACAACTAATAATATTGCTAAAAAGCGAAATAGGTCTAGATTTTTTATTCTTTCTTCCATAATTTAATTATATATTTCTAAAAATTATTTACTTCTAAAACTTGCATTACACAGACTTTAAAACTTCAATAAATTTATTAGCACAAGTTTTAATTTCGAAATTATTCTGATAAGTATAAAAGGCATTTACACCCTTTGCTACTAAATTTTCTTCAGATTGATTAATTATTTCTAGAAGACCATTTTTTAAGCCTTCTTTTTCTTCTAAATTTATAATCCATCCTCCACCTCCTTCATGAATTTCACTCCATATATTTATATTTTTAGTAATTAAAACCGGCTTTTTACAAGCCATAGCTTCAACAATTGCAATACCAAAATTTTCCTGATGGCTTGGTAATAAATAAGCCTCACAATTATAAAATGCTCCCCATTTTGCCATATCTTTTAGCATACCTGCAAAATGTATTTTATGATTATTAGAA
>Ga0307414_10001752_pt1 | contig 11256 bp, 10 predicted proteins | sample DK1Ometagenome_FD_203804 | JGI IMG/M metagenome (GOLD analysis project Ga0307414, IMG submission 203804) | Maize rhizosphere microbial communities from greenhouse at UC Davis, California, United States - DK15-O-3 | ecosystem: Host-associated > Plants > Roots > Rhizosphere > Soil | place: USA...
TGGGAAATATCAGCTAAAGATGGCGGCTTGGTCATGTCGGACTCTGCAACTTACTCGGCAGTTGAGCTGCTAGACGTTGGTGCGTAAATCAGCATGCGGCGAGACTCCGCCCTTTCCCACGGGATTCAGGCGGGGCGCCGGGAGACCGGCATGCCAAGGCTGCTCATGATGTTGATGACCTTGCAGCCGACGGTGGCCTCGACTTTCTGCGCGGACAAAGTCCGGGCGCGGAGGCTGCGGCCGATCAGGACCTTATAGCGCAGCATCGCCACTTCAACCAAAGAGCGCTTGCCATAATCGACGGCTTTTTGCCAGCCCAGGCGCCCCTTCTCGGCGATCATCTGAATGTGTTGGTCCCGTTGAGTCGGGTCGGTGTCCGCCGTGGCGCTCGGCACCGCGGTCGACCGCGGTGGAATGATCACCGCGGCCCCGGGTGTATGGTCGGTTACGGACCGGTAGGTCGGCTCGCCGTCGTAGGCGCCGTCAGCGAAGACAGCGGAGATTGCGCCCGGGATCTGGTCGAGCAGCGGGCCGACCAGCGACGCGTCGCCCTCGTCCGTGGTGGTCAGCTCCGAGGCGAGGATCTCGCCGCTGTCGGGATCGATCGCCAAGTGGAGCTTGCGCCAGGTCCGGCGCGGCTTGCCGCCGTGTTTCTCCAGCTGCCACTCGCCGGCCCCGAACACCTTCAGGCCGGTGCTGTCGATCACCACGGTCACCGGTCCGTCCGCCCGTTTCAGCGCCGCCGCGACACCCAGGTCGACGCCGCGGCGCGAGAAGGTGGTATGGTCCGGGACTGGTAGCTCCAGGCCGAGCAGCCCCATGATCGACTTCAGCATGCCTTCGGTCTGACGCCATGGACGCCCGAAGGCCAAGCGCAACATCAGCCCAGCCTCGATGGCGATATCCGAATAGCTTTGCGGCCGGCCGCGCTTGCCTGTCCTAGCCGGTGTCCAGGCCGCGAGCGCCTCAGGCGTTACCCAGACCGTCAGGCTGCCCCGCCGCTGAAGCGCGGCGTCGTACTCGGCCCAGTTGTCAATCTTGTAGCGCGCCTTCGGGATCTTGTGGCGGCGGGGTTCGTTCGCCTTGTGGGGCATGCGGAGCTCAAAGGCAGCGGACGGGCCGCCCCTATACCCGGCTCTCCCCCGCAACGGCAACGCCGCAGGCAATTTCGCACCAACGTCGACAGAACCTGTCTGGGGAGCATAACGGGACCCAGCAGCGTTCAGGAAGGCTCGGCCCCGGCTTTTAGGCCCCGCCGCCAGTCCCGCTCCCGAGGCGCAACCGGGGCGAGCTGGAATTCCTGCCGGCATCCCTGGAAATCGTCGAGACCCCGCCGGTCGATGGCCGGGAGATCGCGCTTGGTCCGGGCATGGCGGTTTCGGTCGAGATCAAGACCGACCAGCGCCGCGTCATCGAATACCTGCTGGCGCCGATGCTCCGCTACAAGCAGGAGAGCCTGCGCGAACGGTGAAGCGGGCATGAGACATTCGGACGCGAGGCTGACGCTGTGGCGGACCAGTTCCTTCATGTTTGGGGGTGGTTGGCGGGATATTGCTTCCGGCGAAGTCGACCGGCTCGCCACGGCTTGCCGTGATCGGCCCCCGGATGGGTGAGGTGCTCCCTTCGGTCCGGGCACCGGTTCGGCCTCGTCAGTTCCGCTGACCCGCGGGAGTGAGAACCGACGGAACTGGAATCTGGCCTGTTCCGGCCCGGCCTGTTCCGGCATGGGGACCGGCGGAACGGATGTGTCCGGCGCCCGCGGCCCGTCTGCCGGGAACGCGGGCCCACATCAGGACCGGGATGAGGAAAATTGTCAGATGAACCCACGATGTCAGGACGAAGTGCGTGTGGTGGGTGATCGAATGCATGCCCGGCGTCAGAAGAAGCATGTAGAACAACTGGGCCGGGATGCACCCGAGCATTGCCGAGCGGTAATAGCGGTTCAACACCAAGGCGATGAGAAGGAATTTGACGGCTCCGAAATACCAGAACGAGCCGAAAGCATCGGCCATGCCGGTTTCGGTGCTGCCCGTCATCGGCAGGTGGCTGGTAAACTCATAGGGGTTGTCTACCGGAATACTGAACAATCCCTTGAACTCGGCACCGACAAGCTGGGCCGGAATGAAGTTGAACACGAGCGTGTTCCAGTGAAACGCGCCGAAATCCAGGATCATGTTCTCGTCGATGGCATTGATCTTGTAGACCGCATTGCGCATCTCGGGACCGCCGTTGACCATGAGGTACTTCAGGTTGCCGACAAAGTCGATCTGCGTAACCTGCTCGATGCTCGGCCCCTCCTCGGTCGTCGCGACTTTGCGATAGTCGCCGGTGCTGGCCATCACCAGGGTTGCGGCCAGCACGCCGGCCAGGGGCAGCATCCGGGGAACCGCGATGCCCCGCTGGAACCAGAGCGCCAGCAGAATCAACAGAATGAGCTCGGACGTGTCGCCCCGGCGTCCGGCGAACACGATGCGGTCGACGTAGAACAGGGCGCCGAACGCGGCGGTCGCCAGAGCGACCCGCGACCGGGTCCGCACGAAGCAGATCACCGCCAGGGCAAATCCATAGTTGAGCAGCTTGGCGAAGAACAGGTAGGCGACGGGCAGCCCGGTGTAGAGACTGGCGCCCTTGACGTCCTCGGGCAGGCGGCTGATCTGAAAGAAGAAGAACGCGCCGGCCAGGGACAGGAAGACCGCGGCGGTGATCAGGCGGCGTTCGTTCATTTCCCAGGAGAGATGCCGCATGGGCTGGTCGCTGACGGACCAGCCGAGCCATGTCAGCGCCGCGCAGGACAGGGTCACCACCATGGTCTTGGCGAAGGCGGCCTCCGGCAGATGCGGATCCAGGGCAAGGCCCGGGAGCTGCGGCAGGACGAAGCTGAAGAAAATGGCACCGGCGAAGAACGGGAATTCGTATATGAGCCCTTTCCGCCTGATGCCGGTCGCCAGCATGGCGAGGCAGAGACCAAGGAGGATCAGGATCAGGATAAAATTGGTCGCTTCCATCATGATCCCCATCAGCAGCGGTTTACGCCGGGCAACCGGTACCAGAGCATTTTCAGGTATTCCAACTGGACATGCACCCCATCGGGCCGTCCCATGGTGCGCCAGAAGTGAGGCGGATCGACGGGCAGTTCCATGAACACCTTCACGTCCGGCGCACTTCGGACGAAGCATCGGAACGCCCGCTCCGTGTGCCACCACGATGTGACGACGATGACGCTCCGGGCGTCGGCACTGCGCAGGATGCGGGCCGAGAACGCCGCATTCTCGGCCGTGTTGCCCGACAGGCAGTCGAGCCGGATGGCGCCCGGGCCGACGCCGCCGGCACGGAGCCGTTCCGCCACGTCGAGGCAGTCGCCATCGCCGCTGACGATCACCAGGGGCGCCAGCCCCCTTCGATAGAGTGCCGCGGCGCGATCCGGCCGTTCCTGGGACTCGCCGCCCAGGACGACGATGGCGTCGGCCGGCTCGAGCGGCGTCCGTGCGGCGAGAAGATGGCGCGCCGCCTCGTGCAGTCCGATATCGGCGGCCAGCAGCGCCAGGGCGGCCGCACATAGCCAGAGCAGTCCCCGCCGCAGTCCCCGCCGCAGTCCCGTCCGCGATCTTTCCGTGGAAACCAGAGGTGGGGCGGTCACACCGACAGCCCTTTCTCGCGGCGCTCGATTTCGATCACCTTGAGCACGATCATGTACTCGTAGATCGTCAGCAGCCGGCAGTAGGTGTAGCCCTGCCAGCCATCCAGGAACCCGAGCCGGAACAGGTACATGTAGACGAAGCGCAGGATCGGCCGGCAGGGCAGCCGGAAGGACAGTTCCTTGAGGAGGCGGCGGCGCGCCACGGCATTCCCGATAAGGGCGCCCCAATCCAGGCGCGCGCCGCGCACGCTGTGCAGGGACTCCACAGCCTCCTGCTGGGAATACCGGTTGTGCTTTTCAAACCACGCCTGAAGACCGTTGTTGAAGGAGAAGTGATGGAAGTGGTTCGCCAGCCGCCCTTCCTCACCGTCGACCACGGCGACCGGGTTGACGATGCGTTCGAAACGGACCTTGTCCGGCTGGAAGAAGCGCATGACCCAGACGGGATAGATGCCGCAGTGCCGGATCCAGCGGCCGCAGAAGAAGTTCTTGTAGCGCAGACGATATGCCGCCGGCTTCAGGGAGGTATCCGCGGCGATGCCAAGCAGTTCGTCCCGCAGTTCCGGCGGGACTATTTCGTCCGCATCGGAATAGTACACCCACCGGTTTCTGAAGGGGATCTCCTTCAAGGCCCAGTTCTGATGCGAGGACCAGTTGTCGAACTTGCGCTGAATGACGCGCGCGCCGAAGCTTCTGGCGATCTCGACGGTCCGGTCCGTGCTGAACGAGTCGAGCACGACGACATCGTCGCTCCACTTCACTGACTCGAGGCAGGCCGCGATGTTGCGCTCCTCGTTCAGGGTCAGGATGAGAATGGAAACACCCATGGCAGTTGTGATCCTCATCGGGGTGGAAACACGCCGGTCATCACTCGCTCCCGGACCGGCCGTGCCGGGTGACCGCTGGCGATGGTCCAGGCCGGCACATCCTCCAGCACGGTCGATCTCGCCTGAACCATGGCGCCTTCTCCGATCTTCACCCCCGGCGCCACGAAGACGTCGGCCGCCACCCAGGCATGGGGGCCGATCTCGATCGGCTTCGTGACCAGCGGCATCTGGAACTGGCGGAAGTCGTGGCTCGCCGAGCAGAGGAAGCTGTACTGGCTGACCGTCGCATAGGCGCCGACGGATATCCGGTCGACGCAGTAGCAGTCGACGAAGTGCGACAGGCAGGCATGCTCGCCCATCTCCAGGTTCCACGGCGCGAAGACGCGGACCGAGGCATGGACTATCGCGCCCTCTCCGAGTTTCGCGCCGAACAGGCGCAGCAGGAACCGGCGCCAGCCATGCAGGACCTTCGGTGACGGCCGGAACAGCAGGGCCTGGACCAATCCCCAGAGGGCGCGGCCAGCCTGGTTGCGCCGCGACAGCGAACTGGGGCGGAGGCGGTCGCCGGGAAGGGAAGCGAGAGATTCGGGTTGTACTGTCATGGTCCCTCTCCAGGACGGCCGGTTCCGGACGAGACGGGTGCCACCGCGATCCGCTCGCGAATCTCGCGCAGCAGATTCTTGACCCGCCGAGGAATGAGGCGGCGCAGCGCCCCGTCGGCCAGACCGCGCGGATAGCGCCATCGATGCAACGGCAGCGGTTCCGCGATGGCGGGCGGATCACTGCGCAGGGCCTGCAGCAGTTCGGCATACGCTCCGGCGGCCCTGTCGCTGTCGAACCGGCTTACGGCTTCCGCTTTCGCCGCCGCGGACAATCGCTCCAGCAGGCCGGGCTCCCCGACGATCCGGCGGATCTCCCGCGCCGCGCGGTCCAGGTCGCCCACGGGAAACAGGAGCCCGGTGCGTCCGTGATCGATCAGGACATCGGTCACGCCACGGATCGCGGAAGCGACCGGCACGCACCCCGCCGCCATCGCCTCCGCAAGCGTCAGGCCGAACCCCTCGAACCGGGATGGGAACACCAGCACGTCGTGCTCCGCCATGATGGCCGGCACCTGTTCCGCCGCGACCGCTCCGAGAAACCGCACCTGCCGGCCGAACGGGGCGCACCGCTTGCGCAGGGCGTCCAGGTCGGGGCCGTCGCCGCCCACGGTCAGGACAAGGGGCGACCCGCTCAGGCGCTCGAGGATGCCGGGCAGCCAGAGCACTCCCTTGGAGATGTCCTCGACCCGCCCCAGGCTCAACAGCCGCAACGGATCATGGCCTGTGACCGGCGGGCGGGGCCGGCGCGGCGTGGCCCGGATGTCTATGGCATTCAGGATCACATGCACCCGCTCCGGGGCGAACCCGTAACCCGACACCAGATCGTCGCGTATCCGGGGCGAGACGCACACGGTGGCGTGAACGTGGTCCCGGATCGCCGCCGCCGCCGCGTAGGTTCCGGGCGTGATGTTGTGGACCACCATCACCCGAAGCACGCGCGGATCGAGGTAGCGGACGGCATTGGTCTGGACACGGTCCGCCAGGACGTTCACGAGCACCGCGTCGTAGCCGCCGTGTTCGAGATGCTCCACCAGCGCCGAGGCCTGTCCCTGTTCGTCCGTCTCCTCGGGAGCCACGACCGTTCCCCAGGCCATCTCCGACGGCCAGGGGTTGCGGAGCAGCGCTTTGGACGGCGAGACGCCCGTGCCGACCCAGCGCAACTCGATCGCCCTTGCGGCCAGACCGGGACGCAGATTGCGGAATACCGAATAGGTGCCCCCCAGGTGGGGCATGCCGAAGAACGCGGCGGTCATGCCGCCGGCGGTTCCATGCGCGACCGCTTTGTTCACGAGACGCGCTCCCGGAGTCCGATGAGGCCTTGTCCGGTAACCCTGACGCCCTTCCATCCCCATACGACGAAGTAGGTGTGAGCGGCCATGGGCAGGGCCAGGCCCCACAGCATGACGTAGTCGGGTATTTTCAGGACCAGGCCGAGCGTGCCGCATCCGCCCATGAGGGTTGCCAGCGCTATGAGAATGAACGCTGTCGACCGGGGCTGGAAGCCACAGTCGAGAAGCACATGGTGCAGGTGCGAGCGGTCGGCCGCGAACGGGGACCGTCTTTTGACGGTCCGGCGGATGATCACGCTGGCCATGTCGATCCCCGGCAGGGCCATGGTCCACAGCAGTGCGGCCGGCGTGCTGACGATATCTTCCGGTCCCTGCGACAGGCGAACCGCCAGGAAGGCAAGAATGGCGCCGATCATCATGCTCCCGGCATCGCCCAGGAAGACCTCTGCGCGGCTGCGCCACGGATGGCGCAGGTTGAACAGCAGAAAACCCGCGACCGCGCAGACCAGGATGAGCGCCAGGGTCACCAGCTCCGCCCGCCCCGCCAGCGCCGCGATGGCGGCAAGCCAGAGCAGGCCGGCCGCCGCGACGCCTCCGGCGACGCCGTCGAGGCCGTCGATCATGTTGAACGCGTTGATCGAAGCGACCACGAACAGCACCGTCAGCGGCAGTGCTGCGCCTTCCAGCAGGATATCGCCATGGCCGAACAGATCTCCGAGATGGCCGATCACGGCCGATTGGTCCGGCACGATCATGATCAACGCCGCAGCCGTCTGACCGAGCAGCTTCGTCCGCGCGTCCATTCCCTGGCGATCGTCAAAGATACCGATCGCCACCAGCAGCGTTATCCCGCAGAAGAACGGCGCCAGTGATGCGTCGATCGGCGAGACTTCGACCGGCCAGACAAGGAGGATGGAGAAGGCGAAAGCGACGTAGATGGCGATGCCGCCAACCACGGGAATCGCGCCGTCGTGCTGTTTGCGGCCATTCGGGATGTCCAGAAGGCCGAGCCGCGGCGCAAGCCTTTCCAGGTAAGAGATCAGGACAACGCAAATCAGAAAAGAATTCAACAGAACTGTCATGCGGCTACCCTCCTCTCCTCCACTCGCAGAACCAGAGGCGAGTTGGCACCAGAGATCATCAGAGCGCGTGGTGTGTTGAAGACTGTTGCAATACGCAGTTATGCATTACTGCGTGCATTTGTTACTTGGCATCTTGTGCCACAAAGAGTTTAGCGTCTTGAACGTCAGTCGCCTATTTGCCAATTCGCAGGATTACATGAGGTTTTTGACGTAGGATGCTGTCGCGATACCGAAAGGCGTATAAGCACCAGTGAGTAGACGCACCGCCAACTCCACTATCGACCTGAACCACCGGCGACCTGAACCACCGGCGACCTGAACCACCGGCGACCTGAACCGCCCCGGTCACTCCACCGTCACCGATTTGGCGAGGTTGCGCGGCCGGTCGACATCGGTGCCGCGCGCCAGCGCCGTGTGATAGGCCAGAAGCTGAAGCGGTATCGCGGCGACCATCGGCGTGATCAGCGGGTCCGCCGCCGGAAGGGTGATGCTGTCCTCCGTTATGGTCGCCAAAGCCGCGATTCCCTCCGCGTTGCCGATCAGTATGATGCGGCCGCTGCGGGCCGCCACCTCCTGAAGGTTCGACCCGGTTTTTTCGAACAGGTCGTCCGACGGGGCGATCGCGACCACCGGGCAGGTCTGATCGATCAGCGCGATCGGACCGTGCTTCAACTCGCCGGCGGGATAGCCTTCGGCATGGAGATAGGTGATCTCCTTCATCTTGAGAGCGCCTTCGAGCGCTATCGGATAAGAGATGCCCCGGCCCAGATACAGCATGGTGCCGGCAGGATAGTAGCGGTTGGCGATGCCGGCGCAGACGCCTTCCAGGTCGAGCGCCCGCCCGATCAGGTCTGGCAGGCCACGCAGACCGGTCAGCAGCCGGGCCGCCGCTTCGGCATCGCCGCCCGGCCGCTTGAGGCCGGCATGGGCCGCAAGAAATGCCAGCAGCGTGAGCTGGGCGGTGAAAGCCTTGGTCGAGGCGACGCCCAGTTCCGCGCCGGCGTGGAGCGGCAGCGCCAGATCGGCTTCGCTCGCCATGGTGCTGGACATGACGTTGACCAGGGCCACCGTCGGGATGCCGCGCTGTTTGACCATGCGCAGGCACGCCAGCGTGTCGGCGGTTTCGCCCGATTGGGAGATGAACAACGCCGCCCCGCCCGGCGCCGGCGGCCGGCGGCGATACCGGAATTCGGAAGCGATGTCGACTTCGACCGGCAGGCCGGCGATATCCTCCAACCAGTACTTGGCGACAAGGCCGGCAAAATAGGACGTGCCGCAGGCCACGATGGTCAGGCGGGGCAGGCGCGCCACGTCGAACGGCAGGCGGGCGAAACTCTCCCGCGCGCCATAGGCCTCGACGATGCGCGCCGCGACCTTGGGTTGCTCGTGGATTTCCTTGTGCATGAAGTGCTGGTGGCCGTCGCGCGAAGCACTTTCCGGGTCCAGATCGACCATTACGGGGCTCCGTTCGACGGGCCGGCCGCGAAAGTCGAAAACCGAAGCACCCCTGCGGGAGATTTCGGCGATCTGCCCGTCATCGAGATAGACCATGCGCCGCGTATGCGGGATGAGCGCCATCACGTCCGAAGCGACGAAAGATCCATTGTCGCTCAGGCCGACAACCAGCGGGCTGCCGCGCCGTGCCGCGATCATCAGGTCTTCATGCCCGCTGAACAGAATGGCGAGGGCGTAGGACCCTTCCAGCCGTTCCAGCGCGCCGAGCACGGCCTCGCGCGGCGGCAGGCCCTGTTCGAGCAGCATGTCGATCAGCAGCGGGATGACCTCGCTGTCGGTCTGGCTCGTCGGCCTGCGCCCGTTGGCGATGAGCCAGTTCCGGAGTTCGTGATGATTCTCGATGATGCCGTTATGGACCACGGCCACCCGCGCGGTGGCATGCGGGTGGGCATTCGCTTCGGTTGGAGCGCCATGGGTTGCCCAGCGGGTGTGCCCGATACCCGCCGTTCCGCCGATCGGCTCCCTCCCCATCAGGTCGGCGAGGTTGGACAGCCGTCCCGATGCGCGGCGCCGTTCGATCCGGCCGCCCACCAGGGTAGCGATGCCGGCCGAGTCATAGCCCCGGTACTCCAGGCTGGCGAGACCGGCCAGGATCAGGCGGGATGCATGCGTCCCACCTATAACTCCGAAAATTCCGCACATGACGTGCATGCTCCCTGGTGAATTGGCGTCAGAATGTCAGCCGAAGGCCGATCATCACGGCGTTCTCGACGTACTTGTCTTCCCGGCTGCCGGAAAAGCCCTGACTGCGGGCATAGGCCGCGTATCCGTACAGGGACGGCCCGATTTCATAGTTCAGCCCGGTGCGGACCAGCACCGAAAGAGCGGGATCCTGGTCGCCCGCGGTTTCCGTGCGGCGGAAGTCGCTGTCCAGCGAGAGGGTGAGGCGCGATGTCAACTGGCGCTGAAGGCGCAGCAGAATGGCGGCCAGCCGCTCGTCCGGATCGGTCGCGAAGTCCCGGCGTTCCCAACGCACTCCGAGCGTCGCGGTCGTGCGGTCGAAGGTGCCGGTTAGGGCCGCATCGAGCCGGTCGGTCAGCGAAGCGGAATCCTTGAGACCCAGGCCGGGAAAATTGACGCTCAACGGCAGGCGGGTGATCGCATGAACGATCTGACCGGTTTCGGGGTCGATGGTCAGGTCAGCGCCACTGCCCGCATCCAGCGGCAGTTCCAGGAACGTGGAATAGCTGACGACCGCCTGGATGCGCCCCGTGATGCGCTGACGCAGCAATGCCTGCACATTCGGACGCCCGAAACGATAGCCGACGGTGCCTTCCAGTTCGGTTCCGGAATTGGGCTCGTACCGCAGGCCGACCGCCCCGAACGCACCGCCGAGGTCAGGGTCGACCGCACCGCCGCTGATGTCGTCATAGCCCGCGATTCCGATGAGAGCCATGCGCGGCGAAAACGCATATTCGGTGCGCAGGGAACCGGAAAGCTGTTCCAAGTCCCCGTTGCTCCCCAGTTTGTCACCCCCCAGTTTATCGGCGGTCGTGTGCTCACCCGTCAGGGTCAGACGGTACGGATAGAGGGGACGGTCCGACTGCAGCACCGCGACCTGTTGATTGATTTCGGTTTCCCGCACCGCGTCGGACGCGATGAAGTTGCGGGCGTAACGGTAGCGCAGCTCACCCTTGGCATAGTCTCCGAGCCGGGAGCGCAGGGTGGGATTGAAATTGAGGTTGAACACCTGGGTGGTGTCGTTGGAGTTGAGGTCTGTCGTCGCCGACAGTGCCGCGTCCGGGGTGAGCGGCTCGCGCCGCCATGACATCCCGCCGCTCAGAAGGAGAAAGCCATTCGCCAGTTCCGTCTGCCCCAGTGCGACCACTTCCGGCCGCAGGTTCACTTCCTTCTGGTCGCCTACCGTCGTATCCAGCTTCACGGTACCGTTGACGGCGACATCGCTGCGGGCGCCCACCGCCCGCATGGCGAGGCCGACATCCTGCGTAAAGACAAGGCCCGACGATTCTTGGCCCTTCGGGTCCTGGTCCAGGTTGTCGCTGTGTGTGACGCTGGTTCCGATGGAACCATTGTATGTCACGTCGGCGGCCCGGCCGGGAGAGGTCAGCAACACCAGGGACAGCAGGCCGAGCACTGTGCGCGCCGCGCGAGCGGTCGGTAAACAAGGAACCAGCATGCTCGCACCTATCTGTCGATCTGTGAGGCTGCCTGATGGAGGGGCGGATAGATGTCCTGTCCGCCGTAAGGTGCGTATCCTGAACTGCGGGCGGCACGGACACGGCTGAGCACGATGCCGCTTACCTTGACCTTGCAGAGGTGAAGGAGGCGAAGCCCCGCCTGTAT
>Ga0307414_10001753_pt1 | contig 11253 bp, 6 predicted proteins | sample DK1Ometagenome_FD_203804 | JGI IMG/M metagenome (GOLD analysis project Ga0307414, IMG submission 203804) | Maize rhizosphere microbial communities from greenhouse at UC Davis, California, United States - DK15-O-3 | ecosystem: Host-associated > Plants > Roots > Rhizosphere > Soil | place: USA...
CCTCGGCACGCGCGAGCCATTGCGCCGCGCTTTCGCCGCTATCCGGATCCATGCGCATGTCCAGCGGACCATCCTTTCCGAAGCTGAAACCACGCTCGGCCACGTCCAGCTGCGGCGAGGACACACCCAGGTCCAGCAGGACGCCGTCCAGGCCATTGGCGGTGGCATCCCAATGTGCGAGCGCGGCGAAGCTGTCGCGCCTGATCGCAACGCGCGCATCGCCGCCGAACGACTGTTCGGCGTGGGCGATCGCTTCGGGATCCTTGTCCATCAGCAGCAGCCGGCCTCCCGGGCCGAGTCTTTGCAGCACGCCGCGCGCATGCCCTCCACGCCCGAACGTGCCGTCCAGGTAGGTTCCGTTCTCACGCACCCGCAGTCCTTCCATGACCTGCACGAACATCACGGGAAGGTGGCCGGACTGCGCTTCGCCGCGCACCCGGGCACCGTCCGTCACAGCTTCAGATCGAGCATGTGCGCGCTCAGATCGTCGTCGGACAAGGTCTGACGGATCTGCGCGTGATGCGCCTGCTCGCTCCACAATTCGAACTTGTCGCCCATGCCCAGCAGCACGGCTTTCTTCTCGATGCCCACCGCGCTGCGATGGCTGGCCGGGATGCTGATGCGGCCATTGCCGTCCAGCTCGACCGGGGTCGCCGCGCCGACCAGCTTCAATTGCAGGTTGCGATGCGCGCGCTGGGTGCTGGGCAGCGCATTGACCGCGTCGCGCACGCGCTGCCATTCCTTCTCGGGGTACAGGTACAGGCTGCCCTGCTCGAACGGGTTGTAGGCGATGACCAGGCGGTTGCCGCATTCGCGCGCGACAAGCTCACGGTAGGCGGTGGGCACCGCCAACCGGCCCTTGTCGTCAACTGTGATGGCGGTCTCACCCTGAAACACGATCCTTGCACCCACGAAATCCGCTGGAAGGCGGCAATTGAACCACGAAAAACCACCAAAAACCGGGTTTTCCCTCTGCTGCCCACCTTAGCACCGCCCGAAAGGTTGTCAACAGGGAAATCAGCAAAAAATCGTCTTTTACTTCAATGGCTTGCAGCGAACTTCACAAACTTGTTCAAAGGTTATCCACAAGATGCTGTTTAGTCTCAAATTTTGAGATTTCACAACAATTCAGGCCCGTGCAGAGGGTGTGAACTCTTCAATCGTGGGACCGGGTTGGCTGGCGGGACTTGCGCCGGGCGGCCAGAATCGCCGCATGTGCCTGGTTGCCATCGCCTGGAAGAGCCACCCCCGCTGGCGCCTGCTGCTGGCGGGCAACCGCGACGAGTTCCATGCACGCCCGACCGCGCCGCTGGCCCGCTGGCGGGATATCGGCTCGATCCACGCCGGTCGCGATCTGCAATCCGGCGGCACCTGGGTGGGCATCGATGGCCGTGGCCGCTGCGCCGTGGTCACCAACGTGCGTGATCCGCTGGCGGCAGCCTCCTCCGGTCCCTCCCGCGGTCGCCTGCCGGTCGAGTTCCTTGGCGGCACCCTGGAAGCCGACCATCACGCGCGCGACCTGATCGCCACCGCCGGCGACTACGCGCCGTTCAACCTGCTGATGGCGGATGCGGATTCCTGCGAATACGTGGGAAACCATCCACGCGTGGAACACCGCACGATCGCGCCCGGCATCCATGGCATGTCGAACGGTGGCTTCGATGTGGCCTGGCCGAAGACGCGACACCTATGCGCGGCGATGTCGAAGTGGTCGGAAACGGAAGCCACGGATCCAGGACCGTTGTGGCAAGCACTCGCCGATGAACATGCGGCTGCGGACGAAGAACTTCCCGATACCGGCGTGGGAATCGAACTGGAGCGCTGGCTCTCCCCCGCCTTCATCCGCGGCCCCGCCTACGGCACCCGCGCCAGCACGATCATCGCCATCGATTACGAAGGCCGCGGATACATAAGCGAACACCGCTTCGGCCCCGATGGCATTTTCAAAGGCGAAGCCTGTTGCCGGGTCAATCGGCAGGGGGCCGAAGTGTCGATGCCCAGCGAACTGGAAAATCGGCAGAAATCCGGATAACGTCACATCCGGAAGCGATACTGGGTCGCAATGTCAGGGGATATGGCATCGCGGAGGCACGAAGGGTTTCGTTTCCACCAAACTCAACAACAGGGGAATTTCATGTCGAATCCTTACCGATTTGCGGTGGGCGGCGCTGTCCTGGCCCTTTCCGTCTTCTTCTTGGTTGCACAACCCGTTCCTGACGCAACGCCAACCGCGCAAGCGCAAGCGGCCTCATCCGCGATTGACCAGATGAAGGCGCAACCAGCCTCCTTGGCCTTCGAGGCCAACCAGGGCCAGACCGCTTCGCACGTGGATTTCGTGGCTCGCGGGCCGGGCTACGGTTTGTTCCTGACCCCGACCGAAGCCGTCTTCAGCCTGTCGCCGGCTGCCGCGGCCCTGGATCCGGACGCATTGCGTGGCGCAGGCATCGATCGCCCCGCTCCTTCGGTACTGCGCATGGCGCTGATCGGCGGCAACCCGGCTCCCGAAGCAACGGGAGAGAACCTGCTGGATGGCGCAAGTCATTACTTCACCGGCAAGGATCCGCAGAAATGGCAGCGCAACGTTTCCCGTTTCGGCAAGGTCCGCTACGCGGAGGTCTATCCCGGCGTCGACATGGTCTATTACGGGGCCGATGGCAAACTCGAGTACGACTTCATCGTCGCGCCAGGCAGGGATCCCTCCAAGATCGCGCTCGATTTCAAGGGCGTCGAGGGCATTCGCCTGGATGAGGCGGGTAACCTGCTGCTGAAGACCGCGCACGGGGATCTCGTGCAGCACAAACCGGTGGTTTACCAGTTGGTCGACGGAGCTCGGCGGATGGTCGAGGGCGCTTATGCGCTGCTCGATGGCAATGGAGTGGGCTTCGAGTTGGGCCAGTACGACCTGAACCTGCCTCTGGTGATCGATCCGGTGCTTTCCTACAGCACCTACGTGGGCGGCGATGGCTGGGATTCGGTCGCCGCCATGGGCGTGGACGCGGCGGGCAACACCTATGTCGCCGGCAACACCAATTCCATCGCGTTCCCCTGGGACATGGGCAACGACAGCGAATTCAGCGGCATCTACGACGCCTATGTCTGCCGCTTCACCGCAGCAGGCGGCAAGCCCTATTGCGCCTACATCGGCGGCAGCGGCGACGATGCGGCATGGGCTCTGGCGGTGGGCAGCAACGGCAGCGCATACGTCGGCGGCTATACCGGCTCGACCGATTTCCCCGTCATCAACGCCCAGCAGCCCAACCTGGCGGCGGGCGCCAATGGCGACGCTTTCGTGCTCAAGATCGACCCCACCGGCACCATGCTCGCCTACAGCACCTATTACGGCGGCAACGATGCCGATGTGGTTCGCGCCCTGGCGGTGGACGACCAGGGAGCGGCCTACATCACCGGCAATACCTGGTCGTGGCAGAACTTCCCGGTCACCGCGGGTGTCCTGCAGCCGGTCGACCCCGCGGATGCCGATGCGTTCGTCGCCAAGTTCAGCAATTCGGGTGCGCTGGCTTTCAGCAGCTACCTCGGCGGCAGCGGCGATGACCAAGGCCGTGGCATCACGCTGGACAAGAACCGGAACATCTATGTCTCCGGCATGACCGCGTCGACCAACTTCGCCGTCACCCCTGCGAGCAACTTCCCCACCCCATCGGCTGTCCAGCAACTCAATGCCGGCGGCAACGATGCCTTCATCGCCAAGCTCAACCCGACCGGCAGCGCCCTGCTGTATGGCACCTACCTTGGCGGCACCGGCGAGGAATGGGGCTACGGCCTGCAGCTGGATGCAGCCGGCAACATCCATTTGGCCGGCTTCAGCTCTTCCACCGACTTCCCCACTACCGTCGGCGCCATCCAGCGCACCTATGGCGGCGACCAGGATGGGTTCCTGATCAAGCTCAATGCCGCCGGCAACCAGTTCGTCTACAGCACCTATCTCGGCGGCAGCGGCCGCGACGACCTGCGTCACCTGGTACTGGATCCGGCGGGCAACGCCTACCTGGCCGGCGATTCGGTTTCGCTGGACTTCCCGCTGGTCAATTCATTGCAGCCGATGAACGAGCAACAGGGCGTGCTGGCCAAGATCGACCCGACCGGCAAGAAGTTGTTGAGCAGCAGCGCGCTGGGCGGTTCGGGTTGGGATCTGATCACCGGCATAGCCCGTTCGATGGATGGCACCCTGCATATCTCGGGCTACACGGTCTCCACCAATTTCCCGCTCGCATCTGCGTTCCAGGCGACCAATTCCAGCGCGACGATCGATCCCGGGGTACCCGACATCTTCTTCACCCGCATCATTGATGCAACGCTGACCAGCTGGCGCGGCGACTTCGATGGCGATGGCGCGTCGGACATCCTCTGGCATAACGCTGCCACCGGCGCCGGCTCCATCTGGCCCTCGGCCAACGGCGCCCAGGCCCGTACCCTGACCCGGGTTACCGACCTGAACTGGCACATCGTGGCGGTCGCCGACTTCAATGGCGACGGAAAGAGCGACATCCTCTGGCGCAATGCGCTCACCGGCGGCAACACCATCTGGCGTTCGGGCGAATACGCGCTGCAACAAGCCGTGACCGGGGTTACCAATACCAACTGGAAGATCGTCGGCGCCGGCGATTTCAACGGCGACAGCAAAGCCGACATCCTGTGGCGGGATACTGCGACCGGGACCAATGCGATCTGGCTTGCCGCCAACAATGCGACCCAGCGGGCGGTTACCGGCGTCACCAACCTTGGCTGGGAAGTGGTAGGCGTCAACGATTTCAACGGCGACCGCCGGGCCGACATCCTCTGGCGCAACACCAGCAACGCCCAGTCCGCCATATGGAACACCGGCAACAGCGCCACCTCGGCCGCGATCACAGGCGTGCTCGGCACCGACTGGCGCATAGTCGGCCTCGCCGACTTCGACGGCGATGGCAAGGCAGACATCCTGTGGCGCAATGCGGCGACCGGCAACAACACCATCTGGCGTTCCGGAGCATCAAGCACGCAACAGGCCGTTGCCCCCATCCCCAACTACGACTGGCATCCGGTCGGCACGGGCGACTACAACAAGGACGGCAAGGCGGACATCCTGTGGCGCCATCGGGTCAACGGCAACAACACGATCTGGCGGTCGGGCAATTCCAGCACCATCCAGGCCGTGAACCCGGCCGGGCTGGACTGGCGCGTCCGATCCTGAACCCGACGCAGTGACGATGGAGCCCGGCAGTCGATCGCCGGGCTTTATTTTTTGCCTGAAGGGGATAGCGTCCACGGACGAAAGAAAGCCACGTCGCTGCCGCAGTGGCAACGACATGCAGTCCTGTCGTCCCGATACGCATTCGTCAACCATGGACGGGGGAAAGTGGCGGAGCCGGCCGATAAGCCGGGTTCTGTCTAGGACAGTCATTCCTCTAGGCGCAACGTCGCCGTTACGCTCGAGCAACCTACCCGGACCCGACGCGGGCCGCGTCATGAGGTCCCTATTTGGTCTTGCTCCCGGTGGGGTTTGCCGTGCCGGCCTGTTACCAGGCTCGCGGTGCGCTCTTACCGCACCATTTCACCCTTGCCACGCATTCCGGAGAACCGTTCGGCGGTATCTTTCTGTTGCACTTTCCGTCGACTCGCGCCGCCCAGGCGTTACCTGGCACCGTGCCCTGTGGAGCCCGGACTTTCCTCGGCATCGTTTCCGATGACGCGACTGCCTGGCCGACTCCGCCGCGAACATTGTCGCACGCGCGGCGCAGCCGTAGCGGAACGGCGGTTTACGGCCAAGAGCAGACGCCCGCTGAATCATTGGACCCAAAGTAGAACGCGGCGGAAGAACGCTCGTATCACCGCCTTCGTATCCACGACACTCGACTGCGTGCCCGAGGTGATCTGATGGCCGCCCTTGAAGTCGATATTCATAAGCACCGGTTTGCCTGACGTGCTTGCAGCCTGTAGGCGGGCTGCGGTCTTGGCAGACATCCAGAACGGAGTACGCGCGTCATTCCAGCCGTGGGTGAGCAGGACTGCGGGATATGCGACCCCTTGCTGCACGTGGTGGTAGGTATCCATGTCGTGAATCCACCGTGCCTCATCCGGGTCGGCGATGCTCCCTACTTCAGCGACGTTCGGCGCGCCATTGGCGTGGCTCTCCGCCCGCATCGGGTTGAGCCCGCCAAAGGCCAGGTGAACGCCAGCGAACAGGTCCGGTCGCTCGGTCATGGCGCGTCCCACCAACATGCCGCCCGCGCTTGCGCCTTCGGCGACCAGCCGGTCGGTGCGGGTGTATCCATTGGCGACAAGCCACTCTGCGCATGCGATGAAGTCTTCCCAGCTCAGGTGCTTGGTGGCCTTCATAGCTGCACGATGCCATTCGTCGCCGAGCTCACCCCCGCCCCGTGCGTGACAGACGGCGTAGCCGATTCCGTCACGGTAGATCGGCAGCAGGTTGTCGTTGAACACCGGGCGCATGTTGATGCCGTAGGCGGCATAGCCCGTCAACAGGAATGGCAGGGGCTGGGCGCGATTCCACCCGCGCCGATAGACGATGGAGAGCGGAACGCGCGCGCCATCCGCGCTCGGTACTTCGACCTCCTCCGAGGTGAGTTCGACGCCATCCCGCGGCATCGGCACGATCGGCAATTCCGATACCACGCCGTCCCGGACGGTCCAGTAGCGTGAGCGCGTCGTCCAACGCCGGTCGCGCAGAAGAACGCCATTGATGCGTGCATCGCCGTCGACAAGGTCGAACTGCCCGTCAAATGGCAGCTGGATAACCGAGGGTTCTTGGTCGCCCGGAACAAGGCGAAGCAGCCGCTGGCGCATGCCCTCTTGCACCTGCAGATAGAGACCATCGGCAGCTGGCACCAGACCGAGCATGACGGAATCCGGGTCGGCAAACTGGACGACCGGCGGCCGGGGATTCGCTAGGTCGATGCTGTGGATCGCGCCTTTGCCAGCCAGAAGGGTCAGGTAAATGCGGCCGCGGAAGACTGCGACTGGCGCGCTGCCCGTCGTCCTCGGTGCTCCATATCCGGCGTCGGCACCGAACAGACGACGCCACGGAACCTGTGGCCGGCCAAGGCTTTCAAGGGGCGCCACATAGAGGCCGAACTCCTGCGCCACGCCCGCGGAATGCCGGCCAAATGCGAGACCGGCGTCCGCATCGATATCGACTTCGGGAAAGTCGCTCTCGGGAATGTCCGAGCTCGATGGCATGGCATGGCCGAAGACCATCGGGTCCGTGCGCCAATCGGTGCCGATCGCATGCGCGTAGACCTGTTGCCCGGCATACAACGCCGCGTCGGCTTGACCCGGATCCGGGTCCTTGAGCCTCGGGTACACGAAGCGACGGCTGTCCGGCCACCAACTGATCGCCTTGAAGCGAACGCCAGGAATCGGTCCATCGATGAGCTGGCCCGTCTCGAGATCGAGCACGTGCAGTGCGTTGTTCTCACTGCCGTTCTCGCCAATCGCGAGTGCCACGTGTCGCCCGTCGGGTGCAGGCTCGAAAAAGGCGATTGTCCGCACCTTGCCGTCAGGCGTCGGCTCTGGAGCAAACGCACGAGCCACCGTACCGTTGGCAGACCTCACGTAGATGGCATCGACCGGATCGTCCGCCATCCGGGCAAGGAAGACTGCTTTGCCACCAGTCAGGCGCCGGTACCGGCCTGCTTCGATGGTGACTTCCCGCGCAAGCGGCAGGACGGCGTCGCCTGCAGCGACGGATGTGGTGGGGCCCAGGATGGCCCTGGTGTAGGCGCTCTGGGCGCGCGCCCACGACTCGACCCGCGGATCGTCGAGCTGCTCCAGCCAGCGGTAGGGATCCGCGATCGGTCGCCCGTGGACGATGTCGACCACGGGTCCGGTCGGCGTAGGTGGAGCTGCCGCGGGGATACCTGTTGTGGCAACCGCAATAAGGAGAGTCAGAGCAAGCGACATAAAGGCTCTCGAAGTGACCTGACTAGGTTGAGGTGCGGCCAGGGAAGACATTGCCACCCGCTGGCGCTGGAAGGGGCGGCCGTGCGGGACAAGACCGCCCGATATGCATCAGATCCCATACTCCGGCAATGCCATCTCATCATGGAAGTAGCGCCCCATCAGGATTCTCGGGAAGACCGGGAGGCGCATCAGCAGCGTGGCGTAGTCACGAACGCGCACCCCGTATGTCGTTCTCGGGACAAATGAAGCCACCAGGCTTTCGGCATGTTTCTGTTTGCGGGCGACGACCACCTGCAGTCGCGCCTGGTACGAAACGAGCGCAGCTTCGGTGTCGCCACCATGTCGATGCAGTTCGCCTGCAAGCACATAGGCCTCCGCTAGCGCGAAGCCCGCGCCTTCTCCCGCGATGAGGGAAGGACAGGCCGCGGCGTCGCCAATCAATGCAACCTTGCCCCGCGACCATTCCTCCATGCGGATCTGGCTGATGCTGTCGAAGTAGATGTCTTCCACCTGCTCGACTGCGGACAGGATGCTGGCGGATTCCCAGCCGATGTCGGCCAGGGCATCGATCAATGCCGCCTTGCGCTCGATGTGGCTGGCGGGAACCCGCCCCTTGAGGTACTCGTCCCGCATCAGCACGAAGAAGAGCATCCGGTCGTCGCGCAACGGGAAACGGGCCACATACTTGCCGGGCGCCGTGTGCGCCACGTAGGCGTTGCCGTTGCGATGCCGATAGCCGGCGACCTCGAACGAAGCGACGTGGCATCCCATCGGATATTCGAACCTGGCGTCAGGCCCGAAGACGAGCTGGCGAACGCGCGAGTGCAGGCCGTCGGCACCAATCACGAGGTCGACTTCCCGCGGCATCGAATGTTCGAATTCGAGCCGCACCCGCGTCCCGTCATCGTCGATCGCGGCGACGCTGTCGTTGAACAACGTTTCCACCCGGTCATCCAGCGAGCCATAGATGGCAGCTGCGATGTCGGATCGCGCCAGCGTAGACATGCGTCCCTTGGCGAGCTTCAACAGCACGCTGGAGGGATACCCTCCGCGGGTTCGCCCCGACTGGTCCACCATGCGCAACTCGTCGGAGTGATGCTGCAGTTCAAGCAGCCTTGGCAGCAGGCCCATCCGTTCCAGCGCGTCATAGCCGATGCCCCAGAGATTGAGCACGAAGCCGCCGGTACGCAATTCGGATGCGCGCTCCACCAGCAATACCTCGTGGCCCAGCTTGCCCAGCCAGTAAGCAAGCGCCGTACCTGCAATGCCAGCTCCGTTGATGGCTACCTTCATTGGCTCATTCCCCGTTCGGGTCTGCCAGCGAAGCGCTGGCGACGACTATTTCCGCAGCGTTGACATTTGCAGATCAAGACAGAGGGTGTGCAGGGATGGGCGAAGTGTCGGGAAGTCCGCTCTGGGTCGAAAGCAGTCACTCACCCCCACCATACAACGCCTTCCTTGGCGCTCCGCTGATCTCCGCCGCCAGCTTCGCCGCGGTCGAAGGCGGCAGGTGTTCGCTCAACTTCGCGTACAGGCGCCTGCCTTCGATCAGTTGCGCTTCCTGGTCGTCGTCCACCCCTTGGACCATGACCACGAACTCGCCCTTCTGCTGGTTCGCGTCCGCTTGCACCTGCGCGAGCAGATCGTCCAGCGTGCCGTCCAGCACTGTTTCGAACATCTTGGTCAGTTCGCGCGCGATTGCCGCGGCGCGGTCGTCGCCGAACACGATGCGCATGTCGGCCAGCGATTCGGCGATGCGGTGCGAGGATTCGTAGAACACCAGGGTGCGGGTTTCGCTGGCCAGAGCGCCCAGGCGCTCGCGGCGCGCGGACGACCTGGCTGGCAGGAAGCCTTCGAACACGAAACGATCGCTGGGCAGGCCGGCCACGCTCAGCGCGGCGATCGCGGCGCAGGCGCCGGGAACCGGGCTGACCCGCAGCCCGGCCGCGCGCGCGGCGCGGACCACGCGGAAACCCGGATCGCTGACCAGCGGCGTGCCCGCATCGCTGACCAGGGCCAGCGAATCGCCGCCGGCGATGCGTTCGACGATGCGCTCGGACATCGCTTCCTCGTTGTGCTCGTGCAGGGCCAGCAAGGGACGGTCGATGCCGAAGTGGGAAAGCAACTGGCGGGTGTGGCGGGTGTCCTCGGCGCAGATCGCGGCGACGGTCTTCAGGGTCTCCTGCGCGCGCGGCGACAGATCGGCCAGGTTGCCGATCGGCGTGGCGACGATGAACAGCGTTCCGGCGGGCATGGGCGGTCTTTCCTGAAGATGATGGCTGAACGCAGTCGTGCGCCGCCAAAGGTACAATCCTAGCCGGTTCCCCCGCACCACCGACGAGCACACCCATGGATAAGCGATTCGGAAGGATCTCCCTCTTGTTGCTGCTGGCCGCACTGTTCGCCGGCTGCGCCACCACCCAGGTCAGCGGACCGGCGGCGAGCAAGGCCAGCAGCGGCGCGATGGCCAGCGCCTCGGCACTGGCGCGCAACGACGCCACCTTGACCGGCCAGGCGAAGATCGACAATGCACGCCAGATCGAGCGCCTGCTGGCCGGCCTGGACAACGCGACGCTGGCGCGCGACGCCGCGGCGCTGCCGGTCGGCGATCCGCTTTACGCGTTCGCGGGGCGCGCCCTGTTGAATCGCGGCTTGCCGCTGCCCCGCCCGTTCGATCGCGGCGTGCAATGGCGTTTCGATTTGAACAACCGCCCTGCCGCCGAACGCGACGGCTATCGCCCCCCGGTCAAATTGGCCGTGCTGCTGCCGTTGTCGGGACAAATGGCCACGGCCGCGGCGCCGGTCCGCGACGGCCTGCTCGCGGGTTACTACGGCGAAACCCGGCGTCGCCCGGAAATCGATTTCTTCGACACCGCGGGAACCCCGGCCGGAGCCGTCGGTGCCTATGCTAAAGCGGTCGCCGCGGGTGCCGATTTCGTCCTCGGCCCGCTCGGCCGCGATGAAGTCACTGCCGTGTTCCGTGACTCCGGCCTGTCGGTGCCGGTACTGGCCCTCAACCGTGGCGCGCTCGCGCCGCCGTCGGGCAATGCCGGATTCTCGCTGGCTCCCGAGGACGACGGCATCATCGCCGCCGAATACCTGCTCGGCCTCGAGCGGCGTACCGCGCTGGTCATCAGCGGCAGCGACGACAATGGCCGGCGCGCCGCCAATTCCTTCCGCGAGCGCTTCAGCGAGCGCGGCGGTACGGTCGTGGACACGATCAGCGTGGCAGATGCCCCCGGCAATATTTCCGCGACCCTGGGCGCCGCCTCGCAACGCGGCGTGGACAGCGTGTTCCTGGCCCTGAAGGGCAGCGCCGCACGTGCGCTCACT
>Ga0307414_10001755_pt1 | contig 11248 bp, 11 predicted proteins | sample DK1Ometagenome_FD_203804 | JGI IMG/M metagenome (GOLD analysis project Ga0307414, IMG submission 203804) | Maize rhizosphere microbial communities from greenhouse at UC Davis, California, United States - DK15-O-3 | ecosystem: Host-associated > Plants > Roots > Rhizosphere > Soil | place: USA...
CGGAGACCGATTCGGAAGTGAAGAGGTAGTTCGACATCGCGGCTTATATCCCTTGATCAAGATGAAAAGATGGGCGCGCATGATACACGCCCCCGGGCGGACGTGCATTGTGCCGCGTTCAGGGTTGGCGTGGGGTTAAGGGCAGGGATTGGTTGGTGAGCTGGCGGTTCGTGAACAGCCCAACCAGGAACCACGAACCAGCCTTGTCACCTTCCTGCCGCAGAACCGCAATCGATCTGTCGCCGAGCGCGCGCAGGCTGCCGGCGAAACCCGCCGTCGGAGCTGGCGCAGACCGCATGCAGATCCTGGAACAACAACTCGCCGAACGTTATCCGCAATGGTTCCGCGGCCGTCGCGCCGCGGTGGCGCGGCCGCTGCTGCGCGGGCTGGGGCGCTGGTCGCGGTTGAGCGATGCCTTTGATTTCCTCGCCAGCCACTCGCATCTGTCCGGCTTCCCGCTGGTCGAAGCGGCAATGGAATTCTTGAACCTGCGCTACACCGTGGACCAGGTGGAGCGGAACCGCATCCCTGCATCCGGGCGGTTGCTGATCGTCGCCAACCATCCTTCGGGTGCGCTCGACGCGCTGGCATTGCTGCACCTGGTCGGCAGCGTGCGCACGGACGTGAAGTTCGTGGCCAACGACCTGCTGGCCCAGGTCGAAGGCCTGCGGGAGCTGCTGTTGCCGGTGCGGATTCTCGGCGGCAGGCCCGGTGCGGAAAGTGTTTCCGCAATCGAACAGGCCTTGCGCGAGGAAAAATGCGTGATCCTGTTCCCGGCCGGCGAAGTATCGCGGCTCGGCCCGCGCGGGGTGACCGATACGCGCTGGCGTCGCGGCTTCCTCCGGTTCGCCAAGGCCTGCCAAGCGCCAGTGCTCCCGGTGCGGGTCGAAGCGCGCAACTCCGCGTTCTTCTATGGCGCGTCGGCGCTGTACAAGCCGGCCGGCACCGCGCTGCTGGCGCGCGAAATGTTCAAGCGCGGCGGATCGCCGGTCGCATTGCGGATAGGCACGTTGCTGGAGATCGACCATGGCGCTGGTTCCGAGGCCAACCTGGCCAAGGTGCGGCGGGTGCTGTATTCGATCGGTCGTCGAGAGCAGGCGCAGGAACAGCCGCAGGCCCTGGTCCCGGCTGTGGACCGGAACGTGCTGCAGGGCGCCGTGCAGTCGTTGCAGCTGCTGGGCGAAACCAGCGACGGCAAGCGCATCTGCGTGGGGTGCCTCGAGGCGGGTTCGCCATTGCTGCGCGAGATCGGCAGGCTGCGCGAACTGACCTTCCGCGCGGTGGGCGAGGGCACCGGCAAGTCGCTGGATGTCGACGCCTACGACCCTCATTACGAGCACATCGTGTTGTGGGACGCCGAAGCGATGCAGATCGCCGGCGCCTATCGCATCGCCCGCGGCGCCCCGATCCTGGCCGAACGCGGGCTGAAGGGCCTGTACACCGCCTCGTTGTTCGACTATGCGCACGATGCGGTGCCGCGCCTGGCCGAAGGCATGGAACTGGGCCGCAGTTTCGTGGCCCCCGAATACTGGGGCAGCCGCAGCATCGACTACTTGTGGCAGGGCATCGGCGCCTACTTGCGCCGGCATCCGCGCGTGCGCTACCTGTTCGGCGCGGTCTCGCTGAGCGCGGCGCTGCCGCTGGCCGCGCGCGAGCAGATCGTTTCCTACTATGAGCGCTACCACGGCGATGCCAGCGGCGAAGCGGTGTCGCGGCATCCGTTCCGCTACGTCGCCGCGCCGCCTTGCTACGGCGAACTGGATGCGGACACCGCCTTCCGCGTGTTGAAAGCCAACCTCGACAGCCTCGGCGCGACCCTGCCCATGCTCTACAAGCAGTACACCGAACTGTGCGAACCCGGCGGCGCGCGCTTCCTCGCCTTCGGTGTGGATCCGGCGTTCAGCGATTCGATCGATGGGTTGATCGAAGTGGACCTGCAACGGATTCGCCCGAAGAAGCGGGCGCGCTATCTGGAAACCCCGGTACGCCGGCAGGCGGAACCTGCATGAGCCCCGCCGCCGCCACGACGCGGCGCGCGGTGTTCGTTTCCGATGTGCACCTGGGTTCCAAACATTGCCACGCGAACGAATTCGCCGATTTCCTCAATACCCTGCATTGCCGCCAGCTCTACCTGGTGGGCGACATAGTCGATCTGTGGTGGATGGCGCAGAAACGCGCGACCTGGAACAGTGCGCACAACCGCGTGGTCGAGGCCCTGCATGCCTTGCGCCGTCGTGGCACCGAACTGATCTACATCCCCGGCAACCACGACCGCCCGATCCGCAAGTTCTGCGGCCTGGTGCTGCCGGCGATGCGGGTGCGCAGGCGCGCGATCCACGTCACCGCCGACGGGCGTCGCCTGCTGGTCACCCATGGCGACGACTACGATGCGGTCACCCATTTCGGCGGCCTGCAGGAACGCCTCGGCGACTGGCTGTACTACCGCATCCTCACCGGCAACCAGGTCGTCAACGCCCTGCGCCGCCGCTTCGGCCTGCGCTACTGGTCGCTGTCGGAATACCTGAAGCGGAAAAGCAGTGCCGCCGAGCGCTACATCGGCCGCTTCGTGCAGGCGGGCCTGGACGATGCGCGCCGGCGCGGCCTCGACGGCATCGTCTGCGGCCACATCCACCGCGCCTCGCTGCTCCAGCGCGACGGGCTGGTCTACGCCAACGATGGAGACTGGGTGGAAAGCCTGACCGCACTGTCCGAAGACATGCATGGCAACCTGTCCCTGGTCGCACACACCGGCGAGGTGCTGACGGTGGTGCCGGCGCGCCTGCGCTTGGTGATGCGGGAGCTGCCCCAAGCCGCGTGACTTGTAGGAGCGGCTTCAGCCGCGACCATGAATTCGACGACCTGATGGAGCCTTCTGCGCGGATGGTTTGTAGTCGCGGCTGAAGCCGCTCCTACAAGAGCGAGCTGCTAGCATCCGGCCATGGACTCCATTACCCACCTGTTCCTCGGCGGCGCGATCGCCGCCGCCATCGCCCCTGCCAGGCACCGACGCGCCGCCCTGCTTGCGGGCGCGGCGCTGAACACCCTTCCCGATCTCGATTCGCTGTTCATCGTTTTGTTTACCGGCGATCCGGTGTCGCTGATGACCTTGCATCGCGGTTTCAGCCATTCGCTGTTCGTGCTGCCGCTGCTGGGCTGGCTGGTGTGGTGGCTATGCAAGCGCCGTGGCGGGCGGGTGGCGGAATCCCCATTGCGCTGGTTCTGGGCCATCCAGCTGGCGCTGCTGACCCATCCCTTGCTGGATGCGTTCACCGTCTACGGCACGCAACTGCTGTGGCCGCTGCACACGCCGCCGGTGATGTGGTCCAGCCTGTTCATCATCGATCCGGTCTACACGGTGTGGATGCTGGCCGGTTGCGTCGTGGCCTGGTTCGCGCGCGAACGCGTGCTGGCGCAGCGCGCATTGCTGGCCGGGTTGGCGCTGAGCACGGCCTACCTGGGTTGGTCGCTGCTGGCGAAGTCCATGGTCGACCGCGAAGCCGACCGCGCCCTGGCCGCGATGGGGCTGGCGGATGCGCCGCGCTTTTCGGTGCCGATGCCGTTGAACACCTTGCTGTGGCGCGTCGTGGCGATGACTCCCCAAGGCTATGTCATTGGCGACCGTTCGCTGGTCGCCGATCGCGGAACCATGCAATTCCGCGGCTATGGATCCAACGTGCAGGCGCTGGCCGAGGCACGGGACATCCCGGCGGTACGAGAACTGGCCTGGTTCAACCATGGCTTCATGCGCACCCGCGTCGATGGCAGGGAGTTGGTCGTGAGCGATCTGCGCATGGGCCTGGAGCCCGACTACAACTTCAGCTTCGCGGTCGCCAGACGCGAAGGTGGGGAATGGCGGGCGATCCTGCCGCGGCAGTTGCAGGCCGCCTACCGTGCGCCGGTGGCGCGGGGCAAGTTGAAGGAAGCGTTGGCGGCGCTATGGCACCGGATCTGGCACCCACCGGAAATCGTTCCCGCCGAGCCGCCTCCTTCCGCGCCGGCCTGATGGCGACGGGAAGGATCCGTGGCTGGATTCCCGTAACCTGGAATTCCCGTAACCGTTCCGACTCCGTCAGGGAGCCATTGCCGGCTTGTTGTCGGGCTTGGCATCGACCCTGGCAACCGTGGCCGCCTTCTGGTTGTAGAGCTCGATCCTGCGCCCGGCCATCAGATCGTTGTAGCGCCGTTCGCCAAGCGCATTCCTGAACTGCCGCTGCGCGCGGTCATAGGTGATGCGGTATTCCGCATAGCCGCTGTGCGGTCCCACGACCATGCGCACCCGCTGTGCGGTCAGGCCGGTCTCGTCCACCAGTTGCGCCACGGTGACCTGTTGCGGGACCTCGGACACGATCGGGATGGGCGCCAGGTTTACGGTGGGTTCCTGCGCGACCGCGGGGGCGGCGATGGCAGCGAGCAGGGTCAATGCCAGCATGTTCTTTTTCATGATGTTCTCCTGTGGCTTTGCCCATCCATGGAGGGGGAGTCCGTTGGCCGGCGTGTGTTCCGGTATTGATCCATTAGGCAAACGGGCGGGGCTATTACAGCCTTGCGCATGACCGTTGGTCGGAAGCGGTCCGTGCGTGCTTGCTGGCTGTCTGGATCGCTGGTCGGTGGGTTGCCCGGCAGGATCGAATCTGCGCCGTGCGCGCAGGGAAAACGAGTGCCGAAACGCATCGTGACCGATGGCTCACTCCAACCGACAATCACCGCAAAGTCGGGCGCGAAGACGCAGGCTCCCGTGCTGCACCAGGCTCAGTAGACCGTGGCCCGCGCCTGAACGAACGAATAGAAGAACACCGCATCGGGATCGTTCTGCACCTGGCGCATTTCGCGGCGAACGCCTTCCACGACTTCCGCGCTGACCTTGCCCGCCGCCAGCAACTGGTCGGCGGCGGACAGCAGCAGTTCTTCCCAGAACGCGATCATGGTCTTGCGTCGTGCCGGCTCGCGGTTGTCGAAATGGAAGGTCTTGATCTGCGTGGCCACGTCGTGGTAACCGCCGGCCAGCAGCAGGTTGCCGAGCTTGGCACCGACGAACGGATCGCCGCCGCTGTCGATCTGGAAATCGTTGAAAGCCATCCAGTAGCGCCACAGGTTGGGCGAGTAGGGATCGAGCAGGAACGAGGCGTTCATCACTTCGGTGATGTACACCGGCGAACCGGGCGAGAGCACGCGGCGTACTTCGCTGAGGACCCGGGCCGGCGAGGGTACATGTTCCAGAACCCAGCACAGGAAGGCGGCATCGAAGCTGCGCGGCTCGAACGGCAGGTCGGTGGCATCGGCCTGTTTCAATGCGTAGCGGCCTTCCAGCCACCCCATCGCGCCCAGTCGTCTCGCCGCTGCGCCCAACTGCGCGGCACTCAGGTCCACGCAGGTGGCGTGTAGCTCGGGGAAGCGGCGCAGCAGGATTTCGGTCTGTGCGCCGACGCCGCTGCCGATCTCGAGCAAGCGGCGCGCGCCCGGGTAATCGATGTCGCGGAAGATCGTCGATTCCGCGATCTGCGCCTGCTTTACCAGCCGCGCCTGTTCGACTTCGGAGAAGCCATGCAGGTAGGGGAATTCAGTGGTGTTCATTGCAATCCTCCGATCTGGAAGGGTGCGGAGTGCTACTGCTCCCCTCTCCCTCCGGGAAAAGGTGCGGGATCACGCAGCAACCGGCAGCCCGGGCGCCACGCCCGCCACCAGCGCATCGAAATAATCTCGGGTCAGCCGCAATTGCGCGTCGGCGCTTTCGGCAAGGTTGACCACGGCGCGGAACGCCACGTTCTCGGGCCGGTCCTTCGCATACCAGCCCAGGTGCTTGCGGGCGATGCGCACGCCCTGGTGTTCGCCGTAGAACTCGTGCAGCGCCTGCAGGTGGCCAAGCAGGATGTCGCGTACTTCGACCAGTGATGGCGGCGGTAATTCCCCGCCGGTGGCCAGGTAGTGGGCAATCTCGCGGAAGATCCACGGCCGCCCCTGCGCGGCGCGTCCAATCAGCAGTGCATCGGCGCCAGTGGCCTGCAGCACGTAGGCGGCTTTCTGCGGCGAATCGATGTCGCCGTTGGCCAGCACCGGGATGCGCAACGCGGATTTGATCGCGGCGATGGTTTCGTATTCGGCCACGCCGGTGTATTGCTGGTCGCGGGTGCGGCCATGCACGGCCAGCGCGGCGATGCCGGCGGCTTCGGCGATGCGTGCGATCTGCAGGCCGTTGCGATTCCGCGCATCCCAGCCGGTGCGGATCTTCAAGGTCACCGGCACGTCGACCGCGGCGACCACCGCTTCCAGGATCCGCGCCACCAATCCCTCGTCGCGCATCAGCGCCGAGCCGGCCCACGCGTTGCACACTTTCTTCGCCGGGCAACCCATGTTGATGTCGATGATCTGGGCGCCGTGGTCGACGTTATGACGCGCCGCGTCGGCGAGCACCTGCGGCTCGGTACCGGCGATCTGCACGCTGACCGGGGCCGGTTCGCCGACGTGGTCCATGCGCTGCAGCGATTTGCGCGTATGCCACAGGCGCGGATCGCCGCTGGTCATTTCCGACACCGCCAGCCCGGCGCCGAGCCGCTTGCACAACTGCCGGAACGGCTTGTCGGTGACCCCGGCCATCGGGGCCAGGACCAGGCCGGGAGTTATCGCGTGGACACCGATCTGCATGCGGACATTGTAGTGGGGGAGCCCGGCGAGGTCTGGATGATTGTCGGCCGCTATATGGAAGGCGTGAGCCGGTAGCCGGAGAGCGGCACTTGATTCCAGGTTATCGGTTGCCGGCTACCGCTCTTTTCAATCGAAACGGGCTGTGACTTCGTCCAGGCGCGGCATCGCCAGCGCCGCTCCGGCGCGCTCGGTGGACAGCGCGGCGTAGCGGTTGGCGAAGCGCACGTGCGCGGCGAAAGGCAATTCCCGCTCGTCCCCGGCGAGGGAGGCCGCCAGTGCGCCATTGAAGGCGTCGCCCGCGCCAGTGGTGTCGATCGCGTCCGCCGGTTCGGCGGCCATGCGGTAGTAAGGCCTGGCGTCGTCACGCAACGCATCCTCGGCATGCGATACGAAGACCCCGGCCGATCCCAGGGTCACCACCACGCTGCCGTGTGCGAGCAGTTCCCGGCACAGTGCGTGCAGGCTGGCGCCATCGCTGATGGCGACATCGTCGGCTTCGATCCTGGCACCGATGTGGCGCGCCACCAGGGCGGCGAACTCGGTTTCATTCGGGGTGATGAGATCCGCGAGCGCCAGCAGTTCGCTGGTGGTCGTGGCATTGGCGGGGGCGGGATTGAGCACGGTCGTGATCGCATGCTCGCGGGCCATCGCGAAGGCCGCGATCACGCTGTCGATGGGCGATTCCAATTGCGCCAGCACGACTCCGCAAGCGGCGATGGCTTCGGCCTGCGAACCCACGAAGCCGGCAGTCAGCGAGGCGTTGGCGCCCGGGCCGATGACGATGCTATTGCGGCCGCGCGCATCCACGTAGATGCCGGCGGTACCGGTGGGCTGGTCCGACACCAGGTCGCGCAGTTCGATGTCGTCGGCCATGGCCAGCGCACGCGCTTGCGCGCCGCCCACGTCTTCGCCCAGTGCACAGAGGAAGATGGTGCGTGCACCGGCACGGGAGGCGGCGATGGCCTGGTTGAAGCCCTTGCCGCCGGGCCCGCTCGCATAGCTGCCGACGATGGTGGCGCCCATCGCCGGCAATGCCTCGCAATGCCAGACATGGTCGACGTTGAACGAGCCGACGACGGTTACGCAGGCCATGGGTTCAGGCGAAATGGGTGAGGACGCCGGCGATGGTCGCCGTCATCAGCGTGGCGATGGTGCCGCCCAGCACGGCGCGCAGGCCGAAACGGGCCAGGTCCGAACGCCGATCGGGTGCCAGGCCGCCGATACCGCCGATCTGGATCGCGATCGAGCTGAAGTTTGCGAATCCGCACAGCGCGTAGGTCGCTATCAGCTTGCCTTCGGCCGACAGCGATACGCCCGCGACCTTGCCGTTGACGATATCGGCCAGTTGCAGGTAGGCGACGAACTCGTTGATCACCACCTTCTGCCCGATCAACGAACCGACCGTGCTCGCGTCCTGCCACGGCACGCCGATCACCCAGGCGATCGGCGCCAGCACGTAGCCGAAGATCGCCGCCAGGTCGGTGGGCTTGCCGATCATCGCGGCGATGCCGGTAACGTCGCCCAGCCAGGTGAGCGGCGCGTTGATCAATGCAATCAGGGCGATGAATGCAAGCAGCATCGCGCCGATGTTCAACGCCAGGCGCAGGCCGTCGCCAGCGCCCGCGGCGGCCGCATCGATGACGTTGCTGGCGGTTTTTTCAACTTCGATCTTCACCGTGCCGCGGGTCAGCGGCGTGCCGGTTTCGGGAATCAGCAACTTCGCCACCACCAGGGTGGCCGGCGCGGCCATGATCGAGGCGGCCAGCAGGTGCTTGGCGTAGAACGCCTGCTGCACAGGATCGCCGCCGCCGAGCATGCCGACATACGCGGCCAGCACGCCGCCGGCGATATGGGCCATGCCGCCGATCATCATCGTGATCAGCTCGGATTCGGTCATCCTGGAGATGTACGGGCGCACGGTCAGCGGCGCCTCGGTCTGGCCGATGAATACGCTGGCGCAGACGCTGGTGGTTTCCGCGCCCGAGACCCTCATCACCTTGGTGATGGCCCAGGCCATGGCGCGGACCACGGCCTGCATCACGTTCAGGTGGTACATCACGCCCATCAGCGCGGCGAAGAAGATGATCGTCGGCAACACCTGGAAGGCGAAGATGAAGCCGTAGGTGTTGACGTCCATCAGGCTGCCGAAGATGAATCCCGATCCGACATTCACGTAACCCAGGATCTTGACGAAGGCCTGGCCCAGCCAGTCGAAGACCTCGCGCCCGCCCGGTACCAGCAATACCAGTGCGGCGAAGGTGATCTGCAGGGTGATGCCGGTGGCGACCAGCTTCCAGTCCACGGCCTTCTTGTTGTTGGAGAACAGGAACACGATGCCGATCAGCACCGCCAGTCCGAACAACCCGAATCCGATTCGCCCCAAACCTTCCAGCATGTGCATTCCCCAACCCGCGATTCCAGAAGCGAAGCAGACTAGAGCAGGGCAGGGGTGGCGGCAAGGCAAATCGGCCCGGGGTTCAACCGATGCCGCGCAAGGCCACCCACGCGGCAAGGGACAGGAATACCGCTGCGGCCACCGTGCGCGCGAGCTTCAGCGGCAGGCGGTCGGCGAACCGGTGGCCCAGCCAGACCACCGGCAGGTTGGCGATCAGCATGCCCAGCGTGGTACCCGCAATGACTTGCCACAACGGGGAATACTTCGTGGCCAGCAGCACGGTCGCGACCTGGGTCTTGTCGCCGATCTCGGCCAGGAAGAAGGCGACGGTGGTGGCGATGAAGGCGCCGTGCGCCGGCAGTTTCTCGCCTTCGTCCAGCTTGTCCGGTTTCAGCGTCCACGCAGCGACGGCCAGGAAGCTGCCGGCCACGATCCAGCGCAGGACTTCCGGCGACAACCATGTGGAAAGTTCCGCACCCAGCCAGGCCGAGATCGCGTGATTGATGAGGGTGGCGGCGAGGATGCCCAGGGCGATCGGCCATGGCTTGCGGAAGCGGGCGGCCAGCAGCAACGCCAGCAATTGGGTCTTGTCGCCTATTTCGGCCAGCGCGACGGTCCCGGTCGAGACCAGCAGGGCTTGCAGGGGGAACATCATCGAACTCCGGGGCCAGGCATTCGCGAAGACGCGAAGGCAAACGCCACGCAGCCCGGCCCGGGTATGCGCAACGCCTGCCTACGGTCTTGCCCGACGGCGGAGCCCCTAAAGGTTCCGGTCCTGCGCACCATGGCGAGGATTCCATAAGGAATGCGGCCAAGTATGTTGATGCGCAGCTCCCGCACGCGACGGGTGGGCTACTCCCCGGAGGAGGAAAGTGGCGGCATTGTACCGGCCCGTCGGCCGCACGTGGGTAAACTCTTCCCATTCGCCATCGGCCAAGCGGGAACAAGTACATGGAATATCGACGCCTGGGTTCCTCCGGCCTGCAGCTCTCCGCCTTGTCTTTCGGCGCCTGGGTCACCTTCGGCAGCCAGATCGGGCGCAGCGAGGCGCGCAACCTGATCGCCGCGGCCTACGACCACGGGATCAATTTCTTCGACAACGCCGAGGTCTATGCGAAGGGCGAGGCCGAACGGGTGATGGGCGACGTGATCGCCGACCTGCGCCTGCCGCGCGATGGGTACTGCGTATCCAGCAAGGTCTATTTCGGCGCGGTAGACAATCCAGGCCCGACCCAGCGCGGGCTATCGCGCAAGCATGTGTCAGAGGCCTGCCATGCAGCGTTGCAGCGGCTGCGCGTGGATCATCTGGATCTTTACTTCTGCCACCGCCCCGATCCGGATACGCCGATCGAGGAAACCGTGTGGGCGATGGACGCGCTGATCCGCCAGGGCAAGGTCCTGTATTGGGGCACTTCGGAATGGTCGGCGGCACAGATCAAGGAAGCGGCGAAGGTCGCCCGCACCCATCACTTGCATCCGCCGAGCATGGAGCAACCGCAATACAACCTGCTGCATCGCGCGCGGGTGGAGCTGGAATACGCGCCGCTGTATTCCGAGCTGGGCCTGGGCACGACCATCTGGTCGCCGCTGGCGTCGGGCCTGTTGACCGGCAAGTACAACCAGGGCATCCCGGACGATGCCCGGTTGGGCCAGAAGGACAACGCCTGGTTGCAGAAAATGGTGCTGGGTGAAGAAGGCAACCGGCGCCTCGACCGCGTCCGTCGCTTCACCGCGCTGGCGGCCGAACTGGGCGAGAAGCCATCGCAACTCGCCATCGCCTGGTGCCTGCGCAATCCGCACGTGTCCACGGTGATGCTGGGCGCCAGCCGGACAGGACAGCTCCTGGAAAATCTGGGCGCGCTGGAACTTGTCGGTCGTTACGACGACAGCGTCTGGGCGCGCCTGGCCGCCGCCACGGCCGAATGACAAAGAGGCTTGACTCAGTAATGAGAATCATTATCATCTGATTCCGTTCCCCGCCGGAGCTACGCAGATGAATGCCCAACCGACTTTCACGTCCCGTCCCGAGATGACCCTGCACGACCGCGCGTCGTTGTCTTCACTACCTGCCGGGGAAGTACTCAGCAGCGAGGACCTGCTCAACGGCCGCCGCGAAATCCTGATCAGCCACGGCGACCGCGTCTATCGCTTGCGCCACACCAGCAACGACAAGCTGATCCTGACCAAATGATCCCGACCGGATAATTCCCCCCC
>Ga0307414_10001756_pt1 | contig 11248 bp, 12 predicted proteins | sample DK1Ometagenome_FD_203804 | JGI IMG/M metagenome (GOLD analysis project Ga0307414, IMG submission 203804) | Maize rhizosphere microbial communities from greenhouse at UC Davis, California, United States - DK15-O-3 | ecosystem: Host-associated > Plants > Roots > Rhizosphere > Soil | place: USA...
GCGCGAGGCCGCGCTCGATGCGCTGGTGCGCGACTACCTGCGCACCCATCCGCCGGTGACGCCGGCACCGCGCGCGCCTGCGCCTGCGCCCGCCACGACCACGCCGGCACCCGCCGCCACCGAGCCGCTGCCCACGCCATGACCGCCGTCGCGCCATCGCTGGCCTACGCGTTCGCCAAGCGCCACGGCGTGGTCGTGCTGGCGGCGGCGGACGACGACGCGCCGGTCCACGTCGGCCTGTGCGAAGGCGTTGCGCCGGATGCACTGGCCGAGGTGCGCCGCGCCTTCGCCCGCCCGCTGCAGGTCGAACTGCTGCCGCGCAGCGCGTTCGACCGCAAGCTGTCGGAGATCTACGCCGACGCCGGCCTCGACAGCAATGACGCCGTCGACCAGCTCGACATGCACGGCAGCCTGGACGCGCTGGTCGAGGACATCCCGGCCACCGCCGACCTGCTGGAAAGCCAGGACGACGCGCCGATCATCCGCCTGATCAACGGCATCATCGCCGAGGGCGCGCGGCAGGGCGCGTCCGACATCCACATCGAGCCGTCCGAAGCCGCACTGCGCGTGCGCCTGCGCGTCGACGGCGTGATGCGCGAGGCGGCGCGCCTGCCGGCGCGGATCGCCCCGCTGCTGGTGTCGCGGGTGAAGGTCATGGCGCGGCTGGACATCGCCGAGAAGCGCATCCCGCAGGACGGGCGCATCTCGCTGGCAATGGGCGGCAAGGCGCTGGACGTGCGCGTGTCCACCCTGCCCGCGCGCGGCGGCGAGCGCGTGGTGCTGCGCATCCTCGACAAGGACCAGGGCGTGCTGCAGCTGGAACAGCTGGCGATGCCGGCCTCCGTGCTGGCCGCGCTCGGCAAGGCGCTGCGCCTGCCCAACGGCATCGTGCTGGTGACCGGCCCGACCGGCTCGGGCAAGACCACCACGCTGTACGCCGGGCTGGCCGCGCTCAACGACGGCAGCCGCACGATCCTCACCGTCGAGGACCCGGTCGAGTACGCCGTCGAGGGCATCGGCCAGACCCAGGTCAACAACAAGGTGGGCATGACCTTCGCCGCCGGCCTGCGCGCGATCCTGCGCCAGGACCCGGACGTGGTGATGGTCGGCGAGATCCGCGACCCGGAAACCGCGCAGATCGCGGTGCAGGCGAGCCTCACTGGCCATTTGGTGCTGTCGACCGTGCACACCAACGACGCGGTCGGCGCGATCACCCGGCTCAGGGACATGGGCATCGAACCGTTCCTGCTCGCCTCGACCGTGCGCCTGGTGCTGGCGCAGCGGCTGGTGCGGCGGCTGTGCACGCACTGCCGCGCGCCGCGCGAACACGACGCGCTCTCGCAGCGGCTGATGGGCACCGGCTTCGACGGCACGCTGTACCGCGCCATCGGTTGCCCGGCCTGCAACCACACCGGCTATGCCGGCCGTCTCGGCGTCTACGAAGCAGTCGCCATCGACGACGAAATGCGGCGGCTGATCGGCGACAACGCCAGCGAGGACCGCCTGGCCGAGGCCGCATTCGCGCACGCCGACCGCCTGGCCGCTTCGGCGCGCGCCGCGATCGCGGCCGGCATGACCACGCTCGAGGAAGCGCTGCGCGTCACCCGCCAGGACGACGACCGCGACGGTGATGCCGTCCTGCACGCCACCCGCCGCGCGGAGGACCCCGGCGATGCCGGCGTTTGACTACGCCGCGCTCGACGAGCGCGGCCGCACCCGCCACGGCCGTCTCGACGCGGCCGACCCGCACGACGCGCGCAGCCGGCTCGAACGGCAGCGGCTGGTGCCGGTGCGGGTCGAACCGGCGAGCGCGCGCATCGACCGGCCCGCTTCCGCGGATCGCCGCAGCGCTTTCGACCGCTTCACCGCCAAGGACGTCGCCTTGGTCACGCGCCAGCTGGCGACGTTGGTCACCGCCGCACCGCTGGAGGAAGCGCTGCGCACGATCGCCGCGCAGGCTGAGAAGCGTTCGGTACGGCGGGTGCTCGCCGGCGTGCACGCGCGCGTGCTGGAGGGTTTTCGCCTGTCGGACGCGATGGCGCAGCAGGGCAACGCCTTCCCGCCGCTGTACCGGGCGATGGTCGCGGCCGGCGAAGGCTCCGGCGCCCTGCCCGACATCCTCGAACGCCTGGCCGACCTGCTCGAACGCCAGCAGCAGGTGCGCGGCAAGCTGGTCGCCACGCTGGTGTATCCCGCGGCGCTGGCGCTGACCGCGACCGCGGTGGTGATCGCGCTGATGGCCTTCGTGGTGCCGAAGGTGGTCGAGCAGTTCGACTCGATGGGCCGCGAACTACCGTGGCTGACCCGGGCGGTGATCGGCCTGTCCGAACTGATGACGCGCTGGGGCCTGCCGGCGCTGGTGCTGCTGGTGCTGGGCGCGGTGGTGTTCGCGCGGCTGCTGCGGCGCCCGGAACTGCGCCTGCGCTTCGACGCGCTGGTGCTGAAGACCCCGTTGCTCGGCCGACTGGTCCGCGACGTCCACGCCGCGCAGCTGGCGCGCACGCTGTCGATCATGCTCGCCAGCGGCCTGCCGATGATGGAAGGCCTGGTCATCACCGCGCGCACCGTGCGCAACCGCGTGCTGCGCGCGGCGACGGACACCATGGTCGCCTCGATCCGCGAGGGCGGCAGCCTGTCGAGCGCGATGCGCCGCGCCGCGGTGTTCCCGCCCACCCTGCTGTACATGACCGGCAGCGGCGAGAACAGCGGCCGCCTGGCGCCGATGCTCGAGCGCGCCGCCGACTACCTCGAGCGCGAATTCAACACCTTCACCTCGGTCACGATGAGCCTGCTGGAGCCGGTGATCATCGTGGCCATGGGCGGCATCGTCGCGGTGATCGTGCTGTCGATCCTGCTGCCGATCCTGCAGTTCAACTCCCTCGTCCTCGGCTGACTTTCCTTCAGGAACCCACATGAAGATGCATTTCTTTCCGCCTTGTCAGCGGCCTGCGGCCGCACCCTCGCCCCACCACTTGCTTTGCAAGTGGTCCCCCCCTCTCCCGCTAACGCAGGAGAGGGACGGTGGCGGGCGGCCTGCGGCCGCCGTTTCTCAAGCCGGTTTCACGCTTGTCGAACTGATGGTCGTGATCGTGATCATCGGACTGCTGGCCACCGTGGTCATGATCAACGTGATGCCGAGCCAGGACCGCGCCATGGTCGAAAAGGCGCGCGCCGACGTGTCGGTGCTGGAGCAGGCGGTGGAAACCTACCGGCTCGACAACCTCGTCTATCCGCGCACCGAGCAGGGCCTGGACGCGCTGCTGCGCGCGCCCGCCGGCCTCGCGCGCCCGGAACGCTACCGCCGCGGCGGTTACATCCGCCGCCTGCCGGCGGACCCGTGGGGCAATTCCTACCAGTATCGTCAACCGGGCGAGCACGGCGTCTTCGACATCTTCTCGCTGGGCGCGGACGGCGCCGCGGGCGGCGAAGGCGACAACACCGACATCGGCAACTGGCACTGACCGGCACGCCGGACGCACACCTGATGACCGCCACCCACCGCGACCGCGGCGTTCGCAAGGGCCGCCGGCGTTCCGGCGCCGCCGGATCGATGCGCGCCGCCGACCTGCGGACGCTTGCCGGCCGACGCCTGCGCGCATGTCGCGGCTTCACGCTGGTCGAACTGATGGTGGTGCTGGTGATCGTCGGCCTGATGGGCGTGGCGGTGGTGCTGACCGCACCGGACGACGGGCGCACGCTCACGCGCGAAGCCGACACCCTGGCCGCGCGGCTGGTGCACGCGAACGAGGAAGCCATCCTCACGATGCGCGCCGTGCAGGTCACCGTCGACGCACATGGATACGCATTCGCGCACCAGGACCTGGGCCAGTGGCGGCCGCTGGTACAGGCGCCGTTCGAGCCGGTGGCGTGGGCCGAGGGCACGGCCGCGATGCTCGACCACCGCCGCGCACAGGCCACGTTCCGCTTCGAGCCCACGGGCGGCGGCGCCGAGCAGAAGGTGTTGCTGGCGCGCAACGGCCAGCGGATCGAAGTGGCGATGGACGCCGCCGGCAAGGTGCAGGTCCATGCACGGCGCTGACCGCATCAAGGCCGCGCGTGGCTTCTCGCTGGTGGAGATGCTGGTCGCCATCGCGGTGCTCAGCCTGGTCGCGCTCGCGCTGCTGAACCTGGCGGGCGAGAACACGCGCACCGCGCTGGTGGTCGAGGAACGCGTGCTGGCCGGCATCGTGGCCGACAACCGCGCGGTCGAGGCGATGTTGTCCACGCCGGCCAAACTGGCCACGCAGGATGCGGGAACCGAATCCGCCGGCGACCGCGAATGGCGCTGGACCCGTACCGTCCACCGCACCGGGGCCGACGCGATTGTGCGCATCGACATCGACGTCCTGCCCTCGGGCGAGGAGCGCGTTGCGGCCGAGGCCCACGTGTTCCGGAGCATGCCGTGAGCGCGCGCGGGTTCACGCTGGTGGAAATGCTGGTCGCGCTGCTGATCTTCGGCATGCTCGCCGGCGTGGGCGTGGCGGTGATGGCCTATGCCGCGGACAACCAGGGCGTGGTGCAGGTGCGCATGGACCGCCTCGGCGAACTCCAGCGCGCCCGCGCCCTGCTCAAGGCCGACCTCGCGCAGGCGGCCGTGCGGCGCGTGCGCGGCCGCGATGGCAGCCCTGCCCGCAATGCCTTTATCGGCAGCAACGCGCGCGCCGCGGGCGCGACGTCCGGCGCCGAACCGCTGCTGGCCCTGGTGCGCCGCGGTTGGATCAATCCCGACGCCGAGCCGCGCGCGTCGATGCAGTACGTCGAGTACCGGCTGGTCGACGGCCAGCTCGAGCGCAGCGTGCGCGAAGCGCTGGACGGCGCCGCGCCGGGCGTGCCGCGGGTGATGCTGACCGGCATCGAATCGGCGGCGATTGGCTACCACTATCGCGGCCAGTGGCTCGATGGCTGGCCGGGCGGCGCCACCGCATTGCCCGATGCGGTGCGGTTGCAATTGCAGTTGGACGGACTCGGCCGCATCGAGCAGTTGTTCCTGCTGCCCGGGAGGGGTTCGTGAAGCGAAGCGACCCCGTTGCCATGCCGGCCGCTCCCCTGAAGAAGAGGAAACAGAGCGGCGTCGCGCTGCTGACCGTGCTGCTGCTGGTCGCGGTGATGTCGGTGCTGGTGATGTCCATGCTCGACGACATCCGTTTCGGCCTGCGTCGCGCGTCGAACGCGCAGGCGATGGCGCAGGCGCAGTGGTACGCGCTGGGCGCCGAATCGCTGGCGATGGCGCGGCTCGACCAGCTGTCGGCCCGCACCGGCGGCCGCCCCGGCCTGCCCGGCGACCTCGATGGACAGCCGCTGGTATTCCCGATCGAACACGGCGCGATCAGCGCGCGAATGTCCGACGCCAGCGCCTGCTTCAACCTCAACAGCGTGGTCGAGGGCACCGTCGAACTGTGGCAGCGGCGCGAGGCCGGCAGCCGCCAGTTCGCCGCGCTGCTGCAGGCGCTGGACGTGCCCGCCCAGCAGGCCGCCGGACTGGTCGACGGCCTGGTCGACTGGATCGACTCCGACCAGTCGCCCGGCCCGGCCGGCGCGGAGGACGCGACCTACCTCGCGCGCGATCCGGCCTACCGCAGCAGCGGCGCGCTGCTGGCCGAAGTCACCGAACTGCGCGCGATCTCCGGATTCGATGACGCCGTCTACCGCCGCCTGCGCCCGCATGTCTGCGCGCTCCCCACCGCCGGGCTGTCGCCGCTCAACGTCAACGCGCTGGGCGAGGACGATGCCGTTCTGCTGACCATGCTCACCGACGGCGCGCTCGCGCCCGCGGCCGCGAAGCGGTTGCTGCGTGCCCGTCCGGCCGCGGGCTGGCCCGACCTGGACAGCTTCTGGGCGCAGCCGATGCTGGCCGGCGTCGAGGTCACGCATGACGTGCGCGGCCAGGTTGCGCTGCGCAGCCGCTTCTTCGCGCTGCAGGTGCAGGTTGAATACACCGGCGCGCAGATCGTCACCAGCGCGCTGCTCGAACACGATGCCGGCGCCACGCGACTCGTGGCCCGCCGCCTGGCCCCACTGGAATGAACCCGTTGCCGACACCAGACGCCATGGACACCGCACTCCACCTGCTGCTGCTTCCCGAACGATCCGATGCGGCCGCCATCAGCCTGCATGTCGACGGCAGCGGCCGGATCCTCGCGCGCCGGGTGCTCGGTACGGACGCAACGATCGCTCGCCCGGCGCCCACGCAGCCTGCGTCAAGGCAGGTGCTCGCCGTCCCCGGCAGTGGTTGCCTGGCACGCTGGCTGCGACTGCCTGCACGCAATCCCGTGCAGGCGCTGGCGGCGGCGCGCGTGCTGGTCGCGGACAGCGCCGCCGCGCCGACCGAATCGCTGCACCTGGCGATCGCGCCGCTGCCACCCGCCGGCCAGGAGCGACTGGTGGTCGCCCTCGAACCGGCGCAACTGCAGCGCTGGCTCGATCGCGCGGCCACACTTGGCATGACGCCCGACGCGGTGGTGCCGATGCCGCTGCTGCTGCCGATATCCGGCCTGGGCGATGCCGATGACATTGCTGAAGCAGATACGGATGCCGAAGAGAACATCGTCGGTACGTTCGATGGCCAGTGGCTGGTCCGCGGCCGGCAGCTCGCTTTCGCGGGCGAACCGGCATTGGCCGAACGCATCGCCGGCGAACGGCCGCGCCGCCACCTCGACGCCGCCGCCACCGAAGCCTCGCTTGCGATTGGCGCGCTGTCGCCTCCCGTCGACCTGCTGCAGTACGCCTTCGCCAACACGCCGCCGCGCCGCGAAGGTTGGCCGGCATGGCGTCGCGCGGCGATCCTGGCCGGCGTGCTCGCCGCTTCGCCGTTGCTCATGCTGGCCGCGCAGGCGATCGGCCATGAATCCGCCGCGCGCGACCTGCAGGCCCAGGCCCGGGCGCAGGCACAAAAGATGCTGCCCGACCTGGCCGCCGACGCCGATCCGTTGCCGGCGGTACACGCGCGACTCGCAGCGCTGCAGGCGGGCGACCGCTTCGCCCATGCCACCGGCACGCTGCTGTCCGCGGTCGCGGCGGTCGATGGCGCCGAACTCGATGCGCTCGCCTGGGCCGACGGCAACATGCAGGCGACGCTGGTGCTTGCCGCGCCCGCCGGCCTGGGCCGCATCCGCGGCGCGCTCGCCGGCGCCGGCCTGGAAATGAGCGAAACCGGCACCACCAACGCCAACGGCCGCATTCGCCACGACATCACCATCAGGCCACGGCCATGAGCGCACCAACCGGGATCCGGTCATGGTGGCAGGCGCTCGCACCGCGCGAGCGCGCGATGCTGGGCGTGATGCTCGTCGCCATCGCCGCCTTCGCGCTGTGGCTGGGCGCCATCCGGCCATTGCAGCAAGCGCGCGACGCCGCCAGCCAGCACTACGACCGCGCCGCGGCCGACCTGCGCGAAGTCGCGATGGCGGTCGAAACGATGGCTTCGCTGCAGGCGCAGAGGCCGTCGCCCCCGGCCGGCGAGGCCTTTGCCCGCACCATCCTCGACGCCGCAGCGGCCGCGCACGTGCCGGTCGCGCGCCAGCGCAGCGACGATGCCGGCGTGCTGGAAGTGGGCATCGACGCGGTTTCGGCGCCGGTGCTGTTCGGCTGGCTGGACGGGCTGCGCCAACGCCACGGCATCGCCCCGACGGTGCTCGACGTCACCGAACGCAACGGCGAATTGCGGGTACAGGCGCGTTTCACACCGCCGACGTCGCCATGAGCGGGCGCGCGCTGGTCGCGGTGTTCGTGGTTGCACTGTTCCTGCTGCTGGCGGCGACGCTGCCGCTGCGGCTGGCCATCTCCGCCGGCGCCGGCGGCTTTCCCGATCGACTCGAGCTGTCAGCGGCCGAAGCGTCGGGGACGCTCTGGTCGGGCCAACTGCGCGCGGTGACCTGGCGCGGGCGCCCGCAGGGCGATGTCGCGGTGTCGCTGCGGCCACTTTCGCTGCTGGCCGGGACCCGGCGCGTGCGGTTGTCCGCGCCCGCATTCTCAATCGACGTGTTGCAGGGCCGGCGCACCGGCTTCGAACACGCGCGCGGGCGGCTCGAACTTGCCGTCCGCGAACCGCATGCCGGCACCCTGGCGCTCTCGCTGGATGACGCCGGGCTCGTATTCGACAGCGGAACCTGCCGCCACGCCACGGGCCGCGTCGTGGCCGAATTCAGCATCGAAGGCCTGGCGCAACCGCTGCAGCTGGCCGGGCCGGTGGCATGCGACCGCGAACGCGGCGCGATCGCGCTCGCTGCACATGCCCCGGGGGCGATCCCGGTCGAAGCCCGGGTCTCGATCGACGCCCGGGGCCGCTACGAGGTGCGCTCGCTGGTGCGCCCGGCCGACGCTGCAACCACCCTGGCCCTGCGGGCAGCGGGCTTCGCGCCGACGCCCGACGGCCTCGCGCGCACCGACGGAGGTCATTTGCCGGAGTGATGCGATCGCGCACCGGGGGCGGCCGCACGATTTGCTACAAATGTCATATATCTGCAATCAAGCGCTCATAGTCTGCGCGTACTTCCCCAGTAGTAGACCTCCATGAAACTCAAAGCAGACCGTCTTGCCTTCGCCATCCTCCTGGCCAGCCTCGCTCCCCTCGCCCACGCCGAAATCGCGATCGACTCGATCGCGGGCTCCGACGTCTCCCTCGAAGGCCTGATCCAGGCCGACGGCAACTGGTTCGACAACGACCTCGCCGACCTCAACGGCATCGGCGGCAACGGCGACGACAGCGAGTTCGAACTGCGTCGCGCCGAGATCGTGCTCAAGGGCAAGGGCCCGGGCAACTACGAGTGGGTGATCGGCTACGACGCCAAGGCCGACAAGTTCCTCGACACCAACGTCAAGTACAAGCTCGGCGGCAACAGCAGCCACTACGTGCAGGTGGGCCAGTTCAAGCAGCCCAACAGCATGGAAGAGCTGTCCTCGACCAAGAACAACGACTTCATCTCCAAGTCGATGGCCACCAACACCTATGCGGTCGCGCGCAGGCTCGGCGTCGGCTACGGCTTCGGCGCGGACGACTGGAGCGTGACCGCCAGCTACTTCGGCCGCGAACTGACCCGCAACCTCGCCCACGGCAGCGGCTACGGCCTGCGCGGCACCTGGGCGCCGATCAACGACAAGGGCAACATCGTGCACGTCGGCCTGGCGTACGCGAACTACGACACCGACGCCGACACCTTCCGCGTGCGTGCGCGCCCGGACGCCGACCTGGCCACCGTGCGCCTGGTCGACGCCGGCACGATGACCGACAGCGACCGCGTCGCCACCAGCAGCATCGAGGGCCTGTGGATCCATGGCCCGTTCAAGCTGCAGGGCGAGTACTACACCAGCGACATCAAGCGCCTGGCCAACAGCGACTACACCAGCACCGCCGGCTACATCCAGGGACTGTGGAACATCACCGGCGAAACCTGGGGCTACAAGGGTGGCGTGCCGACCACGCCCCTGCCCGACCAGCCCGGCAGCGGCATGTGGCAGCTGGGCCTGCGCTACGACACCATCGACCTCAACGACGGCGCGGTCGAAGGCGGCAAGATGAATGCCCTGACCGCCGGCGTGAACTGGTACTGGCGCTCCAACTTCAAGTTCGCGTTGAACTACGTGAAGGTCAACAGCGAGCGCCAGGGGCTGAGCGACGATCCGAGCATCGTCGAGGCGCGCGCGCAGTTCTACTGGTAACGAAAGCCGGCGAGGTGTCGGGGCATTGCCCCGACCCTCGCAGATCCGGGGCGCAGCGCAGGCCGCGCCTTCTTCCACCGGCGCCCGCGACCGTGGCGACCGGCCGTCATCGAACCGAAACTTCCCCGCCATCGCGCTGTCATTGCAGTGTTATGCAATGCGTCGCGAGCGTGCAGGGCCCGCAGAGCATCCACCCCAGGAGTCATCCGTGCGCAAGTCCTCGATCCTCAACGCAGCCGTCGCCACCGTCGTGTTCGGCCTCGCTTTCAGCGCGCAGGCCGCCGACGTCACCGGCGCCGGTGCGTCATTCATCTATCCGGTCATGACCAAGTGGTCTTCGGACTACAACAAAGCCACCGGCAAGCAGGTCAATTACCAGTCGATCGGCTCCGGCGGCGGCATCGCCCAGATCAAGGCCGGCACCGTCGATTTCGGTTCCTCCGACGCCCCGCTCAAGCCCGAAGAGCTGGAAAAGCACGGCCTGGCGCAGTTCCCGTCGGTGATCGGCGGCGTGGTGCCGGTGGTGCACGTCAAGGGCATCGAATCGGGCGCGATGAAGCTCGACGGCGAAACCCTGGCCGGCATCTTCCTCGGCAAGGTCAAGAAGTGGAACGACCCGGCCATCGCCGCGCTCAACGGCGGCCTGCCGCTGCCCGACAAGAAGATCACCGTGGTCCACCGCTCGGACGGCTCGGGCACCACTTTCAACTTCGTCAACTACCTGTCGAAGGTGAGCCCCGAGTGGCAGTCGAAGGTCGGCGAAGGTACCTCGGTCAAGTGGCCGACCGGCATCGGCGGCAAGGGCAATGAAGGCGTCGCCGCCTACGTCAAGCAGATCGACGGCGGCATCGGCTATGTCGAACTGTCCTACGCGCTGCAGAACAAGCTCACCTTCACCCGCATGAAGAACGCCGCCGGCAACTTCGTGCAGCCGCGCGACGAGACCTTCTCCGCCGCAGCCGCCAGCGCCGACTGGGCCAGCGCCAGGGATTTCCATCTGGTGATGACCAACGCGCCGGGCGAGAACTCGTGGCCGATCACCGCCACCAACTTCATCCTCATGTACAAGCAGCCAAAGAACGCCGCCACGGCGAAGAACGCCAGGGAATTCTTCCGCTGGGTCTACGCCAACGGCGACGACCAGGCCAAGGCGCTCGACTACGTGCCGCTGCCGGACGAACTGGTCCAGCAGATCGAGGCGTACTGGTCGCAGAACATGGCGTACTGAGCAACGTCTCGACACAACAAGCAGCAGACGGGCCGCCCCCGGCCCGGGTTTACCTCCCATTCGGGTTCTCTCTCCTTGATGCGGGCCTTCGGGCCCGCTTTTTTTTTGTGTTCTTCGCCTGGTGCCTGGGAAGGGCTTGTCCGATCAAGGGCTTGTCCGATTGCACGTCTCGCCGCCATCTGACGGGCCCCCATGCGGCCTGCGGGCCTTCGGGGTGAATGTCCCCCGGCATCCGCCTGCGGCGGATACCTCCTCCTTGATTTCACCCCGAAGGCCCGCAGGCCGCATAGGGCTATCGGATCGCAGGCTTACCGGAAAGCCAAGCCCCCGCTTTGCGTCTGTGAGATCACCAGATCGAAACGACGG
>Ga0307414_10001757_pt1 | contig 11237 bp, 11 predicted proteins | sample DK1Ometagenome_FD_203804 | JGI IMG/M metagenome (GOLD analysis project Ga0307414, IMG submission 203804) | Maize rhizosphere microbial communities from greenhouse at UC Davis, California, United States - DK15-O-3 | ecosystem: Host-associated > Plants > Roots > Rhizosphere > Soil | place: USA...
GTTAGACTATAAGCAATTTTCTCAATTGTCTGAGGAACAGGGGCAGGTCATGGAACTCATCAATGGCATGCAAGAGATCAAGGTCAACAATGCCGAAAATTATAAAAGATGGAAGTGGGAGGGGACACAGATCAAAGTATTCCGTATCAAGATCAAAGCGCTCAAGCTAGAACAGGTACAGACCATAGGCGGAAATGTGATCAGCCAGCTTAAAGATATATTGATCAGTTTTACAGCCGCTAGTCTGGTTATTGAAGGTCAGCTCACCTTAGGTATGATGTTATCGGTGCAATATATCATTGGCCAACTGAATGCTCCGCTTATCCAACTCGTCAACTTCATCCGCCAGTCGCAGGATGCAAAAATAGCGCTGGAAAGGTTAAATGAAATCCATGAAAAAGAAGATGAAGAAAGCGTGGATGGTAATCTTCTGACTGAAATGCCATCGGGAGATCTGCAGCTAACAGACGTCTCCTTTCGTTATGTAGGTACGGAAGCGCCTGTATTTAAGCACTTAAATCTTACGATTCCCTATCAGAAGACAACGGCTATTGTTGGCGCCAGTGGGAGCGGAAAGACCACACTCCTTAAACTGTTGACCAAGTTTTACGATACAGACAGCGGTGCCATCAGGGTAGGATCTGCAGATTTGAAACATGTTTCCGTTCATACCTGGAGAAAGAACTTTGGTATAGTGATGCAGGACGGATATATCTTTAATGAGAGCATAGCCAACAATATTGCGTTCGGAGAAGATTTTACTGATAAAAATAAACTTAGACAAGCCGTTGAGCTGGCCGATATCAAGGATTTTATTGAGTCGTTGCCCCTAAGTTACAACACAAAAATCGGGTATGAAGGAATGGGCTTGAGTGGTGGCCAGCGTCAACGTATGCTGATCGCCAGAGCAATCTATAAATCGCCCAGGTTTGTATTTTTTGACGAGGCAACCAGTGCGCTGGATGCAAATACCGAGAAAAAAATTACGGACAACCTGAACCAATTTTTAGCAGGAAAAACGGCCGTGATTATTGCCCATCGACTTTCAACTGTTAAAAATGCGGATAAAATAATTGTTTTGGAGAAAGGGAAAGTAGTGGAGGAAGGTACACACGATGCTTTGGTAGCACAAAAAGGGGAATACTATCGTTTGGTTAAAAATCAATTGGAACTTGGACACTAATAGAAATAAATTGGATCAGATTCATTTGCGCTCAGAGCAGGTCAATGAAGTCTTGGAAAATCCTCCACGCTGGCTAATCCGGTGGGGAAGTACGGTCATTTGTCTGCTTGTCGTAATGTTGTTTATAATGGCTTGTATTGTCAAATATCCCGAATTTGTTGACGCTCCCATTGTGATCACTTCGCTGAATCCGCCGGAAAAACTAGAATCCACTGTCAATTCAAAGATCGAAGAGATATTTGTGCAGGATCAATCTGAAGTCAAAAAAGATCAGGTGATAATGGTGTTAGAATCCAATGCTGATTACAAAGAGGTGATGCAGCTAAAAAAACTTGTAGAGGACATGACGCCGGATATGATGCTGGATTTTCCGGTAAATGTGGCCGCCGCCTTTAAGTTAGGTGAAATACAGGAGGATTATACGGCTTTTGCAAAAGCGATTCAGGAGGAACTACTTTTTTCCACTTTGAAGCCCTATGATGCAGAGGGAGTAATGGCTGTTCGCAATATACATGATTACAAAAATAGGGTAGTCATTATGAAGCAACAATACGGATTGGAGGAAAGCAAGCTTCAATTGACTGAAAATAACTATAAACGCTCTGAGCTTTTAAAATCGAAGGGAGTGATCTCAACGCTGGAACTGGAAAATGAAAGAATGAAGCTATTGGAGCAACGCAAGAATTTCAAAAGTATTCAATTGTCACTCGCTCAAATCGAAGAGAGTATTCTTGGTTTTAAAAACCAGCAAACCAAGGTGCAGTTGAATAAATCTAAAGACCGAACAAACTTTGCGACCGGGAGCATGCTGATGCTGGAAAGGTTACGGAAGTCCATTCACCAATGGGAGCGGGCTTACCTTATAAAAGCGGCAATCAATGGAAGGGTAAGCTATTTAAAGTTTCTAAGTCCCAACCAGTTTGTAAAAGCAGGGACAACATTGTTGAGTATTCTGCCGGACAATAGGACTAAGATCGTTGGTCAGATGCATATTGCGGCGCAGAATCAAGGAAAAATAAAGCCTTATCAAAATGTGTTGATCAAACTGGACAACTATAGATATCAGGAATTTGGAATGGCAAAAGGTGTGGTAAAATCCTTATCCTTTACGCCTGATGAAGAAGGTAAATACTATTTAGAAGTGACGCTACCAGCGGGGTTGAAGACTTCGTATGGGAAGAGCATACCATTTGATAAAGAGTTGACAGGTCAGGCTTCTATTGTGACCGAAAAGATGAGTCTGGCTGAACGGATCTTGAATCAATTGAGAAGTGTGTTGAAGTACCAAAATAATGGGTAATGATCAGAAATTATGTTCTGTCAAATGTGTAAACACGATGACAGAACATAATCTATAGCCTCTTACAAATAGCTACTCGTGTGAACCCAGTTATGCTCCGGTAAAATATAGGTAGATGCATAGTGAGTTCCTGCTATGTACCAATGGAAAGTACCACCAGTCTCGCCGCCCTGAACAGGTTCGAACACAAATGTAATGGGACCCATAGGATTGTAGCCACCGGCTACACCTTGCTCTTCGCTTTTTTCCATAGCGAATTTGGATAGATTGTCAATTGATTTCATAAGATTTATTTTAATTCTAATAAATCTACCAAAATTCAAAAAAGCTTATTGTTCCCATAGATATTAGCTCGGTGGTAATCCATATTTGAACGTTCCCGATTAATTTATGAAATTAACAAGACATTTAAAGCAGAGTTGGTTTTAAATTCGCGCATCGCGGTACTGACGAAGCAGGTTCTTAGCCTTCGCATATATTTTGCAGATGCTATCTGATAAATATAGCGCCTTTTATGTTCAATAGGCGGTTTTTTGCTTTTGTTTTTATTCTGATTTAAAAATAACATGTTAATGGTCAAAGACTTAAGAATAGAGTTTGCGTTACCCTGGATGGTCTATTTTTAGTAAATTTGTATATCATAATAGCGAAGTGCCATGGAACTCATCTTAAAATCCAATAACGAAGATAGTCTTGCTAAAATCATTGCTTTAGCTAAGAAGTTAAATGTAGTGATTGAGAAGAAAAATGCTGATTTAAATAAAAAGGCTAGGACTAATCTAAAAAACCGTATTCTTAATTTTAAGGCTGAAGAATCTTCTTCTTTTGGCGATGCTATGGATTGGGAGAGAGAGGAACGTTCAGATCGTGAGTTGCCCTTCTCTTAAAGTATGGCTTTTCTTTTAGACGTCTTAAAAAATAAAGCTAGTTGCTGGTAAAAAGAAAAGGGAAATAATTCTATGGGAGATAGTTTTAAAATATCAGATAAAGAGCTTCTGATCACAAGGAATAATATTTTCGTCGATTATGGGATTCCTGAACTTGAAAAGAATGGGTATGTCAAATCACCATTTAAAACATCGTGGTTTGGTGAATACGATTCTAATATAAGGGGATATTCCTATGAATTATGTAAGCTGACAAATCATAATCATTTGCATTATATAACTGTTAGTATTCTTAAGGAACATAAATTGATTCAAATAGATTTGAATATTTTTGAACTTAATGAAAAGTTAAATTCAATTGCAGAATTGAAAGATTGTGATGGAATGAATTTTCACCTGCCACCTAATGATCTAACTACAATGCAATTAAGGAGTGATGATTATAAAGGTCCTCCTTTGTTTTATATGCTTTTTTTACCAGAGTATAAATTAGGAAAGTATAAAACGCAAAGTAGTTTTGAAAAAGAGGTAAATAAATTGAGAGATTTGGTGAAAAAGGACATGACTAATATTGATTCATTTGTAAAAAGATGGCATGAACTGCATAAACCAAATATAACAGACAGGGAAGGTAGTGTAGTTAAAAAAGACTAACGTAATACAAGATTCCATAAATGGAAAAGAAAGGGAAATAATCATAAGGCTAAAATTTAGCTTTGCTACGACTATAAGTCAAGATGTTTTAATTTTCAACTTGTTTATTATCAATGAAATAAGGTCTATTCGATGAGTGCCTTAAATTACCTTCAACTACTCACCGAATGACTCACCAATTATATATGAATTGATGCTTTATTTGGCTTTGGTCTTAAATGAAAAAACCTGCAAATCGTATGATTTGCAGGTTTTTTCGAAATCTAGTCACCTAGTGGCGGGGAAGGAGGGAGTCCCTTAGAACACCTTAGTGGTATTTTCTTGATTTTGAAGCGTATTTACCGAAAATAATAATATGCTAAGTCTTGTAGTGCTACTTCAATAAGTATTCATGGGCGGGAATTACATGAATGATCTTTCCATTCTTTTCAAATTGATCTTTTTGTGAAGTAGTGACTAAAGTCCCTTCCTCAATATTAAATAATTCCAGGGCTTCAATCATACCATTGATTTCCCTATCCAAGTTATCTGGGTTTAATTCATAACATACTTGAATGGCTTGATGAAAAGCCCCATTTTTAAATGTAATAAAATCACATTCTCCTTTTTCCGAAAAATAATAGATTTCTTTATAAGTCTGGCGAAGATGTAAAAAGATGAGGTTCTCGAATTTGCGCCCACTATCTTCGGTAAAAGATCCTGAATTGACGTTGATAAGACCTGTATCAATTGCATATACCTTTCTTGGGTTAGCAATTTGTTTTTTTATAGAATAACTAAACTTAGGTACAAAATGCAATAAATAGGAATATTCCATATGCGATAAATATTCCAATACAGTACTGGTAGCCCCCACTTCAAAAATATTTTTAAGCTTATTGCCTGATACTGGCTTTCCAACGTTTGAAATTAAATACTGAGCTAAACGCTGTAATGTTCTTACGTCTTTGATGTTGTATCGAATTGCAATGTCACGAATCAATATATCTTCGAAAAGATGGTTTAGAATATCGTCAGTTCTTTCTTTTATGTACTCCGGAAAGCCACCGATTTCCAGATAGCTAATTAATGATTCGGATGAAGGTTTTAATTTCTGGTAAGAAATGAACTCATGATAAGAAAATGGAAATAACTCTTTAGTAATGTGTCGCCCTGTAAGTTTTGTTCCTAATTCCCTGCTTAGTAGGGAAGCATTTGAGCCAGTAACTACGATCTTATAGCCTTCATCTAATTTTTGTCGTACATATCTTTCCCATTCTGGTATAATTTGGATTTCATCAAACATTAGCACTGAAAGGTTCTGCTCTCGAATCAAATTATCTAACCTTAAAAAATCGTTGTTTTCAAATTCATATAATCTGGGATCTTCAAAATTGAGGTATAGTGCACCAGGATATTTACTGTTTAATAATTGAAATAACAAAGTGCTTTTTCCACATCTCCTTATGCCTGATACAATTAGGGCATGTGCTGCTAAATTTGGCAACAATGGGAGAGTGTCTCGTTTTAGTCCTATGTCCTTGTTAGCTATGTTCAGGCTTTGCGCCTGGATGATCTGGCTGAGGGTGCTTTGAAGTATCATAAAAAAAAGTGTTTGACATAAAAATACAATAGTTTTGTTTACTAAACAAAACTATTGTATTTTTATGTCAAAAGATATCTTTAATGTCATCGGTTTCAAATCAAATTCGAAATAAGCTGAGCCTTCATTTTAATGCACATTTTCTTAAATATATAAGTGTAAGTGATTCTTATTGTGGCTTGGAGTAATATCTAATAAAATTAAAGTAGAGCTTGTGAGAAGTCAATCAGCATAGTTGGAAGCATGGGAGGAGATAGTTATAACACCGAAAAGTGCATGCAAAAGCATTATAAACAGTAAAGCCCAACAATGTTGGGCTTTAAATTATTCTGGCGGAGAGTGGGGGATCGGTTGAAACCGACTTTAAGCACTCTTTAGCCCATATTATATATCTTTTTTGTTCTTAGGGCGCCTGATTGGGGCACCTCCAAAACAACACAAAATCGTTATTCCTTGTATGTTTACAATTTAAGCAAATAATTGAACTAAGAAAATAAAACACATTCTATTTATTTATAGGCCATTTTTTAAGTTTATTTTCTGGAAGTATAGTAATCTTAATCTTTTGGGCGTTGATTCGAGCCTAGTTGGATTCAGCTTAGTGGGCAAACATGTTCGACGTGGTTTGCCCACTTTTTTTTGCCTTCTAAACTACTGGAAGCCAAAAGATATTTGATACGACTTCATTCATTCTGGTGGTTCGATGTTGTATTCTTTTTAATTATTTAGTGATGTTTAGTGAACACGGCTGGTTTAGGTTTTAAGCTAATTATCTACTAACTTTACCAAAAAACTTAAGAAGGGGATAATTAACATGGCAGCAGTATCGGCAGTAGTTTTAAAAAATGACGTTAAATCTGATGAGTGTTGGGTTGAAGCTTTATGTTAATAGTATTCCCGACAAAAAACTAACAGGACGACACAATATCAGATATCTTAATTAAAAGATGATATTTTTGATTTGCAGCAGATAATAGCTTAAACTATGGAAATTTATATTAACAGAGATCATTTATTTAAGGAGATGGAATATCCAAGCCGCTACCTTCCCGGTAATTTGCTCAAAAATTCGGCTGTTATCTTTGGTGTTATTCTACTATTTCTTTTATTGTTTAAGCCCTTTGGTGTGTCTGAACCGGAACAAAAGATACATTATTTCTTCATATGTGGTCTTCATGCTTTGTCGCCGGCAATAATCATTTATACTTATTTTGGAACGATTAATTATTTTAGAAAGCGGTCACAATCAAAAGGCTGGACTTTACTTCATGAATATAAGCATATTGGAATTGTTCTCATCTTAACAGGCATTTCTGGCTTTTTAATGCGCGACATAATTTATCATAACATCGATAATTTGTCGTGGTATTATTTGTGGGAAGAATTAAGGAATAGTTTAGTGGCGGGTAGCTTTTTTTATTTTATTTTTCGGGTAGCCAATTTCTATTTTCAATCCAAAAAAGGTGATCCGTTTATTCTTCAATTTATTCCACTGAATGTTGAACAGCCGAAGTTGGTGATTCAATCTCCGATCTTTATCAAAACACAAGTTAAACAAGACGATTTTAGTTTGTATTTAAGCGATTTGCTTTTTGCTAAAGCAGAAGGCAATTATATTGAACTAACCAGTTATAAAGATGCTCAGGTCAGTACCGAACTCAAAAGGATTTCCCTTACACAGTTTAATTCACAAATTTCCAATCATCCTAACTTCTTTCGTTGCCATAGGGCTTATTTAGTGAATATGCTCCGGATCAAAAATGTATCAGGTAATGCTCAAGGCTACTTACTTGCTTTCAAAGGTACCGAGGCAAAGGTTCCCGTTTCAAGGGCACAGTTAGGTAGTTTTAACAGCCTGTATGAACAGCTCAAGCAGAAGTATATCACTTAAGCTTGTTGTTCATCACAAAAGTTTGTTACCCGTAACAAGCGCTTAGGAATGTGTTTTTGTTGATGTAGGTTTGCCATCAGTACTGGGTTAACCTATCAATCTTAAACAAAAATCATCATGTCATCATCAACAATACCAGCGCCATCTGACCAGTTAAACAAGCTGTTTTACATCGATAATATTAAATTACTGTTAACTGTTCTTGTGGTGCTCCATCACACATTTATTGCATACAGCTCTTCCACTGGCTGGTATTTTACGCAAAAAACAACCCATGTTGCTGCGTTTGTTCCTATGACGATGTTTGTTAGTATAAACCAATCTTTCTTTATGGGTTTTTTCTTTCTGCTATCAGCTTACTTTACAGGCCCCTCCTACGATAGGAAAGGATCCAGCCAGTTTATTATCGACCGTTTGCTGAGACTGGGTATTCCTTTGCTGTTCTATTCTTTTGTGTTTTCACCCTTTATCAGTTATTTGATTTATTATTTTGATAAGGGGCATTATATAACTTACCTGCAATACTTATCGGGGTATAATACCTGGGTAGATTTTGGTGTAATGTGGTTTGTTGCAGCGTTATTGATTTTTACTTTGATCTACTTTGTAGGACGAAGCTTAATCAATATTATATTCAAAAAGCCGCTGCCTGCGCCGGGTGCCAGTACCATTTTGCTATTTGCTTTTTCATTGGGGGTGATAAGCTTTTTGACCAGAATATTATTTCCCGTCGGATGGGTGCTTAAGCCATTGGGGTTTCAATTAGGGCATTTTCCACAATACATCGCATTGTTTATTGTTGGCTTGCTGGCCTATCAAAATAAATGGTTTGACGGTTTATCCCAGCGCACTGGGAAATGTCTCAAATGGTCTGCATGGTTATGTTTATTGTTTTTTCCGGTATTTTTCATTATTCGGGTCAAATTGAATATGCCAGTTTCCTGGTACTCTGGTGGCTTTCACTGGCAGTCGTTATTGTATTCTGTGTGGGAACAATGGATAGGGATGTCTATCCTGACCGCAATGTTGATTCGGGCAAAGGGATCGTGGAATACTTCATCGCCACTGCTTAATGGGTTATCCCGTTGCTCTTTTTCAGTTTATATTTTTCACCCACTGGTAATAGTTTCGCTAACCCTTGTGGTAAGAAACTGGGCGGTTGACCCCGCAATTAAACTTCTGTTGGTAGCTCCTTTAGCCATATTGGGCAGCTTTATGCTCGGTACACTTATTTTATTGATTCCAGGAGTGAAAAGAATTATTTGAATTCCAAATCCTACGGTTATAATGAAACAAGTCCTGTTTTTCTACACTTGTCTAATTAATTTTTTAGAGTAAAAAACTAATAATAATTTCTTTAGAAATGTCAAGTCTCTTCCTCCAAAAATAATCTGCTGGCGTTATATTGTTATCAAACAAATCCACGATTAAACGCAAATCAAATAGGAAATGGTTCGAGAAGCGCCCAGTTGAGTCCCTGATTGTTTGGCAATATTTATTTCACAGAAATTACCAATTGAAAAATAAAAATGGTAAAAACGCATAGTTCATATTTCAAAATTTATGCTTTTAGAGGTAGTTAAAAGCATAAATGCTATTCGCTAGTTAGTATGCTATTTTATATATTGGGAGTTATGTGTAACTGTAACAGACGACAATGACAGACAATTTACCACATAAACCAAAAGTATTTATCACTAACCTAAACGACTTTGATAAGAATGAGAAGTCTTTGCATATGTCTGTATTCGCTATCAAATCAATTTGAAATGAAAGAATATGCTTGGTTTGCAACTAGACTATCAAGGACAAAATGTAAAATGTTTCAAGCAACAAATTCTTGTAACATTGTTGGTGCTGGCAATAAATTAGTATGGGACACAATGGTTACAGGACGAAAAAAATCATTTTTGCGCTCAACTAAAGACCAAGTGAAAATTGACAAATATATTAAAGAATCTGAAAGACTAAAAAATGAACTTGCGTAATCAAACAGCCATATATAACATTTTGCGTGATTTTGATATGGTTTGTAAACAAAAAAATCCTGCTAATTTTTCAATTTGCAGGATTTTAGTAGGTTTTGATACCTTAGCGGAGAGTGGGGCTCTCGAACCTAACCCTCAATCTCGCTTTAAACGTATGTTTTTAGTGGTTTTCAGTGCTTACTCACTCACAACTCACTATACAATTAACCTGATTTTCTTTAGTTAAAGATAGCAAGATTTTAAGATTTTATGAAACAAAATTTAATTTTTAAGGCGATGTTTTGTTTTTAGATATGAGTTTTGATTATGCTTCGTCTTTTTGCTTGCATTGGTTTATTTTGATTTTCGCACCTGTAGCAGCGTGATTTGACTTCTTTTGTCAGGATGATAGGATGGCTGGTAAATGATAAACTTATATTCCACCAATTCTTTTATGCACCTATGATAGGTGGCAATCGATTGGATAGCTGAATATTTCATTAATTCCCTTCGTGATACCGGGAAAGGATTACTATAGTCACTTTTGATGTAACTCAATAATATAGCTGAATAAAGACTGAGATGAGATTGCTGCATTTTATTGTTTATGCTAGCCAATTTTAAAAATTTGGTGAGACATTTTCCTGTGCTCATTACGATTTTCCAATTTCACCCAACAATCTGTTTATATCCTCATGGGCATAATAAAAGATCCCACCGATCTTCTCGTATGGCAGGATTCCTTTAACACGAAGGTTCTGAAGTGTCCCTGCGGAAATCTTTAATAACTTCCTAACTTCGATACTTCTGAGCCATTCCTTGTCCAAGGAAGAATCATTTGATTTTGTGATTTTTTTTATTTCCTGAATAATTTCAATTTTGAAATTAAGCAAGTCCTGTTTAGTAAGAATGTCTATTTGCATAATGGCAGTCCTTTTATCTCTTATGGTTTATGGGGATTATTGCCTTTGATTTATCCATTTTATTGAAAGTCGGGCAATATTTAATATATCCATATTCGTGCAACCCTTTAATTGCCCGGTGCCAGGTAGCACTACTGGATATCTTTGCTAGTGGCATCATAAGCCTGCTGGAGACTAGTATTTGCTCGGGGCAATCATTTGCTATCCAGTTTTGATAGAGTGTAACATACACGGCTATATGAGTCATTCTAATTCTGGAATCACTTTCTATTTTTTCCAAAAAATCCTCTAAAGGCTTTAGCTTTTCCATAAAAGCTAAACTCCTAGTGATTTTTTAGCAACCTTTGTTTGTTTAATTGGTTGCTTTATACTTTCGCTTTTTGCAAGCTGAATAATTGTTGCGGTTTGCTTACCTAAAACACTATTGACATCAGTTTCTTTTAATTTTTGATCGTAAAAAACAATTTTGCCTAACTTGGGATCCGCCCGCATAAAAAACTTTTGTTTTACGCCGTCTTTGATTGTAAGCCACTCTGCCAAATCTCCATTACCTAAAGATTTTTGTAGCATCTGAAAATGTCGTGGATTTTCTTTGAACTCTTTTGGCAGTTCTTTAAGCATCTGACCAAAACTATTTGAATAATCAAGGTTAAACGTTTTCAGTCTATAATTACCATCGGCATCTTTATCATTGAAATCTAAGCCCACCATATCTGATGTAACATCACCAGGCACAGACAATACTTGTCTTCCAGACAGTAAGTTATAAGCCCTGGAGTTACCTATATAACCTTCTTTTAGATTAAAAGTATGTTCAACTTTCCCACCAGGTAATTCTGCTTTATTCAAT
>Ga0307414_10001760_pt1 | contig 11226 bp, 9 predicted proteins | sample DK1Ometagenome_FD_203804 | JGI IMG/M metagenome (GOLD analysis project Ga0307414, IMG submission 203804) | Maize rhizosphere microbial communities from greenhouse at UC Davis, California, United States - DK15-O-3 | ecosystem: Host-associated > Plants > Roots > Rhizosphere > Soil | place: USA...
AGCCACTATAAAAATCCAAATCGGATAAGACCTGAGGTGACCTTCCACTATCCAAAAGCCAAAACCTATTCCTAAGATGGCTGGCAGAAAATGAAAAAGGTGAGTCTTTCGGAGGGAGAATGTGCTTACAGCCAGGGATTTCGAAAAAAGGTAGAACAAGGGACCAATCAACAACATGGAGCCAAGGCCTATAAAGATGAGTTTCACGTTCAGGTGTTCTGCAAACTCCAGCAAGACGGATTTACCGACTCTGAAGGACAGCACCACCAGAAGAAAACCGAGTAGGTGATTGGAAAGACTGTTCCCTTTTCGATAAAGAAAAAGAAATGCAGCAAGCAAAAGCCCATGAATAACCCCCAAACCGCTGACTATGACCAATACTATTTCACTCACCGTAAGGTCTTCCATTGATACTTTTTATAAGGTTTACCGTATTTCCCTTCCGTCCAAGATTACTACTACAGGCTCTTTTAAGTCGAATTCAAGGTTGGATGGGTAGAGAAGAAAGTGTGCAAGAAAATCAGCGAAAGCCAATCAATCAAGCCCAAATTGCATATCCGAAAAATCCAGAACCTTTTCCCAGTCGTAGGCGGTCAGATCGTGCTCGCCTTCCCTCAGATGGTAACCGACATTTCGCTGGTGGATGGTCTGGACTTCGAGTTTGTAATCCTCGGGAAAACTCAAGTCAAACCCATAGATCTCCGAATACACCCGGCTTCCGATCTTGAGCGCTAAAAACTCGCCTTTGGGATCAGCCCAAATATCATCTTTGGAGCTGCCCACATACACCGCCCGGGGAGCGATACTCGCTATGAGCTGATGCTGATCGAGGGGAAGTTGCTCTTCTTTGTCATTGTAGTTTTTGAAATTATCACTAAACCAATACGGAAAGCCTGTATTGATCCGGTGTACCGTCTCTCCAATCATCCGCTTGGACAGGGCAGCTCCCCCGCAGCCGGATTCGTTGGAAACGGTAATCGCCCAGCGGGTATCATTTGCTCCTGTCCATAGGGCGGCCTTGCCTCCACGGCTGTGGCCGATCACTGCGGATCGAGACGCGTCAACTTCCGGATCTTTCTCCAGATAATCCATCACACGCATCGCGCCCCAAGCCCAGGCCGACAAGCCCTTCATTCCATTCGGCATCGACTTTTGCTCCGGGTAGAGTTCATCCAAGATGCCTTCGGTGTATCGATCTGGATCGTCAGGGGACACAAACTCCACGTCAAAGATCGCCGCAGCATACCCACGGTTCACAATTTGCTCTACTGGAAAAAAGCGGTTTTCGGTATCTGCTGTCAACTTCTCCACATCTCTGTGGCTGATCAGGACAAACACCGGCATGGGTGCAGTGGCGTTCTTTGGCAGGTATAGCTTCAGATGCATGGTCTGTGTCTTGCCGTTTCTGGAGACATCTATAGCCACTTGCTTCAGAGTGGAATACTCCGAGTGGGGATGGTCCGGTTGAATTTGCACCCCGAAGCCAATCTTGTCAAAATCTTTGGGAAGTTGGCCATAGACTTGATCCGCAAACTTCGCTACCAGTTCCGGTCTTCTTTTGTTTTCCCAATCGCCGGGCGTACGGATCAGGTCTCCGTCGTAACCAACTAAGACATCCGGTAAGATCAAATCCGGCACCTTGCTTTCATCATAATGTATTGGCCGCTGCGCCATCAAAGGCAGCTGCAACCCTAAAAACATGATAGCTAACAGGCTTTTTGATCGAATCATCATATGAAGAGGATCACTTTTTAAATCATCGTATACAGTAGCTGCAATATTGCCGGTATTTTAAGATTATCAAATTGCTGTGGCATAACTAGATGTCAGCCTACTCGCACCCGTCCGTCGGAGCTTAGACTTTTGAGAATTGGGTGTAGTTTAAATCCAGTTTGGCTGGCCGGGCATAGGTCTTCTCCAGTGTATTGTTATTTTATAGACAGAGAGCATAAAGATGATTTTGTTTAAAATAATCTTTAACTTAAAAGTTTAAACAACTTTTATCTAAACACTTATGACCATGAAAAAAATTGTTACAATTGTGGTATTAGCGCTGATGGCGACCGCCACTTATGCACAGAAAGGAAGCGCCTATATAGGAGGCGCGGTGGCTTTTGGAGGTGATCAATGGAAAGTAGGACCGGAAATTGGCACTTGGTTAAAAGACGACATTCAACTAGGGGCCGTCTTGTCCTTTGGTGGAAGTGATATGGAAGGCACCAAAACAACCGATATCGCCCCACATTTATACATTAGAAAGTGGTGGCCGGTAGGTGAGAAATTTTCTCTGTATGCAGGGCTTAATGCACGGTACGTAAGCAGTAAATACGAGACCGGCGGCACCAGTACCACTACGGATTACTTTGACGCGTTCTTAGATGCGGGATTTGCATATGCTGTCGCAGAGCGATGGGGTATTGTTGGTAGAGTAGGTTCGCTGGGATATATTCAAGAGGATTTTAAACTCGACTTCAATATGTCTCCCCAGTCTCTATTCAACGTCGGTATTTACTACACTTTCAAACAATAAAATATTCAACTACTAGAAAATAGCGCCTTTGTGTATCTGCTTGTCACATCAGTATAACTTTGCAAATTTAAACGTACCGGTCTTAGACAAAGGGAGATCGGTGCGATCCCGCCGACGAGTGATTAGATACCGATAGATTATATTTAGAAATACCTACCCCATCAATGGTTTTGAAGAATGTCTTGAATAGAAATACTGACCATTTACCTGTGAACGAAGATTTCTGGTTTCCGGGCAGATGGATCGGCGGCATCTCAATGATCCTTGCACCGATCCTTTTTCTAGTCGGAATGCTGCTTCGGATCCAGTTTCATTTTTTCTTTCCGCAGCAACTGGAAGCCTTTCGAGAACACCCCACCCTGATGGTGGCTTCTTATAATTTCTTCCTTTTCGGAAATATTCTATTGTTCCCCGCCATTATCACGCTGGCGAGAATGATCGGGAAAAAGAAAAGTCAATTAGCCTTGTGGGGTGGGATGTTTGTCCTGCTGGGGCTTTTTGCCCGGACCTTTCAGGGCGGCATCAACCATCTTGCTTTCCAGCTGGTGAATGTCCAGGGACTGGAGTCTGCTACAAAGACGATTGCCGATTCATATGGAGCTTTTAACCTGATGACGACCCTCAGCGGTACCATCCTTTTTGGATGGCTGATCTTGGCGCTCGGTGCTTATCTCTCCGGCACGCTTGGCCTGATTCGATCAATTTGTCTTGGGCTGATGGCAGGTCTGATGATGGGCGTGCTCAAGGGAACCACTCTGTTTTCGGTGGTCGCAGCGGCCGGGCTGTGTGTCGCCCTTGTCCCTCTTGGTGTCAAAGTGATGAAAGATGGCCCAATGCCGGGTTGGAAAACTGCAGTGGGTTGGACGCTGGGTATCAGTCTGGTGATTGCAGTGCTTTACTTTCTTGGGCAGGCAGGATAGCCTGTTGATGATATCCTTGCCACAGAGGTACTATTCACACGAACTACGTGAACTTAGCGCCTTTAAGCGCATCATCAGAGATAACCAGTCCAGAAAACCATATCCTACAGATCAAAACTCTGCCCTTTCTTTCCACTCTCCACCTCTTTGCGTGGCTGGGATTTCTCTTTTTCGATAATGGAGCTGCCAATCGTATCCAGGTCGATGCTGGTTACTACTTTTTTGCACAATCCCACGATCCTGCAAAACCGTCTGGCCAGACTGAGTGGGGCGACCGAGATGGAAAGTCCTCCGATCACCTCGAGAAAACCCCTGACCTGATCGTTTACTTTAAAAAAATCGGCCAACCCCAGCACTATCTCCACAACCACCGACTTCAAAAGCTCCACACTGAGTCCGTAGTGCAACAAATAGCCGTAGATAAGCGCCAAGGCACTCAGTATACATGCGAGGCAATTCCCCCTGGCTTCAAACAATTCCAACTTCAACCTCCTGATCGCACGATCAAAGGAAAAAACCAAATCAGGCTTTTTCGTATTCATCTCCGCAAGAAAACTGATCGGATGGTTTTGCTCTAAGTAGTCGAAGGGTGACTGCAAAAATCGTTCGATTAGATTTCGGTCGGATTCGAAGCTAGCGAGCAAGTCGCCGACACGTTTGCGTAACTCGTCTTTCTGAGCGTCAGTCAAGCTGAATCCTCCCGGTGCCATCTGACTCAGCTCTTCTTCGCCTGTGATAATATCTGCCATGGTTCAAAAAATTATGCCGGACGAAGTTAATACATTCCTTTGATTTTCAGGAAGTAATATCAATTCGCAAAAACAAGTTGTATCTGGGATCAAGTCCTGAACACAAGACCTTCAGGGCTTCGGCTTAGCCTTCAAAAATCCCTCAATCCTTTCCCAATCTCCCCTCAAGGCTTCATCAATCCATCCGTTCCACCTTTCCTGGCCTTCCGGGTCGAGACCGTGGTCCACTCCCTTTTCGTACAGTTCCTGCAAGCGGTTCATCTCACGATAGGCGTCCAAATACGCTTCGTTAATCTGGGCTTGGTAGAAGTCCAGGCTCAGACCGGCATTTTCCAATCGGTAAATCAATCGATCCGCCACGATCCTGACGATGTCAAAATGCCGCTGTTCGTGATTCAGTCCATAGTCGTTGGGCGTTCTGACCCAGGATTGCATGGGTAGCATGTAGACGTTGAGCTCCAGCGTCTGCACGACCGATCCCGAGTCCATCAGCGAAATCCCCTCCAGGGAGAAGCTGGTAAAGATAGTAGCGTTGTTGCGGCTACCAGGGCTGGGACGAGCCTTGAAATCACTCCAAACCAAGGGACGGTCTGGGTCATAAAAAACCTTCTCTCCGGTAGAAACCTTGTCTTGCTCGATGATATCCAAGCGGAAAGTCTTCGCCAAAGCCCGCGTATTCAGCGCCTGGCTTTTAATCCAAGAGTCAAAATAAACCAGGGAATTGGAAAACAGCTTGTTGAGCACGGTCTCCACCCGATCCATCCTAAAACCCGATCGCTGGTATTGGATCGAACCCGCATAATCCAGCAAGTGAACCGGATCGAAGCTGCCGATCACATAGAATCCAAGCCCCAGCTGAACGTCCCCTTCGTACAGCCCAGTCTCCTGATTCAGTCTTTCTATCAGTTCCAACTCCAGAATCCGAACTTGGATTTCTTTCTCCGCCGAATCAATGGGAAGGATGCTCTCGCTGAAAAACCGACTTGCCGAGGGCTCCATCCCGCCTTGGACAGTCACCGGAAGCTTATATCCCGCGCGCTCATACACTTCTCCGATGTCAGACTTCCTAATCCTGTGATCTAACGCCTCGGTAAATCGATAGTCCGTCACCAGGGTCGGATTTTTGACAGGACTTAGATTCAACACGACTTTTTGTGCTGAAACCTCAAAAGACAGAAGGATGGAGCAGAAACAGAAAGCTAACAGGGTCCTCACAAGAGGAAGATAATCAAAATTGACGATTTACGATTTTGGATTTACGCCGTCTTGAGTGTGTGCTTCCCCAATTTTCCAATCTTTCAATCTTCAAATTTTTCAACAAAAAAAGGAATCGGGTTCTCACCCAATCCCTTTTTCTCAAGCCCCATTCAGGACTAGATTTTCTTGGAATACACATTCCCAAACCGGTCTTTTGCCTCCACGACGAGATTTTCGGTCGACTCCGGTTTGAAGAAGAACATGTGATCATTCAGCTGTGGCTCCACCCAACTTCTGCGGGAAGGCAGCGTAGGCCCGGCGTGCAGCTCCACGCTCCAGGGATCAAAAGCCACTTTCTTCTCCGGCGATCCTTTTTTGACCCCATTTTCAAACCAGCTGATCTCCCAGGCTGGGTCGTAGTTCCAGCAGTTGAGGGACATTTGATCCGGGAAATCTTTGTGGTAGCCAGTTTTGTACACCCGGAATTGCTCGTTGATATCCAAGCCTGTGCCTTTGTACTGCCATTTCAACTCCGAGCCTTTGGCTTCGTAGACCGCATAGCCGTTTGGCGTGCCGTCGTAGCAGATTGGCCCAGACCACCAGGCGCCGCAGACAGTCCCATGGCAATGCTCATACACGTGACCGCTGATCATGTTGTCGTTGAAATGGGTGTGTCCAGACAGCAGATGCGCATTGTAGCCTTCCAGCATCCGGTACAGATGCTCCCGGTTGCTGACGGTACCGCCCAGTGTGTCGCGATCTGGATAGCGGGTCACTGCGCCTGTGTAGGATGGGATGTGCAGCGAAACGACGACGGTTGTCCCCTTTTCAACCAAAGCCAAATCCTGCTCCAGCCAGGCCATCTGCTCCTCAGGAATGTGGCCGATGTACTTCGTACCCTCGCCGATTCTCCCCAGATAAAAGACGTCATCCAAGACTACATAGTGAACTTCTCCTCTATTCCAGGAATAATACGTCGGGCCGAAATGCCCCTTAAAAGTCCCCGTCGTGGTGGAGTCAGACCGACCGCCAAAGTCCAGATCATGATTGCCCATCACCTGAAAGAACGGCGTATTGTACATCTGCACTGACTGGTTGTATTCTTTGAAAAGCTCCAACTTGTCATACACCAAGTCCCCGCAACCGATCCCAAAGAGGTTTGGGTCGTTGAGCGCGGCAATGGTCTTTTGTACGTCAGGAGCGGCCACGGTGAGCAGCTGACCCGCGTCGTATTCGTCCTGGATTTGCGTATCCGAAAGCAGGAGAAAATGATGGTTTTCATCCGAACTGGCAGCTTTTTTCAGGTCAAAAGTAAAACTCTGTTCTGCCTTGGAAGGGTCAATTTTCTTAAAAAAGGCAGCCGATCCGTTCGCTTGCTTTGCGATTTGAAAGCCAGCCGGCAAAGACACAAAAACCAAATCCCGGTCGTTGCCGGAGATGAACTCAAACTCCCCGTTGGCATTGGTTTGGGCGACAATCCGACCGTCAGACACGGCTACTCCTGCCAGTCCTTTACCCGAAGAACTCACTTTGCCTTTGATTCGGATCGGACTAAAGAATGTAGGGGCGCGATGAAGCGGAAGTTCTCTTTGGATCTCTGCCAGCACGGCATCGCCCATTCCCAGCCAGGCGACTGAGGTCAGCCCGAGGCTTTTGATAAACTCTCTTCTCTTGAACATAGGTTGGTTATTGGTTATTGGTTATTGGTTATTGGTTATTGGTTACTAAAAATTTAAAGTTGCGGCATCGTTTGAGCATAGTTCGGGGACTTTGCTGCTCAAAGTTGTAAAGTGAGCGGAAATCAAAAAGGCATTTCATCAAACTTCTCAATTTCTTAATCCTGAGCTAAACCGAAAATTGATCTTCGTCTTTTGATATTAAGGAGATTTATTTAGAAATTATAATCCGCTTACCGCCTGAAGTTCAAGCGAAAGCGTTTGACCTGTTACTTTTTTACACAGGCGTTTTTCAAAAGTTTCCTCACCGATTTTTAACCAAACCCATGAAAAGAAGATTTTCAGATCTGCACTGCCACAATCACATGCGGGCACATTTTCACATGCAGGAAAAGGCAAAAAAATTTAAGCGAAAGGGTGAATTCAGCCCCTGGACCGTCATCGCTTCCAACTCCAAGAACAAGGAAAAAGGAAAGATGGGCGCCAGCTACAGCCAGATCGACCTTGTCAAATGCTGGAATGGCAACCTCCGCCTCACCTTCAACTCCCTCTACCCACTCGAGCGGGAGTTTGTAAAAGGGATGGACCCCAAGATCAAGGAAGACAAATGGTACAATTTCGCAGCGAGAGGAATCCTGGGGCATTCCGGGCTAAAAAGAGACCTCCTGCAGACGGCATTTATGCGGATTCCGGACAAGGTCATCGATTTTTTCCAGTCTGAAGAGTACGATTATTGGGAGGCGCTGAACAAGGAGAAGGATTTTGTACTGCTCGACTCCGGCAAGCGCATCGCCCAAAATGAAATCCACGTGCCTTCGGCGCTTTTTGGAGACGAAAAAGAAGCTGCGAAACGGGCCAAGGAAGACCCAAATTCCTATGTCGCGGAGAATGCTTCCTATCGGGTGCCAAAGGACCGGGCCGAACTCCTCAGATCACTGGCCGACGACTCTGAGATCACCATGATCCTCACCATCGAGGGCGCTCACGCCTTGGGACGGGAAAGTTGTAAGAGCGTTCAGGACGCCTCTGACCGGATCAAGTTCATCAAAGAGATGTGGGAGGTACCGGTATTTTTCATCACGTTCTCCCACCATTTCGACAACCAGTTCTGCGGCCATGCCCACTCGATTCCGGATATGGGGAAGATCCTGATGAAACAGGGCCAGCACACGAATACGGGTTTTCGGCGAAATGGACACCGGATTGTCCGCGAATTCCTGGGACTGAACCTCCAGGGAGCACGTGACCCAGCCCTTGGCTATCGGATCCTGATCGACGTGAAGCACATGGCTGCCAAGTCGCGGGTAGAATACTATCAGCTGGTCAATGAGTGCTTGGAAAAGGGAGACCGGATTCCGGTCATCGCCTCGCACTGTGGCTATTCCGGTATCGAATCGCTGGCAGAGCATATTCGCTGCGAAAAAGAGGAAAAAGACGACTACTGCGACAAAAAAAGCGGGAAGTTCAACGCTTGGAATATCAACATGTGTGACGAGGATATCGAAATGATCGTCAAGACGCGGGGGATGTTTGGGATTTCCTTTGACCAGCGCATCCTCGGCATCACCAAAAAAGACCTCAAAGATCCTGAAAGCAAGCGCAACGGAATCCTGCTGATTTGGGAAAATATCGAAGCCATCGTCCTCAGCGCCTACGAAAACCCGCGGCTAAACGAAGCTCAAAAACCCGAAATCTGGAAGTCCCTAACGCTTGGTACCGACTTCGAAGGGCTGATCGATCCGGTCAATGCCTACCCTACAGCCTTGGAATATGGGAAGTTTGCAGAAGACCTGGTAGAAGTGATCGACCAAGCCCGCAAAAATCCAGCTGCAAAGCATCTCGCCCACATCAATTCCCGGGAAGATGCCGAAAAGTTGGTCGACGACTTCTGCTATAACAACGCGGAAGCTTTTGTGATCGAAAACTATCCGTCATAAACGATTGGAAAATTGGAAGATTTGAAAATTGGGGTTGTCAGGTGGCAAAGAGCTTCATAGCTTGTACTTTCAGAGAAACTAAATCGTGTGTCGAAGAAATCATCACGCAACCACGTAGAAAAAAACAAACAATAAGCATATGAAAAAGAAAATTATCATCGGAGTGGTGGCTTTCGTCATCCTACTCGGAATCGCATTCGTTTACCTCAATTACCGCAACCGCAGCCTCAGTCCTTCAGGCAAGGCTGAGTTGACAGCCAACGGACTAACGGTGTCTATCCCTTATAGCAGGCCCTCGGTCCGTGGGCGTTTGGTATTTGGCACCGCAGAGGAGCAGGCTTTGCAGCCCTATGGTAAGTATTGGCGGCTTGGCGCAAATGAGTCAACCGAAATCACTGTAAATAAAGACGTGCTATTCAATGGGCAGCCTGTCACTGCCGGCACCTATCGAATGTATGCCATTCCGAGCGCCGACGAATTTGAGATCGTCTTGAATTCTGAACTTGGGCAGTGGGGAGCTTTCGAGCCTGACAGCAGTCTGGACGTATTGCGCACCAAAGTGCCAGTTGAGCCTGCCGGTTCTCCAGTTGAGCAATACACCATCTCCATAGTCGAGGCAGATGGCGGCATCAATGTGGTTTTTGAATGGTCAGATGTGAGATTTACTGTTCCGATAATCGCACAATGATATTTTCAAAAAGAATTTCCGGATAGCTTTAAAATGAGCAGCTGGCAGGCTTTATCTCTAGCTAAATGGATGAACAGGTAGGGAAGATTGTTTGTCTGCCCGTTCGCAATATAAGTTCAACGGTACTCTGCGCTCGCCCCTCTATGCCAGGACATGGAAATCTTCGAGAGGTTACAAAACAATTGACTGGCGCGAATCCCTTATCACAGGAAAAGTAAGACTTGCGCCAGTCAGGTTTTAAGCAGTATCAGTATCTTTAAAGTATTCCGCAATCCGGAGCTTCATATAGATCAGCTACAGCCAATTGACATGCAGGATCAGCTGAGAAGCTGGCGGATACATCTACACCTACACCTGTTGGAGGTAAGCCAAACACATTAACTATTTGAGGAGAGGTGCCAATTGGGAAAGAGGTAACTGCGCCATCTATTGAAACGTCAAGTGTTCCGGCCGCTGGGGCGTTTTCATAAGTGATACGAAGCTGTAAATCGTAGGTCGGATTAGGATCGGTACATGTTGCATTAAGAAGTTCAAAGTCGGTAATACTACAAGGATCTCCGCAGTTATTGGCACCAGGATTAGCGTCTGGATTTGTGTCATCACAATCAACTTCGCCGCAGGCATTGTCTCGATCGAAATAGCCGTCGTTGTCCTTATCAACGGCATCTCCATGTCCCTGATGGTCCGGCACAGATTCAAAGTCAACCAAAATAATTTTGCCTTTGTGGCAGATCTTTACTTTATCATCTTTATCGCAGCTTGATAAGAAAAGAACAGAACAAAACGCAAGAAGAGATAGCGGGGCTAGAAATAGAGTTTTCATTGTTTTGATGGTTTACGGTTGAAGATTAAACTATAGAAAAGGCAAAAAGTACCCATCAACTGAGGACGAAGAATCCTTGTATCGATTCTGCCTGAGCGATATTCTAAGATACCGGATTCGCACGTTATTTCAAACTCACAGAAACCTGATATTGAGTAAGTTGTGAAAAATTTCCCCTTATACTGAGGCCTCATAAATTAGAAATCCGCCATCGTTCCTCGTAGTGCGTATTTTCGCTTCAGTTTAGATTTTTTTCAACACTAAAATATCCACCACTCCGCCTTCACTCCCATGTAGTAGCCCCATCGTTCGGGGCCGACAAACTGAAGATAAGGGCTGTAGAGCTGCTCGCTGGCATTGTCGTTGTAGCGCGCAAGGCTGAAGACGAACCGAAGGTGCGGACGGGCCCAGACACTCCGCTCTCCGGAGACAGAGAGCGTGGGAGCCAGGGAGAATTTACCCATCGCATAGGTGGGCTGCTCGCCATCGCGCCGTTGGGAGTAATTCAGCTCTGACAGCAGGTGAAAATTATCGCTGATGTACCAGGTACCGCGGGTGCCGAAGGTGAGGTCTTCCTTCTTGTTGAACACTTCTTTTCCGAAGAAGGTCTCCGCCATATCGTCGGATGCGGCGGCGCCCTTGCTGCGATTGTAGATCACATAGCCGTTGAGGGAAAACCGGTCGGATAGATTCAGCAGGATGTGAT
>Ga0307414_10001763_pt1 | contig 11217 bp, 9 predicted proteins | sample DK1Ometagenome_FD_203804 | JGI IMG/M metagenome (GOLD analysis project Ga0307414, IMG submission 203804) | Maize rhizosphere microbial communities from greenhouse at UC Davis, California, United States - DK15-O-3 | ecosystem: Host-associated > Plants > Roots > Rhizosphere > Soil | place: USA...
CGATTGGACTGATATCGTCGCTGAGGAGTGAAATAATGTCCGAACGCGAGTCCATGCCTTATGACGTGGTGATCGTTGGCGGTGGTCCGGCCGGGCTGAGCGCGGCGATCCGCCTGAAGCAGCGCGCGGCAACTGACGGTAGGGAAATCTCGGTTTGCGTACTGGAGAAAGGCTCCGAGATTGGGACGCATATTCTCTCCGGTGCGGTGATCGATCCCAAGGGCCTGGACGAGTTGCTGCCCGATTGGCGAACGGGCGATTGCCCGCTCGGCCAGGTTCCGGTCACAGAGAATCACCACTGGATTTTGAGTGCGACCGGCAAGTTTTCGATGCCGCATCTGCTCACGCCGGGCTTCATGCATAACAAGGGCACTTACACCGGCTCCCTGGGCTCGCTCTGCCGCTGGCTTGCCGAGCAGGCTGAGGGGCTGGGCGTAGAGATATTCCCCGGCTTCCCGGCGGCGGAAATTCTCTACAATGAGGATGGCTCGGTAAAGGGCGTCGCAACGGGCGACATGGGCATTGCGCGCGATGGCAGCAAGAAGCCCGATTATCAGCCGGGGCTTGAGCTTCATGCCCGCTACACTTTGTTCGCAGAGGGCGCGCGGGGGCACCTGACCAAGCAGCTCAAGGCGCGCTTTCATCTGGATGATGAGAGCGACCCGCAGACCTATGGCCTTGGCTGCAAGGAATTGTGGGACATTGCGCCGGAAAAGCATGTGCCGGGGAAGGTGATCCACACGCAAGGCTGGCCGCTGACGGACGCTTATGGCGGCGGCTTCCTCTACCATCAGGCGAACGGGCAGGTTGCGCTCGGCTTTGTGGTGGGGCTTGGCTATCGCAATCCGCATCTGAGCCCATTCGAGGAGTTTCAGCGCTGGAAGCAGCATCCTGCAATCCGTGAGGTGCTGGAGGGTGGCAAGCGTGTCTCCTACGGCGCGCGGGTCATCAATGAGGGCGGGTGGCAATCCATCCCCAAGCTGGTGATGCCGGGCGCGGCGCTGATTGGCTGCTCGGCGGGCTTTGTGAATGTGCCGCGGATCAAGGGCACGCACACGGCGATGAAGTCTGCGATGCTGGCGGCGGATGCGGCATTCGATGCCGTGGTGGCTGAGCGTGGCGGCGATGTGTTGGAAGCTTATCCCACGGCGTTGAATGAGAGCTGGATTGCCGATGAGCTCAAGCTGGTGCGTAATGCGGGGCCTGCGCTCGCAAAGTTCGGCAACACGCTCGGCACGCTGTGCGCCGGTATCGACATGTGGATGCGCACGCTCAAGATTGGCCTACCATTCACGCTGCGCAACAAGGCGGATCACACGAAGCTGTGGCGCAAGGATCAGTGCCACAAGATCGTCTATCCAAAACCCGATGGTGTCATCAGCTTTGATCGGCTGTCATCCGTGTTCCTCTCTGGCACAAACCATGAGGAAGATCAGCCTGTGCATTTGCAGTTGAAGGATGCAGACGTGCCTATCCGGTACAATCTGCCGCTTTATGATGAGCCTGCGCGCCTCTATTGCCCGGCGGGTGTTTATGAGGTGGTGGAGGATGCGCAGGGCGATCCGCGCTTCCAGATCAATGCGCAAAATTGCGTGCATTGCAAAACCTGCGACATCAAGGATCCGACGCTCAACATCAATTGGGTCGCGCCGGAAGGTGGCGGCGGGCCGACCTATCCGAATATGTGAGCCTGGCCGATTGGGGTAAAAATGTTGAGTGAAACGGCCTACGCCAAGGTGAACCTGGCGCTGCACGTGCGGGCGCGGCGGGATGATGGCTATCATGAGCTTGAGAGCCTGTTTGCCTTTTGTATGGACGGGGACAGGCTTGATGCAAGCGTGCGGGGCGATGGCGCGCTGCGGCTGACGATTGAGGGGCCGTTTGCCGATGATCTGGGCGAGGACGAGGATAATCTCGTTCTGCGCGCGGCGCGGGCATTGCGTGAAGCGAGCGGGGCCGGGCTTGGCGCTGATCTGAGGCTCGACAAGCAATTGCCGGTCGCCGCTGGCATTGGCGGTGGATCGGCGGATGCGGCGGCGGCACTGCGCTTGCTGGTGCGGCTTTGGGCGCTTGAGGGTGCGGCGATTGATCTGGCGGGGATTGCGGCGTCACTCGGGGCAGATGTGCCGGCCTGTCTGGCTTCGCAAACGGTGTTTGGGTCTGGCGTTGGGGATAAGCTCTCACCGGTGGAGATGGATCTGGCTGGCACGCCGATCCTGTTGGTAAACCCGCTTATCGAGTGCCTCACGGCTCCCGTGTTCAAGGGCTGGGACGGCGTGGACCGTGGCGCGCTCGATCCGCTCGCATGGCGGCGCGGGCGCAATGATCTGGCCGACTCAGCAACGGATCTGGTGCCGGAGATTGACGAAGTGATTGCTGTGCTGCGCGCGCAATTGCCGAGCGTCACGCGCATGTCCGGCTCTGGCGCGACCTGTTTTGCGCTGTTTGGCAGCGCTGCGGAGCGGGACGGTGCGGCAGGGCGGATCGAAAAGGATCATCCCGACTGGTGGACGATGGCGACCAGCCTGCGCTAGTATGGCGCCATGACCGAGCCATTCCATCTGCTGGGCGATCCGGCGAGCCCGATACTCATCATTGTCGATCATGCCTCGAATCATGTACCGGACGGTATCGGCCTTGGGCTGTCTCCTGACGTTTTGAGCCAGCATATTGCCTGGGATATCGGCGTTGTGGAGGTTGCGGCTCTGCTGGTGGAGCAGGGTGATTGTTGCGCGGTGCTGGGCGGCGTCTCGCGCCTTGTGATCGACTTTAATCGTGAGGCGGACGCGGCGGGTCTGGTGCCGGTGCAGAGCGATGGCCACCAGATCGAGGGCAACAAGGTCGCCGAAGTCGCTGACAGGCTGACGCGCTTTTACGATCCCTATCATGCCAAGGTCGCGGAACTGGCAGCAGGTGCGCACAAGCCCTTTCTCTTCTCCCTGCACAGCTTCACGCCCTGCCTGCGGACGAGGCCCGATGAGCAGCGCCCATGGGAAATCGGCGTACTCTATAATGAGGAAGAACGCGGCGCCCGGGTGGCACTGCCGATGCTGCTGGATGCGGGGCTGATCGCGGGCGATCAGGAGCCCTATTCCGGCAAATTGCTGAATGCGACCATGAACAAACATGCAGAAGCGCATGGGCGACCCTATCTTGGGGTGGAGATACGGCAGGACCTGATCGGCGATGCGGCGGGGCAGAAGCGTTTTGCGGAGATTTTAAGACCGGTATTGCTGGCATGCCGCAACACTCTTGCGTGAACCCGTCCTTTGGTCGAAAGGAACGCCCGCAAGGAAAGGCCATGAAATGACGACAAGGTTCGACAAATCCAAACTTCCCAGCCGCTATGTTTCGGTTGGCGTAGAGAGCGCTCCGCACCGCAGCTATTATTATGCGATGGGTTGGAAAGCCGAGGATATTGCCAAGCCGTTCGTCGCTCTGGCCTCTGCGGGCAATGATAGCGCGCCGTGCAACACCACGCTGGACCAGCAGGCCGACTGGGCGCGCGAAGGCGTGCTGGCGGCAGGTGGCACGCCATTCCGCTTCAACACCATCACCGTGACCGATGGCATTGCGATGGGCCATCAGGGCATGAAAAGCTCGCTGGTGAGCCGCGAAGTGATTGCGGATTCGGTTGAGCTATCGGTTCGCGGCCACTGCTATGATGCGCTGGTGACCTTCGCTGGCTGCGACAAATCGCTGCCGGGCATGATGATGTCCATGCTGCGTCTCAATGTGCCGTCGATCTTCGTCTATGGCGGATCAATCCTTCCGGGCCGCTATCAGGAGCGCGACCTGACCGTCATCGACGTGTTCGAGGCGGTGGGCCGTTATAGCGCGGGAGCCTGCCCGCTCTCGGAAGTCACCGCAATTGAGATGGCGGCTTGCCCTGGGCATGGGGCTTGCGGTGGACAATATACGGCCAACACGATGGCCTGCGTTGGCGAGGCGATCGGGCTCTCATTGCCGAACAGCAATATGGCGCCTGCGCCGTATAAGAGCCGTCAGGATATCGCCGTGGCGGCGGGCAAGCAGATCATGGTGCTGCTGGAGAAGAATATCCGTCCCCGCGACATCTGCACGCGCGAGGCGTTTGAAAACGCCGCGCGGATCGTGGCGGCGACGGGCGGCTCGACCAATGGCGCGCTGCACCTGCCTGCGATGGCGAATGAGTGCGGCATCGAGTTCGATCTGTTCGACGTGGCCGAGATCTTCAAGACCACGCCTTATATGGCGGACCTCAAGCCCGGCGGCAAATATGTCGCCAAGGACATGCATGACGCAGGCGGCATCTATATGCTGATGAAGTCGCTCGCCCAAACCGGGCTGCTGCACCTTGATTGCATGACGGTGACTGGCAAGACACTTGGCGAGAATATCGACGAGGTGACGTGGAACCCTGACCAGAAGGTGATCTACGATGCCAAGACGCCGATCACGCCAACTGGTGGCGTTGTGGGTCTGCGCGGATCGCTGGCGCCTGAAGGTGCGATCGTGAAGGTGGCGGGCATGCATCGCCTGCAGTTCACCGGCATCGCCAAGGTGTATGAGCGTGAAGAGGATGCTTTTGCGGCGGTGGAAGCACAACAGATCGTTGAGGGCGATGTGGTTGTGATCCGCTACGAGGGGCCAAAGGGTGGACCCGGTATGCGCGAGATGCTTTCGACCACGGCAGCGCTCTATGGCCAGGGTCTTGGCGAGAAGGTCGCGCTGGTTACGGACGGGCGCTTTTCGGGCGGTACGCGCGGCTTCTGCATCGGCCATGTTGGGCCTGAGGCTGCCGATGGCGGGCCGATTGCGCTGGTTGAGAATGGCGACAGCATCAGCATCGATGCTGAGGCGGGCACCATTGACCTGGATGTCGATGAGGCGGTGCTGGCGGAGCGTCGGGCCAAGTGGCAGCCGCGCATGAATGATTATCAGGCCGGTGCGCTGTGGCGCTTTGCCCAGAATGTCGGACCGGCCAACAAGGGCGCGGTCACGCATCCGGGCGCCCGCGCGGAGACGCATGTTTTTGCCGATATCTGAAGACATGGATCGGCGGGCGACATGAGCTTGCCCGCCGACCATTTTGCCACGCTTGGCGCGCCGATCCTGAGCGTTGGAGAGATGCGCGATGCCGAGCAGGCGCTGTTCGACGCTGGCATTGAGCCCTTTGCGCTGATGCAGCGCGCGGGTGAAGCCGCGGCGGAGTTCATCTGGCGGGTAGGCAGCAGGCGCGAGACGCTGGTGCTCTGCGGGCCGGGCAATAATGGCGGCGATGGCTTCATCATTGCGGATTGCTTGCGCGCGCTGGGTTTGCCGGTGCGTGTGGCGGCCTTGGGCGAGAGTAGCACGCAGAGCAGTCGTCGCGCGCGGGCGCAGTGGGGCGGCGCGGTTGAGGATGTGATGGCGGCGAGCCCGGCTCCGCAGATCGTGGATGCCTTGTTCGGGATTGGTTTGACGCGTGGGCTTGAGCCTGCGCTGGTCAAGGCGCTGGCTGAGTTGGTGGATGCTGCGCAGCATAGCTTTGCGATTGATGTGCCGAGCGGCGTGGAGAGCGATCTGGGCGTGGTTCTGTCGCCGGTGCCGCGCTTTACCCATTGCATCGCGTTGGGGGCGTGGAAACCGGCGCATATGCTTGCGCAGTCGCGGGCTTGTGCGGATATCCATTATCTCGCTGACATTGGCATTGAGGCTCCGGACGGCTGCGCGAGGGCGATGCCGAGGCCGAGCCTGAGCGCGCCGGCTGCCGACGCGCATAAATATCGCCGTGGGCTTGTGTGCGTGGTGGCGGGGACGATGCCCGGCGCTGCGGCGCTGTCGGCTGAGGCGGCGGCGCATTCCGGGGCGGGTTATGTGCGGCTTGTCGGGGCGCAGGCGGACATCAGTCATGCGATTGTGTGCAGCGCGGCTTTGGACTTCGATAAGGCCAAGGCAGTGCTGGTTGGGCCGGGGCTTTGCCGGGATGATGGAGCTTGGATGCGCCTGCGCGATGTTACGGGCGCTTCGGTGCCTGTCGTCGCGGACGCCGATGCGCTTTGGCATCTGGCGCAGCGCGGTGTCGATGCGCTGCCTGCGCCTGCGATCATCACGCCGCATGAGGGCGAGTTTGCTGCTTTGTTCGGCGAGGGCGCGGGCAACAAGATTGATCGCACCCGCGCCGCGGCCGTACAAATCGGCAGCATGATCGTGCATAAGGGACCGGATACCGTCGTCGCGGCGCCGGATGGCCGCTGCGTGGTTGCGCCGCCTGCCTCATCATGGCTATCGACGGCGGGCACGGGCGATGTGCTTGCGGGGCTTTGCGCCGGGCGATTGGCCGTCACGGGTGATCCGTTCCGTGCCGCGTGCGAAGCAGTATGGCTGCATGGGGAGGCTGCGCGCCGATCCGGCGCAGCATTTACCGCCGACGATCTTGTCGGGCGGATCAGTCAATCCTTTGGGAGCGCCTTGTGAGTGATGAAGACCTGATCGTGCGGATTGCCGCGCGGGGCGATGGCGTCACTGCCGATGGCCGCCATGTCGCGCTGAGCGCGCCGGGCGACCGATTGATGGCCGATGGCAGCCTTGAGCGTGGCCCAAGCCATGTCGACGCGCCGTGCCAGCACTTCCCCCAATGCGGTGGTTGCCAGCTCCAGCACCTCTCCGATGCGGCGTTTGAGGCCTATGTCACCGACCGGGTGGCAGGCGCACTGACCGGGCAGGATGTTCCACTGCCGCAGCTCTTGCCAGCGCATGTGTCGCCCCCCCGCACGCGGCGGCGGGCCAGCCTAAAGGCTGTGCGGATGGGCAAGCACGTGAAGCTGGGATTCTCCGAGCAGGGCAGCCACAACATCGTGGACATGCTTGAGTGCCATATTCTTGAGCCGGAGCTGTTCGCGCTCGTTGCACCGCTGCGCAAATTGTTCAGCAAGATGCTGATGGAGCGCCGTTCTGGAGAGGTGGACCTGACGCCGGTCGATGAAGGCGTGGATGTTCTGCTGAGCGGCCTGCGGGTCGAGGGATTGGAAGCGACGGAAAGACTGCTCGATTTCGCGCGCGACAATAAGCTGGCGCGTCTGACGATTGCTGAGGATGACGGCCTTATCACGGTTTGGGAGCCGGAGCCTGCGGGCGTTCGCTTTGGGACGGTCACGGTGGGCTTGCCGCCGCGCGCCTTCCTGCAGGCGACGCGCGATGGCGAGGCGGCCCTTGTTGCCGAGGTTCGCGATAGTCTGGGCGAAGCGATGATGGTGGCGGACCTGTTCGCAGGCGTTGGCACCTTCGCGCTCTCGATTGCCAATGATGTGTCGGGACGCAAGGTCTATGCCGCCGAGGCCGCGCGGGATTTGGTGATGGCGCTGCGCTCGGGCGGCAATCTGCTGCCGGGCCGGATTTTCCCTGAGCATCGCGATCTGTTCCGCAGGCCGCTGACGCCCAAGGAGCTTAATCGCTTCGAGGCGGTGATCCTCGATCCGCCGAGAGCAGGCGCGCGTGAGCAGATCGAACAGATCGCGGCAGCGCAGGTTCCGCTGCTGATTTACGTCTCATGCAATCCGGCGACGTTCGCGCGCGACGCGGTGCTGCTCATTGAGGGCGGTTATCGGTTGGAGCGGGTGAAGCCTGTCGGGCAGTTCCGCTGGTCGACGCATGTGGAACTGGTCGCGACGTTCCGGCGGGATGAGCCTGCTTAAAGCGCCAGGGCGGCGATGAAGCCGTTGATCGCGAGGATCAGCAGCAGGATCGACGAGAGGAAGAACAGGCTGGCCCGCACAGGGATAGTGTTGACGCATGCCTGCCACAGGCTGTGGATGACGCGTAAGCCGACATAGCCCCATGCCAGACCGACATTGAACGGCGTGCCTCCGCCGATGATCGCCACGCCGAGAACCGTCGCGTAGAAGATGGTCGGCTGTTCCATGAGATGCACATAATTATGGGCTGGCCAGTTGATCTCGCGCGGCAAGAGGCGGTCCAGGTCAGAGCCGCGTCCGCCGCGGGATTGCTCTATACTTAGCTTGAGCTTTGCGAGCGCAGGCAGGCGCATGCTGATCGTCCAGAGCAGCATGATGAAGGACCAAAGGACCAGCGCGAGCGCCGGTGCGACCATATTGACGGACATAGAACACAACCTCCCCAGCGGTGTGCCGGGGAGGTTGTCTTAAGCGTTTCAGCTTGTCAATTGAGCCGAATTAGCGGCGCAGCTGCACCACATTGGAGTGACGGGGCGCTTCGGCCTCGTCACGGTACAGGCTGGACATTGGCTCGTCAGCGACCTGGCAGATGGTATCTGCGCCGAAGCCGTTAAATTCAGTCCGCATCGCACAGCCATAAGCGCCGAGCATGCCGATCTCGATATAATCGCCAACGCGCACATCGGATGGCAGCGAAAACGGCCCAGCCATATGGTCCATATCGTCGCAGGTCGGGCCATAGAAGCTGAAGGCCTCCATGTCCGCCTCATTGGCTTCCGCACGGAGCATCTGCACGGGGAACCGCCAGCCCAGATGCGCGGCATCAAACAGGGCACCATAGGCCCCATCATTGATGAACAGCTCATTCCCGCGGCGCTTTTCAACGCGCACGAGCAGCGAGCTATATTCCGCGCTGAGCGCACGGCCGGGTTCGCACCACAGCTCTGCCGAATAGGAAATTGGCAGGCTTTCAAATGCGCGATGGATCGCCTGGAAATAATGCTCCAGCGGCGGCGGCTCCATGCCGGGGTAAGTGGAGGGGAAGCCGCCACCCACATCGATGATATCGACGGTGACCGACGCATCGACAATCGCGGCGCGAACGCGCTCGATAGCCTGTGTGTAGGCATGGGGCGACATGGCCTGGCTGCCGACATGGAAGCAGATGCCCAGCGCGTCTGCTGCCTGACGGGCTGCCATGAGCAGCTCCTTGGCATCGGAAAGCTCTACGCCGAACTTGGAAGCGAGGCTGAGCTTGCTATGCTCTGATGAGACACGCAGGCGCACGCACAGCTCAAGATCTTCCGCATTACGGGTGGCGCGAACGATCTTCTCCAGCTCTTCCATCGAATCGAGGGAAAAGGTGCGGACGCCATGTTTGAAATAAGCTTCGCTGATCGCTTCCTCGGCCTTCACCGGGTGCATGAAGCAGAGCTTTGCCTCAGGGAGCGTGCGCGCAACAAGCCGCACCTCGACAATAGAGGCGACATCGAAATGCGTGATACCGGATTCCCAGAGGGTCTCGAGCAGCGCAGGCGATGGGTTTGCCTTGACGGCATAAAGAGAGCGACCCGGAAACTTCTGTGCGAAGTATCGGGCGGCGCGGGCCGCAGCCTGCGGACGAATAAGCGTTACCGGTGCTGCCGGTTTGAGGGAGAGAGCTACCCCCAGCGCGCTATGATGCTTGTACAATTCAAGGGACCTCCAGTGTAGTTCAAGTCAGGAAAAAGCTGCCTTGCGGTGGAAGTCCCATGGGGCAGCAGGGGTGCGCATATATGGGCAGTTGCCCCCCCTGTAAAGTTAAAGGGTCAAAAGAATCGGGGTGCTAAGCGGCAGAAGGGGCACATATTTTGCTGATCGGGGGCTGGATGGCCCCTGCTGGGGCACTTTGGCCGATGATCTTCGGAAATTCTGCGTTTTTCTGGGAACGCGCGAATCAGCGTTGATGTCTAGTTAGGCAGGGCTTGCGGTCCGGCATCGGGCGACTTATTGCAGGCGTTACATCAAGAGTTGGGTCGACGCCCAACGCCAACCTGCCAATCCGGGCAAGGTGGCGCTCCGCAAGGGGGATGTGGCCGACCGGCAACCAAGCGGATCAAGCCACCAAGCGTCGCCCCTTCATGAGGACCGACGCTGTGCCGATTAAAACGCCTGACCTGCTACCCGCCCGCCGCACCCTGGAAGCTGAGGGCGTATTGGTGATGAGCGAGACGGATGCGGTGCGTCAGGACATCCGGCCCCTGCGCATTGGCTTGCTCAACCTGATGCCGGACAAGATCAGCACCGAAACGCAGATTGCCCGGCTGCTTGGCGCGACGCCGCTGCAGATCGAGCTCACATTGGTGCGCATTACCGATCATGTGGCGCGCAATACGTCGGCGGATCATATGGCGGCCTTTTATCGCCCCTGGCGCGATGTGCGCGAGGAGCATTTTGATGGCTTCATCATCACCGGCGCGCCTGTGGAGCGGCTCGATTATGGCGATGTGCTCTATTGGCCGGAACTGCGTGCGATCTTCGACTGGACGCAGAGCAATGTGCATCGCTGCTTCACCATCTGCTGGGCGGCGCAGGCAGCGCTGTTTCACTTTCATGGGCTGGAGAAGCGCATATTGGCTGAGAAGCAGTTTGGCGTGTTTCCGCATCATGTGCTGGCGCCGACATCGCCTTATCTGCGCGGCTTTTCAGATAGGTTTGATGTGCCGGTTTCCCGCTGGACGGAGGTTTGGCCCGATGCCCTTGGCCGCGCGATAGGGCTAGAGGTGCTGGCGGCGAGCGATGAGACAGGCGCGGGGCTGGTGCATGATGGTGCGCGCAACATGCTGCATATGTTCAATCATCTGGAATATGACAGCGCGACGCTGGCCGATGAATATCGGCGCGATGGTGGCGTGCAATTGCCCGCGCATTATTTCCCCGGTGATGATCCGGCGGCAGTGCCCGAGAATCGCTGGCGTAGCCATGCCCATCTGCTGTTCGCTAACTGGATCAACGAGATGTATCAGACCACATCCTATGAGCTGGGGCGGAAACCGCAGGCAGAGGCCGGATGGATCAGCTCAGGCGCGATTTGAAGTCCTCGTAGCCAAAGCTGCGGATCTCTTGCAATTCGTCCGTCTCGCTATCCCATAGCCAGATGGAGGGCAGGGGGACGCCATTGAAGGTGTTGGTCTTCACCATCGAATAATGGGCCTGATCGAGAAAGGCGATGCGGCGACCCGGCTCTGCGGGCACGGGCAGGGCATAATCGCCGATGATGTCGCCCGCGAGGCAGGATGGGCCGCCAAGACGCACGACATCGCTGCCGCCCAGCTCACCGAGCATGGCGGGACGATAGGGCGCTTCGATCACGTCCGGCATGTGGCAGGTGGCGGAGATATCGGTGATGGCGATGGGCATGCCATTATCGAACACGTCGAGAATTTCGCCAACGAGAATGCCCGCATCGAGCGCTACGGCTTCGCCTGGCTCCAGATAGACCTCAAGCCCGGTGTCGCGGCGCACTTGCTGGAGGAAGGCGACCAACTCGTCGCGCTGATAATCGCTGCGCGTGATGTGATGT
>Ga0307414_10001764_pt1 | contig 11216 bp, 9 predicted proteins | sample DK1Ometagenome_FD_203804 | JGI IMG/M metagenome (GOLD analysis project Ga0307414, IMG submission 203804) | Maize rhizosphere microbial communities from greenhouse at UC Davis, California, United States - DK15-O-3 | ecosystem: Host-associated > Plants > Roots > Rhizosphere > Soil | place: USA...
GTCGAATTTTCGATTTCCTGCGAAAGCAGGAATCCATTTTTAATAGATTAATCAAAGTATGGATTTTATAGAAATCATCGGATTTGTAGCAGCGTTTTTAACAACCGCCGCCTTTTTGCCACAAGTGTATAAAACATGGAAAACAAAAGATGTTTCCGCCTTATCGCTACCTATGCTTCTCATGTTTTTTACAGGGGTTTTTATTTGGTTGGTTTATGGATTCTACAAAAACAGTCCGTCCATGATTATGGCAAATTCCATCACGTTAGGTTCCGCATTTTTACTCATTTATTTCAAGATTAAATACGCCAAAAATCCTTGAAAAACAAACCCAATTTAGTGGATTTTCAGTAAAATCATTATTTCGTCTAAAAAAATTCACGAAACTTCATATATAATTCATTATTCTCAATCTATTATTTTAATTTTGCGAATGAAGTGACTATTCAAAAAAATAAATAATACAGATGAAATGAGCCATAACAAATCTTGAAACTTATCAAGATGATAGTTGGCTCATTGCATCTGGCCATTAAAAAACAAATAAATTTAGCAGATGAAAATTGGAGTTCCCATAGAAATTAAAAACAATGAAAACAGGGTAGGCATGACGCCTTCTGGCGTTTTTGAACTAACTAAAAGAAACCACACCGTTTACGTGCAAAAAAATGCAGGTTTTGGCAGTGGTTTTTTTGATAAAGATTATACCAAGGCTGGTGCCACCATTCTTGAAACCATTGATGAGGTATATGCTGCCGCAGATATGATTGTGAAAGTTAAAGAACCAATTAAAGAAGAATATGATTTAATTAAACCACATCATATTGTGTTTACTTATTTTCATTTTGCTTCCAGCGAACCGCTCACCAAAGCGATGATAAAAAGTAAAGCAGTGTGTATTGCTTATGAAACTGTAGAAGATTACGATGGTACGCTGCCGTTATTAATTCCCATGTCTGAAGTAGCGGGAAGAATGTCCATTCAGCAAGGGGCTAAATATTTAGAAAAACCGATTAAAGGAAGAGGCGTATTATTAGGCGGTGTACCCGGAGTGCCTCCCGGAAAAGTATTGATTTTAGGAGCGGGGATTGTGGGCATTCAAGCTGCTAAAATGGCTGCAGGTTTGGGCGCGAATGTTATTATTATGGATGTAAACATGAAACAATTACGCTATGTGAGTGATATCATGCCTAAAAATGTAACTACCGAATTTTCTAGTGAGTACAACATTAGAAAGCATATTAAGGACTCCGATTTGATTATTGGTGGCGTATTAATTAAAGGGGCAAAAGCACCAAAATTAATTACTAAAGACATGCTCAAAGATATGCGGCCCGGAACTGTTATTGTAGATGTGGCGGTCGATCAAGGGGGTTGTTTTGAAACCACTAGAGCAACCACACACGAAGCGCCAACCTATATTATTGATGATGTGGTGCACTACTGTGTCGCCAATATGCCTGGAGCAGTTCCTTACACTTCAACGGTGGCGTTAACCAATGTTACCTTGCCATACGTTATTAAATTGGCAAACGAAGGCTGGGTGCAAGCTTGTCAAAATAGTGCTCCTTTAACTAAAGGACTCAATATTGTGAATGGCAATATAGTTTACAAAGAAATAGCTGAAGCATTTAATTTGGAATTTTCAGCATCCTAAATATTTTTTATCTGACAAAATTTCATATTGCGAAATTGGCGTTATTATTGCTATATTTATTTCGTAAATCAATTTAAATTAGAAAAAGAAATGGTTGGATTAGAATATTATATATTACTTGGTGCTATAGCGCTAGTAAGTTGGTTAGTTAGTAGTACATTAAAACGTAAGTTTGAAAAATACTCTAAAGTACAATTGCGTAATGGCATGAGCGGTAAAGAGATTGCTGAAAAAATGCTATCAGATAATGGTATTTATGATGTTGAGGTTATTTCAACGCCCGGTCAATTAACAGATCATTACAATCCTAAAAATAAAACGGTTAATTTAAGTGAATCTGTTTATCACGAACGTAATGCTGCTGCTGCTGCTGTTGCTGCTCACGAATGTGGACATGCCGTGCAACACGCTAGAGCTTACGAATGGTTAAAAATGCGTTCTGCTTTGGTTCCTATTGTTAGTGTAACATCAGGAATGTCCCAATGGATTGTTCTTGGCGGATTGATGTTAGGAGCAGCGGCTGGTCTTGGTTTCGGATATTATGTGGCTGTAGCTGGTTTGATCATGATGGGGTTTGCAACGCTGTTTAGTTTTATCACATTGCCAGTTGAATATGATGCTAGTAACCGTGCATTAGCTTGGTTAAAGAGTAAAAACATGGTATCTCAAGAAGAATATGCAGGCTCAGAAGACGCTCTTAAATGGGCGGCGAGAACCTATTTAGTAGCCGCTATTGGTGCCTTAGCGAATTTAGTGTACTGGGGATTTCAAGTATTTGGTAGAAGAGATTAAAAAACACATGATATTAAAAAGCCCTGAATTTTCGGGGCTTTTTTATTTCCATAATTCTATTTAAAAAATTAAGAATGAACCATCCTTTAGAATATTACCAAAAGCACTTAGAGATATACAAAGCTCAGGTAAGCCAACTTTATAAAAAAATGACCGCTTTAAGTTTATATAGACTTTTGGTTTTTGTTTTAGCGGTTTTTGGCATTTATTATATGTTTGGGCAATGGCAAATAGCTGTTCTTATTGCAGTTGTTGGAATTGCACTATTTCTTTATTTGTTGTCGAAGTACAATGATATTAAAGCGGAATGGCGTTTTAATGAAGCCTTGGTGAAAATAAATGAAGAGGAAATTAGTATCGCTTCGGGCGATTTTCATAATAGAAAAGATGGGTTAGAATTTCAAGACCCAACACATTTTTATAGTTTGGATATTGATTTATTTGGAAGAGGTTCGTTTTTTCAGTTTATGAATAGAACCACCATCAGAGAAGGTTCTGAAGGGTTAGCAAATGCTTTGAAAGCAAATGATATAGAAGACATTGTTTCAAGACAAGATGCCATAAAAGAATTGAGTTCTAAACCAGAATGGCGACAGTTTTATACGGCAAAATCTAGTTTTGTTCATGTTGAAACGCCTGCAAAACAAATTATAACGTGGCTGAAAAGTCACCAATCTTTTTTACCAAAAACCGTTAAGTGGTTGCCTTTGCTTTTTTCCATAGTGTCGATACTCATTTTTGGATTGATATTCTTTAATATTATAACGAATCAAGCTATTATTGGCTATTGGTTGCTTCTAGGATTAGGTATTAGTGGTATTTATGTGAAAAAAATAAATGCTTTATCCGCTAACACAGACAAGGTTAAAGACACGTTCAGGCAATACGCGTTGCTTTTGGATTTGATTGAGGATGAATCGTTTTCTTCTGAATTATTACAACAAAAACAACAGCAAATTCAGCAAGAAGGCAAAAAAGCATCTGCTATTTTTACAGAACTTTCAAAGGCTTTGGACGCTTTAGATAATAGGAATAATTTAATCTCTGCCATTTTCGGAAACGGACTTTTCCTTACGGATATAAAAAACAGTTATCGTATTGAACAATGGATTGAGGAACATGCCAATAAAGTAGCTGAATGGTTTGAAGTGGTGTCATTTTTTGATGCTTACAATTCTTTAGGGAACTTTGCTTTCAATCACCCTGATTTTGTGTTTCCAGAGATACTACAAAAAGGTACGGTTATAAAAGCCGAACATTTAGGGCATCCATTACTTAAAAAAGAGAAACGTGTAGATAGTGATGTTACCATAGATAATGAACAATTTTTTATTGTAACGGGGGCCAACATGGCAGGAAAAAGTACTTTTTTACGAACCATCTCTTTACATATTGTTATGGCAAATGTGGGATTACCGGTTTGTGCTAAATCCAGTAGTTATTCACCGGTGAAACTAATAACCAGTATGCGAACAAGTGATTCTTTAACAGATGATAGTTCGTATTTCTTTTCAGAATTAACACGTTTAAAATACATTGTTGATGCCATTCAATTAGAACCTTATTTTATTGTGCTGGATGAAATTTTGAAAGGTACGAATAGCACGGATAAAGCGATTGGGTCTAGAAAGTTTGTCGAAAAGTTGGTAGCTTCCCATGCCACGGGCATTATTGCGACACACGATTTGAGTTTATGCGCCATTGAAAAAGAACTCGATGAGGTTAAAAATTACTACTTTGATGCTGAAATCATTAACGATGAACTTTATTTCGACTATAAATTTAAAGAAGGCATTTGTAAAAACATGAATGCCTCATTTTTATTGAAAAAGATGAATATTGTTTAGATAAAAATTAGTTACTTTTAAGGATGCAAGAAAAACTAAAGGTAGCCATCATACAATCTAATTTGGTTTGGGAAGACCCAAAACAAAATCGGAAAAACTTTTCTGAAAAAATAGAAACTTTAAGTAATAATATTGATGTTATTATTCTTCCCGAAATGTTTACTACGGGATTTACAATGAATGCTTCTTCAGTCGCGGAACCCATGGATGGAAAAACGGTTTTGTGGATGCAAAAAACAGCTTCTGAAACGAATGCGGCTATTGTTGGAAGTTTAATTATCTCTGAAAATAACAAATTTTATAACCGATTGCTTTTTGTTGAACCTTCTGGAGCTATCACGCATTATGATAAACGGCATACATTTACACTTGCAGGTGAAGATAAAATATATACTTCGGGTACTGAAAAAGTCATCTTAGATTATAAAGGATGGAAGATTTGCCCATTAATTTGTTATGATTTACGTTTTCCTGTTTGGGCAAGAAACGCTGAAAACTATGATGCTTTGATCTATGTTGCCAATTGGCCAAAACCAAGAATTTTAGCTTGGGACACTTTGTTGAAAGCTCGTGCCATTGAAAATATGAGTTATTGCATTGGTGTGAATCGGGTTGGAGAAGATAAAGACCATAATGAACATTGTGGACATTCGGCAGTCTATGACGTTTTAGGAAATAACATAACGCCTATAAAGCCCAATAAAGAGCATATTGAAATAGTAGATTTGGATAAAAACCAAATTAGTTTTTATAGAAATAAACTCCGTTTTTTAAATGATAGGGATGTGTTTACTGTTTAAGTTCAATTGGATATATATCTTCCCAATTTGCTCTAACAGGATCATTAATTTCAAAATAACTTGAGTTTTCGGGCTGAATTTTTTTGAGATAATTTCCTGTATCATATTTTCCATTACCATTAGCATCATAAATAACCCTGATTTGATACTTACTTGGAACTAAATTTAAGAAATCTAAATTTTCTTGTTTCGTAGAGTATTTTTCATATTTAACAACTCCCTTCTCATCAGTTAATTGAACAATAATGGGGTAGATAGCATTTATTGGTTGCAATCTCCATGAGCCTAAAGTACTTTTTTTAGGAGTTACTAATCTAAAATTTAATGAATCATTAGTGTCACCAAAAATATCTGTGAAAGTTTCAGGGAGCACATTCACACTATAACTATTATCTTCAGTTTTTTTAAAACTCAGAGACAAAGTGTTTGAAATGGTATCAAATGCGGAAGTGAAAGCAACATTAGAAGAATCTTTCGCAGTAATCACAATTTTAGAAGTGTCAAACAATTTTAATGGGGTAGTTCCAGAAATTTTAAAATCCTCTTCATACCCAATAGTACCACGAGGGTTGGAATTGATGACTAAAGTATCTCTTTTGTTATTTTTTAATCGTACAACAAAATCTTGGTTAAAATCATCTTTCGAAACATTAAAGACTAAAGAATCTATTTCTAATTTTGGTTGATACCAATAATAAAGGGTGTCAGATTCTATGTCTTTAGTAATCCTTGATGTGAATCCTTCTGGAACCTCAGATTTAAGGTTTATTTCCATGTCTTTATAATCTCCCTCATAACCAAAAGCAATTTTTTCTCCCGAAACCAATTGAGGTCTAATCGCACTAAAATTGGCAGATTCTTTAAAAAGTTTTAACGTGTAAAGCGAATCTGTTGGCACATTTATAAAGCTTTTATGGAAAGCAATTTTATCGGTTTTTTGCTGAAACTTGTTATCATTGTTTTCATCCTTCAAGGCAACCAACTTATATTTTCCTGCTTTTACATTGTCTATGGAAAATGTGGTGACACTATCTAAGGTATTGGTAATATATTTGGGCGGGTTTTTGTAAACAATGGAATCTGTAAATGTAGAATCTACTTCATACAACATAACAGATACAAAAGTGTCTGGAGCTAACTTTTCCGCATCTAATATATTGCCTTTAACGGATAGTGAATCTATATAATCGCCCGTAGAAAACACATATTTGTAATATGGAAATGGGTTACTTTCATTATTATCAGTAATACTATTTCCAAAATTGAATGCGTAAGTGGTGTTGGGCTGTAATGTATCGTAAATTTTAATACTAATATATTTACTGGCGTTTCCCAAAGGTATTATTTCTGGTTGCGTGTTCATTGGGGGTGAAATAATAAGCTGTTTTTGAATATCCTTTATTTTGATATATTCATCAAAATAGATTTTAATTTCTTTACCATTAAAGTGGATGGAATAATTCTCTGGTTCTGTTTTAATAATTTTTGGAGGCTCGATATCTTTTAGGCCACCTTCTGGAGTACCACGATTGGCACAATTAATTAAAAGAGTGCTTATAAAAACTATTAAAATGAAATTTGAAAGTGTTTTATTCATTGCCAAATGAAACTTTTGCACAAACCTACATAATTTTAAAGATATAATGCATAGAAGTTTGTTTTGTATAACGCGATAAACATTAATAAATTTTTAGATATCTAAAGGTTTTAAATTAATAACTTGTGGTTGAGAATTACCTTCTACAATTTTATAAAAGGAGTTTAACTTCATATTTTTAATTATTTGTTGAGTGCCACTACCGGCCCAAATAATTTTCACTTGGGTTATTTCTGAAGATTTGCCTAAACCAATTTCCGCTCTTAAAGTAGAGCAACCAAAACTGCCTCCCGACCCTATGCTACGGTAGATTTTACGTTGTTTTCCATTTTCAATGGTGGTTATTTCAATTGTACTTCCAATAGCAGAACGATTGGATTTTTTTCCTTCTAACCTGATTGCTAGCCAATTATTCTCATCCTGATAAGGATTTTTTAATAAGGAATTATAAAAGACGTCACCTTCAAAAGCGCCACCCATAACTACATGAATGTCTTGATCACCATCGTTATCAATATCAGAAAAAGATACGGCATGTCCCTTTTGTATATTTCCAAAACCACCTGCAGTTGTAACATCTTGAAAGTTTTCTGCGGCATTGTTTCTAAATACTTTGTTAGGAATGATTGATTGAAAACTTACTTCACCGGTGCTTAAATATATGTCTAAAAAACCATCATTATCTAAATCGCCAAAATTTGCACCCATAGCATAGCCAATTCTATTCAACCCAACTTCACTTGAAACATCTGCAAATTTGCCACCAATGTTTTTGTAAAGCCTCATGGTTTCTGCTTGGTAAGGTTCTCCTAAATATTCATGAACAATATCATCAGTAATAGGGAAAGATACACCACGCTCATATCCAGCTACAAAAATGTCCATCCAACCGTCGTTATTGTAATCGAAGGACCAAGTGGGAAAACTTGAAAATTTTTCTCCTAATCCAACATTCAAGCCAACTTCATTAAACGTAACTTTTCCTGTTTTATCTATGCCATTATTCAAAAAGAGTAAATTTTCACTAGTGTTGTGTAGTGTCGATACATATATATCCATCCAACCATCTTTATTATAATCGGCCATGGTAACACCCTTTACATAATAGAATTCTTGATGATTGCTAACGGTAAGTCCTGCACTTATGGTTTGATTGGAAAAAGTACCATTCTTATTATTTATGTATAGTTCGCAAGGATGAATACTTTCTTTTTCAGATTCATTTCCAATAAATAAATCTATCCAACCATCATTATTAAAATCTCCCCAGACAGCTGTTTGGGTAGGATTAAAAGAAAGTAAACCAGCTTCAATAGTTATATCTGTAAAGGTATTGTCACCATTATTACGTAATAACGAATTTGGATGTTCTCCCATCGCTCCCATCCAAGCACCTCTTAAAATAAAGACATCTAAGAAGCCATCATTATTGTAATCTGCTTGAATCATATTCAATCCGCCCCCGGTTTCCATAATGCCAGCTGTTTTAGATTTTTCAGTAAAACTGCCATCTCCATTATTTACAAAATATCTTAAATGATGAGACGGAAACCAACTTGAAACCATAACATCTAATAAATTATCATTATTAAAATCGTCAACAACGCTTCCTCCAGATAATTCATTAACATTTAAACCTAATTTAGGTGCAATATCTTCGAATTTTTTTAATGGATATTCGGATTCAAAAACACTTTCTGGAATTAAAAATTTTTCTGGAACACCAGATGGATATTCTCCTAAAGTCATGTAGGCAACATTTAATAACCATCGACTGGTTAAATCGTGCGAATTATAGCTTAGCATATCCTCATACAATGAAATTGCCTTTCTTGAGCCTTCTTGCATATGATGATAGCCATTTTTTCTTATTGGAACAATACAGGACGCAGAAGCATCATGGTGATGAATACAATTTTCCTGTTCACCCAAACGCATATAAGCTAGGGCCAGTAAAGGTCCTATTTTAGTTTCTTCACTTGCATCCAAAGAATATCTTAGTAGTCCTTTTTTGCTTTTCTGCCATAAATCTTCTAAAATTTTAATAGACTCTTTCGTTTTTCCAGCATATAATAACGCCTCTCCTTTTTTTAAATTATAACCCTCTTTTTGATTTTCAGGAACAACTTTGGAAAGACTATCAAAATATTTAGCTCTAGCAGATGCAGCATAAAAATTTTTATGAGCAAAAAACTGTTCTTCAGCTGTTTTTTTAATAAGTTCTGGCATTGTCATTTCTTTTTTGCCACACGAAGAAATTATTAAAAAAAGTAATAGAATTTTAAACAAATACTTCTGAATATTAAGCATTTTTTGAAAAAGTATTAATAGTTAAAATTAATTGCAAAATGAAATTTTTAACAAACCTACATAATTTTAGAGATTAAATTTCACAGATGTAGAATTTGTTGATTAGAATTTTTGGTATCTTAGATTTGCTGATAAAAAATATATTGCACTATAAATTAAACCATTATAGATAGATGAAGTCTAATATATGATTTAAAAAAATCATACGATAATAAATACATTTTAACAACAATTAAACTCAGAATTATGACAAAAAAAATCTTAATCCTATTATTCTTTTTAGGAAGCATGGCAACGTTTGCACAAAGCAAAATTGATGGCAAATGGAAAGGCACTCGTGAAGGACAAAATGGCACGATTGAATTAAATTATACCTTTAAGGTTGAAGGTGATAAACTAACAGGAACTTCTACAACCCCAAGAGGAGAAAGTCAACTTGAGAACGGAAAAGTTGATGGTAATAAATTCTCTTACACTATGTCTTTTGGAGAGATGACTATTGAGAATAATGGCGAATTAGTTAGCGATAACGAAATTGTTATTAAAACTCAAAGAGGTGAGATGAAACTTACCAGAGTTGAATAATTTAAAAGTTATTTAAACCTCAAATAGGATGTTCTTATTTGAGGTTTTTTATATTCACAAACAAACTAAATGCAACAATTATTATTATGAAAAATCTATTCACATTATTATTTTTTGTGGGATGCTTTTCCACATTTGCTCAAAGTAAAATTGATGGTAACTGGAAAGGTACGCGCGAAACTCCAAACGGAACCTTCGAATTAAATTATACATTTAAAGTTGAAGGCGACAAACTTACTGGAATCTGGAAAACTCAATTTGGTGAATCTCCATTAGAAAATGGAAAAGTTGACGGAAATAAATTTTCGTACAGTATTTCTTTTAATGACATGTCTATCGAAAATACAGGAGAACTTGTTAGCGATGATGAAATTGTTATTAAAAGTGAAAGAGGTGATATGAAACTTACCCGAGTGAAATAAATTTGTTTAAGTATATTAGAATCGGAATTTATTTGATAAATTTCAAAACAAATTAAACTATAACTATTATGACAAAACGAATTTTTATTTTATTATTTCTTGCTGGGTGCTTCACCACGTTTGCCCAAAGTAAAATTGATGGTGATTGGAAAGGTACCGCAGAATCTCCAAACGGTGTTTTTGAATTAGCTTACACTTTTAAGGTGGAAGGAGATAAACTTACGGGTGCTTTGAAAACTGAGTTTGGTGATACACCAATAGAAAATGGCAAAATTGATGGCAACAAGTTTTCTTATACGCTTTCTTTTAATGGTGATATGGTAATTAATGTTACTGGAGAGCTTCTTACAGATGACGAGATTTCAACAAAAACCGAAATGGGAGAAACAAAACTTACAAGAGTAAAATCTTAAGTTTAGATATTTAAATACTTAAAAACAGCATTAGGCTCTGGCTTATTGCTGTTTTTTTATACCTAAATTTTTATACAATTGCCATGCAAACGACGCTTACTTTAACATTTTTTACCTGATTTATAACTGCAATACATGCTTCTAAAGTGGCGCCAGTGGTAATGATATCATCTACCAATAAAACATGTTTATTTTCAATTGCTGATTGGTTTTGAATAGTAAATAATTCATCGGTTTTATTCCATCTTGTAAATCGGTTTTTAGTAGTCTGCGATGTTGTATTAGTCACTTTCAAAAGGATATCGTCTCTATATTCTACCTCAAGAGATTCCGCGATTTGCTTACCAAATCCTGCCACTTGATTATAACCCCTTATTTTTAATTTCTTTTTATGAAGAGGCACAGGAATTACCATATCAATGTCTTTGTAATTATCCACAGTTTTTAATTCTCCACCAAGCCAATCACCTAAAAACGGACTAATTTGTTCATAGCCTTTATATTTCAAACCGTGAATGAGCTGTTGCACGATACTTTTTTTTTCAAACCGAAATAAAGCAGTCCCATGTTCCACTTGAGCCCGACCATAGAATATTTTTGAAATGGTATCATCATTATTAAAATGAAAATTGGTTACGGGTAAATTATGCCGACAAGAAATACAAATGGTTTCTTCATTATCATTCAAAAGGTTTAGGCAAGCAAAACACACTTTCGGAAAGAGTAAGTTAATCAAAGATTTCAACATAAAAAATTGTAAGAATTCGCCTTTTGTAAACTTAGCTAAAAAATA
>Ga0307414_10001765_pt1 | contig 11215 bp, 9 predicted proteins | sample DK1Ometagenome_FD_203804 | JGI IMG/M metagenome (GOLD analysis project Ga0307414, IMG submission 203804) | Maize rhizosphere microbial communities from greenhouse at UC Davis, California, United States - DK15-O-3 | ecosystem: Host-associated > Plants > Roots > Rhizosphere > Soil | place: USA...
AAGCAAGCTCCGCGGAGGGTTCCACCCATGCATTTCGCATCGCAACTTTGTTGTCTCAGCATATTCTGCATTGACGCCAATCGTTTCCAATCGAACTCCCAATGCTCGATCGAACTCATCTTTTGAAAGTCGCTCATCCTCATAAGACAACGATGAACAAACTTTCATTCCGACCTGCCCCTGGTGAGCTTGAAACCGTACGCGAATACCGACTAGCTTTTCTAAGCCAGACTCCAGCGCTGCTGTGGGCCTTGCTTCCGCGAATTTATATGCGATGACCTTCCAACTACCAAAAGGTGATAACGCCCGCATCGCATTAGACAGCTTTTCCATAACTGCGCCTTGCTTCACGACTCGCCAATCTTCTCCTGTTGACGTGGATGACTGAAGTTTCGCACCGTTCGAATCAAACCAAGTCGTCTCACAGACACGGTATCGGTTCTCGTTCAATTTGAATCTAATGGTTTCAATACGACTCTTATACTTTGCACCTTGATCGCGGGCGATGTTTTCCGGCTTCGAGAGCTTAGTGCGAAAATCCACTCGCAGAAGATAGTTCGCCTCCAGTTTTAAAGTGGAGACGTTGACATCGATTACGGACTCCTCATCAGTATAAACGCGTTTCCATTTCTCTCTGGGTTGTGCGTGAAGACAAAGAGAGGCGCTTGCAAATACAACAGCAAAAAGAATGACGCGACTAAGAGACATTTGAAAGCAGCGAACATTGAGCTTAACCCGCGTATTGTACGCGCGCAACATTTTAGCGGTACAAAATGAGTCCAGTCGACCTCAGTATCTGATCTTCACCTTGAACCCGCCGCCGTTATCGCTGTAGTCGTCGTCGTTAATCGCGAGGTAAAGACGGCCATCAGCAGGGACACTTAGTGTTAGTTGAGTTCCAACTAGAAAGGCTTGACTCGCCTGCCCATTTGGCTGACGAATGTAGCCAATCAGCGCACCCGGTCCTGAGTTTGGCAAAGGACGAGTTCCGACTATCGCACCGAAACCACTGACTTTTCCACCCTCCGGTCCAACTTCTCCGATGCGACGACCGGCAATAACAGTTCCGGTCGTAGTGAACGTGATTTGATCTCCTGCACGCACGTCGATGTTTGTGTCCGTGCCACGGGATATGCCGGGGACATCGATAACCACTTCCGCTGGCGTGGGCGTAGCTGTTGATTCCCTCGTTCGCGTACGATTGCGTTGCCGTGGACTGCCAAAGGGATTGTCGGTACGGTTATCTTCACCCATCGCCGCCTGATCGCGCTCACGCTTTACCTGTACGGTGAATGAGCCGCGAGCATCGGTATAGGTACCGCGGTTCGCCGTCAGGAATAAGCGTCCGTCACGATCGGCAACGAACTCCCGAGACGCGCCCAACTCCAGCACAGGTGCATTTTGATCGTTCCCAATGGCGCCGATCAACATACCCTCGGCGGCGCTGGGAAGAGGTGAAGAGGGATCACTGGTTCGCAATCCATCGGGCGTAATTCTCGAACGACCTGCGAGAATGGTTCCCGATGCTGTTGTTTGGACTCGTTCGTTGCGCCGCAGGTCAATTCCTGAGTCCACCCAGTTCGGACCAAGAGGCACGTCAACCGTGCGAGTTTCAAACTTCAACTCATCAAGTGAGCGACCATCAATCTCCACGCGCTCCACTTCACTGGGGCGGAAAAACCGAATTTCGCCTTCGTCTCTCGCTACAGTATCCCTCTGAGTTGTAGTTCGAGTTGTGTCAATAACTTTGAAAGCAAAGCGACCGTTGATGTAGCCGATTAAAGTACCGCGAAATGACCGGCCATCACGGAGGTAGAGTGTGTCACCCAGCGCGACACCTGACAGCAGGAATATCGCCCAGAGTGTCAACAAAGCCAGGATTAGTTTCTTCATGAATTTTCCCTTTCGTCTCCAGTATCCACAGCAAGTTCATCGGCTAGGTTGGCTGAATAAAATGCTCTACTGCTTGGAGAGTTGGTCGGGATTAACGAGAATGCAAGAGTCGGATCCTAAGAACTATCACTGAGTCAGCTTATACCCCTTGGAAACAGCTGGGCAAGAGTTACTTTAAGCTGCGTTGGGCGTTGGTGGTCGGCTTTGGAGTCCGGACAAGCCACGCTACGCTAGCAAAGAGGATCCCGCCGAGTAGAAAGGTCGGCCATCAGACAGGATCGGATGCGCCATCTACAACTAATCCCGCCACCCCTCGCGACCTCATAGCGATCCTACTCCATGAGAGATGAACGAGCGACGCCAAAAAGTGAAATCTAAAGCAACTCGGGCAATGATTTTCTCTGCCGACTTTTGAGATTCAGGATTGGTTTCTCACTCAATCAAACTTTAGAATCGCGAAGTTAGAGCTCTTAGAACAATCGGTTTCGCCCATTCGGGAGTCGAAGCCAACTCACAAACGTTTAGTAACTTTCCGCGATTCAAATGAACAATCAATCTGGGCTCAGGAGTGGCACCTGTGTGTGGATCGGCCTCTACACTATTGTCATACACCCGAAGCTCTGTAAGCTTCGGCATGAGTTGGATTAGATTGAGACGACTCCGTGCGTATCGCTGATGAATTCTTTCCTCAGGAAATATCGTGCCCACCTCTCTTGACATGCGCATGCACGCGCGCTATGTGCAGCTCGGTGTTAGTTAGACCGACATACCAGATACGCACCTCGATTTCCCGCCTCCATGGCCTTTTCCAGAAGCGCCGGGATCGTCGCTGTGTAGGAAGCCTTTGTAGTCCCGCGGTTCTCGTTGCGGGAGACATCACGTTGCCTTTGCGGCGTAAATACCTTCTCGGCTGTGTCACGATTCTTCACGAAGGCATTTTAGCCATTATGCCAAAATGGTCAACGGACTTGGTGTTCGCTTCGAGCAGCCGACGAGATGAAGTTCGTAAGTAGACCCTTACGGACTTCGACCATTTCAAACGGCAGTGCGCACTGTCCATTCGGCAGCTTGTAACTGCCATCGAGAACAGGCACGTGGTGATTGAGGGTTCGATGATCTCGAGTAAACTGCGTCAAGGGGCCAAAATGGGTTAAACGAGGGTCTTTAGCGCGACGCCAAAGTGAAATGTGAGAAGTTCGGATGAATTGATCTTTTGATTTTTTTAGGCAGATACGCATCTGCCCATCAAATCAGGCTGCAATCCGACTTCGGAGGCAAAGCTATTCCCAAACGACAAAATCGCCCGCAGTCTTTCAACTGCGGGCGATCCAAAGTAGCGACATTTTAAACTCACTGCGCTACATAAAACACATCGTATGCCCATCGAGTCTCGTTAACTTTCACTCGATAGCGGAACTGATTACCATGCTGATCCGTTCTCCTCGATTCTTTGAAATCAAGTGATATTGAATTCACATTCAGATCGAATAGCGAATGCAGTTCCCACGGCTCAGAATTACCGTTGTGGTTGGTATCTTGCCACAGACGCAGGAATGAATAGATCGCGTCGCTGCCATCAATGACGCCATCGCCATTCCCACCATTTTGCGGCTTGTCGTGTTCCGCTAGAGCAAGAAAGCCGTTGCGAAAGATACCCGCTGGCGGTGCTGGTTGTGGACTGAAATTGCCGAACAATTCACCGCCGTTATCAATCGTGCCGTTGCCGTTTCGATCAAGCACAAGGAATGCTTCATCTGATCCCGACGCTGTCCATGCAGTTGTCTCGCCTACCCCGTCGTTGTCCAGATCGAACCCGACGCCCGAGGCTGCGTCTGTGAGGTCAAATCCGTTGCCTGCAACGTCAATGAGAATAGGACTATCGCCGAGAGCCGTACCGCCTCCGTCGTAGTAACACTGGCAGTCTGGATATGACCCTTGATACCAACCCATCTTTACGGGGCATGTATTGGTACAGAAACCGCTGCCACCAGTGTTGTCTGGCGTTGGGGTCGGTGTAGGAGTGGGTGTCGTATATTGTCCATTCTCCTTGACCTTATCGCTGTCGCAAGGTGTTGGACCGTCGTGCCCTCCAGCTTCATTCAAGTTCGTTGTTTGAGGGAGGGTCATAGCCGAGGTACCTGGCGCGCAACCCGGGCATTCGTCAAGCCCGAACGTGTGTCCTATCTCGTGGGAGACGACGTGAATAAAAGCTGTTGGGTCTTTCACGCCGGGATTAATGTCTATGGAAGAATCCCCGCGCGTTCCGTTCCACGAAAATCCCTCCGTCTCACCTTGTGCTGTGGCCCCTTTTTTGTCTGGTACCTGACGGATAACGGCAAGGACTGGTGGACCACCTGTCGTTGCCCCACCGCCAGCCTGACTTGGATCTACGTAGTTAAAGGTAACATTTGCGCCACCCGCGTTTTTCCACTTATCGAATTGATCCTTAATTGCCTGTATTTGCGTAGGGCTAAAAGTCGGATCAATCATCACGTTAACTGTAGCGCCCTGTTTCCAAGCAGCCGTTTACCTAGAGTAGGCGGTGGCGTGCATCCAACCTCAGCACGCACAGCAGCTATTAGAAATGAAAGGATTGAACCAAAAGTGATGAGGGCGAGCGTGAGAGCGAATTTGTGAGGTGTTCTCATTAATCCTTACCCCCTGATGTTTGCTGTAGCGCTTTTTGAAGCGCATTACGTAACGACTCAAAACTTGCGCCGCGGTAAACACCAAATTGTATGTCGGGTTCGTTTTTCGGAAGGTTACGTTTGCCGTCGAGAGGTTGGACCACGCTTCCGTTGACTTCATATCCGGTAAAAATAGAGTAGTCGCCTACTTCATCGCGCTTCAGGAAAAAGAGATAAACCTTGCCCTGCTGTGGATATCCTTGGGAAGAAATCGTGTATTTCTGAATCTTGCCGGAAGGAAAACGAACAGCCCCGCCACGCCGCGTTGTCGTGATTACTTGATCGATAAAGAAACCCTTAAGGTCATCTCTAAAGATTTCGCTGATTTTTATTGAAAACTCCGAGTAAATCCCGAGTTTGTCATCCATCAGCACTGCGCGGCGATCAGTGACCTTACCAAGCACAATTGCATTGCTTTCTTCGATAGGTAGTGCAGGCACGCGCCCCCAGAAATGCCATGAGAAGGGGAGTGGTTCGGCCCCCGCGGGCAATTCCTCTATACGCTGGTGAAGGCTTTGGCCGCGTTTCCGCCCCTTTAGTTGTTCTGGTGCAGCTTTCTCGGCTTCTTTGAGATCCAGGACCGGTACATCATTCTCCGGCGTTATCTCTTGTTTATTGGCGTCCTGTGGACTAGAGCTTTGACTAGCGCTGCCACTCCAACCCAGTATAGTGAGCGTAAAAACCAGAGCCGCTAAGGCTATTGTGAGTGTGAAACCTCTCTTGTAAATCCTCATAATTCTTCCCTTCTTTCCTCGATGAACCGACCGAGCTCCACAGTTGAGTAACCAAAGTAAGACCACATATGCGAACTCATAAACTTGGTTAGCGGAATGTGAGCATACAAGTCATGAAAGCAGTCATTGAGGCCTTGTGAGCGTTAGCTTGATATACCAATAATCGCTCAATATCAAGTGAAACTTTCAACGATTCCACACAGGCTTAAAACCGTTTCTTGGTTTCAATGGACCCACTTATGAGAGTAACCGGCTTGTTACGCAGGTGGAACGCACTGTATGCCTTCATGATCAGACTCGGCTGAAGATATTTGCAGCTTACGGAACCCTAGAACACTGAGAGCACTTGCAAAATGCTCAAAGTGGTTCAGTGACTGAGGTTTCTGATTCCAGCGAGCTTTGTGTTTCCCAAGTAGGGATGTCACCTGCCTCGTAGCAGTGGCGCATGCCGGCGGCGGCGCGACTCCCCATGTCGTTATATCTCCGGCCATGGTCGGCAGAGACAACAACACATTGCCAGAACAAGCAACACGGCTCGGGAAATATGGAAGTTTACTTGAACCGATCAGCAAGAAAGAGGGCTGTAGGGTAAACCGATGTACGCGTATTGTTCGCGCGAGGAAATTTGAATGTTTTTGGCTATCTGTAAGTTATTGAAATTATTGGTGGCCAGGGACGGAATCGAACCGCCGACGCCGGCCTTTTCAGGGCCGCGCTCTACCAACTGAGCTACCTGGCCAGATGGTGGAAAAAGAGGCGTAGTATAGGAAGAGGGCCGAATAACTGTCAACTTGACACCGGAATGTGAGATATATCCCACCAAATAATGTAAAGATTTTTGTCGGATCCGTCACAAAAAGTCGTTGACTCAAAATTCGCCGGGTGTATAATTCGAGGCGTTGAGGGTGGCGCTGATGCCCAAACGTCAGCTAGTTGCGAAGACGGCCATCCAATTCAAAATTGATAGTGCCCGCCAGTGCCAGCTCGGCCGCCGATCGCGCCCCCCGCAGTCGCTACCTTCGAGCTGGCACAGCTATTTTAAACTGCCGCCGCGATGAGTTTTTCCGCCTCTGACTTCGCGTTCGCAATCGTCTCGCCCTCATCAATCGTCAACAACTCCCGGTCTCTCATCACAATCCGGCCATCGATAATTACTGTATCCACGTCATCTGCTTCCGTTGAATAAACGAGCGCAGAGACAACATCCTTAACAGGTGTAGTGTGCAGCCGCTCAAGGCGTACGACTGCCACATCTGCTCGCTTTCCAACCTCAAGACTGCCGATCTCGGAGTCGAGACCCAGCGCGTGTGCGCCATCAATGGTCGCGAGTCGAAGAGCGCGGCTCGCGGGCAAAACTTCCGGTCCGTGCAAGGCCTTCTGGAGCAGCGCCGCCGTGCGCATTTCAGTGAACATATCGAGGCGGTTGTTACACGCCGCACCGTCAGCCCCGAGCGAAACCGAAATTCCCTCCTCAAGTAATTTCGCGATTGGCGCAATGCCGGAACCGAGTTTCAGATTTGAAGATGGACAATGAACGACATTGGTCCCCGACGTTTTCAGTATCCCGATCTCATTCGTACTGAGATGTACACAGTGAGCCAGCGCTACGTGACGGCCAGTCAAGCCAAGACTGTCGAGATACGCGACGTTGCGCAGACCACTTTCCTGTTCGACCAGTTCACATTCAGTTCTGTTTTCCGATGCGTGCGTATGGACCATCACACCACGCGCACGCGCGAGGCTCGCAACTCGCTCGAGCAATTCACGCGTGCAACTGATCGCAAACCGCGGCGCAAAACAATAACGGATCCGACCACCGGCGCGACCGTGCCACTCTTCGAGCAGCGCCACTGACTCGTCGATCGAATTGTCAGTCTGTTCCTGCAAAGCAGACGGAACTTCGTCGCCTTTGTCCATCATGCACTTGCCGACGGTGGCGCGAAATCCGGTTTCTTCTACAACTTTGAAGACTTCAGCAGTGTGATTGACAGTCTCCATCGTTAGCGCGCAGGTCGTGCCGCCTTTGATGAGCTCGGCGATACCGAGACGCGCTGAAGCAGCGATCGAAGCAGCCGAGTGGGCCGCCTCCATGGGCCAAACGCGTTGTTTGAGCCAATCGATAAGCGCAAGATCATCCGCCGCGCCGCGAAAGATCGTCTGGCAAAGATGGATATGAGTTTGGACAAAACCGGGAATCACCGCGCAGCCGGACGCGTCGATTATGGTGTCCGCTGTTTGGTCCGTATCGCCGATCTCGGCTATGCGTTCGTCACGAATGAGAAGATCGCCGCGCACGATGGTGTTCGCCGGGTCCATCGTCACGAGCGTGCCGTTTTTGATGAGGATTGATGACATTTTATAAGACAAAGAATAGAACAAGTCAGGAAGGGCGGCTTGCCCCCGCACGTCGATGAGCGGGGCAAGCCACCCTTCCCAACTTGTTCTATATAATCGTACTTAAGACTACTTGAAAAGGGCTACTTCGTGGCGGCCTTCACGGCCTCAGGTTCTTCTCTTACCGGAAGGCCGAGCTTCACCTTCACGTCGCGCTCAATCTTGCGCAGGATCTCGGGATTGTCTTTCAACGCCTGTTTAGCGTTCTCCCTTCCCTGCCCCAGGCGCTCGCCTTTGTAAGAAAACCAGGCGCCACTCTTTTCCACCGCACGCTGGACCACCGCCAGATCGAGGAGATCGCCCTCACGCGAAATGCCTTCGCCATACATGATATCGAATTCAGCCTCGCGGAACGGCGGCGCCACTTTGTTCTTCGCGACTTTCACTTTGGTGCGATTGCCGGCCACGCGATCACCGTCTTTGATGGCGCCAATACGACGAATATCGAGTCGCAGAGAAGAATAGAACTTGAGCGCGCGACCGCCGGTCGTCGTTTCCGGATTACCAAACATCACTCCGATCTTCTCGCGGATCTGGTTGATGAAGATGAAGCAGGTGTTTGACTGCGCTACGATCGCCGTGAGTTTGCGCAGCGCCTGCGACATCAAACGCGCCTGCAATCCCGGCAGCGAATCACCCATCTCGCCATCGAGCTCCGCGCGCGGAACGAGCGCCGCCACGGAATCGACCACGATCACGTCGACGCCGTTAGAGCGCACGAGCGCTTCGGCAATCTCGAGTGCCTGTTCACCGGAATCCGGCTGCGAAATCAGCAACTGATCGATATCGACTCCGAGTTTGCCGGCGTAATCGGCATCCATCGCATGCTCGGCGTCGATGTACGCAGCCACGCCGCCGACTCTCTGAGCCTCCGCCACGATATGAAGGGCGAGAGTGGTCTTGCCGGAACTCTCTGGCCCGTAGATTTCGACGATGCGTCCACGCGGCACACCGCCCACGCCAATAGCAGCGTCCAAACTGAGCGAAGTGGTGGAAATTGCCGGTATGTCTGACACTTCACGTTCACCCAGTCGCATAATCGACCCCTTGCCAAACTTCTTTTCAATGTTAGCTAAAGCGGCTTCAACGGCCCGGCCGCGGTCTGCAGTTGCTCGGTCATCTGCCATGGCATACATCTCTTTCTTCCGCTCCTCTTCTCAAAAGCTGAGCAGATAATAACACAGTGTTTCATCTGTGCAACAGTTAAATTTTTGCCAAGAGGGTGAGGTTTTTTTCGACCCTCGTGAGGTTGTTTTCGCAAAGTTCGAGTGCACTTTAACATGAAACAGGACTTACTGCCCCGTCAATCTTTTCAAAAACTGATCAATTTTATCGACGATGTCCGGCGCACGTTCCAAACGTTCCATCTCCGCGACGATCGCCGAACCCACTACGACAGCATCAGCATAGCGATGAACGTCCGCTACCTGCGCCGCGTTCGAGATACCAAAACCAACCGCGATCGGCAACGATGAAAATTGTCGCATGCGATTCACAAGTTTTTCAGCTTCCGCGCTGACTGTCTCGCGCGTTCCGGTCACGCCCGCTCGCGAGACAGCGTAAATAAATCCACTGGCATGCTCTGCCACGAGCTTCAACCGGTCATCGGTTGACGTGGGCGCGATCAGAAAAATCGTATCCAAACCGTGCGCGCGCAGTTCGGCTTCAAACTCACCCGACTCTTCCGGCGTCAGATCAGTCACGAGCACACCATCAACACCTGCATCTTTAGCCGCTCGTGCGAGGCGTTTCAGACCAAACTGAAGTAGCGGATTGTAGTAACTGAAAAGAATGATCGGCGTCTCGATCTGCTTTCGCGCGCGAGCTGCCGTGTCGAGAATGTCCTGCAAACCGAAGTTGTTTTTAAGAGCGCGTTCTGAAGCACGTTGAATGACTGGTCCATCCGCCATCGGATCGCTGAACGGTACCCCAAGCTCAATCAAGGTCGCATGCGGCGCGAGTGTAACGAGGAGGTGTTCGGTAGTTGCGAGGTCAGGATCGCCTGCGGTGATGTACGGGACGAATCCCTTCTTTCCATCTCGCTTCAGAGTTGTGAAGGCATCTGCAATGCGTCCCACGCTGTTACGACTCCAAAACTTCACGCACGGAATTTACGTCTTTATCTCCGCGTCCGGAAAGATTCACGATCACGATTTGGTCTCGACTCAGCTCGCGCGCCACTTTCATCGCGTACGCCACCGCGTGTGCAGACTCAAGCGCGGGAATAATCCCTTCGAGGCGACATAACAGTTGAAACGCCTCGAGCGCTTCGCTGTCAGAAACTGAAACGTATTCCACGCGGCCGGCGTCGTGCAGAAACGCGTGCTCAGGACCAATCGACGGATAATCAAGACCGGCCGAAACTGAATGAGTCGCAGCAACCTGACCGTTGTCGTCCTGCAAGACGTAGCTCATCGTCCCCTGCAACACGCCCGGACGTCCGCCGCCACTCGTGTTAAAGCGTGCGGCGTGCTGGCCCAACTCGTTTCCCGCACCACCGGCTTCGACACCGATCATCTTGACTGTTTCGTCGCCGAGGAACGGATGAAACAACCCGATCGAGTTAGAGCCGCCGCCAACACACGCGATGAGCAGATCCGGCAAACGGCCTTCGCGCTCGAGAATCTGCGCGCGTGCCTCACGCCCGATCACGCTTTGATAGTCGCGCACCATCAAAGGATACGGGTGTGGACCAAGCGCACTGCCGAGCAGGTAGTAAGTATCGTCAACATTTGTGACCCAATCGCGCAACGCTTCGTTGATCGCATCCTTCAACGTGCGCGAGCCGGCGTTTACTTCGCGCACCTCCGCGCCTAGCAGTTGCATACGAAAGACATTTAACGCCTGGCGCCGCATGTCTTCGGCGCCCATGTAGACAATGCAGTTGAGTCCGAAAAGTGCACACACAGTTGCGGTCGCAACACCATGTTGGCCGGCGCCGGTTTCGGCGACGATGCGTTGCTTGTTCATACGACGCGCGAGCAACACCTGCCCGATCGTATTGTTGATTTTGTGTGCGCCTGTGTGAAGCAGATCCTCGCGCTTGAGATAGACGGTTGCGCCAGCACAGTGTTCAGTCAAACGGGCGGCGTGAAAGAGCGGCGTCGGCCGGCCGGCGTAGTTCTGCAAAAGATCCTGGAGTTCCGATTGAAACGATTGATCGTCGCGACTGGCGAGATAAGCCGTAGTTAACTCCTCGAGCGGAGCCATCAGAGTTTCCGGCACGAAGCGGCCACCGTACTGCCCCCAATGACCGAGCGAATCTGGTTGTGGAATTGAAGATGACATTATCAAACGCCTGGTAATTTCTCCTGCAACGGCGGCGCCACCGAAACTCGATCGCGCCCGGCATTCTTCGACACATAAAGTGCGCCGTCACTGGCGGAATACAGCATCCTCTCGGACGTTGCGTTCTCAGGGCAGCCCGCCACGCCGATACTCACCGTAACGTTGCCAACACCTTCGACAGTCTTGCTGCCAAGCACTGCGCGCAGTCGTTCAGCGGCC
>Ga0307414_10001766_pt1 | contig 11209 bp, 9 predicted proteins | sample DK1Ometagenome_FD_203804 | JGI IMG/M metagenome (GOLD analysis project Ga0307414, IMG submission 203804) | Maize rhizosphere microbial communities from greenhouse at UC Davis, California, United States - DK15-O-3 | ecosystem: Host-associated > Plants > Roots > Rhizosphere > Soil | place: USA...
CAACTCTTCAAGCGGCGCAGAACCGCGAAGCCAAAGAAGATCAGACCAAGAGGGATCTCATGGCGGGAAAATCCACCTTTGGGATCTACGGATGGCCGCCGCCTAAGCTGAATTCCTAAGGCCGGCTTGCTTACCAATATACGAATTGCGTCGCAATAATTCGGTCGTCACGCTAGGTGAAACTCGCCGGCAAAAGCTGATCCGGACGTTCAGCGGCGAAAGCATTTCCGCCTAGGGCGCTTGCTTAACGCGACGGATGCACTGGAAGGGATGGCGCTGAGCGAGCGTTGCCGCTGCCAACATTGGACCGATCGGCGCAAGGAAGTCCTGGTTTGCCGCCCGAGCGTTCAGCCGGTTTAATGAATCCTAATCTCCGCATTTTGTGCGCGCATAAATCCACAATCCAAGTAGGTCGGCTAGCTCTCCGGTCACCGCAGATGCGATCTGAATCGCGCAAGTACATGCGGATTTTAATCTTCCAAGAATCTTGCCCGAAGTCTTATGGCTTGTCTGCGCTGGAAAATCGCGTTTGAATCAATTAGTGGCTGGCGACCAAATTGAATTGATCGACTTAGCGGCCCAATGGATGGAGCACATGCGCTACGGCGAGTTCGATCGGGCTTGGCGCAAAAGCGACATATTGCTGCGGCATCACTTAGCGGCGCCGCCTGCGGCTAGCGATGTGCCACGTCATCAACAGGTTATCTGGAACGGCGCTTCGCTGCAGGGTAAACGAGTGCTGGTGCGGTGCTATCATGGCCTCGGCGACACGATACAGTTCATCCGTTACATTCCGCTATTAAAAGCTATTGCCGCGCGCGTAACCGTTTGGGCGCAGCCCTCGTTGATGACGCTGCTAAGCACAGCCTGCGGCATTGATCGCATGATTCCGCTCGATGACGGGACTCCCGATTGCGACTACGACGCCGACGTTGAAGTGATGGAACTGCCGTACGTGTTTCGTACGACCATGGAAACCATACCGGCTCGAGTTCCCTATTTTCATATTGATGCGTCTATCCTCGAAGATTGTAGGATGAAAGTAGGTCTCGTCTGGCGAGGGGGCGATTGGGATCCGCGCCGGGATGTGCCGTTCGATCTGCTTACTCAACTGGCGGAGATTCGGGAGATTAGCTTCTACGCGCTCCAACAAGAAGCGAGCGCATTCGAACACCACGAAAGCTTCAAAAATATTTTGCCATGTGGCGGCGACGCTCTGATCACGGCGCGGGTTATGCGGGCGCTCGATCTGGTCATCTCGATCGATAGCATGCCGGCTCATTTGGCCGGCGCCTTGGGAGTCCGAACCTGGACACTGCTTCAAGTGGATGCGGACTGGCGCTGGATGAGCGATCGCATGGATAGCCCGTGGTATCCGACCATGCGTCTGTTTCGGCAACAGCGGGCGGGAGATTGGCAGCCGGTGGTGGCGCAAGTGAAGCGCGAGCTGCGAAAACTCTCTGATCGCGGTAAACTTCAACCTCTCGCGCGCGGCGATTAGTCACATGAGCTTCCTCTGACTCCTTACCTGGTAGCGCCGTTTCCGCCTAGTCGTTAGCTCGCACAATGAACAAACCGGTATGCGGCACTCGCGCGCTTGCAGATCTCCGTTTCAAGCTATCAACGAGTGACGTCGCTGATGGCGACGAATTCGACCGTTGGTTTTGGATTGTGAGCGGGCTCGGTCTCTTGCACAAAGTAATCACCGCGGATATACCCGATTTTAATTCATCGAATCGCCTCACGAGAATTATGAAACGGAGGGAGTGATGATTCCCAGCAAACAAGCCAGATTGACCGGTGAATCTACCTATCAGCAGTGGGTCCAAACTGAAGGAATTCCGATCATCCGAGAATTTTTTATCCAAGATATTACGAAGGTCGCCCTGGAACCTTGGGATCGAATGGGCGGCTTAGGCGTTTACTTGAATCTCATCGGCACCGGAGAAGCCAATGACGCCTATATTTACCAGATTCCTCCGGGCCAAAAAGGCCGAGAGCAGCACCATCTATTCGAGGAAATGGTCTATGTGATCAGCGGCCACGGCGCGACATCGATTTGGCAAAGCAACGGCAAGAAACAGACTTTTGAATGGCAAACCGGTAGTTTGTTTTCACCGCCGATCAATTGCCACTACCAGCACTTCAACGGCAGCGGTTCGGAACCGGCGCGGATGCTGGCCGTGACCAATGCGCCCGTGCTGCTGAATCTATTTCACAACGCCGATTTTGTCTTCAACAACAGTTATGTTTTTTCAGATCGTTTCTCCGGTGAGGAGGAATATTTTTCCGGCAAAGGCGAGTCCTTCCCAGGACGAATCTGGGATACGAATTTTGTTCCCGACGTGCATACGATGGCGCTCCAGTCTTGGAAAGAGCGTGGCGCAGGCGGCAAAAACATCATGCTGGAGCTTTCGGAAAATACCATGGGGGCGCACATCTCCGAATTTCCGGTCGGCACCTACAAGAAGGCGCATCGGCATGGTCCCGGCGCGCACGTGATCATCATCGCCGGAAAGGGCTACTCGTGCCTATGGCCGCAGGGAGAGGAGATCAAGCGCTTCGATTGGCAGCCCGGCTCGATCGTCGTTCCGCCCGAGTTCTGGTTCCATCAACACTTCAATGCGGGCAACGAGCCGGCGCGCTATTTAGCGCTGCGCGCCAGCGGCAAAAAATTCAAGGGCCTGACAAAACTCTACGGCGTCGATGAAGACGTCAAAAAAGGCGGCTCGCAAATGGAGTACGAGGACGAGGATCCGCAGATCCACAAAGAATTCGAACAGGAACTCGAAAAGGTGGGCGCCCGGTGCGCGATGGGCGGACAACATCCGCGCTGCACGGCGAAAGCCGCGGCCTAGCAGAGTCAATCGCAACCCGCTGCCAACATCGATGTGTTTTTCAATTGCTCGTGATTTTCCATGTTCATCCTATTGATCTGAAGCAGGAGCCGTATTTATGTGTTTAACGCACCGCGCTGACCGGTGTGGTGCGAGAGGCAGAAACGGATTGTCTTTGTTGCGCACGTTTGCTCCTTGCTCGTAATCTCCCGTAAACAGCGACGCCGGTTCGATATTTCGCATTCGGAAAAAATTCATTCACCGTATGTCAGTCTGCTACTTTGTTTTCCCTGGAAACTTTACTGCCGCCGCGGTCCTCGCCCTCAGTTAATCGGAAGCGAGCGATGCTTGGTATGCGCCAAGCGACCATCAGGGTAACCGCGGAGACCAGTAGCCCGCCGACTACGGTTGTTTCACGCGCACCGATCAGCGGGACCATTAACCCGGTTTCGGTTTGTCCCAAGGGATGAAGGCCGCGGTTGCTCAGTTGAAACAGACCCATGATTCGGCCGCGAAATCTTTCCGGTGTTGTTAATTGAAGAATCGTGCCGCGCGCCGCCGCCCAGATCGCGTCGGTCGCGCCGACCATCGCGAGGAGGATGACCGCCGACACAAACGACGGGGCAACTCCGAAAGCCGCAAAACCGACGCCGTAAAGAATCGCCGCGATGGTGAGAATTTTTCCCTGCGCCGGTTGTTGCCCCATGCCGATGAACAGGATCGAACCGATTACAGCGCCGAGACCGCGCGATGATTGTAGAAAACCGAAACCGTGGGCGCCCACATGAAAGACGTCGCTGGCAAAAATCGTCAGCATGGCGTTATCGAGGCCGAAGATTGACGAAACCGCTTCCATGACCAGTACCCCAAGAATGATTGGCTTTGAAACCATGTAAGTGAATCCGTCTTTCATCTCGCCGAAGAAATCGTGACGTTTCCCAGGCGGGGGGGTATAACTGCGCATCATCATCAAAGCAATGACAACTGCCAAGAAGCTTGCAGCGTTGGCGTAGAATGCGCCGCTAGTTCCCAGCAGGCTTATGGCGATGCCGCCCAGCGAAGGCCCAAGTAGCGCTGCACTTTTCCACAAGACTGAATTCAGCGCGACGGCATTAGGCAGCGCCGAGCGAGGCACCAGAGATGGGAACAGCGCTTGGCGCGCGGGACCATCGAAAGAACCGACGGCGGCGCTGATGAACGTGAAAGCGTAGATCTGCCAAGCCGTAATGCTCCCGGAATGATCCAAGATAGCGAGTCCCAGCGTTAGCAATGCCAAGGCGAGCTGGGTCAATAGAAGCAGACGTTTTCTGTCGTAGCGATCGGCGAACGTGCCGCTGATCAATCCCAAGAAGATTGCAGGCACGGCGCGAAAGATGCCATTGAGGCCGAGTTGGAAGGCAGAATCGGTGAGCTGATACAAAAGCCAGTTGGTCGCCGTCATCTGCATCCAGGTGCCGACATTGGAGACAAACAGACTCAGCCAAAAAAGTCGGAAGTCGCGATACCGAAATGCGGCGAGCCGCCCAGTGGTTTGCGGATTCGGTTCAGCTGGATCGGTGTCATTCACTGATTGGCAGGCCTTGCGCAAAGGGCATCAGCGGGCGAGATTACTGCAGTTTCCAATAGGCAAAACCCATGGCGCAACCGACGCCGGTTTCAGAGCGGTAGAGCGGTTGATATTCGATGATTTCGCCTGGGTGGTCGGCGGCGGCGGCAGTGGCGATCCAGTTGAGAATTTCCGATGTGCCCTCGACGAACAAAGCCGTTGGCATTGTAGCCATCGAAGCCAAATCGTTGCGTCTGACGAAATCCAGAAACTCGGCGTCGAGTCTCTCATCAATTTTGGTATGGCTAAGCCCGCCGGAACCGACAATCACGATCCGTTGATTTCCAGGATCGCGGTGGATCGCCTCTGCCAATGCGCGACCGAATTGGACGCAACGCTTAGGCGCTGGGGCCGGTGGAAAATAGGTATTGACCATAATCGGAACAACCCGGCACCTGGCGTCAGGGACGAGAAACTTCAGCACCCTTGCGAAGGCATGGCCCAAGCCGCCTTCGTAGCGGGTCATCTTCGAATAGGCGGGGTCAAATCCGTTGTCCATCAGATCGGCTAAAAGACTCTTGGCCAGTTCGCTGTCGATTTCATAGCGAGTGCGATTATCCGACTTGGCTTGATTGAGATATCTGAGACTGGTCGTTGCCTCCGCGTCGGCGCCGATAAAAATGGTGAATGGCGGAGTATTGTCATCGAGGATGTTTTCGTGCTGATCGTCGCCGATGACGATCGTTACTTCCGGGCGCAAAGCTTCTAGTTTCTGCCGGAGCTTGGCGATGGCATCCATGCAATCATGCCACTTCCGCCATTTCACCTCGTCCGTCTCGCTGGCGAGCTCGGGCTTTGCCGGCAGTTTCTCAGACTCTCGCATGCGCAGTAGATTCCAATGCTTCGGTTCGAGCATTAACTGCGGCCCGTGTGACATCGCAAAACAACCAACGAGATTAGCCATGGCTCTTTTCTTCCTATGCGAATGCCTGTGCTTTAGTCCGCTTAACCTATTATAGCAAACGTTCTAGGTTCAAGGTGAACGGGAGTGTTCAACCGTTCAACGTCAGAGTCAAGATCGAGATGCTAGCCTCAACTGCCTCGACAACCTCACTCCTGAATTCCGGTTGTCTGGAATCTATCCTTGATGGTTTGCTCAACCTTGTGCGCTGTCGTTGAACGTTGAACGGTTGAACCTTGAACTGCCGTATTCGCGACAGATGTTGACTCATGGGTTGGCGAATAGGAAGATACTAGCGATCGGCTAGAGGCAAACCGGAATGATCTCTCGAGAAGAAAATAATCTCTTAACTCAAACCGGTCCTGGAACTCCGTGTGGAGAGCTCATGCGCCGCTACTGGCAACCGCTCGCTTTGGCAGAGGAACTGCCGCACGGCGGCGCGCCTTTGCGGGTGAATGTTCTGGGCGAAGAGTTGGTGTTGTTTCGCGATGATCAGGGACAACCGGGTCTATTGGGTTTGCATTGCTCCCATCGTGGCACCGATCTGAGCTATGGGCGCATCGAAAACGGCGGCCTCAGATGTATTTATCACGGCTGGCTCTATGATGTTTGCGGCCGGGTTATTGAGCAACCCGGCGAGCCCGGAGGAGGCGCGAACCGGAGTCAGATCCGCCATCGAGCGCATCCCTGCAAAGAGGCCGGCGGTGTGATTTTCACGTACATGGGACCGGGCGAGCCGCCGCTGCTGCCCGACTATGAATTTCTTTCCGTGCCGGCAGAGCAGCGCACGGTCACAAAAATTCTCTACAACTGCAATTATCTGCAGGCTAACGAAGGCAACATCGATCCGGTGCATTTATCCTTCCTGCACCAGTTTCTTGCCGACGCCCCGATGCCGCTGCGACGGGTCGTTCCGGGTACCGACACGACGGATAACACATTACTTGGCAAGGACATCGCGCCGGCGATTGAAATCGAGCTCACCGATTTCGGTTTGAGAATCTGTTCGCTGCGCGCATCCGGAGAAGATAAAACTTATCTGCGTGTGACCAATTTCGTGATGCCCAATCTCGCCGCCTTTGGCGGTTCCACGGTGGGTGAAGGGTATTCTGTTCACTGGCACGTGCCCATCGATGACGCCAGCCATTGGAAATATGTCTTCATGTTTAGCCGCGAAAAGGCGCTGCCGCCGGAACTGGTCAACAAGAGCCGCGCCGAGCTCGGTGCGGATTTCCGCCTGACTCGGACCGGCGTCAATCGATATCAGCAGGACCGGGAATCCATGAAAACCAAGACGTTTACGGGCATGGGTTACAACTTTCAAGCGCATGACGCGTTTGCCACCGAGAGCCAGGGTGCCATTCAAGATCGCACCTCGGAGCATCTGGTTTCCTCTGACAAAGCGATCATTGCCGCGCGCAAGCTGTTGTTGAACGCCATCAATGACGTCATGCAGGGCCGGGACCCGCAGCACGTGATGCGTGATCCGGCATCGAACCGATTTTCGCACCTGCAGGTATTTTCGGAGGTAGTCGATGCTGCGGTCGATTGGAAGCAGCATACGAGGGAGCGGATCGCCACGATCGACCGCGCCCGGAGTCGCTGAACAGGCGCCGTCAAGACGCGGATGATTCCGTTGGAAAGGTAACGTTTACATGATCTGCAAAAACATACTGAGATTGGTTGCCGCGCTCTGCATTCTGGCGTCTGCGGCTGTTTCGGCGCAAGAGCGCTACAACATCGCATACGCCGGTTTCGCCGGCTTTCAGACGCCGGTCTGGGCGACCAAGGATCTCGGTTTGCTGGCCAAGTACGGGATCAATGGCGACGTCGTTCTGTTGCCGGGTTCGACCCGGCAGATTCAGGGTTTGATCGGCAACAGCGTTGATTTCGCTCAGGTCGATGCGGTCACCACGATCAATGCGATCAATCAGGGAGCGGACCTGGTGATGATCTCCGGTTCGCTTAACACTTTCCCCTTCAGCTTCGTCGCGCAAAAGGAGATCCAAAAGCCCGAGGATCTTAACGGCAAGAAAATCGGCATCGTCGGCTTCGGCGGCGCCAACGAGCTGGCAATCGTGCTCGCTCTCAAGGAATGGAATGTTCCGCGCCAGGCCGTGACGATCATTCAGAGCGGCGGCGCCGCGCAGCGGCTGATTGCGCTCTCGGCTAAAGCATTGGACGCCACCGTTCTGGCACAGCCGGAGTTGGGCGAGGCAATGCGCATGGGCATGAACGTGCTCGCGCATATGCGCGACATGCAGACCGCTGCCTTTCCAATGAACGCGATGGTGGTGCGCCGATCTTTTTTGGCTAAGAACCGCGACCTCGTCAAGCGCTTCCAGCAAGCCTACGCGGAAGCTACCTATCAGCTGTTGAACGATAAACAAAAAGCCATCGCGGTTCTAACCAAGCGACTGCAGCAGAAAAACCCCAAGGCCGTCGAGGAAACTTACGATTACATCGCCACCAGCTTTTCGTTTCCGACGCGCGTCGCCCAGCAAGGGGTGCGCAACACTTTGGAGATGGTGGCGCAGCGAAATCCCGCTGCCAAAGTCGACATGAACATGAGCAAGTATGTCGATGAAAGCACGCTGGATGAATTGGAAAAAGAGGGGTTCTTCAAGAAATTATCCGGGAAATAGGTTTAACAGTTCAAATGTTCAACGTTCAACGCCGGAGGACTGCTCAGGATGTGAAAGCTGAACATGGGTTTCTTGAGACCGGCTTTGATGGTTTCTTGTCTGACATTGAACCTTTGAACAGTTGAACGGTTGAGCGGTTTTTTGAAGCCAGAGCGAAGCGGAGGTTTATGCTATCCAAAATCCAGCACGTCGCCATCGTCAGTGAAAATCTCGTGCGCGAGGCCAAATTTTACGAAGCGGTGCTCGGCATGAGACGATCCAAACCGGGATCGGCCGAAGAAGAAAAAGCGATCCAGACCAACTATGCCGTAAGCATCAGCGACGGCTATGTCGGGATGACGATCATTGGCCGGAAACCGGGCTACAATCCCGGGCTCCATCATTTTGGTATCGACGTTGATAACGTCGAGGAAGCTTGCGCGCGGATTAAAAAGCAATACCCCGGTGTAGCCGTGTTGAAGCGGCCCTCCAACCGGCCGTTCGCGACCTTTGGCGCTCATGATCCCGAGGGCAATTATTTCGACCTCACCCAGGAAGGGATGGAGAATCGGCGCGATGTTTACGTCGAGCAGGCTCGCCAGGACCCTAGGCGGATTCATCATATCAAGTTGCGCGTCATGAATGCCGAGGCGATCGCGGCCTTTTACCGCGACTTGTTCGACTTAAAGGAAGAAGAAAAGGCGCTGGAGGATCCGAACTATTATCTCACCGATGACAAGGTTACTTTGATCGTCGCGCCCTGGAAGATGACCGACTTTGAAGGCGCGGGCATCGACCGGCCTGGATTAGAACACCTGGGCTTCAAAGTGGAAAGCGTCGATTTGGTCAAGAAACAACTCGCCGCCTTGCGCGAGTCGGATCCGAGTATGCGCGAAAGAATCGTCAGCGAGCCGAGCGAGGGAGAGCGCCGGTTGGCGTTAATCGCCGGCTGCCGGCACGGCCAGCATCAGTTCTCCGATCCCGACGGAGTCTTTATCGATATCACGGAGAAGGCCAAGGGGTCGTAGGCCTCCGTCCCAAATAATCCAACGATCCGCAACGCTTTCCAGGCTTAAGGCTTCTTCTGCAAGTAATGAATGCGTTGGCACACGTCTACCGATGTGCCGTCGATATCGAAGATCACGATCTCTTCCTTTATTAGATGCCGCTACTTATAAATTCCAAGGCTTTGCTACTTATGTGTCACCCCTGCCTCCAATCAGACGGCGAGACTCGACTGCTTTTGGTATGAGCTTTGCTGTATCTCGAGCCGACTACACAACAGAGGAGGTTACTATGCAATCACTAAAAAAACGTGTTTCGCTGCTGGCGATCACGATTTCGCTGGTTGGTATTTTGGGCTCTATCGGATGCAACACCGTCAAGGGCATGGGGCGCGACATCGAACGCGGCGGCGAAAAAACCCAAGATGCCGCCGATTCGGTGAAACGTAGGCTGTAAACGAGCAGTCCAGTAGTCATTGTGCCAGGAACAAAGCGGAGGAGCTATTGTCATCTAGCTCCTCCGCTTCGCTTTAGGATATCAGAAAGTGATGTTCTTCCCGCCGCTGTCTCATGGATGCTACATGATTGATGCCGGTTCTCCGAGATTGCAACGGATACAGCAAGGATTGACTACCGCGGCCGCGGTACCTTAATCGTCGTTCCCGGTCGGATTTCCTCATTCAACTGAACCTGGTTCATGATCGCTAGATCTTCAGGAGTAAACGGCGTCGGTAAGTTCTTTGCAATCAAATCCTGAAAACGCGCCGCCCGCAGAGTCCGTTCCAGTCCAAGCCGGACGGGTTCTTTGTTCACGACACGCGAATCTTGCAGTTCGGCGAATCCCTGCATTGTTTGCATAAATTCTCTCTGGAACATGCTGAAGGCTTGGGGCGCGCTGTAGCCGAGAAATTGATAAACGGCACCGCGATATTCAACATAGTAGACCATCAGCCTAACCATCTGACCTTTTTCCATCTGGCCTTCGCCGATCACCAACATAGCTGGCAATCCATTGGAACGGGTCGGGGTGCGCTGGATGACCCGCAACCCCGGTTGATTGGTGAATTTAGCAGCGGCGGATTCTACAGTTTTCTCCGGGGTCGAAGTGAAACCGAGGATGGCTCGGTTCTGGCTCTCGACCATTACCACCTGCGTCGGTTGATTGACCACTTTGAAGCCTCGCGGCACCGGAAAACGGAAACGCAAATCGGGATGGTAAAAGACATTACCTTCCACAAAGCCTTGCCGTGGGTCTTCACCGATCACCAAGCCTTCGATGGCATTTAAATAGCGGTCCGCGGTTGACTGCGGCGGTCGTTCAACCCGGCGCCGATTGGTCAATTCTTTGATGCGTTGAACCCGGTCACCTGGATTGGGATGGGTGGAAAGGAAGTTGGGCATGCCCTGTCCTTCCTTTTCTTGTATCCGGTTGAGCGTCTGAAAAAAAGAGATCACTTCTGCCGGGTCATAGCCCGCCAATGAGGCGTACTCAACACTCAACTGATCCGACTCCAACTCGTCCTCACGGCTGTAGCGAAGAAACAGTAGCTGCGCGGCCATGCCGCCGACGTTGAGAATTTCCTGCGCTGGAAGACCAAGCCCCTGGCCTAAGATGGCGCCGCCGAGCAGCAGTCCCTGACCTAATTGTTGTTGCCATGCCTGGCGCGCCGCGTGGCGCGCGCTGACATGGCCGATCTCGTGTCCCAGTACGGAGGCGAGCTCATCCTCGTTGTTAAGGTGACTGAGCATTCCTCGAGTGACATAGATGTACCCGCCGGGCAGAGCCATGGCGTTGATGATCGGGCTATCGAGCACAGTGAAGGTGACCGGTGTTTTTTGAAACTGCTCCTCGGCTCCGGGCCGGCGCAGGTGGCTGGTTGCGAGAACCCGGTTGCCGACCTCGTTGACGTAGCGCTCCAGTTTAGGATCGCGGTAAACACCGAACAACGCGGCAACCTGCTTGCTGGCCTCCTTGCCCAGCTCGGTTTCCTGTTGCCAGGTATAACCGAGGTAGCGCCTTTCACCGGTTGCGGGGATTATGTCAGACGTGCAGCCGAAAAAGATAACCGCAAACAGCAGAAGCGAAACTGCCCTCAGCATCGTCCGAACATGATCGAGATTTCTATACTGCATCCTCCTCCTCCTTTTGGCTCGCGCCGCTTCCAGCTCACCATCGCTGGCGCGCCTATGATTCTTTACGAATAGACGTAGCTCGATGTGAGACTAAAGCTGCGGGC
>Ga0307414_10001767_pt1 | contig 11207 bp, 8 predicted proteins | sample DK1Ometagenome_FD_203804 | JGI IMG/M metagenome (GOLD analysis project Ga0307414, IMG submission 203804) | Maize rhizosphere microbial communities from greenhouse at UC Davis, California, United States - DK15-O-3 | ecosystem: Host-associated > Plants > Roots > Rhizosphere > Soil | place: USA...
CGATCTCCCTTGCCCGCCGCGCGGCGGAGCTTTTCCTTTTGAGTCAGCTTCCCGTCATCGGTGGCACCCTCTTTGGCTGCACCGCGACCGGGGCCGTCGGCATCGGGGGTGCTAGGCCCGTCGCCGCCTTGACCTTTCCCGGCGGCGCGGCGGAGTTTTTCCCGTTGGGTCAGCTTTCCATCGCTCGTGTCGTCGCCGTCGGTAGCGGCATCCCGGCCGCCTCTCGAGGCGTCACCGTCACCGCGGCCCGCGGCCCGGCGCATCTTCTCACGCTGGGTCAGCTTCCCGTCGTCCGCAGGAGCCGCCCCGTCGCCGGTGGCTGCTTTCTCCTTGGCGGCACCTCGTCCACGGCGGCCTTCAGGCCGTTGCGGCGGGCGCTCGTTCTCTGCAAGCTGAGCGGCCTGTCGGCCTGCCACCGGGGAGCGGCGGAGCTTCTCGCGGATCGTTTTCTTGCCGCCCTCGCCGTCGGCGGTAGCCACCGCGGGGCCCGCTTCCGCCTCCTTGCGCTGGCGGCGGAATTCACGCATCTCCTGGCGCTGGGCCACGATCTGCTGCCGGCGTTCCTGGTTCACGGCCTTGAAACGCTGTCCGCGTTCCGGACTCTTGGCATAGGCGTCGAAGGAGTTCGCGAAAAGGCGGCTGCGGCCACGGTCGTCGCTGAATTCCTCGTCCCGCAAGGACCTCATGGCGGCCCAGGTGTGCGGCGGACGGAACCGGTCGTTGTCGCGGAAGAAATTGAAGTCATCATCGCGCCGGCGGTCCCAGTCGCGGTCGTGACGGTGGTGCCAGCGCTGATAGGCGTAAATCGGGTCGTAGCCTCTCCGGGCGCGGTGCCATGCAAATGAGGCATAGAAGCCTGCATCGCGGTAGCGGGGAGCGTAGTAGTCGCCGAAGTAGTAGTGACGGCAGCGCGGGCGGATGAAGAGGTGGTCCGTGAATACGTTCAGGCTGACCACGATGCTAGGCGTGTAGTAATAGCCCGGATCCGAATACACGTGCCTGCGGAAATGGATCGGCGCGAAGAGCACCCCGCGGTTCACCACCGCATAGTCCCAGTAGCCGTCCACATACACGTAGCCGCGCGGGGACCAGTAGTAGCGGGAAGGCACCCAGGTCCAGTTCTGCCGCAGGGGAGTCCAGTAGCCGGGGCTCCAGACGTAGCGGGTTTCCTGGTACCTCCAGTTGCCGGGGATCCAGGTGTGGTCGTCCGAGGGAGCGTCGATGTTCGGGCCCGTATCCACGCTCGCCGGCGGGGCCTCCGCCACGTAGCTCACTTCTTCGGTTTCGCCGTCCGACCAATAGCCGGACACCCACTGATAGCGGCCGCCTTCCAGCTCGTCCCAGTATCCCGGGATCCACTGTCGGCCCGGAGGGATATTTCGCCAGATCCCGCTGATCCAGAGGAAGTCGGATTGGTCGTCATCCCACAGCCAGTAGCCCGGGATCCAGGTGACATTGTCCCCCTCCGGCTGTTGCTCGGGCGGGAGTTCTTCAATAAGCTCCGGTGGCGCGGAAGCGACGATGATGCCCGCCTCGGGCTCGTAGCTCGCCGCTTCGGCGAAGGCTTCGTGCACCGGGCCGCGGGTCAGCACCTGGACATCCTCATTGGCTTCCACATCGGTGGAAAGCGCCGGTGCCACCGACGGGAGCAACAGGCCACCGGCCGCCGTGAAGGCGAAAATGGTGCCCAGCATGGGAAAGTATCGTGGTTTCATAGTGGTTCCTCCTTGGTAAGGGAATATCCGAGAGACGGGATCCCTCGGATCTTCATTCAATCGCATATTCCCGGCCAACTGCGAACATGGGTCATGCGTGCCTGCTAGTCAAAAGGTTACGCTCGATAAATAGTGGCCTGAATATTCCGCGGGGGAGGAACCTGCATGGAATACCCTTGCCGAATGCACGGACCGCTCCGGCCTTCACACCGCCTTCATTCCCAGCAGGCTCACCCGTTGCCAGATCCACCGCACCGGACCCCTTTCGGTTTCGAGGCGCATGGCCGCCCGGATCTGCGGACTCGCCCCGTCGATCAATTGGCGCACCCTTGCGCGGTTTTCCTCCGGCGTGCCTGCGGCATTGAAATACCATTCGAGATCCGGCTGCTGCATCGGCTGGAGTTCCGCATGCAGGATCTTGAAACGGGAGTCTTCCATCAGGCGCTTCCACGTCGCGCGATCGAGCAAGCGCCCGTGCGAAGGATCGCGCAGTTTCTCCACTTGGTGGAGCCACTCCGCCGTCTCCGCATCCTCATCCGGCAAGCTGCCATCGATCACCAGCAGGTAACCGCCCGGTTCCAGCACCCGCCAGCTTTCCCGGATGAAAGCCGCCACGTCGCTGAAATGGTGCGCAGCGACCCGGCAGGAGACCAAGCGGAAAGACGCGTCCGGAAAGGGCATGCGCTCGGCGGGGAAGAGCGCCGCCTCCACCGCGAAGCCCTCCTCCCCGATGAGCTTGCGCGCGTTCTCCAGCATCGCCGCGGCCACATCCCCGATCACCACGGGTCCGTAGCCCGCGCGTGCCAGGGCCAGCGCTGTATGCCCGCCGCCCGTTGCCACATCCAGCGCCCGCCCGCGCTTGGCTTCTTCGGGGATCAGCGCCAACAATTCGTCCACGTCCCGCGTCTCCGCCAGGATGTGCTGCCTGCCGTAGTTTCCCGCCTGGCGGTCGAATTGCGCGGCCGATCGTTGCTGCTGGGAATCCAAGGACATGATCGTACGGAGAACCCGGCGACAGGATGGAACGCGCGTTTGGATTCAGCAAGCGAGGACACTTCGTTACCTTACCGCTTGAAGGCACCCTCCGCTTCCGCTGGCATGGATAGCGGTCATGGTCTCGCTCCCCGATTCAGATCCCTCCTCCTCCGTGCCGGAAATCCGCAGCGTGCTGGTGCTCGGCGGCGGCAGCGCCGGCCTTTTGGCGGCTCTCACCTTGAAGCGCCTCCAGCCTTCGCTGGCGGTTACCCTCGTGTACAGTTCCGCGCTCGGCGTGATTGGCGTGGGGGAGGGCACCACGGCGGTCTTTCCCGCTCATCTCTTTGAAACGCTCGGGATTTCCAAGGAGGAGTTTTACGCGGAAGCACAGCCTACGTGGAAGCAGGGCATCCGCTTCCTCTGGGGCCCGCGGGACGAGTTCTTCTACGATTTCGAGTTCCAGTACGACCAGCAGTTCCGCGGCATGCCCAAGCCCGCCGGCTACTACGCCGGGATGGACTGCAGCGATCTTTCCCAGGCCTCCGCCTTGATGGCGCGCGGCCTCGCTTTCCCTACCGGTCCGCTCGGCAGGCCCGTCATCAAGGGACAATACGCTTTCCACATCGAGAACCACCGCTTGGTAGCCTGCCTGGAGACCATCGCGCGCCGGAATGGCGTCGAATTCGCCGACGATACCTTGGAACGTGCCGAGACTGCGGCCGGTCAGGTCACCGCCCTGCATTTCAAAAGCGGGGTGATCCGCACGGCGGATCTTTTCGTCGATGCCTCCGGCTTTAGCGCGGAGCTGATCGGAAAGGCGCTCGAAGAGCCCTTCCAAAGCTTCTCCTCCGGGCTCTTTTGTGATCGCGCCGTGATCGGCGGCTGGAATCGCACCGATGAACCGATCATGCCCTATACCACCGCGGAAACCATGGATAGCGGCTGGTGCTGGCAGATCGAGCACGAGAGCTTCATCAATCGCGGCTATGTTTATGCCAGCGCCTTTATTTCCGATGAGGCAGCGCGGGCGGAACTGCTCGCGAAGAACCCGCAAATCTCCACCACCCCCCGTGTGGTGAACTTCCGCAGCGGCCGTTATGAAAGGAGCTGGGTGGGAAACGTCATCGCCGTCGGGAACGCGTCCGGTTTCGTGGAGCCCTTGGAAGCCACCGCGCTCGCCCAGATCATTTATGAGTCCCGCTGGCTGGTCGAATCGCTGCGACTCACCGGAGGCAAGCCGGATGAGGCCATGCGGGCCACCTACAACCGCCTCGTCTCCATCGCATGGGACGAGATCCGCGATTTCCTGGCCTTTCACTATAAATTCAATACCCGGCTCGATACGCCCTTCTGGCAGCACTGCCGTCAAAACACGAGCCTCGGCAATTACGAGGACCTCTACCGCCTCTATCGGGAGGTGGGCCCGAATCCCTCGATGCTTGTCCAGGCTTTACCCGCCCGCCCGAACATCTACGGCGTGGAGGGCTTCCTCTCCATGCTGGTCGGCATGCAGGTCCCCTATGACCGGGTTCACCTGGCCACCGATCAAGAACTGGGGCTGTACGAACGCCATCGCGCCGGCATCGCCGCGAAGGCGAAGGCAGGCGTCTCCGTCAGCGGGGCTCTCGATGCGATCCGCCGCCCGTCCTGGCAATGGACCTGAACCGCCTTCCCCGCATGTATCCTTCTCCCATCCAGCACATCCTCGTCGCCGGTTCCGGCACGGACGCCCTGCTCGCGGCGGCGACCTTGAAGCGGTCCTTTCCCGGGATCACGATCACGCTCCTGCGGGATCCCTCTGCCCCGGCGGCGGATCCGGCCGGGGAGAGCACCACCCCGGCGGTGCTCCAGCACATTTGCAATGGCTTGGGCCTCCAAGGTGCGGATATCCACCTTTACGCCCGCCCGGTGTGGACGCTCGGCTTCCGCTACCTCTGGGGTGCCCGCGGCACCTTCTACCGCTCCTTTGACGCGCCCTACGGCGGAGGTCTCCAAGGCTTCCGCACCGAGCCCGGCTTCCTCGCGGCGGAGAGCGGTTTGGACAATTCCACGCTCTCGATGGCCCTCATGTCGGCGGGAAAACTCTTTCCCAAGGACGGCGCGAACAGCTTCAAGCCGATCGAGAATGTCACCGGCCTGAATTTCCGCCCGGAGCCTCTCCATGCGCTCCTGCTCCGTGCCTGCACCGCCCTCGGGGTAAACATCCGCGATGGCAAGCCGGTCGCCCTTACCCGCAACCCGGACACGCTGGTGCTCGAAGACGGGAGCACCCTTGCCGCGGACCTCTATGTCGATGCCACCGGCGCCGAGGCGCTCCTGGCGACCCTGGCGGGGAATACCGAGTGGGTTTCGTACGCCGATGCCTGCCTCTGCCCGCGCGCCGCCACCATCGCGCGCCGCCGCGGCAGCGAACCGATCCGCCCCTTTTCCACGGTGGAGACCCTCGATTCCGGCTGGCGGTGGCGCGTCGAGCACGACGACTCCATCGGCCTCGGCCACGCGTGGCACCCGGACTTCATCAGCGAAGATCAGGCCTGTGCGGAACTCGTGGCGAAAGGCGGCGATAGCGCACTCGTTCCCCGCGTGCACCGGTGGAATCCCGGCCGCAGGAAAGAGGCTTGGGCCGGCTCCGTCGTGACCGTCGGGGACGCCAGCGGTTTCGTGGAGCCCCTTTCCGCCCTCCGGACGACTCATCTGGTCCTTCACCTGAATTGGCTGGTCCGCGTGCTCGCCGCGACGGACGGCCTGCCCGGCGCTGAGAGCCGCCGCACCTACGGCCGTGTGGTGGCGGAAGCGTGGGATGAGAACCGCGACTTCCACGCCCTTCACTATCGCTTCAACCCATCCGGGAAATCGCCCTTCTGGGAGACGGCCCGCAGGGATGCCGCGCTGGAGAAATACGCCGGCTTGGTCGAGCTATACGGCAGTATCGGCCCGTCCGCCGCCCTCTCGAATTGCCTCCCGGTCTGGCCGGGTTTCGTCGGCATCGACTCATGGATCTCCGCGCTCATCGGGCTAGGGGTGCCCTTCCGTCATCATCCGCCAATTCCGCCTCAGGAGAAAAAGGCGTGGGATGCCACCTGCGAGCAACGCCGGGCCTCGGCAAGACAGGCAGTCCCCGCGGAACTCTGCATCGGTGCCGCCCGCCGGGCGCTGAAGCCGCAGCCGCGGGTGCCGCTGCCTTGAGGCCTGGAGTGGCTCTGGATTCACATTGCGGCCTCGCCACACTTGCCCGCCGTGGCCCGCCCGGCTTTGCTCCCCTCCGTGAACCCGCCACCTTCACCGCCCCGCGCATGGGCGGAGGTCGATCTGTCCGCTCTTCGCGAAAACCTCCGCCATTCCCGCGAGGCCGCCGGTTGCGCCGTGATGGCCGTGGTGAAGGCGGGTGCCTACGGACACGGCCTTGAGGAGATCGCCCGTGCCCTCGCCAGCGAGGACATCGAATTCTTCGGCGTCGCGAATGTTGGCGAGGCTAGGCGCATTGCGGATGCGGGCGTGGCCACGCGCATCTACCTCTTGGGCGCGACCTGGGCGGAGGAGCGCCCGGAAATCGTCGGCCGTGGCTGGACGCCCTGCATCTCCTCCATCGACGAGGCGCGTCACTTCGACGACCTCGCCCTCCTGCGCGGGATCCGTCTGAAGGTCCACCTCGCCGTGGACACCGGTATGGGCCGCGGCGGCTTCGTGGCCGAGGGCCTGCCGGAAATCCTGAAGGAATTGGAGGCGCTGCCGAATCTGGAGATCGAGGGCATCGGATCCCATTTGCCTTCCGCCGATGAGGACGAGGATTTCACCCGCGCCCAGTTTGCCAAGTATGCGGAAATCCTGCGCTCGCTCGGCGGGCCGGAGCGCTTCCGCTGGCGTCACCTCTCGAATAGCGCCGGCCTCCTCGGCTACGACCGGGAAAGCTGCAATCTCGCCCGCCCCGGCCTGATGCTCTACGGCATCTCCCCGCTTCCCGGGCATCCGGTGAAGCTGAAGAATGTGATGAGCCTGAAATCGCGCGTCACACTGGTGCGCACGCTTCCAGCAGGCCACGGCGTTTCCTACGGCCGTGCCTTTGTCACCACCCGGCCCACCCGCGTCGCCACCGTCGGCATCGGCTATGGGGACGGCTACCCCCGGCATCTCTCCGGAAATGGCGCGGAGGCATTCATTCGCGGCCGGCGCTTTCCGCTCCTCGGGCGCGTGACCATGGACCAGATCATGGTGGATGTGACCGGTAGCGATGTCGCGGAGGGCGATGAGGTGGAGTTGTTCGGACCGAACATCCGAGTGGATGAAGTCGCGGCGAAGGCCGGCACCATCGCTTGGGAGATCCTCACCGGGATCACCCCGCGTGTCGTCCGCGTGTACGGCTGATTTCCAAGGCGGGCGTGGCTTTACCCGCGGAAAGCGCCGTTGCCACGGCCGGCGGGGCTGCTAGGCTTTTGCCACCATGCGGAAACTCCTCCTCTCCTTGTGCGCCCTGGCCACTGCCGGTGCCGCCGACCTTGCCGCCATTCCCTTCAAAACCATCACCGGGAAAGAGACCAGCCTGGCGGACTACAAGGGAAAGGTGGTGCTCGTGGTGAATACCGCCTCCAAGTGCGGGCTCACCCCGCAGTACGAGGCGCTTGAGAAGATCTACGATGAGTACCGTAAGAAGGACTTCGTGATCCTTGCCTTTCCCTGCAACGACTTCGGCGGTCAAGAACCGGGCACCGAGAAAGAAATCCGGAACTTCTGCAAGGACACCTACGACGTCAGCTTCCCCCTGATGGAAAAGGTCCACGTGAAGGGCGAGCAGCAGCACCCGCTCTATGCCGCCCTCACCGGCGAAAATGGAGCCTTCCCCGGCGACGTGAAATGGAACTTCGGGAAATTCCTCATCGGCAAGGACGGGAAGCCGCTCGCCCGCTTCGAGCCGCAGGCCAAACCCGACAGCCCCGAAGTGACCGCAGCGATCGAAAAAGCCCTGTAGCGGCAGCTCACCGTCGCTGCGCTCCCTGGCTTACCACTGCAGCGTCGCCCTCACCGGGAAATGATCGGAAGGGTAGTTCCCGTTCAAGGAGCTCCGCACGATCGCCGCGTCGATGACCTTCAGATCCGGGGTCGCGTAAACGAAATCGATTCGTGCCCGGTTCGTGACCCCGGTGAATTCGTGGAAGGTTCCCGATTCCTCCGGCGGCGTATCCGGATTGGCCGTCCGCCACACGTCGGCGAGGCCCGCCCCCTTGATCGCCGCATGCAGGGGATCGGTTTCCGGCGCATTGAAATCCCCCGTCAAGATTACCGGCCCCTCCGGCTTCCGCTGCGCGATCCGGGCCAGGATCAGCTCCGTTCCCTTCTGCCGCGCTTCCGGCGAGGCGTGGTCGAGGTGCGTGTTGAAAAAGTGGAAGGTCTGCTTCGTCTCCCGGTCGTAGAGCTTCGCCCAGGTGCAGATGCGCGTCACCGTGTTGCCCCAGGTGCAGGAATTGCAAATCTCGGGCGTGTCCGAAAGCCAGAAGGTCCCGGATTCCTGCACCCGGAAACGGTCCGCCTTCACCAGGATCGCCGCGTATTCGCCCTGATCGACCCCGTCCTCTCGCCCCACTCCGATCACCGCGTATTCGTCCAGCCGGTCGGCCAGATCGTCCATCATCTGCGGCAGGCCTTCCTGAATGCCCACGATGTCCGCCGCATCGTCCTGGATCAGCTCCGCCGCTTGGTCCCGCCGGGCCGTCCATGCCCGCTCCCCTTGGTCGCCGGAAGTGATGTAGCGCAAGTTGTAGCACAGCACCCGCAGCGGCTTCGCCTCCGCGAGACCGCCCGCCAGCAGTCCTGCCAATACGCACGCGAACGACTTCAAGCTCATGCGGCAAGACTGCAAGCGGACCGCTCGCCCCGTCGAATCCAAAAAAGGCACGGCCCGCTTCATTCCCAGAGAACGAAGTCACCCGCTGACCACTCCCGCGGTGTCACCACCACGCCTACGAAGTATCGATCGATTCCGCCCTTTTACGTAGGCGCGTTCGTGAGAACGCGGTGAGGAGGGCCCGCTTCATCCCCAGAGAACGAAGTCACTCACCAACCACTCCCGCGGTGTCACCACCGCGCCTACGCCCGGCTGCCGATTTTCGCGCTCCCGCCTTCCCACTCCGGGGCGTTTCGTGTCGCCTTGCAATCGATTGACCCGCTCCCTCGCCATGAAAGTGCCGCTCTTCCCCCTCTTCGTCACCATCGCCGCGGCCGAACCGCTCTCCTACGAGTGCCCGTTTTCAAGAATGGCTCCCGAGGTGGATGGCGACCTTTCCGACGCCGCTTGGGAAAAGGCCGCCTGGACCGCGGACTTCATCGATATCCGCGGGAAGGGTCACGCGAAACCCCGCTTCCGCACGCGCGCGAAGATGTTGCGCACGGCGGAAGCCCTTTTCGTCGCCGCGGAGCTTTCGGAACCCCATGTCTGGGGAACTCTCCGTGAGAAGAACGCCGTCATCTATCAGGACAACGACTTCGAAATGTTCCTCGATCCCGACGGCGACGGCCTGAACTACTACGAGTTCGAGATCAACGCGCTCGGCACCATCTGGGAACTCACCCTCGACAAACCCTATAACAAGGGAGGCACCGCGGAACTCGGCACCAATCTCCCGGGTCTCAAGAGCGCCGTCAAAATCCAGGGCACTCTCGGCAATCCCTCCGATCAGGACACCGGCTGGACCGTCGAAGTTGCGATCCCTTGGAAAGACCTCGCCCGCTACCGGGGTGGCGCTGTCTCCTCACCGCAACCCGGCGAAGTCTGGCGCATCAATTTCTCCCGCGTCCAGTGGAAGCACGCGATAGAGGACGGCAGATACGTCCGCATCCCTGCCCACGGAACCAAGATCCCGTGGACCGAGCATCCGGAGGACAACTGGGTCTGGAGCCCCCAGGGCGAGATCAACATGCACGCGCCGGAGAAGTGGGGACGGCTGGTTTTCGCAAAGGGACAGTAACTACGGCCCCGCCATGATCAGTCGCGCCCGCCTCCGGAAAAGCAAGGCGCGCGGGATCGCCATGATCCGGGCCAGCCACCCGAGTGAAGCCTTCCTCCAGCCTTTTTCCACGGCCGCCTGCTCCAGCAGCTTCACCATCTCCAGGTGCCCGAACATCGCGGCAAACATCACCGGAGTGCGGCCGCCACCCTGATCTGCCACGGGATCGGCCCCTCCTTGGAGCAGCACCCGTGCGATATCGAGGTGCCCCTTGAAGGCCACTCCGGCCAGAGGCGTCTGGCTACGGTCGTTGCGGGCATCGGGATCGGCCCCGCCCGCGAGTAGAAGTTTCACCAGGTCCCCGTGGCCGTGATAGGCCGCGAGCATCAGCAGGCTATTGCCCTTTTCATCCCGCAGGGAGGCGGGCATCCCGGCGTTCAGCATCGGTTCGAGCGTCTCCCGGTCGCCGCCGCGCGCTGCTTCCAGAGCCATGCGCTGGAGCTCGGCGTAGCGTTGTTCTTCTTCCGCGGTAAGTGTCATGGGTTTGAAAAGGTGGTGCGGGCGGCGGAGGGGATCCGCCGCCCGCGGGTCTCTTGGGGAGAGAGGGCCGAAATCAGGCGAGGGCCGGTTCGTTGGGATAAGCGCCGCTTGCCTCCCACTCGATCTTCAGGGCATTGGCGACGCCCGCCGCGTAGGCGGGGTCCGCCTTGTGAAAATGACCGAGCTGGCGGCCGATGATCTCGCGGGGCACGCCCCGCATCGCCTCCGCGATGTTGCTGAAGAGTTGCTGCTTCTGCGTGCCGCTCATCAGGCGGAAAAGATTCCCCGGTTGCGTGTAGTCGTCGTTGCCGTCGCGGTGGTTCCAGCGGTCCGCATCACCGGAAATCTTCAGCGGTGGCTCGGCAAAGCGGTCGCTTTCCACCGCTCCGCCCATCGAATTCGGCTCGTAGTAGGCGTTGCTCGATTTCGGCTCCATGAAGTTCATCGGACCGTCCATGTGGTAGGTGTTCACCGTGCTCTTCGGCCGATTCACCGGCAGCGCCTCGTACCAGGTGCCCACGCGGTAGCGGTGGGCGTCCGCGTAGGAGAAGATGCGCGCCTGTAGCATCTTGTCGGGCGAGAAGCCGATCCCGGGCACGATGTTCGAAGGCGAGAAGGCCGCCTGCTCGATCTCCTGAAAGTAGTTCTCCGGATTGCGGTTCAGCTCCAGCACGCCCACGTCCATCACCGGATATTCCGCATGGGGCCATACCTTCGTGAGGTCGAAGGGATTGAAGGAGCACTTTTCGGCGTCCTCTTCCCGCATGACTTGGATCTGGAGGGTCCATTGCGGGAATTCCCCGCGCTCGATCGCCTCGTAGAGATCCCGCTGCGAGGACTCCCGGTCTTTCGCGATCACCAGCTCGGCCTCTGCATTGGTCATGGTCTTGATGCCTTGGCGCGTCTTGAAGTGGAATTTCACCCAGAAGCGTTCGCCCGCCGCATTGATCAGCGAGTAGGTGTGGGAGCCGTAGCCGTTCGTGTGCCGGTAGCTCAGCGGCAGGCCGCGGTCGGACATCAGGATCGTCACCTGGTGCAGGGA
>Ga0307414_10001768_pt1 | contig 11198 bp, 10 predicted proteins | sample DK1Ometagenome_FD_203804 | JGI IMG/M metagenome (GOLD analysis project Ga0307414, IMG submission 203804) | Maize rhizosphere microbial communities from greenhouse at UC Davis, California, United States - DK15-O-3 | ecosystem: Host-associated > Plants > Roots > Rhizosphere > Soil | place: USA...
ACTTCCACGCCCAGTTTCACGGCCAGGCACTTGCCCTGGCAATCCTGGAAGGACTGGGTGTCTTGCCAGATGCGGAAGTAGTTCAGCAGACGCTGCGCCATCGTCAGGCCAGGCTGGCTGAGGGTCTTGTCGATCTCGTCGAGATAAGTCTCGAAGTAACTCTCGAGCAGGGCCTCGCCAAACGCGTCCTTGGAGCCAAAATAGTGATAGAACGAGCCCTTGGGCACACCGGCAGTCGCCAGAATCTCGTTCAGCCCCACGGCGGTATATCCTTTGGCGGCCATGATTCTCTGGCCTACATCAAGGATGCCTTGGCGGACGTCGGATGTTTCGCGGATCTTTAGGGTGTTCATGGAGGCGATGCTAATCGTTTCTAGTCGATCGGTCTACTAGTGGGGCGTCTGGCTCATGCATCTGGTTACGTGGGTTGAGCCGTGCATTTGTGGGCGCTACAGAGGGCAGTGTTTGGATTTTCATGAATTACGGTCACAAAAAAAGACGTCCGGGGACGTCTTTAGATGTTGAAGTGGTGGGCCGGGGTAATTTGAAACCAGTCGGTATCTACCTGTTTTGGCTAGTAAATAATTTTTTGATCAACTTGCTTGGAATACCAGTTGGAAGGCTGCGTGGCCTGGATTCCGATGGACGGTGCTTTTTTGAGAACCGCGCCTAAAAACGAATCGTGGCCGAATCTATAAAGCAGATGGTCGCACTGTTGATCGTTGCCCCTGCGCTCGCCGGTACAGGGGCTCCTAGCAAACGATACCGTCAATAATTGCTGTGTTGACTAAGCCGACTCTCGAAGTATTGCGCCGTCTCTTTGTCAGTGCAGTACAGGTAGCAACCCTTCATTCCCCTTGTCATCAGGGTTCGGTACGTATTTTTGATGATCAGGTCTGTTTCACTTTTCGCGAGGGCAGGTTGCTCTTTCATCATTTTTTTCCAGCCGCGAATCGATTTATCGTGCTTGTCACGCTCATCCGGGGATGTCACTACCTGACCGTCACGTACGACCAGATCTGGTCCGATAATCACCCCGATGTAGTCGACTTCCAAACCTTGGCAGGTATGAATGCAGCCAACCTGCTCGATGGAGTTTTCAGCGATGATCCATAGGCTGCCATCCTGATCCAGGTTCCATTGGCGTTTGTAGTCACCAATCACGATATCAGCAGCGGTGGGGTCTTTCTTGCTCAACCAAGGCCAGCAATAGCCCGCGACCACACGAGCTTTGTTTCCGTGGTTTTTCTCGTTGATTGCGTCATGCATCGCCTGAGGTGAGTCGAACACCTTAAACTCGTACTCTTGGGTCTCAAGCGTCGGATTTGCCGTCGAGCGAATGCCTAGCGTGTCATCCAGCCATGCCAGGTAACCGTCAGAACCACTGCAGCGAAACTGCGAAGACAGCACGTGTTCTTCAACCACAGCACCCTTGGCTTTTGCAAAGGCGCGTATCGCCTGCTTGCTGCCGATATCGCTCAAGGTTACACGCTGGTCCTCATCAATAAAGAAAATGGAGCATTTCGCTGAGTCAATCAGCTCCTTGATCTGGTTTTCCCCAAGGTTTCCATAAAGCCCGCTTTTCTCATTCAGCCGGTGAGCTTCGTCCACGATAAGCGCATCGAATGTGTTGGGCTCAGTATCGATGAATGCCCCAGAGCCTGAGAAGAAATTCGAGAAATGGCTGCGCTTGATGGTGCCAACCAGTTTGCTTTCGTAGACCTTGCGAGGGGCAGCATTCTTGGAGACGTATTTGCTCATCAGCTTCAATTCGGTGAGCTTCACCAGCAGATTGATAGCCAGGACAGTCTTCCCGGTGCCCGGCCCACCTTCGATGATCATCACCTTTGGTGCTTGGTCCGAGGCCTCGCTTGCCGCCGCCAGCGCCGACTCAAAAATTGCTTTCTGATCGTCAATCAATACGAACTCGGGTTTGCCTTTCATCAACCCCCCGAGGGCTTCGGCTAGCGCCTTGGATGGGCGAATTTTCCCTTCGGACAGCTCGTAAAGAACCTCTTTGTTGTCGCCATGACTTATATGCTTCTTCAGAAAGGTTCTGAGTTTACTGAGCTCTTCCGGGCCTTTTAGAAACAGCGGAGCCTTGCTGATGTGGGGCTCATAGTGGGCTGAATCTATGACCCCGTCGCTGACGTAGTTATGGAGGTAGGCGCACGGACGGATTTCGATGCTTTTGTCATACACCGCCTCGTTGAAGCCTTCCAGCAGCGCTGCATAGGACCATACCTGATAGGACGGGTGAATGGTCTCAATGAGGCCGCCACCCAATGCCGTTTTGACGATGGCGTCTTTGGTGGTGGCGTTGGCCTTGCTCCATTGCTTCAGCTCGATCAGTACGGCTTTTTTTGCCTGGTTTTCGTCGCGACCGGTGAGTAGAAAGTCGATTCGCTTCGACGACTGCGGAATGTGCAATTCAATGGCTAGGCCTGCATCGCTCGGCAGGCCCTCATCTCTAAGGACCTTGGCCATGTACGTTAGGGACCCTTGCCACGACCTGATTTCCGAGGTGCCAACGTTCTTGCCGGTTGCTTCCTTGTAATGCCTGAGGATCACCTCCTCAATGTCATCGTTATCGTTGTCTTTAAGAAATTGCTGTTTGGTCGCAGCGTAAACGATCACGGGTTGTCCTTAGATTCGGGGTGGTCAAAGTCGGTCGTACTTTTTGCTGTTGCTTCTGGCTTTATCCACGGGGTACTTCTGGCCATTCGAGGCGAGTTTCCGTGTCACCGCCTCGTTGAGGTCAATGCCGAGTACGCTGCTCAGGCGAACCAGGTACATCAATACGTCCGCCAATTCGTCCTTAACGGCTTGGCCGATTTCGGGATCTGTTGCGGCGGAGATCGAATCGGCATCGCTCATCCATTGGAAAATCTCGCACAGCTCTCCTACCTCGCCAGTGAGGGCCAGGATGAGATTCTTGGGGGAGTGGAACTGCTGCCAGTCGCGATCATCTGCGAACCGCTGGAGGGATGCGGCAAGCTTCGTTATGTCGACCAGTGGCGCGGATGAGCTGTCTGAGTCACTCACGGGGCTTTCTCTTGGGTATCAGTGAGGGGCATGAGATCTGTAGGAAATCGGGCTTCGTATTGTAAGACCTTTCGCTATTGACGCAGGCTTTTTGTTTTTCTGACGCTCACTGTCTGCCAGCCGAATTGCTTACCTGCATTCGCTATGTCATTTGAGGGGGGAACGTGGGCCGCCTACAGGCGGATTTTCCAGTGCCTGGCGACAGCCTCCGCCGTTTCTGGCCTGGCAATTGGCGACAGGATGGTGACTGCCGTGGCGACGCACAGGATTCGTCGAAGACCGGTATCGCGACTGATGGCGCGCCCGGCCTGATTGACGCGGCACTAGAAGTCGGAAAAATACATATCTAATTGATTTATAAGGTTTTTTGTTTTTATGGTGCAATCTTATATCTCTAAAAATATCCTTTGGCACCCGTTCGACCTTTTCTAAATTCAGGCAACATTGAACGATGAACACACACGGACGAACCCAGCAGCGCCAAGGCAGGCCGCCGCCATGGGGAGGTCTGTAGAAGCCTTGTACTTTCCTCTACGTAGCTCTCACAGCGGGAAGTTTCTTGGTTGAAACGCAAAAAGCGATGCGGCGGCAATTTACGCTGGGAGCGTAGACAGTGCTACAAGACCGCAATACTATAGTGCCATTATGTTCACGGATTTTGGTAAGATTTGGCTAATTGGGAGTTCTGAAGGCGAAGAAATGGATCTCGTACCTATCACGTTGGGTCCAAATGTTGCTACGCTGATGCCTGATTTGATGTCCCCGCATTGGCAGAGATCTCGTTAAGCTTAAAGCAGTGCGATGTCTGGCTCGGAACGCCTTCGCTAGGGAAAATGTCCCGAAATTTTGTAACAAAATCTAGTTATTACTGAATTGCGGTGTTATATGGATATAAAAAGCATCAAGTCTCTGATCGCGTCCTCTCCCCCGGCATCAGCCCTTATTTCTGGTACTAAAATAAACACTGTTGGGCAAGACGTGTCGTTTCAGCTACTTCACGGATGGGACATCGAGCTAGCCCATAAGTGTGATACTGAATGGACCGCAAAAAATGTCGAAATCCTTCGCTGCGTGCAAAACTCGGTAGCAAGTGAAGAGGAATTGCTAGAAAAAATATCTGACCTGCATATGGAGGACGCTCACTGGCGATGGACAGCTAAAGCTATTCATCATATTGCAGAAGATTATGACTGGTTCTTTTATAAGGCTGAGGATGCCATCCAAGCTGCTTGTCTTATATATCATCCGAAAGATAGTATTATAGATGGTCAAGGGATTTTTTACATAGAGTATATCGCAGTGGCACCATGGAATAGACCTAATCCGCTGAGTGTCGCCCGATTTAAAGGGATAGGTTCTGATTTAATTAGGTATGCATCAAAGTACTCGACTGATACCTTAGGTCTGCGCCCTGGTTTTTCATTGCATTCGTTACCCAAAGCTGCTGCGTACTACAATAAGATTGGCATGATCTGCTTCCCCGAGAGAAATAAAGAGAGCCTTGATTATTACGAGATGGCTAGGGAAGCCGCTCAAGTATTCGGAGCTGCAGCCAATGGATGATAAGAATGAGTTCGAAGATTTTTTCGTCTCTACATCTGATTGCACTCCCGAAAGACTTCTGAGTGCGTTGAAGGCTTACTCTGAAATTTCTAAAAAGCTAGGATCTGACGACCCCCTTATTTTTAAAGACCTGCTATCGGGAGCAGCTGGCAGTGCGCTATTTAGGCGCAGCGGTGCTGCTAAAGAATCCGAAATCTTCCTCTGGCTTTCTCAAGTACAACGCTATGCTGAAATAGTAGTTTCAACGGGAAAGGTTAAGCAATTCAAAGGTTTGCCCAAGGAAGTATTAAAAGATTTATCCAGCCTGTCCTTAAAACCTGAAAGTTTGAAGCAAATATCCAGCTATCTCTGGCAGCATGGAATCGTACTCGTTTTCTTGCCTCAAAGTTCTGGCATGAAGACTGATGGAGTGTTCTTTAAGCTCCAATGTGGAACTCCTGTTGTTGGTATGACGTTGCGATACGATAGATACGACTATTTTTGGTTCACATTGATGCATGAGCTGTCTCATGTTTCAATTCATTATGATCGCCTTGAAGATCCTCATTTTGACTGTCTTGAGGACCTTGGTGAAGACATTGTTGAGCTAGAGGCGAACCAGCTAGCCAAAGAATCCTTTATTAGTCGCAGCGATTGGCGATCTGCCTCAGTACGGAGGCATCGTAATGAAGATGAGTTGCTTAAGGATGCACAGAGATTTTCGATGCACCCTGCAGTTCTTGCTGGCTTTGTAAGACATGATTCAGGGAATTATACTCTTTTCAATAGCGTTATCCATGAGATAAGCGTCAAAAGGATGATCAGCTCAGATGCCTAAGTACATTCCATTCCTGAAAGCCAAAGCTAATGAATTTGGGGCGATCAAATCTCTTAGCAAGGAAAGAAAAAAGCTTATCGCTCCTTTCTTCGATCTACCATTGAAGAAAGATATGGATGCTAAAGTCTTAAAGAAGACTATAGAGACTGCTGCTCGGAAATTCTGCCTGAATATGAAGGGCGTTCCCGAATACTTTGTAGATGACTACGATATTCCAGATTCTATCCTAATCGGCGGCCGTCCCGGCTACGAGTATCTCGCAGCATGCATGCTTGCTCAAGACCTAAATTTTAATCCCGTTGTTGGGGTGGATCGTACTGCTGATCGAAATTCTTGCGTGTTTACTCCAGCGATTACTAGAGCTGTGAATAACAGGCGAATCGCTTTGCGTGTTTCCAGCGATGATCTGGTAAGTTACAGCCTGATTAGAACAGATATTTTGGATCTAATAGCGATGGGGAAGGGTATATATGATCGATGGGTGCTAGTTATAGACAACAGGGTTTGCAAGGGAGTTGACGCGTCTGCTCGTGGCGCGCAGATAAAAGCTTTCTGTGCAGCAGCAGTTGCGGATTATGCATACGAAGCTATTGTTATTACAGGTTCTACACTTCCGCCAGTAACAGGCGACGTACTTCCGACTAATAGCGAGAAGCATTTGGATCGTAACGAAATTGCTATCTACAGCAGCGCTATTTCTGGATTCGCCGGTCATAATGTTATTTTTGGGGACTATACTATTGTGAGCCCTGACTACTCGGACTCCGATATTGATCCCCGCAATATGCTAAACGTTACTGCACCTAAGGTTGTCTACTCTTATGAGGATAAGCACTATATTGTACGTGGCGGGGGGATTAAGACACATGCCCGCGGGTTTAAGCAATACAACGATATAGCCGCAACTATAGTCGCAAAGAGCTTCTTCCGGCACGGAAATTCGGAAGGCGATTTGTATCTGGTTGAAAAAGCTGCAGGGCTTGGATCGACGGTCATGCCCGGTAGTGTCTTAAAACCTACAATTAATTCCCATATCTCCTTTATGCTTGATCTTTTGTAAGTGTCCTAAGCACAAGGGCTTTGCCTATCGTCAGGCTAAGCTCTTGGGCACCGAAGGCCTGGGAGATGAGAAAGGATAGAGAGTCTCTGTTTATTTTGCTCTGAACTTTATCCTCTATGCTGCTTGCGATTTCAAATAATTCATTTCGCCAAAGGGTCAAAAGCGCTATCTGCTTGTCAAAAGCAACGCTTTTCTGAGCTTGGCGAACTGGTCTGAAAATAATTTTACCCGTAGAGTTTTCTTTCGCTTCAAGCACTCCCCAATGGGCAGGTGCAATTTTAATTGCTTTTGTTATGTGCTTGGACGTGGTTACTAAAGTAACCTTTCTGAAAGCGAGGTCATAATATATGCCTTGCTGAGCAATTCTTTCGACTTTGTCACCATCCCCCTTGATTTCGTAACAATGGGCCTCTTTATGAACTGCAACAACGTCCGCAATAGCATTGCCGTTGTGGACTCGTAGTTCTTCAATGAGAGCTTTAGGCTGAGGGTGAGCGTTTCTTAATCTAGCCAGCAGCGCAATACGAATTAATGAGTCATTTAACATTTTAGTTATATGCTCGCAACATATTTGTATAAAATGCCTGGGATAAGATTAGTATGGTTTTCATCTCGCGTATAGTATTTGTCTAAGCTGTACTGATATTTATCTTAACTAGATGCACGTCATCTGAGTTGCCAATGCTGATCACTGAGGCTTAATACGTCAGGCCGAACGGGCTTCATTATACCATCGACATCAAAAAACCGCCCCAGCGCAGGCACTGCAGATCAACATCTCCAGCCTTGAGCAAGAGACATGCAAGCATTGCAGCAGTTCCTCGGCCACTGGCCACTCGGGGGGCGAAAGCTTGGCAACGGGCGATCATTATCACAAAACGATTTACCGACGAATGAGGTTGCCCCTTTGCCCTGGGCTGCCTCGGCTGACCGAATGCTGTCAGTCGTGATCTTCGGATCAAAGTCTCACTTACAGATTGAAAACCCATGTCGTTCCTAGACGTTGAGTAAGCAGTCGTACTGTCAGCACGTAATAATACCGCGTTGCGTTGCTGCGTTTGCGTAGGCGACGCTCCAGAAACCAAACGACATGCTTTCTCTGCCAAGCCCAAGGTGTTTCCAACTGCCACCGCTCTGCAATCTCAGCCTGGATGATTTTCGCCTGCCGTACATGGCGTCTCCGGGTTGCGTGTGAGCCGGTCAGCACTCCAGCCAAGAACAGCTCCATGTCGAATGGCTTACTCATGCCGTCCCCCAATGTAAGCCGCGACCACGTCGATCCGACCGTGCCCCAACTCGTAGCTGATTTGCCTGCGAGCCTCACGATCAAGGCTCCGATCTACCCGGATAGATTGGCCGCCGTTGACAGGTGCGAGGTGCTGGGTGATTTGCTCATAGCGCTCACATGCATACGCCGCTCGTAGCTCATGGAAGCCTTTAAGGTTGTGTGCATGCAGGATGTCCCGCGCAGGGCGGATGTTGTCTTGCAGAAGGCATAGGTAGCTTTCGTGTGGCGCTATCAGGTTGCGGCTACCAGCCGGCGAAACCTGCCGCGCAAACCTAAGCGCATCGCTAATCTGGCCATCCACCGCAATCCAACGGGGGGCCGAGGCGCCGGAGCGACCGCCTTTCGTGCCGTCTTGGATGTTGATCCTGCCTAGGTCTTTAGCCTCACGGCTCAGCCGTGGCAGGTCAGCCAGGATGGCCTCACGCAAGCGCATGCCGGAGGCTCGCGCCAACAGAACAATCGCTGCGGCCCGTTGCTGATGATCGCGACAAAGCGCATCGACGATCTGCTTAACCTGTTCGCGGTCTTGGCCTTGCGGCACTGAGTGTCGAACTCTGCTGCGCTGGATACCCAACGCCTTGCTCGGACTTGGCAGTTTCACACACTGGTCACCGCGCAGCGCCGCCATTGTCCTGTTAACGCTGGAGAGTCGGTTTTGTGCGGTGCTGATGGCGAGGCTACCGCACTCAACTGCATCGCGCAGATACGCCGCATAGTCCGCCAATACCTTCCGATTAATCTGCCGCGCATCATTGAAACCGGGCCCTTGTTCGGAGCGGCACCACTTCACGAATGACTGCCACCGATCACAGTGTGCCTTCACAGTGCCGTAGTGGCCGCCACCGAACATGTCTTTCAGCGCCTGCGGCCCTGCATAGCTCAGTTGCCTGCCATAGCCGAAATTGCGGCCATCCCGCCTACCTACCAATGCCATATCGGTCACTTCATCATCCGATTTCCAATCCTCGCCCCACGTCATCCCGCCAAGAATGTTGAGTGTTATCAGGGTTCAAGGCCCCTGCGACCTGTGGGGAGTGTCCTCTACGCGGGACTGGCGGCTCCTTACGACCGGGAGCACGGGCATCTCATGATCTGGCCTCCTGAGCACCGTTACCGGTGGGCGGGTGGAGGCAGCATTGGCTGACGAGACCAGCGCCTGGAGATCCTGAGTCGGGTGAACACAGCGATGCGATGACCGGGGCATGCCTGACTGTCAGTCAGGTGCAGTCCATTCCGTGGTCTGCGGCACCATCATCTACATCGCTGTTGCTGGTGACATCGGCGATTGTCACGCCGATTGTCACGAGTGGAGTAGCCGCAAAGCCAAGTGCGATGAGGGCTGCAGCAGTGCTAGAAGCGCCCGTCTCTTTCCAGAAGAAAGAGACGGGCGCAGGTTGGCGCAAGATTCGGCCAAGCGGATAGGTTGCTGCAGGGCAGCGAAGTAGGAAGTGTCATCTGGCGCACGAGGGCCATGATCTGAAGTAGGCATCCATCACCGGGGAGGTGACCGGGCGAGCTGCCGGATGCGAATCGCCATTTGGGGGGAGAACCACCGCAAGAGCGGCGTGACCTTCAAGGTTCGGGCCACCTGGGTTGCTGTCATCGACAGCGTTTGCACGGCCAGTTCTACGCCTGTGGATAAACCCGGTCAAGGGTCGAAATTCAGCGCCACTTTGGACTTTAAGAGCGGTTATCCACCGGTGGAATTCCGTGGTAAATCCTGGACAACGTGTTCGCTTTTAGCTCTTCAAAGTGAGGTCCTTCCAAACAGGGCGGCTTTGCAGCCCTGTTTGGAAGGACCCGTGCTGAGAAGCGGATAAGCGAGGCTGCTTGCCCCGAATCTTGAACGTTCAGTTGCTGCTACTGCCGTTCTTGCGCCTGTAAAGCGTTAGCGGATCGGCACCACGTTCTTGTCTCTGACTTGGCCGTACGCTGAGGCGAGCAGGCTGCCGGTGGCGGCTTTCTGGATGTACTCACTCCACCAAGCCATCATTGGGCGTCGGCGCTCGATGTAGTCGGCTCGGTTGTAGGCGCTGCGCACCTCATCCTTGTCGACGTGCGCCAGTGCCACTTCGATGAGCTCCGGGTCCCACCCATGTTCATTCAAGATGGTGCTGGCCATCGAGCGCATGCCGTGGCTGACCAAGCGGTCCTGGAAACCCATGCGTTTCAACGCCATGTTGGCCGTTTGGCTATTTGCGTGGGTGCGCGGATTTCTGTCTGCCGGGAAGACGTACTCGCGATGGCCGCTGTGAGTCTTAAGTGACTCCAGCAGTGCGACAGCGTGATCACTCAACGGGATGCTGTGAGGGCGGCGCTTCTTCATCCGCTCTGCTGGGATGGTCCACACACGCCTTTCAAAGTCGATGTCAGCCCAGCGAGTAGTCGCTGCCTCAGCAGGACGAGTCATGGTGTGCAACTGCCATTCGATCAGGCAGCGGGTAGTGCGTTTGATGCTGGCGTTCGCAATCTCCAGCATGAGCTCGGGGAGTTCTTCGGGCGGAAGCGCAGCCATGTTCTCTTTCTTGGGCTTCTTAAATACTGCCCGAATGCCGCTGAGCGGGTTGGCGAAGATCAGGCCGGAGTTTACGCCGTAGGTCATGATCTCGTTTAGTCGCTGGCTGAGACGCTTGACCGTCTCCAGGCTGCCTTTCGCTTCGATTGGGCGAAGCAATGCGATCACCATCGGAGCGGTGATCTTCGTCAGTGGCGTCGTCTTCAAATCGGGGAACACGTGCAGCGTGAGCGATCGCCAAATGTCTTCTGCGTAGGCCGGGGTGACCGAGTCTTTCTTGAGTTCAAACCAGGCGGTGGCCACGTTCTCGAAGGTGTGTTCGGTTTCCGCGCGTTTGGCTTCATTCAACGTATTCCGCTGCACCTTCGGATCGATGCCTTGAGCAAGCAGCTCGCGGGCTTCGACTGCCTTCTTTCGTGCGTTCGCCAGTGACAGTTCGGGGTAGGTCCCGAAGCCAATGTTGATGCGCTTCTTGGTCACCGGTTCGCGGTAGTTGAAATTCCACAGCAACGAGCCGTTGCTGCGTACGCGGAGCTGCAAACCGTCACCGTCCGTGAGGACATAATCCTTGGACGCGGGTTTGACTCCCTTGAGCTGTCGATCGGAGAGGCGGAGGTTTTGAGCAGGCATGAGATTGTCCTCAAGCACTGATTCGGTATTCCAAAGATTAGCACCGGGTGGACTGGAATACCGCCTGGAATACCCGAACGGCTGGAACTCAAAAACTTTCAAAAGACCGCAAAAGCGCTGGAGGCCGCGTATTTGCTGGGTCGCAGGCACAAAAAAAGACGTCCGTGGACGTCTTTTTTTGATCATTTGGTGGAGCCGGGGGGATTTGAACCCCCGTCCGCCAGTACTCCGCTGTCGGTACTACATGCGTAGCCGTGTCTATTAAGTTAACCCTCAGCGG
>Ga0307414_10001769_pt1 | contig 11185 bp, 5 predicted proteins | sample DK1Ometagenome_FD_203804 | JGI IMG/M metagenome (GOLD analysis project Ga0307414, IMG submission 203804) | Maize rhizosphere microbial communities from greenhouse at UC Davis, California, United States - DK15-O-3 | ecosystem: Host-associated > Plants > Roots > Rhizosphere > Soil | place: USA...
ATGCGCTGCACGGCCCGCTCGACGACCGCCGTCTCGGGGTGGCGGACGATGATGTAACCGTCCCCCTCGTACGTCCCCGTCGGCGCCTGGCCGGCCTCGGGGAGGCGGACGTCCGTCACGAGATCGCCGAGCTCGGCGCGCACTTGCTCGAGGCCGTGGATCGCGCGCACGCGCCCCAGCCCCTGGCCACGAAGATAGGCGGCGCCCGCCGCGTAGCGCTGGACGGGGGGCTCGAAGGTGCCGTGGATCATCACCCGCGCCCACGCCTGCACGAAGTCCACGTCGTTGGCCCGCGAGACGAGCGTCGTGAACTGCGCGCCGGGCGGGCGCGCCGCGACCTCCGACACGGCGACCGTGTCGTCGTGGCGCCGGAACCACTCCATGTGGGTGAGCCCCGTGCGCATCCCGAGCGCGGCGAGCGCCCGCTCCCCGGTCGCCCGGATGTCGGCGTACTCGGGGCCCAGCGTCTCGCGCGGCAGGACGACGCACCACTGGATCCACGAGTGCTCGAGCACCTCGAGCGGCGTCGGGAAGTAGCGCGTCACCGAATGCCACACCGCCCGCCCGTCGATCGACATCGTCTCGAGCGAGTGCTCCTGCCCCGTGATGAACTCCTCGAGCAGCACCGGGCGGCCGGGCGCGGGGGCGGTGCGCGTCAGGGCGTCGCCGAGCGCGTCCGCCGTCGCCGCGCGGTAGGTGGAGCGCGCGCCGGCGCCCGCCGGCGGCTTGAGGACGAGCGGCAGCCCCACCTCGTGCGCGAACGCCCGCGCCGCCCCCTCGCTCTCGGCCAGCGCGTGCCGCGCCACCGGCACGCCGGCCGCGCGCAGCACCTCCTTCATGCGCGACTTGTCGCGGAAGTTGAGCGCCGCCTCGACGCTCATCCCCTCGATGCCGAGCGCTTCGCGCGCCTGCGCGAGCGGCACCTGGAGCTGCTCGTAGGCCCCGAAGAGGCGCGTCGGCGCGCCGCCCATCCGCCCCGCGAGGGCGCGCACCGCGCCGGCGACCTGCGCCGGGTCGAGGACGTCGTCCACCCGCCAGTGCGCCGCCATCCGCCCCCGCGCCGACGCCGGCGCCCCCTCCGCCCAGTCCTGGCTGATCACGCCGAGGCGCACGTCGGGCAGGCTTCCCGCCGCCTCCACCATGCGCGAGGCGTTCTCCGAGAGCACCGGCGCGACGAAGATCGCGACCGTCATGGCGCCGCCGCCGTCGGGTCGAGCGTCACTGTCGCCTCGCCCGCCTCGACCGGCCAGCGCGGCGTCACCGACTCGCCCTGCACGGTGTGCTCGAGCCCCTTCTCCGACTTCGAGACGGTCTCGATCGGGTAGCGCCAGCAGTCGGCCGCTCCGTCGGCGGCGACGGCGGCGACGGCGGCAAGCGACAGCTCGGGCGCGAAGTGACCACCGGCCGGGAGGGCGCCCGCGCTCCACCGGTAGGCGACGCGGATCCGTCCCTCCTCGCTGAACCGGATCCGCTTCTCCATCGTCCCGTCACTCGTCGCGAGCACGACCTCGACGTCCTCTCCCACCCACTCGACGCCGAACGCGAGCGCCGTGCCGGCCCATGACGCGAGCGGCCGGTAGTCGGCGCGCGCGTAGTCGTCGCGCGTCAGCCCGGCCGGCAGCACGCGGTCCACGAAGAGCGCCCGCGGGTCGAGATCCACTGGCGGCAAGGACTCCATGCGGAGCTGGTGCTCCAAGTCATGGATACTGGCAGCTCGATCGGGAGAGTGAGCGTGGAGTGTGGAGCGGGGAGGGGGCCCCTCTACCGGTCGCGATGCCCCCTCCACGCTCTCCGCTCCACGCTCGCTCACCTTGTGATACGCTTCGCGCCGGCGCGTCAACGCATCCGCGTAATTGATCTCCGTGGCAAACAGGGTCAGCTCCTCGATCGCCCCGCCGCGCGCCGGGGCGACGACGGCGGAGAAGCGCGACGAGTGGACCCACACCTCGTCGCGGCCGTCGCAGTCGAGGTCGAGCACCTCGTACGTCAGCGGCTGGCCGGCGCGCAGCAGGCGCTCGGCGCGCGCCAGCTCGCGCCACACGCCCTGCCGGAGGTGCGGCAGGTAGAGGCCCCCGAACACGCCGTGCCAGTAGGCGTCGTTGCACTGCCCGCGGCCCACGGCGCGGCGCGCCTCGGGCGGGTCGCCGCGGCGGCGGCAGAGCGCCGAGAGGGCGAGCATCTTCTTGTGCAGCCGGTTCGACTCGGCGTACTTCACCTGGAAGTTGCGCCAGTGGCCGCCGCGCACGAGCGCCCCGTCGGGCCCCGCCACGCGCTCGGCGCCGAGATCGCGCTCGAGCCGCTCCAGCCGCACCGCCGCCTCGGCGGGGAGCGTCCACGCCTCCATCTCGCGGTACGACGCCGTGCCGAGGTAGGCGAGCCCGCCGCTCGGCACGTGCGCGAGCGCGTCGGCGAACGTCGAGAGCACCACCTCGCCGCCCTCGCGCAGCTCGTCGAGCGCCGTGATGAACTGGTCGAGCCAGCCGCCGCCGTAGACGCGCTCGCGCGTGCCCGGCCAGCCGCCGAACTTCTCGCCGTCGTCGGCCAGCACCGCCAGCCCGTGGCCGGCCGCGCGCAGCCCGCGCAGGTACGCCGCGACGTCGGCCGGCGCGTGAAAGGGGACGAGGTAGCGCAGCCGCTGATCGATCGGGAAGAGCGCGACGCGCTTCCCGCCGCTCTCCGTCCAGTAGGGCGCGTGCAGCCGCTCGGCGGGGAAGCCGGAGACCGCGAAGTGGTGGTCGTCCACCAGCGCGAAGTGGACGCCGGCGTCGGCGAGGTCGGCGGCGAGGCCGGGCTCCCACACGCGCTCGGTGAGCCAGAGCCCGCGCGCCTCGACGCCGAAGCGGCGCGACAGCGCCTCGCGCATCCACCCGATCTGCTCCAGCCGGTCCTCGCGCGGAAGCACGGCGAGCACCGGCTCGTAGAAGCCGGCGAGCAGCAGCTCCACCCGCCCGTCGGCGACGAGCGGCCCGAGGCGGTCGAGGTAGCGCGCGTCGTGCGCCTCCATCCACTCGATGAGCGGCCCCGAGACGTGGAGCGCGATCGGGAACGCCCCCCGCGCCGCGACGCGCTCGAGGAACGGCAGGTAGACCTCGGCGACGTGCTCCTCGAACACCGAGTCGAAGTTGCCGACCGGCTGATGGAGGTGGACGCCGAAGGTGAAACGCAGGGGCGGGGGAGCGGACATTCAGCGTTTCGCCAGCGGGCCGCTCTCGGCCGGCTGCCCGCCGGAGGCGGGCGGGTGCTCTCGGCTCTCGGCGCCCGCTCTGGCCGAGGGCCGAGCGCCGAGGGCCGAGGGCGACTTGAACCCCAACCGCTCCGCGACCGGCGCGAGCAGCATCGACCCGCCGGCCATCTCGTCGCGCACGCGCGCGAACGCGGTCTGGGCGTCGAACGTGACGTCCACCCCCTCGGCCTCGGCGAGGTCGGCGAGGTCGAGCACGCGCGCTACGGCGGGCGCGCTGCGGTCGCGGGCCAGCGCGGCGACGGCGTCGAGCAGCGCGCCGGGCACGACCTCGGCGAGCGGCGTGCCGGCGGCGAGCCGCGCCCGCGCGTCGTCGCCGAGCGCCTTCACGACGATGCGGCGGCGTAGCGCGCGCTCGATCGCCTCCCGGTCGGCGTCGAGCAGGTCGCCGAGCGCGAGGCGCGTCGTGTCGGCCGCGGTGCCGCCGGCGGGCCGCACGTCCACCGCCGCGGCGCGGGCACGACGGAGCGCGCCGTCGCCCGCCGCGCCGCCCGGGACGGCGGTCGTGTCGAACTCGTGCACCCGCCCCGTGCGCCGCTCGCCGACGACGACTCGCAGCCCCTGCTGCTCGACGATCACGCCGCGCGCCCGCGGCACGCCGGCGTCGTCGGCGCCGAGGACGCGCCCCAGCGCCTGCGCGGCGACGGCGCGCACGAACGTCGAGCGCCGCGGCTTCGCCTTGCCGAGGTAGACGTCGCGCGCCGTCCCCGAGGCGGCGTCGTTGCTCGGCGCCCGTGCCAGCGCCTCGAGCAGCCGCGCCTCGAGCGCCTCCCCCTCGGCGCCCCCCGCGAGCTCGATCGCCCGCGCCGCGTAGCGCAGCACCTGCAGCGGCTCCAACCGGTCCACGTCGTCGAAGAACCAGGCGCAGGAAGTGAAAAGGCGGAGGGCGTTGCGCTCGAGCTCCAGAAGCTCCAGCGCACGCAGGGGAAGGGGGCTTTCGCTCTCGGCTCCCGGCTCCCGGCGCTCGGCCGAGGCAGTCGCCGAGAGCCGGGAGCCGGGAGCCGGGAGCCGCTCCTCGTACTCGTCTCTCGCCGCCCAGGGGTCCTCGAAGTACTCGCTCCCCTCCCGCTCGAAGATCGCGTGCAGCCCCTCGGCGAGCGCCTCGAGGCCCTCGCGCAGCGGGGCGCGCCACGACTGGGCGGGGGCGATAGAGGAGGCGCCGCAGCCGCAGTCGGCGCGCCACCGCTCGACGCCGTGCGAGCAGCTCCAGGCGCTCGGCGCGACGAGCGTCACCGGCGTGGTGGCCGGGTGCGCGGCGAGGACCGACGCGAAGTTCTCGAGCCGCACGCCAGGCCGCCGCTCGAGCGTGTCTATCACCGCGGCGAGCGCCATGTCGCCGAAGCGGTGGTGGTGCCCGTACGTCTCGCCGTCGGAGGCGAGGGCGAGCAGCTCGTCGGGGCCGTCGGGGTCGTCGCCGAGTCCCGCCGTCAGCCGCGCCGCCCACACCCGCGCCTCGCGCAGCAGGCTCCCGAAGGCGACGCCGTGCGAGAGCGGGCCGTCGTAGACGAAGAGCGCGATCTCGCGGCCGCTCGCGGTGCGGTAGAGCCCGGGCATGCCGCGCGGCGGCGGCGCGCCCTCCACCTGGTGCGGCGCGAGCACGGTGAAGCGGATCCCCTCGGCGGCGAGCACGTCCAGCGTCTCGTCGTCCACCGCCGTCTCGGGGAGCCAGAGCCCCTCGGGGTCGCGGCCGAAGCGGCGCCGGAAGTCGGCCACGCCCCACCGCACCTCGGTCATCTTGTCGCGGCGGCTGGCGAGGGGGAGGATCGTGTGGTGGTACGCCTGCGCGATCGCGTTGCCGTGGCCGCCGAGCCGCGCCGCGCTCGCCCGGTCCGCGTCGAGCACCGCGGCGTACGTCGCCGGCGCCTCCGCCTCGAGCCAGGCGAGGAGCGTGGGGCCGGCGTCGAAGCTCGTGTAGGCGAGCGTGTTGACGACACGCGCGATGCGCCCCTCGGCGTCCAGCACGCGCGCCGCGACGACGGCGCGGTAGCACTCGTGCGTGATCCGCGCGTTCCAGTCGTGGAACGGCGCCGCGGTCGGCTGGCGCTCGATCTCCTCCAGCCACGGGTCCTCGCGGGGCGGCTGATAGTAGTGGCCGTGGACGACGACCGAGCGCGCCATCAGGCCGGCACGCGGGCGCCGAGCGCCGCCGCCACCGACGACAGGACGTCGGGGAAGACGTCGTCGCGCGCGCGCAGCTCGGCGGCGACGTTCGTCGCCGCATCGGTCGCCCCGGTGGCCACGCCGGCGCCTAACGCGTCGAGCAGCCGCGCGAGGTCGGAGGCGTGCGAGTGGAATCGGTGGTCGGCGTAGTCCACTGCCTCGCCGGTCGAGATGATGAACTGCCAGTCGGACGACTGCAGCAGGAGCAGCGTGCGCGCGGCCTGGGCGAGCGCCTCGTGCGCCGATGGCTCGCCGAGGGCGCGCGGCGCGAGCTCCCAGAAGGCGTGCTCGAGCGGCCAGAGGCGCTCCCACGTCCACGTCGTGCGCGGGTTGAGCCACATGCTGAAGTCGCCGTCGGCGCCCCACGACCCCTCGGCGAGCTGGAGGCGCGGCCGCTCCGGCCGCTCGGCGAGGTGCCGCGACGCCGTCACCGGGCGCACCTGCGGGTGGTGGAGGAGCGCGCGGTAGACGTCGGCGAGGAAGCGCGGCCCCTCGAACCACCAGTGGCCGTAGAGCTCCGTGTCGAACGGGACGGCGATGAGGTTGGTCCCCCACGGGTACTGCTCGCGCGCGATGCCGGCGAGGAGCTCTGCGTAGTGGTAGGCGTGCTCGCGCGCCTGCCCCTCGGCGTTCTGCGGCACGTACGGCTGCTTGCGCCCGAGGTCCACGCCTGGCCCGCTGACGCGCCACAGGCGCAGCCCGCCCGGGTAGCGGATCTTGTGGAACTCGAGGTACCACTGGTCGCCCGGGTAGCCGCCGTGGCGGCTCCACACCTGGGCAGACGACCGCGGGTCGCGGACGAGGACGGAGAGCGGCGCGCCCCCGGCGTCGGCGACGTCGTAGGCGCGGTAGGGCGTGCGCGTCTGGCCGTGCTCGCGCGCCATGTGGGCGTCGGCGAAGAACCAGCGGTAGCCCGCCTCGGCGACGAACTGCCCCGCGGACGCGCGCACGCGCGGTTGCGGCGCCGAGGGGAGCGGCTGCCACCAGCCGCGCGGCCGGTAGGCGCACTCGGGCACCCAGCAGCCGTCGGGCGCCGTGCCGAAGATGCGCCGGTGCTCGGCGCGGCCGAGGCCGAGCTGGAGGCGGATGCTCTCGTCGCGTCCGAGGAGGGGGAGGAAGCCGTGCGTCGCGGCGCCGCCGGCGATCTCGAGCCGGCCGCGCAGGGCGAGGTTGCGGAACGCCGCCGGGATGTCGCGGTCGATCGCGTGGAAGAGCGTGCGCAGCTGTCCGAGGCGCGCCTTCCAGAAGCGCGCGACGTCGGCGAGGGCGCCGCCGTCGGCGTCGGCGAGTGCCGCCGCGGCCTCGTCGCAGGCGGCGAGGCGGGCCTCGAAGTAGCGGTCCAGCTCGCGGTGGAACGTCGGGTGCGCGAGCTGGTTGGCGAGCACCGGCGTGAAGCCGATCGTCAGCGGCGCCGGCACGCCGGCCGCCTCGAGCTCGCGCAGGTGCGCGACGAGCGGCAGGTAGGTGTCGATCGCCGCCTCGGCGATCCAGTCGCTGCCGTGCGGCCAGCCGCCGTGGTTGAGGACGTACGGCAGGTGGCTGTGCAGCGTGAGGACGAAGTCCATGCGCGGCCGCCTAACGATGCGGCCAGCCCGCGGCGAGCACGCCGCGGTAGACCGAGAAGTAGCGCTCCTCGGAGCGCTCCCAAGCGAAGTCGCGCGACATCGCCTCGCGCACCATCCGCGCCCACCCCGCGCGGTCGTGGTACTGGCGCACGGCACGCGCCGCCGCGCGGGCGAAGGAGCCGGCGTCGTACTCGTCGAACAGGAAGCCGGTGACGCCGTCCTCCACCGTGTCGGCGAGCCCGCCGACGCAGCGCGCCAGGGGGAGCATGCCGTAGCGCTGGGCGCGCATCTGCGTCAGTCCGCACGGCTCGTACTGGCACGGCATCAGGAGGATGTCGCCGCCCGCCATCAGGTGGTGCTCCTTGACGTCGCGGAACGCCGTGTCCACGCGGAGCTTGTCCGGCCACCGCCGCGCGGCGCGGCCGAGCGCCTCCTCGTAGCGCCGCTCGCCGGCGCCAAGGAAGATGAACTGCGCGTCGAGGCCGAAGAAGCCGGTCTCGGCGAGGATCAGGTCGAGCCCCTTCTGGGCGACGAGCCGCGCGCTCATCCCGAAGATCGGGATCCCGTCGCGCACCGGGAGCCCGTAGCCGCGCTGCAGCGCGGCGCGGCAGACGGCCTTCTTCTGCGGGTCGGCGGCCGAGTAGTTGGCGGCGATGTGCGGGTCGGTCTCCGGGTCCCAGATCCGCTGGTCGATCCCGTTGACGATGCCGACGAAGCGGTCGCGCAGGGCGAGGAAGGCGTCGTGCAGGCCGAAGCCGCCGCCCGGCGTGCGCAGCTCGTTGGCGTGGCTGCGGCTCACCGTCGTCACCGCGTCGGCGAACGCCATCCCCCCTTTGAGGAGGTTCACCTTCCCGTACCACTCGAGCTGGTCGACGTTGTACAGCTCCCACGGCAGCCCCACCTCGGCCATCGTCTGCGGCGAGAAGTGCCCCTGGTAGCCGGCGTTGTGCACCGAGAGGACGGTGGACACCTCCTGGTGGTACGGGTGGCCGGCGTACCACGTGCGCAGGTAGATCGTGGCGAGCGCCGTGTGCCAGTCGTGCGAGTGCAGGATGAGCGGTCCCGTCGCGACGCGCGGCAGCGCGGCAAGGGCGGCAGCGCAGAAGAAGGCGAAGCGGCGCGCGTTGTCCGGGTAGTCCCCGCCCTCGCCGTAGATCCCCGGGCGGTCGAAGTAGTGCGCGTTGTGGATGAAGTAGATCGCCGGCCGCGGGACGCGCCGCCGCTCCGGCGCCTCGGGCGTCGGCTGGTACGGCGCGACGCGGAAGAGCTGCGCCTGCTCGGCCCGGAACCCCACGTGCACGACGAACGGGTCGCCCACCGGCTCGAGCGCGACGCCCTTGTTCCGCACCTGCCGGTAGAGCGGCATGATCACCGCCGTCGGCATCCCCGACGCCGCCTGGAACGCCGCGAGGCTCGCCACCGCCTCGCCGAGCCCCCCGGTGCGCGCGTACGGCGCGAGCTCGGCGACGAGGTGCACGACGCCGGCCGGCGTACCGTCGGTCGTCGTCAGCGGCGAGCGGGCGAGGGCGGGATCGCGCAGCGTCGAGGGGCGGTCGGCGGCGCTCGGCTTTCGGCTGTCAGCTCTCGGCTCGCGACGCTCGACGCTCGGCGCGCTCGGCGCGCTCGGCGCGCTCGGCGCGCTCGGCGCTGCAGCCTCTCGACGCTCGACGCTCGACGCTCCGACCGGCTCGCGGGTCGTGGCCTCCGCATCCGCCGCGGTCGCGCTTCTCGTTGCACTCGTCATGCGCCCTCGCCCCTCAGGCGGTCGGCGGATCGTCGGTCGGTGGGTCCCCACGCATCGCCGGCGCGTAGTAGCCGGCGGCGTAGTCCTGCAGCATGCGCCGCGTCGTGAACTGCCGGCCGGCGACGAGGATGGACTGCTTCATCCGCTCGATCCATGCCGCCGGACGGCCGGCCGCGTCGCGCTCGTAGAACGCCGGCACGACGTCGCGCTCGAGCAGCTCGTAGAGGTGCGCCGCGTCGGCGGCGTCGGCGGCGCGCTCGGCGACCGCCACCTCGGCCGGCGTTGCCGCCGCCGGCACCGGCGACGCGACCGGGATCGCCCAGCCGTTGAGCCCGTTGTACCCCTCGGGCCACCAGCCGTCGAGGGTGCTGAGCTGCGGGATGCCGTTGAGCGCCGCCTTCATCCCGCTCGTGCCGCTCGCCTCGAGCGGGACGCGCGGCAGGTTGAGCCAGAGGTCCACGCCCTGTACGAGCCGCGCGGCGATGCGCATGTCGTAGTCCTCGACGAAGGCGACGCGGCCGGCGAGCGACGGCTCGTGCGCGAACTCGTGGACGGCCTGCAGCACCTTCTTCCCCGGCGTGTCGGCCGGGTGCGCCTTGCCGGCGAAGACGAGCTGCACCGGCCGCCGCGCGTCGGCGACGATCGCCCGCAGCCGGTCGAGGTCCTGGAAGATCAGGTCGGCACGCTTGTACGTCGCGAAGCGGCGCGCGAAGCCGATCGTCAGCGCCGCCGGGTCGAGCAGCGCGCCCGAGCCGGCGACGCCGAGCGCCTGCTGCGCGCGGCCGGCGAGCCGCCGCTGCGCCGCGTCCTGCGCCGACACGCCCTCGGCGGGCGTCGTCGCGCCCGAGGGGAGCGGCCACGGCGGGAGCGCGCCGTTGCTCGACGACGCCGCGCCCGTCGCCCAGCGGCTCCGCGCCCGCTCGCGCAGCGCCGCGACGAGGGCGCGCTTGAGCGCCTCGTGCGCCGCCCACAGCGCGCCGGCGTCGAGGGCCAGCACGCGCTCCCACGGGAGGTCGTCGCGCTGCCGCTCCCAGTCGTCGCCGAACTGTCCGTCGAGCAGCGCCTTCACCTCGTCCGACATCCACGTCGCGAGGTGGACGCCGTTCGTCACGGCGCGGATCGGCACCCGCTCCACCGGCCGGTCGGGCCACAGCGAGCGCCAGATCTCGCGCGACACCTCGCCGTGGCGCGCCGCGACGCCGTTGACGCGCCCCGAGAGCCGGATCGCGGCCGCCGTCATGTGGAAGCGCCCGTCCGGCGCCGCCGGATGGCGGCCGGCGGCGAGCAGTCCCTCGCGGCTGATCTTCATCTCCTCCCAGATCGGGCCGGCGCACCGCGCCACCTCCTCCTCGGGGAAGGCGTCGTGTCCGGCGGCGACCGGCGTGTGCGTCGTGAAGACGCCGCGCGCGCGCACCTCGCGCACCGCGTCGGGGCCCGCCATGCCGCCCGCCATCAGCTCGCGCAGCCGCTCGATCATCATGAACGCCGCGTGCCCCTCGTTGGCGTGCCACGCCCCCGGGTCCACGCCGAGCGCGCGCAGCACGCGCACCCCGCCGACGCCGAGGATCCACTCCTGGCGGAGGCGGAGCTCGGGGCCGCCGGCGTAGAGCTTCCGCGTCACCGGACGGTCGTCGGGGTGGTTCTCTTCGAGCTCCGTCGTGAGGAGGTAGATCGGCACGCCGCCGACCGTCATTCGCCACGCCCCCACGTGCACGTCGCGCCCGAACATGCTCACGACGGCGAGCGAGCGGTCGCCGGCGGCGTTCGTCAGCGGCTCGAGCGGGAAGTCGGCCGGCGCGACCGTCTCGTCGCCATCCTCCTGCCAGCCGTCGGCGCGGATGCGCTGGTCGAAGTAGCCGCCACTATAAAAGAGGCCGACGCCGACGAGCGGGATGCCGAGGTCCGAGGCGCTCTTGCAATGGTCGCCGGCGAGGACGCCGAGCCCGCCGGAGTAGATCGGCACCGAGCTGTGGACCGCGAACTCGGCGCAGAAGTACGCCGCCGGCCGCCCCTCGAGCCCCGGGTAGGCGTGCGCGAACCAGCTCTCGCCCGTGCCCGGCTCGGGGAGGGCGGCGAGCCGCGCCACCTCGGCGTCGTACAGCGCGAGGAATCGCGCGTCGCGCGCGCACGCCTCGAGACGCGCCGGCTCCACGCGGCGCAGCAGCGCGACCGGGTTCTCCCCCGTCGCCTCCCAGAGCGCGGGGTCGAGGCGCGCGAACATCGCCCGCCCGCCGCGGCTCCAGCTCCACGAGAGGTCGGTCGCGATCGCCGCGAGCGTGGCGATCCGCTCCGGCAGCTGGACGCCGGGGATCTGCTGTTCGGTGAGGGGCGTGTCTATCGGCATGGCGGTGATATGTAACCGCCGCACCAGATGTATAGAAGCAGCGGCGCGCGCGCCCCAAACGTGCGACCGGGCGCGGCCAGCGAGGCCGCGCCCGGTCGGTCGTGCCGACGACAGTCAGTCGCTGCATCAGC
>Ga0307414_10001770_pt1 | contig 11185 bp, 11 predicted proteins | sample DK1Ometagenome_FD_203804 | JGI IMG/M metagenome (GOLD analysis project Ga0307414, IMG submission 203804) | Maize rhizosphere microbial communities from greenhouse at UC Davis, California, United States - DK15-O-3 | ecosystem: Host-associated > Plants > Roots > Rhizosphere > Soil | place: USA...
GCCGATCCCGGTGAAGCCGCGCGATCTGGTGCGGCATAGCTGGACGCCGGAGGATATCGTCTCGGCAGCGGACACCAATGAGGCTCATGTGACGGCCTGCCGCGCGCTGCTCGCCAGCTATGGCGGCAACTTCTTCAACTCGGGGGCATTCACGCCCTTCTTCCTGCGCGAAGAAGGCAAGCCCATGAAGGCCTCGATCAATCTGCCGAACAATGGTGGCTCGAACTGGGGCGGCAGCGCGGCTGACCCGCGCACTGGCCTCATCTTCGTCAATGTGAGCGAGGGCGGCACCATTGGCTTCATGGAAAAGCGCAAGCAAGGCGCGGATTATGGCAGGGGCACGCAGGATAGCACGCAGCTTTATGACCGGGCCAACCTGACCGGGCCGGGCGCCTATGCCACCTTCTCGGCAAGCTACACCGATGAGGTCGGCAAGAAGGTCACCATGCCCTGCATCCGGCCGCCTTGGGGCCGGTTGATCGCGGTGGATGGAAATACGGGCGAAATCGCCTGGGCGACGCGGCTTGGCGTGACCGATGCGCTGCCGGAGGGGAAGAAGGACACCGGGCGCGGTAATTATTTTGGCGGACCGATCGTGACCGCAGGCAATCTGGTTTTCATCGGCGCAACGGACGATCACCGCTTCCGCGCTTTCCATGCCCGGACTGGCAAGGAGCTTTGGACGGGCCTGCTCGACTATAATGCGCAATCCGTGCCGATCACATATCGGGGCAAGGATGGGCGCCAATATGTCGCGGTGGTTGCGGCGGGCTGGGCGGATTCGTCCGGCGCGCGCAATGCCGGTGGCAAACCTGCCAATAATGAAGCGCTGATTGCCTTCGCGCTGCCGCGATAATCTGGCGAAACAGGAGAGATGCCATGTACAAGAGCTTCAGGACGATCCTGCTCGCAAGCACGCTGTTCATCACGACGGACGCTATCGCCCAAGGTGGTTTCACGCGGGAGACGCCGATTGCAGGCATTGCCCCCGCAGCGCCGATCTTTTCACTGGATGCGATGAACGTCTATCGGCGGTTTGACGCCAAGCTCACCCCGGCGATGGTGGATTTCTATCAGAAGGCGCTCGGCCTCAAGCCGCTCCAGCCGATCCAGCTGAGCGCAACCGAGCAGATGATCCTGTTCGGCATCGGCAAGGCGCAAATCAAGCTGGCTGCGGGGCTGAAGGAGGGGCGGAAGCATTTCACCGGCGAAGTGCATGAGGCCGTCGGCATCCGGCTGTTCACGCTGACCTATCAGGACGCCAGCGCAGTGAATGCGCAATTCAAGGCAGCTGGCCGTCCCGCTCCCAACTTCAGGGACATAGGGGGCGGGCGGCGCGGCGCTTTGGTGAAAGATCCGAGCGGTTTCACCTTGCAGCTCATCGTTGATCCCACCGCCGCGCCGACAGGCGTAAATGTGAGCATCAACACGTCCGACCTTGAGCGCAGCCGCGCTTTCTATCGTGATTTTGTGGGGCTTGAGGAGCTGCCGCCGGTGCAGGACAAGCTGCTCGGCGTCACGCGCTATCCTTTCCGCAATGGCGAGACGACCATCAGCCTGTGGTCACAGGGCAAGGGCCTGCCCGCCGACACGGGTAGCGCTGGCATTCAATATGTGATCGCCAATGTCGACGCGGTTAATGCGCGGGCGATGGAACAGAAGGTCACAATCGAGGAGCCGCTCGGCGGGCTCCCCAACTTCGGTGTAAGGTTCGTGTGGCTGAACGACCCGGATGGCGTGACCAATTATTTTGCGCAGGTGGGTGGCAACGCCCCACGGCCCAAGTAGCGCCTTCAGCCTATTTCGCTGCGGCGCTCACCACATAGGCCGTTACGTCGTCGATTTCCTGATCGCTCAGCTGGCCGGAATAGGGTGGCATTGCGCCAGCACCATCAGCAACGCGCTGCCTCACAAAGGCGGCAGTCAGGTTGGGGTTGTTATCGAGCGAGGGGCCGATCGGCCCGGTCGCGTCAGCAGCGGCAAGCGCATGACATGCACCGCATGTCGCGCTTTCAAACACGATCTTACCCTTGGCCGGATCGCCAGCGGGAGCGCCCTCCTGCGCAAGAAGCTGCGCGACCGGCGAGAACGCCAGCGTGAGTGCAACAGCGGGAACGCCCCAATGCGTCAGACCTTTCACCGAAACCACAAGCATTCCTTCCAAGTCACATGGTTTTCCACTACAACCAATCATCGGTCCAGACTGGTCGCCCGATATGTCCAGCGCTACCAAGCCGGACCGATGGCCGATCGCGCCTGAACCGTTACTGACGCATGATCAGGAGAGTGTCGATGGCGCAACCGGAAATGCCAAGCTTCCCACAACAGGGCGGATGCCAGTGCGGCGCGGTGCGCTATGAATTGCGCGAACCACCGCTTGGGACATGGGCCTGCCATTGCAGCCTTTGCCGCAAGCAAAGTGGCAGCGCCTTTGGCCTCTCCATGTCCGTGGCGATCGAAGCGCTACTGTTCACGCAAGGCGAGCCGGCCATTTGGACCCGCACGGCTGACTCCGGCCACACGCTCGATTGCCTGTTCTGCCGGGACTGCGGCTCACGCCTCATCCATCGCCGTCATGAGCATGGCGGGCGTCAGACGCTCAAACCCGGCACGTTGGACGACACGAGCTGGGTCATTCCGGGACAGCACTTCTTCCCCGAAAGCGCGCTCGATTGGGTGAAACCGCTCATCGCTTCGCCATGAAAGAGGACCGGGCCGCCCGGATTTTGAAATTGACTAATGCGCTCCTCAACCTCATTCCCTTGCACAGGGCGTGAGGCTCTTTGTGATGTGAGGATCAAAGAGGCTGCAGTGACGATAAATTTTGAAGCGCTGCTGACAGACTCCCCCAACCCCTATGTCCTTCTGGACAGGTCGCTCAAGATCGTCTGGACGAATGATGCCTATCTGCGCACGACGATGCGCAGCCGCGACGAGCTGATCGGCGTGCCCATGTTCACGGCCTTCCCCTCCGACCCGGAGTCCGAGAGCTATCGGTTGCTCGAACATTCCTTCAATCAGGTGTTCAAGACCGGAAAACCGGACGAAATCGCGCTCATCCGCTATGATATCGTGAAGCCCGATGGCAGCATGGATGTGCGCTACTGGAGCGCCACCCATACCCCAGTGCGCAATCAGGCGGGCGACATCAGCTATCTGCTGCAACACACTGTCGATGTAACCGAACTGCACGGCCTGCGCGCGATGAGCGAGGAAATCGGCGTCATCAAGCGCGCAGATGCGGTGCAGGCGCGCAATCTCGACCTTTCTGAGGAAACCCATCAGCTCAAGGCTTTGTTCGAGCAAGCGCCGGGCTTTATCGCCATTCTGAGCGGCCCTGAGCATCGCTTCCAAATGGTGAACGAGGCCTATCGCAAACTGGTCGGCAAGCGCGACCTGATTGGCAAGCCCCTGGCCGAGGCCTTGCCTGAAGTCATTGAACAGGGCTTTGGCGATCTGCTCAATCAGGTGCGCGCGACACAGCAGCCATTTGTCGGGCGCCGCATAAAAGTGGAGCTAGCCGGTACGCAGAGCGATCCGCTGGAACGGTTCCTCGATTTTCTTTATCAGCCTATCTTCTCGGATGAAGGGCAAGTTTCTGGCATCTTCGTGCAAGGCCATGACGTGACCGAGCAAGTGGAAACCGAAGAGCGGCAAAAGCTGCTGATGAACGAGCTCAACCATCGCGTGAAGAATACGCTGGCCATCGTTCAGGGGCTGGCTGCGCAGACCTTCCGCACGTTGGACGGATCGCAGGATGCCCGGCGCACCTTCAACCTGCGGCTCGGCGCGCTCGCTTCTGCCCATGATCTTTTGACGCGCAGCAATTGGGAAGCAGCAGGCCTGCTGGAAACCATCAAAAGCTCTGTCGAGGCCGTGGTGGAGCTTGAGCGGTTCACCTTCAATGGGCGGGATCTGTCGCTCGTGCCACAAACCGCGGTTTCGCTCGCCATGATCATCCATGAGCTTTGCACCAATGCCGTCAAATATGGTGCGCTCTCGGTGCCCGATGGGCGTGTCGATATTCACTGGACGGTGGAAGAGGTCGACGATGACTGCGTATTGACGCTGAGCTGGACCGAACAGGATGGCCCGCCCGTCACCGCGCCCACACGCAGCGGCTTTGGCTCACGACTGATCAAACACGGCTTTTCTGCGGAGCATTCCAGCACGGTCTCGCTGGCGTTCGAGCCGGAAGGCCTCATCTGCACCATCGCCGCGCGGCTGCCGAGGCCGACCGCGTGAAGATCATGGGTCAGGACATATTGATCGTCGAGGACGAGCCCATCATCGGGCTGGTGCTGGAAGATTATCTGCGCGAGCGCGGCGCGAACACGCTGCTGGCGGAAACGCTGGAAGCGGCCTCTGCCGCGCTTGCCGCCACGTCCTTCGATCTCGCGATTTTGGATGTGAACATTCATGGCAAGACGAGCTACGCGCTGGCGCAGCAGCTGCTGGAGCGCGGGACGAGCGTGCTCTTCGCCACCGGCTATGGCAATGCGATGCACCCGGCAGAGCTTGCTGACGTGCCCACGATCAGCAAGCCTTATCAGCTGCGGGCGCTGGAAAATGCGCTGGCGGAGATGGTTATCGCGAGCGCGTGATTGCGCGTTGGGGGGCGCGGAGAAATTCTGGCTCGGATGACCGTCTGCTTTTGGAAACATCGTCGGGGCGCCGCATGTCTGAAGTGTGGGGGTTAGCTGCCATCCCTGAGCAGCATGATATGCTGCGTCATGTACTTCGCTTCCAGATAGGTCGTCAGGCCGACCAAAAGCCTACGTTTGCCGATTGCGAGCACCCATTCCGATGAGGTCATTGGCTGGTCATCTTTCTGCTCGATCTTATCCGGGGCGCGTTTTGACGTCTGCTCCAAGGAGGACGGCAAAGCCTTCGACTGCACTTGTGAAGGCCAGACGGGTTGCTCTTTCGTCAGATTCTGCGACCTCCAAAGAACAGTTTCCGTTGCTCCAAATGTGCACCAGCCCACGCGCCTTGGAGGACTTAGACTCAACGTCCCAGTAGGGGCCCTTCTCGGTCGGCCTAAGCTTCCTGAACAACGTAGGATCGAGTTCCGTAAATTTGAAATCGGCGATGTCCATCGGGCTCTCAACGCCCGCTACTGTACCTCCGCAAAGATTGAAAAATGCAGCGCTCAATTGCGTCGCCGGATCATTGTCGGCACTATTCGGGCTTATCGAGACCGAAGCTATTGCTGCAATTACCGCTGCGATGGTCATGCGCGAATAGTCACATGAACCGTATTTGCGTGCAAGAGCCTAGGTCCGCTGTATTGTCGCATCTGGGCAGGCAGGTTTTGGACAAAAATGCCTGATAGCCGTCGAGCTTGGCCGCACTGTGCCGAATCACGCAGGAGCCGGTTTAGCGCTGCTTCCCATGATGCTCGCCGCCACGGCCTCAGCAACCTTGATGCCGTCAATGGCGGCGGAGAGAATGCCGCCCGCATAGCCCGCGCCCTCGCCTGCCGGGAATAGTCGCTCGACATTGAGGCTCTGAAAATCCTTGCCGCGCGTGATGCGCAGGGGTGATGAGGTGCGGGTTTCGACGCCGGTCATCACGACATCGGGATGATCGTAGCGCGGGATCTGGCGACCGAAGGCGGGGATGGCCTCGCGGAAGGCATCCAGCACGAATTGGGGCAAGCATTCCGACAGGTCCGTGAGCTTCACGCCGGGTTTGTAGGATGGGGTGACGCTGCCGAGCTGCATGGAAGGGCGACCGGCCATGAAATCACCGATCGTCTGCCCCGGTGCGTGATAGTTGGAGCCGCCTGCGATGAAGGCCATCGCTTCCCAATGGCGTTGCAGCGCGATGCCCGCGAGCGGACCATCTGGATAATCGCGCGCCGGATCAATGCCCACCACAAGCCCGCTATTGGCGTTAAACTCGGCGCGGGAATATTGGCTCATGCCATTGGTGACGACGCCGCCTTCCTCCGAGGATGAGGCGACAACGCGCCCGCCGGGGCACATGCAGAAGCTGTACACCGTGCGGCCATTTTCGCAATGATGAGCAAGGCTGTAGGAAGCCGCGCCCAGCACGGGATGCTTGGCGCAGCGGCCATAGCGCGCCTCATCCACCCAGGCTTGGGGATGCTCGATACGCACGCCGATGGAGAAGGGCTTGGCATCGATATGCACGCCGCGCGTGTGGAGCATCTCGAATGTGGGCCGGGCGCTATGGCCGACCGCGAGCACGATATGATCTGCCTCGAGGAAGCTGCCGTCATGCAGATGCAGCCCGCGCAGGCGCTTGTTGCCATCGCCGGTTTGCTGCAGTTCAAGATCGTCCACGCGGGTTTGCCAGCGATATTCGCCGCCCAATTCCTCGATGGTCTTGCGCATCGCCTCCACCATCGTGACGAGGCGGAAGGTGCCGATGTGCGGGTGCGCCTCGGTGAGGATATCGACTGGCGCGCCCGCCTTGACGAACTCCTCCAGCACCTTGCGGCCGAGGAAGCGCGGGTCTTTCACGCGGCAATAGAGTTTGCCGTCCGAGAAGGTGCCTGCCCCGCCCTCGCCAAACTGCACATTGCTATCCGGGTTGAGCTTGGCCGTGCGCCAGAGCGCCCAGGTATCCTTGGTCCGCTCCCGCACGACCTTGCCGCGATCCAGGATGATCGGGCGGAACCCCATTTGCGCGAGGATCAGCCCGGCGAACAAGCCACACGGCCCAGCGCCAACCACGACCGGGCGCAGACCGGACCAGCCCTGCGGAGCATGGGTGATGAAATGATAATCCGTGTCTGGCCGGGCGCGCACATCCTTGTCGCCTGCAAAGCGCGTGAGCACCTCGGCTTCATCCTTCAGCGCCACATCGACGGTATAGACCAGCAGGATCGCGCTTTTGCGCCGCGCATCATTGCCGCGCTTGACCACCTCGAAGCGCAGCAGATCAGCCGCCGCAATGCCAAGCCGCGCGCAGATGGCGGGGGCCATCGCGTCATCGGGATGGTCGAGGGGCAGCGTCAGTCCGGTCAGGCGTATCATGATGCCGCCCCTACCGCCGATGGCCGCAATCGCCAACCGGCTATCATGTTTGCGCCAGCGCCTTGCTGATCAGGGGCGCGACCCGATCCACAATAGCCTGCACGCCCTTTTCATTGGGATGAATGCCATCGGGCAGCATCAGCGCGCGATTTCCGAGCGTGCCTTCGAGGAAGAAGGGATAGAGTGGCGCAGCATATTTGGCCGAAAGATCGGGAAAAATGCTGTTGAACGATGCTGCATAATCCGCGCCCATATTTGGCGGGGCCAGCATGCCGGTCAGCACGGCGGGAATCCCGCGCTTTTTCAGCTCGGTGAGGATCGCATCGAGATTGGCGCGGGTTTGCACAGGTTCGAGGCCGCGCAGCACATCATTGCCACCAAGGCCCACGATCACAAGGTCAGGCGTGCGCGGCAGGCCATCGAGCGTGAAGACCAGCCGATCCCGCCCGGCAGCGCTGGTATCGCCTGAGACGCCTGCGTTGAACACGCTTGCCTTGATGCCCTGCGCTGTGAGCGCTTTCTCCAGCACCGGGGCAAAGCCATCGTCGGAGCCAAGATTATAGCCTGCGTAGAGGCTGTCCCCAAAGGCGACGACGAGCTTGGCATCGGTGGCTGGTGTAGAGGCATTGGACGCCGCAGCCGCGTTCGCCACCGGCTCGGCCACCTGATTTCCTTGCGGATTCTCCGGGGAACAGCCCAAAGCCGCTTGGACAAGCAGCAGGGACATCCCATAGTGGATAAATTGTCTCGCCACGTAAGGCCCTTTCCAGATGCATGCACCAACCAGTGCCCCCCATATTGCTATCCGCGCCCGCAATGTCACCCTCTCGCTTGGCGTGGGTGAGGCGCAGGTCGATATTTTGAAGGGTGTCGACCTGGATGTGGCGCGGGGGGAAAGCCTCGCGATCCTCGGCGCATCAGGATCGGGCAAGTCATCGCTGATGGCGGTGCTCTCCGGCCTCGAGCAGGCGAGCAAGGGATCGGTCGAGGTGGATGGCATCAATTTCAGCACGCTGGATGAGGATGCGCTGGCCCGTGCGCGGCGCGGGCGCATCGGCATTGTGTTGCAGGCCTTCCATCTGCTGCCGACGATGACGGCTGTGGAAAATGTGGCCGTACCGCTGGAGTTGGCGCGGCGCGACGATGCCTTTGAGCGGGCAGTGGAGGAGCTGACGGCGGTTGGCCTTGGGCACCGGCTCGACCATTATCCGGCCCAGCTTTCCGGCGGCGAGCAGCAGCGCGTGGCGATTGCCCGCGCCGTGGCGCCGGGGCCGGACATCATCTTTGCGGATGAGCCGACCGGCAATCTGGATGGGCATACGGGCGCGGCGATTATTGATCTGCTCTTCACCCGCCAGCGGGCGAGCGGCGCGACGTTGGTGATCATCACCCATGATCCGGCGCTTGCCCAGCGCTGCGACCGGACCGTGGAGATGCGCGACGGGCTGATCGTGGAGCGCTCGGACGCATGAATGCCTTGAGCCTGCGGGCAAGCTGGTCGATTGCGCGGCGTGACCTGAATGCCGGCCTGCGCGGGTTGCGGCTGCTGTTCATCTGCCTGTTTCTGGGCGTGGCGACACTGGCGGCGATTGGCAGCCTGACGGCGGCGATCACTGATGAGTTGAGCGTGCGCGGCCAATCGATCCTTGGCGGTGACATTGAAGTTAGCATGATGCAGCGGGAGGCCAGCCCGCAGGAAAAGCAGACCCTGCGCCAGATGGGCACGCTGAGCGAGACGATCCGGCTACGCGCGATGGCGCATGCGGCGGGCGAGCGTGCCGATGGCCCGAGCGCGGTGCTGACAGAGCTTAAAGGCGTCGATAATGCCTATCCGCTTTATGGCGCGCTGACTTTGCGGGACGGCGCCTATCGCGCACTGAAACCCGATCAGATCGTGATTGGCGATGCGCTGGCCGAGCGGCTGCTGGTCAAGACGGGCGACGCGCTGCGCTATGGCACCGCGACCTTCACCATCGCCGGGATCATTGCCGATGAGCCGGATCGGGTGGGTGAAGGCTTCACGCTCGGGCCGGTCGGCCTCGTCTCGCTGGAAGGCATGGCGCGCACCGGGCTGATCCAGCCGGGCAGCCTCTATGAGAGCAAATATCGCCTGCGCATCGCGCCGGGCACAGACATTGCAGCGCTGCGCGAGCGGCTGGACGATGAGCATGCGGAAGCTGGCTGGTCGCTCAAGGACAGGGACCGGGCGGCACCGGGCACCAATCGCTTCTTCGAACGGATGGGGCAATTTCTCTCGCTCATTGGCCTTACCGCGCTGGTGATTGCGGGCATTGGCGTGAGCAATGGCGTCTCCTCCTATCTCGCGCTCAAGCGCGGCAGCATCGCGACCTTCAAGGTGCTGGGCGCGACATCCGCGGATATCGAGCGCATCTATCTCATGCAGATCGGCACGATTGCGGCCTTTGCTATTGCTTGCGGGCTGGTGGCCGGCGCGTTGCTGCCGCCGGGGATTGTGGCGCTGCTGGGCGATGTGCTGCCGGTGCGACCGGGCTTTCAGCTGCATCCGCTGCCCCTACTGACGAGCGCCGCATACGGCCTATTGATCGCCTTCATCTTCACGCTGCCGCCACTGGCGCGGGCGCGGACCTTGCCCGTTGCGGCGATCCTGCGGGCGCTGGTGGAGCCGCGCAATCTGCTCGACCGGCGCAGCCTGATCGGTGTCTCCATTGCGGCGGCGCTGCTTGTGGCGATTGCGCTCGGCACGGCGCGCGAGCCGCTCTTCTCGGCGGCGGTGCTCGGGGCGACCGCGGCCGTGCTGCTGTTGCTGCTTGGCCTTGGCTGGATCATCAGCAAGGTTGCCGCGCGGGTGCCGCGCCCGAGGCAACCCTTGTGGCGCCTCGCCATCGCCAATCTCTATCGCCCCGGTGCGCAGACGTCCGCGCTCGTGGTGGCGCTGGGGCTGGCGCTCACCTTGTTCGTGACGCTGGCGGGCGTGCAGACCAGCCTGACTGCCGAGATCGACCGGACCGTGCCGAAAAAGGCGCCCAACCAGTTTGTGCTGGATATCCCGTCTGCTCAGGAAGCGCGCTTTCGCTCCGTCGTAACGAGCCAAGCGCCCGATGCGCAATTGAATGTCGTGCCTGCCCTTCGAGGTCGCATCGTGGCTTATGCGGGGCAGCGGGTGGCTGATCTGGACACATTGCCCGAGGGTGCATGGTTCCTGCGCGGCGAGCGTGGCGTGACGTATAGCGCCACCCTGCCCGAGGGCAGCGATCTTGTCGCGGGACAATGGTGGCCCCGCGATTATGCCGGGCCGCCGCTCATTTCGCTGGATGAGGAAGCCGCCAAGACGCTGGGCCTCAAGCTTGGTGATACCTTGATCGTGAGCGTGCTGGGTCGCGAGATTGAGGCGAAGATTGCCTCCCTGCGCACGGTGAACTGGGACAGCATGGGCTTCAATTATGTGATGGTCTTCTCGCCCAATGCCCTTGCCAGCGCACCGCATAGCCTGACGGCGACGATCACCATGGCGCCGCACTATGGCCCGGCAGTGACGCGCGCCTTGCTCGCGGCTTTTCCGGGCGCATCGGTGATCGCAGTGAGTGAAGTGATCGAACAAGTGAGCGGCTTGCTGGAGCAGATGTCCAGCGCCATCGTGGCGGCGGCGAGCATCGCGATCCTTGCGGGCATTGCAGTGCTGATCGGCGCCATCGCGGCCTCACGGCAAGCACGCAGCTATGATAGCGTGATCCTCAAGACGCTGGGTGCGACGCGGCTGCAGATATTGGGCACGCAGGTGATGGAATATGCCTTGCTCGCTGCGACTTTGGCGCTGGTCTCGCTCGCGCTGGGCATGGGTGCAGCCTGGTATGTGATTGTGCAGGTCTTCGGCTTTGGCTGGGCGCCGGACTGGAGCGTGGTGATCGCAACACTGGCTGGCGGAGCGCTGCTCACGCTGGGGATCGGGCTTGCGGGGTCGATTCCGCTGATGTCGCTGCGGCCATCACGGGCGTTGCGGGAGCTTTAGGATATTTGGCAGCAGCGATCCACAAAACCTGTATCCTCGCGAATGCGAGACCTCTGCGAACTTAGCTGACGGGCGCGGATGATTATGATTCACTTTGCGGGAGCGAGGAGGATTTCATGCAGGGTGGATTTGCCGAAGCGTTTTTGCCAGCCGGGTTTGGTCGCAATGCGCGGCTGGAGCGGATTGCGGG
>Ga0307414_10001771_pt1 | contig 11184 bp, 11 predicted proteins | sample DK1Ometagenome_FD_203804 | JGI IMG/M metagenome (GOLD analysis project Ga0307414, IMG submission 203804) | Maize rhizosphere microbial communities from greenhouse at UC Davis, California, United States - DK15-O-3 | ecosystem: Host-associated > Plants > Roots > Rhizosphere > Soil | place: USA...
ACTGCCGGTCGATCTCGTCGGCAATGTCCGCCATTGCGGTATCTAGCCGGGCCTTTGCGTCGCTGTGCATCAGAGCATCAATCGGTCGGGTAGGGGACGGTCTTGGCCGCGCCGCCATCAGCGCTCGCCATGATCTGCTCGATGCGCGACTGGGCTGCGTCGAGCCGTTGCTGGCACTGCAGGCGCAGGCGGTCACCTTCCTCATAAAGCGTGATGGATTGGTCGAGCGGCACGTCGCCCCGCTCAAGCTGCTGCACAATGGCTTCGAGGCGCCTGAGCGCTTCTTCAAAGCTGAGTGTCTGGGTGTCGACCGGGTCTGCCATGCCCCCTGCATTGACTGGCCTGCTTTCACGGGTCAAGCGCGCACTCGGCCTACCCCCGCAAAATGGCGTATTGTCATGGAAATGAAGTTGACCTCACGGGTTCGAATCGCAATAGCCAGCGGGCTATGAAAACCTTCACCCACTCGTCGCTTGCGCTGTGCGCAGCTGTTTTCGCCCTGTCTGCGTGCAAATCCGAGCCGGAGACTTTCAATTACGGTACGAACGATCCGATGGAGGCCGAGCTGGCCAACGCGGCACCGGTCGAGCTGCCCCCCATGCTGAAGTCGAGCGAAACGCTCCGCTGCAAGGATAACAGCCTGATCTTCGTCGACTTTATGACGGACGACAAGACCGCCAACTTCCGCACCGAAAAGGGTGGTGCCATCACGCCGCTCAAGGCGCCAGAAGCTGGCCAGCCTTTCGTCTCTGCCGATGGTGCCGTGAAGATCGAAGGCTCCGGCACCTCGGTCGTTTACAACGGCCAGGCTTGCAAGGCAGGCTAACCAGTTCATCATCGGCGCCGTTCCTCGGGCGCTCGTTGATTGCATTAACCGGCCGGTCCATAACAGGACCGGCCATTTTTTTGCGTGCTTGCAAGGTTGTGCCTTGCAGCGAGCGGCGATAAAGGCCGGGCATGTCCACCACAGCGCCAGCCATCACCGCCGAAATCGTTGCCGAGCACGGTTTTACTCCCGAGGAATATGATCGCGTTCTCAAAGCGGTTGGGCGCGAGCCGAACCTGACGGAACTTGGCATATTCTCCGTGATGTGGAGCGAGCATTGCTCCTACAAATCGAGCCGCTTGCATCTGCGCAAGCTGCCGACCACGGCGCCCTGGGTGATTTGCGGCCCCGGCGAAAATGCCGGCGTGATCGACATTGGTGATGGGCAGGCGGCGATCTTCAAGATGGAGAGCCACAACCACCCAAGCTATATCGAGCCTTATCAGGGCGCGGCGACGGGCGTTGGCGGCATTTTGCGCGATGTGTTCACGATGGGCGCGCGCCCGGTGGCGAACATGAATGCGCTGCGCTTCGGGCGGCCAGACCATCCCAAGATGCGCCACCTCATCTCCGGCGTGGTGCGCGGCATTGGCGGCTATGGCAATTGCGTGGGCGTGCCGACCGTGGGCGGAGAGACCAATTTCCACGCAGCCTATGATGGCAATATTCTCGTCAACGCCATGACCGTTGGCGTGGCGGATACGGACAAGATTTTCTACTCGGCAGCCTCGGGCGTTGGCAATAGCATCGTCTATGTCGGTTCCAAGACGGGGCGTGACGGCATTCATGGCGCGACGATGGCCAGCGCCGACTTTGGCGATGATGCCGATGCCAAGCGCCCGACGGTGCAGGTGGGCGACCCCTTCACCGAGAAGCTGCTGATCGAGGCCTGCCTTGAGCTGATGGCCTCCGATGCCATCGTCGCGATTCAGGATATGGGCGCGGCTGGCCTCACCTCATCCTCCGTCGAGATGGCGAGCAAGGGCGGCGTTGGCCTGCTGCTGGACATGGACAAGGTGCCCCAGCGCGAAACCGGCATGACCGCTTATGAAATGATGCTCTCCGAATCGCAGGAGCGCATGTTGATGGTGCTCAAGCCCGGCCGGGAAGATTTTGCCGAGGCAATCTTCCACAAATGGGAGCTGGATTTCGCGGTGATCGGCGAAGTGACGGACACGGGCCGCATGGTGCTGGTGCATCATGGCGAGACGGTGTGCGACATTCCGCTCGGGCCGCTGGCGGACGATGCGCCTATGTATGATCGCCCGCATGTGCCGACGCCCAAGCTCGCGCCGCTGGAAAATGTGCCGACCAGCACGGACCCGGCAGTGGACCTGCTCAAGCTGATGGGCACGCCCGATCTCGCCTCACGGCGTTGGATCTGGGAGCAATATGACCATATGGTTGGTGCCGATACGCTCCAGCGCCCCGGTGGCGACGCGGCTGTCGTGCGGGTGCATGGCACGCAAAAGGGGCTCGCGATGAGCACCGATTGCACGCCGCGCTATTGCTTTGCCGATCCGGTCGAGGGCGGCAAGCAGGCGATTGCCGAGTGCTGGCGCAACATCACCGCTGTGGGCGCGACACCGCTGGCGACGACCGACTGCATGAACTTCGCCAACCCGCAGCGCCCCGAGATTATGGGGCAGTTTGTCGGCGCGATCGAGGGTATGGCGGCTGCCTGCACAGCGCTGGATTTCCCCATCGTCTCGGGCAATGTCAGCCTCTACAATGAGTCCAAGGCGACCGGCGGCGGCAGCGCGATTCTGCCGACGCCCGCCATTGGCGGCGTTGGCCTGCTGCCGGATATCGACCGGATGTGCACCATTGCCTTCAAGGATATAGGCGACATCATCTTCCTGATCGGTGAGCGCAGCGGATCGCTGGGTCAATCGCTTTGGCTGCGTGAAATGCACGGGATCGAGGGCCAGGATGCTGGTCCGCCGCCCGCCGTCGATCTGGTTGCCGAGCGCCGCACGGGCGATTTCGTGCGCGAAGCGATCCGTTGCGGTGCGATCACGGCCTGCCATGACGTGTCCGATGGCGGCGTTGCGGTTGCGGTTGCGGAAATGGCGCTGGCGAGCGGCATTGGCGCCATCCTCGATCAGCCGTTCGAGGGCACGGCGGCGGAAGCTTATTTCGCTGAGGATCAGGGGCTTTACGTGGTGACCGTGCGCGATGCCGCGCTGGTCGAGCTGCTATCCCATGCCGAACTCAAGGGCGTCACCGTCGCGCGGCTGGGCCGCACGATTGCCAACCGCGTAATCTTTGAGCTGCCCGAGAGCGACCATGCCGTGTCACTCGCGGACCTGCGCGCAACGCATGAGGCTTTCTTCCCCGCGCTTATGGACGCCTGATCAGCTGACGATTTTGAAGTTGTACGTATAGCTCGTCTGAGGTGCGCCGCTTACGCCGCTGATCGTCACGGTATAGTCGGTGTTGTTCTGCAGGCCCGTCACGCGCCATTCGATATTATTGGGCAGGCCGTAATTGTCATTATCCGGGGCCACCCCGGTGACGGGTAAGCTCGTGCTGCCAGCCTGTACGGTCACGGTCGCATTGGCGAAGCTCACGCTGCCATTGCCAAAACGGCCCGATTTGTTCGCGACGACGGAGAAGGAGAGAATATCTCCCGCGCCAAAATAGCGGGCCGGATAATTGCCAAAAGGATAGGCGACAAAGTTCGGGATTGCCGCCGTTGGAATGTTCGGATTGCTGGCGAAGCCGAACACCTTCATTGTCGCAGCGTCCGCGCGTGAGCCATTGCTGTTCACATAGGCCACCCGTCCATAACTGATCTGGCCCAGAAACGGATCGAGCAGCCAGCGACGATGGCCAATGGAAGCGCTGTTGCGCTCCGTCATCCATCCGGCCAGCAACATATCATTGCTCGACCAGGGCAGGCCTGTGCCCCAGCCGCCAATCAGATTTGATGATGCCGCCGCATCGGCGCCAGCTTGCGTGAAGCAAGCCCAGCTCGATGGCGGCGTGTGGCTGAGCGTGTTCGCCGCCGCCTGCATCAGCGATGATTCCTGCACGGACTGATTTGCGGTGGCGTTGTAGGTGACTGCGGGCAGGCCATGCAGCGAGCGCACATAATTCACATTGGCAAGCATGTCGGCCTGCACGCTCGCCTTCAGCGTCCCTGCCGCACATGAGCTGCGGTTGGGCTGGACGTCATAAAGCGCGGCCACAGTCGCCCAGCTTGTGGCTGTCGATGTGGGAGTGGGCGTAGGCGATGGTGTTGGCGTGGGAGCGGGCGTAGGGGTCGGCGTGGGCGCCGGCACCGTGACTGCGCCACCAGCGCTGCTTGAACCGCTCTCTCCGCCGCCACAGGCCGCGAGCGAAAAAGGGAGGAGGCTTGTGGCGAGCAGAAGCCATGTTCGGCTGGCTGAGCGCGAATGAAAAGCTGAGAACATGCAGGGCCTTCATGGTCGCGCGGGCGCGAATAGGGTTGCTCGAAAGCCCAGCATCCGGGGACTAAACCCAACAACTCGTTAACAGCACCGTTCAGATACGACCCGCTGTGCGGCCAATGCGCCGATGTGATTAGTCGCGGCGCAGAATGAACTCGGCATCGCGATGATTGCCGACGTGAAATTCATAATCGCCGACCTTGCGAAAGCCCGTAGCGGCATAAATCGCCTGCGCGCGGGCGTTGCCGGACCATACGCCGATCCATGTTCCGTTGGAGAAATGCCGGGCGAGCCAATCCAGCGAGGTGGCAAGCAGCGCTTTGCCAAGGCCCGTGCCTTGCGCCGCGCGGCGGACGTAAAGCTGATAAAGCTCGCCCGACTCGGGCGTGGCGTCGGGATGGGGCATTTTGCACGGCCCGGCATGGGCATAGGCCAGCAAGCTGCCGTCAGCTGCCTCATAGACCCATGTCGCATGGGTGGCGTCGGCAAGTTCCTGCGCAACTTTCGCCTCGCCGTAACAGCCCAGCTCGAAGATCGCGAGGTCTGCGGGCGGATAGGGGATGGCGAAATCCTCCAGAAACGCCTCGCGAAAGCAGGTCAGCTTGAGCGCGGCGAGGGCGGTAGCGTCGTCGGCGCGGGCTCTGCGCAATGTTGGGGCTGAGGCTGGTTCAGTCATGCTGAAGGCTCCCGTAGAGGATGTGATAGCTGGCAGTCCCGCCTGCCTCATCGAACAGATTGATCACGCGGCGCAAAGCTGCGGGGGCGAGGGGGCGATGGTCCGGTCGCGGAACCTGCGCGCCAATTGCACGAAAATGGCGGATTAGCGCCTGTCCGCCTTGCTCGGGCAGGGCAATGCTCTCCTCGTTTACATCCGCATGCGGGAATGGTTCGAGCATCGCCTCCAGCTGATCACGGGAGGGATAAGCGCGCAGACCCGCCGATTCACCCGCCCGCTCATGCGCCTCGCGCCAGCTTGCAAAGCTCTCCGCGCCCATTGTGGCAAAGCAGAGCATGCCGCCGGGCTTGAGCAGCGCGTGGAGCCGCATCAGGCCGCGAGGCAGGTCGTCAAACCATTGGAAGGTCAGGCTGGAAAGGATCAGATCGAACCGCTCATCGCAAAGCTCGGGTGCTTCCCCATCCATCACGATCAGTCGCGCACCAAGATCATGCCGGGCCGTCGCTGCGATCATCTCCGGCGCGATATCGGTCGCGGTGAGGCGCGCGAGCGGCCATGTCTGGCGGATTTCCCGCGTTAGTAGCCCGGTGCCGCAGCCAATCTCCAATATGTCGGCATCCGGCGCGATCTGCGCGCTACCGGCGCGCGCGGCAAGGCGTTGGGCGACGAGGCGCTGCACATGCGCACCCTCATCATAGCGCGGCGCTGCGGCGGCGAAGGCCGCGCCGATCTGAGCTTTGCGCGCTGATTCCATCGCGGGCGCATGGCATGCGCTGGGGGTGGACGTCACGCCAAAAGGCGATAGAGCAAGGCCATCATGGTAAATTCCGGCGCGGCTCGCCGGGAAGACAGCGCGACGGAGCATGAGCAACCACATGGCGGACGAGAGTTTTCGGATCGACGGACTGGATTTTCTGCGCGGTTGCGCGGTGATGGGCATATTGCTCATCAACATCGTCTTCTTCGCACTGCCCTCGGCGGCACTGACCAATCCGTTCACGATCGGCACGACCGGCTTTGCCGATCTGGCGACATGGGCGCTGACCTTCCTGTTTGCGGAAGGAAAGATGCGCGCGCTGTTCGCCATGCTGCTCGGCGCGTCGATCCTGCTCGTGATGGAATCGGCGGAGATGGATGGGCGCGATGGCATGGCCGCGCATCGCAAGCGGATGCTCTGGCTGCTGCCCATTGGCGTTGCCCATTATCTGCTGCTCTGGTCAGGCGATATTCTCATCCAGCTTGCGTTGTGCGGGCTGATCGCGACGGCCTTCGTGCGGCTTGAGACGCTAAGCCTCATCAAGGTCGCGCTTGCCTTTCTGCTGCTGCAATGGGTGCTGACACTGGGCGCGACGCTGCCGGGCTTCTGGTTGCGCGCCGATGCCCTTGCGCCTGGCGCAGCGGCGCAGACGGTCGCGCAATGGCGCGATTATGCCGATTGGCTGGGTGTGCCCGGCAGCGGCTCGCTCCTGAGCGATATCACGTTGTTTCGCAGTGATTATGGCAGCATTTTCAGCACGCGCCTCGCTGAAATGCCCATCACGATGTTCGATCAGCTGCTCTATTCATGGCCCGAGACGCTCGCCTTCATCGCGTTGGGCATGGCGATGTTGAAGGGCGGCTTTCTCGCCGGCCAGTGGTCATCCGCGCAATATCAGGCGACATGGCGCCGCGCTTTCGTCGTCGGGCTGGTGCCGATGGCGGGTCTGGTGGTGTGGGTGCTGCTCTCGCGTGATCCGTTGGCGGCGCAGGCCGTGAGTTTCGCCTGGTCGGTGCCATTGCGCTTGCCACTTGCCATCGCCTTGGCTGCCCTCGCGATGGACCTTGCCGGGCGCTTCCCCGACGCCGCGCCTGTTCGCGCGGTGGCTGCGGTCGGGCGACTGGCGCTCTCCAACTATCTGCTCACCAGCCTGCTGATGACGACGCTCTTCTACGGTTACGGCATCGGGCTGTTTGGCGAGCTCAACCGCACGGCGCTACTCCTCGTCACCTTCGCGATGTGGGCCGTGATGATCATCTTCTCGCTCGTCTGGCGCAAAGCTGTAGGTCAAGGGCCGGTCGAGCGGCTTTGGCGCAGGCTGGCGCGGGGAAGTTGAGCGAGGCCAAACAAGAAAACGCCGGCAATCCCACGATGCCGGCGTTTCCAATGTTCGGTGAGTGAGGCGGGACCGGCCCGCCTCATCATCGCAGATCAGCTGAACGCGACCTGCATGTTCTTCGAGCTGCGACGCATCGTCATGCCGACAGCGGCAATGCCGATGACCATCATGGCCCAGGTTGCTGGCTCAGGCACGGCTGCAACGTTCAGCTGGCCGCCATAGCTGCCGGTGCCGACGGCAGTGCCGACGAGCTTGAGCGTGTGCGTTGCGCCCGAGAGCAGAACTGCTGGCGTCAGCAAGTGCCACTCGTTCATGCCCGTCGACATGGGCGTGAAGAAGAAGGTGTCGTTGATGCTGATGCTGTCGAAGCTGATGTCGCCAGCTTCACCGAGGCCAGCGAAGGAGATCGACGTGACCGAACCCGAGGCATAGCCGGGATTGCTGAGCGTGAACTCATACACATCCGAGAAACCGCCGGCGACGGTGTTGCCGAAGCTGCCGGACAGTGGCGAACCGGTCAGCACGATGGTGGTTGCTGCGTTGGCAGCAGGTGCCATCGTCAGAGCGGCGAGGGCGGCGGTGGCTGCAAGTACGAAGGTCTTCATGTGATTAAACTCCCACGGCGTGATTTGGTGACACCGCTCTAGGGCCGTGCAAACGGGAACTTCAAAGCTGTTAAGGATGATTGTTTGGGGCGGACCGGCGCTAAACCATGCGTTAACTATCGTGTCCCAGCATTTGCGCCATTTCGGCGATCACCAATTTTCTATGGTTAATGGGCGTCCGGATGTTCAGCAGGGGAAAAGCGGCCCACCGGAAGCGCGCGTTAACTGTAAGAGATTGAAGAGCATGATGAATATTTTGTGATCAATAGTGCTTAACGCGCGATTCGCGAGTCTCTGGGCTTATCGGACGTGAGCAGGCGGCAGCGTTTGGACTGCCGCCTGCTCAGGGATAGCTATTACCAGATGCGAATGCGCTGCTGCGTCGGCAGGGCCAGCTTTGCCGTGGCTGGCACGGCATAAGCATTATACCAGGGGTCGAGATTGCGCACGATGGCGGCGCGCTGCTCCGATGGCGAATGCGGATCGGTCTCCAGCCGCTGCCGCAGATTGGCCTCGCGATAGCTGCGGCGCCACACCTGCGCCCAGCCCAGATAGAAGCGCTGATCGCCGGTGGTGCCATTGATCACCGGCGCCTCCTTGCCGCCCAGCGCATGCTTGTAGGCATCATAGGCGACGGTGAGCCCAGCCAGATCGGCGATATTCTCGCCAAGCGTCAGCTGGCCCTTCACGCGCACGCCGGGGATCGGCTCATAAGCATCATATTGCGTGACGAGCTTATCCGTCAGCGCCTTGAAATTTGCGACATCCTTGGGCGTCCACCACTCGGCAAGACGGCCATTTTCATCATATTTCGATCCCTGATCATCGAAATGATGGCTGATCTCATGGCCGATCACCGCGCCGATGCCGCCATAGTTGATCGCCGGGTCAGCATGGGGATCAAAGAAAGGCGGCTGCAGGATGGCGGCCGGGAACACGATCTCGGTCATGCCGAAATTGGCATAAGCGTTGATCTCCATCGGCGTCATGAACCATTCCCAGCGATAGATGGGCTGGCCGAGCTTGCCAATTTGATAGGCATAGTCGAACTGGTTGGAGCGCAGAGCATTGCCGAACAGATCGTCGCGCTTGACCTCCAGCCCGGCATAATCGCGCCACCGGTCCGGATAGCCGATCTTGGGCGTGAAGTTGGCGAGCTTGAGGTGCGCACGCGCCTTGGCCTCCGGGCTCATCCACTCCAGCGCATCAATGCGCCGACCCATTGCAGCGAGCACATTCTTCACCAGCTGGTCAGCCGCAGCCTTGGTTTCAGGCGGGAAATATTTGGCGACGTAGAGCTTGCCCAGCTCTTCACCGAGCGAGCCCTTCACGAAATCGACGCCCCGTTTCCAGCGCGCCTCGCGCTCGGGTGTTCCGCTCAGCGTCGTGCCATAAAAGGCAAAGGTCTCATTCGCGATCGCGTCCGGCAGATAATCGGAGAGATCGTCCAGACTACGGATCATCAGCTGATCTTTCAGCACCGCAACCGGCGTGCGACCAATCAGCGCAGCTTCGCCCTTGATGGCGCTGGGCTGGGCGACGATCAGCGCGTCAGTCGTGATGCCGGCCGATTTGAGCGCGCCTGCAAAGTCAAAGCCGGGCGCCAGCTGCTTCAATTGCGCCACGGTCATCTTGTTATAGGTTTTCTCGGAATCGCGGCTGTCCTCCTGCGTCCAGTGCGCCTTGGCGATTTCTGTCTCAAACGCCATGATCGCCGCCGCGCGCTTGGCGCCATCGGGCTCGCCTGCCAGCGCGAACATCTTCGTAAGATGCGCGACATAGGCGGTGCGGATTTTCACCATGTCTGCGGCGGGCTGAAGGTAATAATTTCTGTCCGGCAGGCCGAGGCCGCCTTGCGACATGATGAAGATATATTCTTCAGGCGCCTTATCGTCCTGCCCGACATAGCCGGAGAAGGGGCGGGACACGCCGTTGCGCGCGGCCTGGCCGAAGATCGCGATATAATCGGCCTTGGTCTTCACGGCCTTGATCGCGTCCAGCCACGGCTGGATGGGGCTCAGCCCTTTCGCCTCAACCGTGGCGCTATCGAGATAGGCAGTGAAGGCATTGCCGATCTTGCTGTTCGGATCATCCTTCTGCGCATTGAGAATATCCTGCGTACGCTGCTTGGAGAGATCATCCAGCACGGTAAACATCCCGTAATTGGATTTATCGGCGGGGATGGGCGTGTTCTTCGCCCAATTGCCGTTCGCATAGTCATAAAAATCATCGCCGGGGGCGACGTTCTTGTCCATGCCAGCCTCGTCAAAACCATAGTCGCCAATGGCTGCCTTGGCCGGAGTGGGCGCAGGTGCAGCAGGACTAGCAGACGCGCTGGCCGCCGCCGCGCCGTCGCTCATCTCCCGAGTCGCGCAGGCCGAAAGGCTGATTGACGCTAGGGCAATGGCGATAAGTTTGCGATGCATGGATCTTCCTTAACTTATTGAACAGGCGACGCGACGGCTGCTTTGCGGGTGGTTTTAGCAGCGGATCAGCCAAAGCTGAACTACTCACGCCAACCTGAAAGAATGCGCAAATCACCATATGGTGTCTGCAAAGCACCGGGTTTTTCGATTTCGAGTGATTTTGCATGGTAAAGGGGGCTGGCATCCCGCTCGCCGTTGCGGCATGGTTGTGCGATGCAGCATTTCACGGATTGCAACTGATCAATCATGCGTCGCTTACCGCCCCTCACGGCTCTTGAAGCCTTTGTCCAGGTCGCGCGCACGGGCTCCGTCAAGGCCGCCGCTGAAGAGCTTGCGCTGTCTCCGCCGGCGCTCAGCCGTCGCATTCAGGCGCTTGAGCGCTTCCTTGGTTACACATTATTCGAGCGCAAGCATCAGCAGCTGGAGCTCAACCAGCATGGTGAGGGGCTGCTGAAGGAAATTGCACCGGCGCTGGACGCGCTGGGCATGGCGATTGAAAGCGCAACCAGCGGCGCACGCACGATGCGCGTGCGGCTCGGCATGTTGCCACTGTTCGCGAGCCAGCGGCTTTTCCCCCGGCTTGGCGATTTCCATCGCACCTATCCTGACCTTCACCTCGACGTCGATACCAGCCCCAACGCGATTGCGCGGCTCGGCGAAGGTCTGGACGCGGCCATCGTGCTCGCGCGGGATGTCGACCCGATGCTCTATGCGCGCGAGCTGGACCGGGACTATGTTTATGTGATCGGGTCCAAGGCGCTGCTCGAAGGGGATCAAGCCATAAGCGAACCCAAGGATCTCGCCAAACAGACCATCCTTATCCACCGTGATATGTCGGCAACGTTCGACGTGTGGAAGGAGGCGGTCGATCTGCCGGATCTTCTGCCAGCCTCGATCGACTATTATGATTCAGGCGCGTTGATGCTCGAAGCCGCTGCACAGGGGCTCGGCATCGCCTTCATGCACGGCCGCCATTTCGAGCATGCCCATGATCCGCGCATCGTTCGGCTGTTCGATCAGCGTATCGAGAGCCCCTACCGTTATTTCTTTGTGTGCCGCCCCAAGGCGCTGGAGCGCCGCGCGATCAAGACGTTCCACGACTGGCTGATCAAGGCGGAAATCTGAGCAAGCGGCGCGCT
>Ga0307414_10001772_pt1 | contig 11182 bp, 6 predicted proteins | sample DK1Ometagenome_FD_203804 | JGI IMG/M metagenome (GOLD analysis project Ga0307414, IMG submission 203804) | Maize rhizosphere microbial communities from greenhouse at UC Davis, California, United States - DK15-O-3 | ecosystem: Host-associated > Plants > Roots > Rhizosphere > Soil | place: USA...
CTCGATTATTCGGCAGCTGGTTTTCCAATGACATCGGCATCGACCTCGGCACCGCCAACACTCTCGTCAACGTCAAGGATCAAGGCATCGTCCTCCGCGAACCTTCGGTGGTCGCGGTAAAGGCCGGTACCAATGAGGTCCTGGCCGTCGGGGACGACGCGAAACGCATGCTCGGCCGCACCCCGGGAAATATCGTCGCGATCCGCCCTCTCAAGGACGGGGTGATCGCGGATTTTGAAGTGACCGAGGCAATGCTCCGGCACTTCATCCGCAAGGCGAACAACGGCCGCCGCCGGAACAATCCGCGCGTGGTCATCGCCGTGCCCTCCGGAATCACGGAAGTGGAACGCCGGGCAGTCAGCGAATCCGCCGAACAGGCGGGTGCCCGTGAGGTCCACATCGTGGAGGAGCCCATGGCTGCCGCGATCGGCGTCGGGTTGCCGGTGATGGACGCCTCGGGGAACATGATCGTCGATATCGGCGGCGGTACCACGGAAGTGGCCCTCATTTCACTGGGCGGCATCGTTTTCGCCCGATCCGTGCGCACCGCCGGGGACGAGTTGGACGAATCCATCGTCTCCTACATGAAACGCGCGTACAATCTGATGATCGGCGAGCGCACCGCGGAGGACATCAAGATCCGTCTCGGCTCCGCGGCTCCGCTGCCGAAGGAAATCACCATGGACGTGAAAGGCCGGGACCTTGTGGCCGGCTTGCCGAAAACAATCACCATCACCTCGCAGGAGATCCGCGAAGCCATGGCCGATCCGCTCACCACGATCGTGGATGCCGTGCGGACCACGCTGGAGCGTTGCCCTCCCGAACTTGCCGCCGACCTCGTGGACCGGGGTATCGTGCTGGCTGGCGGCGGAGCTTTGCTCCGGGGGCTCGACCGACTTCTCAGGGAGGAAACGGGACTGCCCGTTCACGTCGCGGAGGATCCCCTCAGCGCCGTGGCGGAGGGCACCGGCAAGATGCTCCAGGAGATCGAGGTATTGAAGCGGGTGACCACATCTTCCCACTACTGACCGGCTCGCCCGGGCGCTCCTCGCCATGAGGCCGCTCAATCTCGTCGCATTCCTGCTTTTTCTCGGTGGCACCGTCTGGGCGCTCACCCGTAGCGAACGTACGGTCAGGGAAATCCAGCGGAGCTACTATTCATGGCTCACGCCTTTCCTGACGACCGGCTCAGAGCTGGAAACGAAGGCCCGCGCCTTTCTCGACGAAGCGGAGCACTCCAAGAAGCTGGAAACGGAACTTGAGACCATCCGCACGGAATACGACCGCCTGAAGCAGGTGGAAGCCAAATTCCAAGAGGTCGAGGAGGAGAATGCCGGTCTGCGGCGTGCACTGGATTTCCAGAAGCGGATCGGCTTCAAGGCGGTCGCCGCGCGGGTGATCCGCCGGCAACCCACCACCTGGTGGCAGACCGTCGATATCGACCGCGGCAGCGAGAGCGGCGTCGCCGTCCACCAGCCCGTGGTGGCGGATGGCGGTCTGGTCGGGAAGGTGGATCGCGTGGGGGACAAGCTGTCCTCCGTGATCCTGATCACCGACGAGGCATGCAAGGTTTCCGTCCAAGTCGAGGGCACCCCTGAAGTCGGCATTCTCAGCGGCCAGCGCGGCCAATATGAGAGCGAGCCGCTTCTCCGCCTCAGATTCCTCTCCACCAAGGCCCGGATCAGTCCGGGCACCCGTGTCTTTACCACCGGTCTCGGCGGGCTGTTCCCGTCGAATATCCTGGTGGGCACGGTCGAGTCGGTCGTTCCCGGCCCCCTCGACACCGAAGCTTTGGTCCGACCCTCGGTCAATTTCACGGATCTGAGCACGGTGTTCCTTCTTCCGTTGCCATGATTCGATTGCCGTGATCCGCTATTCGCTCAGCATCCTGATCCTCGTTCTGCTCGCTCTCATCGCGCAGCAGTTCATCCCCGTGCTGACGGGGGCTTATAACTCGCGGCTGCTGCTGGTCACTCTGGTTTTCCTTTGCGCTTCCGTCACCGTGCGGCCGCCGGTGATGCTTGCTCTCGCTTTCATCTGCGGCTTCCTGTGGGACGCCCAGAACGCCCTGGGCCCGCCCGGCGGGGACCCGGATGTTTACAAGTATCCCGCGGAGTCCCTCCGCTTCGGCTACTCGATCATTCTGTACGGCCTCATCGGCTACCTGATGCAAGGCATCCAGCCGCTTTTCCGGGAGGGAAAATGGCAGTTTTCGACATTCCTTGTCGGCGTTTCGATCTTCATCTATCTGATCTCCGAATATCTCATCATCAACTTCGTGCGGGGCGAGTTCCAGTTCTCCCGCGCCACCTTTTTCCAGATCACCTTCACTTCCATTCTCACCATGTTGTTCTCGCCGGTTGTCTTCTGGAGCCTCTTCCAGATCGCGGAGCGGTTCGGCCACGAGATCAGGTTTGAAGGCCTGAATAAGAAACGCCGCCGCCGCGTGATCGCCTGAGCACATGGAACCCCGCTACCGACTCCGCGTTTACATCCTCACCGCCCTTGTCCTGTTTGGATTCGGGGTGCTGTTGAGCCGTCTCTACGAGTTCCAGATCGTCAAGAGCGAGGAGTTCAAGCGGGAGGTGCCCGGGAACCGCCAGATCGAGATCCGCGAGCCCGGCGTCCGCGGGGTCATCAAGGACCGCAACGGTCTGGAGCTGGCGCGGAACCGGCGCAAATACGAGATCTCCTTCAACCTCCAGGAAATCTACGATGCCTATCGCCTCCAACGGGAGAAGGATCCGAAGGTAACGGTCGAGACGGTCGAGAAGGGCATGAAGCGGACGAAGGAGGAGGCGGATATCCTGACGATCGTCAAGGAACGCATCATTCCCCCGCTCCAAGAACTCGGGCTCGCGAAGGATTTCAATTCCCGCGCCCTTGTCACCCACTACAAGACCCACGGCGGATTGGTGCCCTTCACCTACACCACGGATATCGATTACAAGCAGTTCGCGCGTTTCGCCGAGCACTCGCTGGAGCTCCCCGGCGTGTATCTGAACGTGCGTCCCGAGCGGGAGTACCCCTACAAGGCCCTTTCCTGCCACACGCTCGGTTTCCTCCGCCCGTGGGCAAAGGGTGACATCCCGGAAGCTGCCTCGCGGAAGTTCGGCTACCAGTATGTGGGCGATGACAAGGGCCTCGCCGGGGTAGAGGCCACGATGGATGACATGTTGCGCGGCGTCACCCCCTCGAATCCCGAGGGGGCCGAAGGCTGGAAAATCATCGTCAAGAACGAGAAAGGAAAAATCCTCGGCGAGAAGATCGTGGATGCGCGCGATCCCGGTACCGGGGCGGATGTCACGCTGACCATCGATGCGGGCATCCAGTATCTCCTCTCCAATATCCTGCGCCGTGCGGGCACGGCCTCCGGGGTGGTGATGGACGTGCGCACGGGAGAGATCCTCGCGATGGCCTCCGTGCCGGATTACAATCCGAACGACTTCATTCCCAGCATCAGTAGAGCGAAGAACGACGAGTACGAAAAGGCGAAGATCAAGCCCCTGATCGACCGCGCCATCAGCCCTTTCCTGCCCGGTTCGACATTCAAGATCCCGACAGCGATCGTGGGGGCGACCAAGGGTCTCGCCAACCGCAGCTACAACTGCAGCGGTTACCTTTCCTACGGCAATGCCAAGGTAGGCTGCTGGATTGGACCAAAGGGCGGTAGCCACGGTAGCCTCCCGCTGCCCAAGGCCATCCAGCAATCCTGCAATCCCTACTTCATGCAGCTCGCCGGCTCGATCGGCATGGAGGACATGGCAGACGGCTTCCGCATGCTGGGCTTCGGAGAAAAGACCGGCATTCCCCTTCCCAATGAAAATCCCGGCCTGGTGACCGGCAGCCGCGAGTGGAAGCGGATGAAGCCGGAAGCCCGTCTTACGCCTATCGACATGGGCTTCCTCTCCATCGGCCAGGGCAACGCCCTCGCCACACCCCTCCAGCTCTGCGCCGTGACCTCCTGCGTGGCAAACGGGGGGAAATATTACTACCCGCGCCTGGTCAAGAAAGTCGTGGCGAGCGATGGCTCGACCCTTGTTCAGGACGTCCCCCGCTTGAAGGTGGATCTTCTCAAGGAAGGCGTGAAGCAGGCCGACATGAATCTGATCCGCGAAGGCATGCGGATGGCCGTCAACGTGCGCCCCGGCACCGCCGGCCGACTGAAGATTCCCGGCTACGAGGTGGCGGCCAAAACCGGCACCGCACAGGTTAGCAAGGCGCGCGATCTTCACAACGCTTGGACTCTCGCCTTCGCTCCCTACGATGAACCTCGCTACGCCGTTTGCCTGCTGGTCGAGAACGGCAAGTCGGGCGGCGCGGTGGCGGCACCCTTGGTCCACCTGCTTCTCCGCGGCATCTTCGCCCGCGACGAAGGCATGCGCCTGCCCGTCCACCCGCTCGAGCCCGTCGTCGGGAATATGGATCCCATCGTGGAGATCGCCCTGCCGGATGACGTTCTGGCCGCCATCGACATCACTCAAGATGATGGCGAAACCGGCAACGAGGCCTCCGACGCTGCCGCCGTGTCCGGCATTTCATCTGAAGGTCTTCAAACTTCCCAGACTCCTGTTACACCCCAACCCGCAATCACACCTGAGGCCGACGACGAAGGCCGGGTAACTCCCGAGCCTCCGCGCGAGCGCTAACCCCTTTTTTATCTCTCCTCTCCCATCAAATCCATGATCCAGAAAATCAAACGCTTCCTAGGAATCGGGAAACCGAACCCGAAGGAAGGCAACACCGTCATCGTCAATGTCGAACGACTCGAACGCCGGGTCGCCCTCCTCGATAGCGGCGTCCTCGAAGAATATACCGTCGAACGCGAAGGCGAGCAGAACATCGTAGGGGGCATCTTCAAAGGCCGAGTGAAGAACATCGAGCCGGGGCTGAAGGCGATGTTCGTTGATATCGGCCTCGACAAGAATGCCTTCCTCCACTTCTGGGATGCGATTCCCGCGGCTTTGGACGCCGGCCTCGAAGAGATCGAGCGAGCCAGCAGCCACAAGAAAAAGCAACAGCAGAAGATCACCTCCAAGGACATCCCGAGCATCTATCCGGTCGGCTCGGAAATCATGATCCAGGTCTCCAAGGGGCCCATCGGCACCAAAGGCCCGCGCGTCACCACCAATATCTCGCTCGCCGGCCGCTATCTGGTGCTGATGCCTTTCACCGAGCAATTCGGTATTTCCCGCAAGATCGAGGATCCGAAGGAACGCCTGCGCCTGCGCAAGATCATGCAGAAGCTCAGCGTGCCGGAAGGCATGGGCATCATCATGCGCACCGTCGCCCACGGCACCCGCGCCCGCCACTTCGTGCGGGATCTCGCGATGCTGATGGAGCAATGGCGCTCGGTCGAAGACAAGCGCGACTCCCGCCCGGCACCTCTCTGCGTCTTCCAAGAACCCGGTTTGATCGAACGTACGGCGCGCGACTTCCTCACCGACGAAGTCGATCAGGTGCTTTGCGACGATGCCCACACCACCGAGCTGATCCGAGAGATCGCGGGCAAGGTTTCGCGCCGGGCAAAGCGGCGCATCCACCATCTGCCTGCCTCCCAGCCGATCTTCGAGGCGGTGGGCATCCAGAAACAGATCGACGAGGCCTTCTCCCGTCAGGTGTGGCTGCCCTGCGGCGGCTACATCGTGATCGATGAGACGGAGGCCCTGATTTCCATCGACGTGAATACGGGCCGCAACCGCGGTTCCAAGGACGTGGACAAGATGATCCTCGAAACCAACGTCGAGGCCGCGCAGGAAGTCGCCCGCCAGCTCCGGCTCAGGAACATCGGCGGTTTGGTCGTGGTGGACTTCATCGACATGCGCCACCGCAAGGACCAGCAGACGGTTTACAAGACAATGAAGGACCGCCTTAAAAAAGATAAGGCGAAGACGCAGGTCCTCCAGATTTCCTCTATCGGCCTGATGGAAATGACGCGCCAGCGGCTCAACGAATCGCTGCGCGACACCATGTTCGAGCCCTGCCCCTATTGTCAGGGCCGCGGCCGCGTGAAGACGCCGATGACCATGAGCGTGGAGATCCAGCGCCGCATCGTGACGGTCATCCACAAGCACCGCGATCAGGCGGGCGATCTGGTGATCGTCGTGAACCCGGACGTGCTAAACCGCTTCAAAACGGAAGATGGCAAGCACTTGGTCGAGCTCGAGCGGCAGCACTCGGGACGCCTCATTTTCCGCTCCGACCCGACGCTTCATCGCGAACGCTTTCTTATTATGGACGCCGCGACGGAGAAGACCATCGACCAGGCTTGACCCGGTTTTGGTGGCCTCGCCGTGCAGGGCCGCTTCCGCGAACCGCCGTTCTTATCCAAGGACGGCGGTTCTCTTTTTCACGGTGTCGAGATGGTGGACTTGGGATCTGCGTATGACACGCTGACGGCCGTTCCAGAGCCAGCAAGAGCGACTTTCGCCGACCTCGGCTTGCACCGGGCTTGGTTCTTCCACCGCCGCCGCAGGGCCTGAAGAAATCCCGGCGAAGGGTCATCCGCGGCTCCGCCGACACGTCACGCCAGGCAGGCGAGCGGGAAGGAACGCTCCAGCAGCACTTCCCGACCCCTCACGACCACGTCCACGCTACCCTTCAGGGTCTTGTCGAGGAATGGCGTGTTGCGGCTCTTCGACTTCATGAAGCCGGTCGTGAAGGTTGTGCTGCCCTCGGGATCGAAGATGATGAATTCCGCCGGCTTGCCCTCCTCCACCGGCACCGGCTCCAGGCCCATCAGCCGCCGCGGCTCCGCGGAGTAGCGTTTCACCATCACGTCCCAGCCCAGCTCGCCCCGCGAAACGTAGCGGTCGAACATGGAGACCAGTGCGGTGTCCATGCCGGTGATGCCGTTCGGCGCGCTGGTGAAATCCTGCGCTTTCTCAAAAGGCGTGTGCGGCGCGTGGTCCGTGGCCAGCAGATCGAAGACTCCCGACTTCAGGCCTTCTAGGAGCGCCGCATTGTCCGCCGCCGTCCGCAGCGGCGGGTTCATCTTATAGTGGGTATCGTAGTTGCCGATGTCCTCGTCCCGGAACATCAGGTGGTGAGGTGCCACCTCGGCCGTCACCTTCACGTCTCCCCGCTCCTTCCACCAGCGGATCGTCTCCATCCCGAGCTTGCTGGACACGTGCTGGATGTGAATGTGCGCGCCGGTCGCGTGGGCGAGGCGGATATCGCGGTCGATCATGATTTCCTCCGCGCAGGCCGGGCTGCCCTTGATGCCCAGGCGGTAGGACATGGCGCCTTCATTGAGCGCGCGCGGTCCGGCGAGTTCGTGGATCTCGCAGTGGCTGGCGAAGAACATGCCGAATTCACTGGCATACTGCATCGCCCGGTAGAGCACGGCCGCGTCCGCCACGCCGTCGCCGTCGTCCGTAAGCATTTTCACTCCCAAGGCGCGCATGCCGTCGATCGCGGCAAGCTCCTTCCCCTCCCGGCCCTTCGTGATGCAGCCGGAGGTGTAAACGGGGATGCGGGAAACGGCCTTCGCCTTGTCCATGACCATCTTCACCACCGCAGGAGAGTCGATCGCGGGAGAGGTGTTCGGCATCATCACCACGCCGGTGATCCCGCCGTTGATCGCCGCTTCCGTGCCGCTGGCGATGTCTTCCTTGGCCTCGAAGCCCGGCTCGCGGAAATGCACGTGCGCGTCGAACATCGCGGGCATCAGCAGGCGGCCGCGGCCTTCGATCACCTTCGCGTTCGCCGGCACCGGGAGCCCGGAGGCCACCGCGCTGATCATTCCCTTCTCCACCCGCACGTCGGCTTCGCGAAAGACAGGAGAATCCTCGGATACCACACGAACCTGGCGGATCAAGAGCACGTCTGACATGCCCCGGTACATGCCATCGTATCCCCTCCCCGTCCAGCACCGGAAACAGGATCGACGGCATCCCCGCGATCGGGCAAAACAGGAATCCGAAACTCCATGGAACCACGTATCACCCTTCTCACCCTCGGCGTCACGGATCTCGCCCGCTCCGTGGCTTTCTACCGCGATGGCCTAGGCTGGCCTACCAGCTACAAGTCAGGTGATGAAGTGGCCTTCTTCGCCCTTCAGGGCACGAAGCTCGGGCTTTACGGATTGGAAGATCTGTGCGCGGACATTTCCCCGGAGACCCGCCCGTCATCCGGCGGCTTCGGCGGTGTCGCCATCGCCCACAATGTCAGAACCAAGCAGGAGGTGGCGGCCGTGCTCGCAGAGGCGGAGCGGGCGGGAGGAAAGATCGTAAAGTACGCCCGGGATGTCTTCTGGGGCGGCCATAGCGGCTACTTTAGCGATCCCGACGGACATCATTGGGAGATTGCTTGGAATCCCGTGATGCCGTTGGACGAAAAGGGCGAGATGACGCTTTAGGGACGGCTACGCGATCACGGTATCGCCGGAGCTCCCGCGGCATGAGAGGGTGCGGGCGTTCGGTTAACGCGTTCCACATTGATTCTGGCTTCAATGTTGAACATGGTGTTTTTGCCCCTTCGGTCTGGACAACCGGAGGGGCGCTTTTTTCCGCCTCCTCCCTCGCACCGGTGCCGCCCTACCCTGCCCCCTTACGGGTCACTCAGGCGATAGAACCCGACCGAGTCTTCCGGCACCGTTAGTTCCACCGTTGCGGCACCATCGTCGCCGATCGTCACCGGTCCATTCCCCGACCAATGTTCCAAATCCCCGGAGTGCTCCAGCTCATAGGTCCGGCCGGGGGTTCCCCGGACATGGAGAAACAGTTTGCCCGGCATGGAGGGATCGGCCCGGAGAAGAAGGGACGGAAGCGCAGCGGGCTCGCCGATCGACTTGGCTTGCCTGCCGGCGATGGGAGCTCGCGTGCTTGCTGCAGCCGGTGCCGGGACTTGAATCGTAATGGTCGCCGGTGCCGAATCGACGATGCCGTCATTGGCGACATAGGTAATCGCAACGCTGCCGGTGAAGCCTTTCTTTGCCTTGTAGGTTAGATTGGGCAACTTGCCTTTGAGCCTTCCGGAAGAAGGCTTTCCGGTCACACGGAATTTCAGGGGATCTCCGTCGGCGTCGGTCGCGGCGAGTCGTACTGCCACGGCCGTGTTCGGGGATGCCTGGAGAGTTCCGGACTGCGCCACGGGGGCCTTGTTGTTCGGATTCACCACGGTGATGTCCACAATGGCCGCCTTGGACTTCGAAAAGCCATCGCTGGCGGAGAAGGTGAAGCGGTCCTTGCCCCGATATCCCGGCTTCGGTGTATAGACGAGGTTCGGGGGATCACCGGCGAGAGTTCCGTTCTTCGGCGTCGCTACAACTGCGAAAGTCAACGCATCGCCGTCCCGATCGGTGCCGGCCAGCACCAGAGACAGCGTGGCATTCTGGTTCGCGGTCACCTTTTGGGGAGTCGCAAGCGGCTTGAGGTTCTTCTTTTTGACCTTCACGCTCACGGTGGCTTCGGCGGAGTCCACCTGCCCGTCGTTGACCACGAAGGTGAAGCGATCCTCTCCGCTCCACTTTGCCTTGGGCTTATAGGTCACGTTCGGGGGTGTGCCGGTGAGCGTTCCGTTCTCCGGAACGCTCACGATGCGATAGCTGAGCGGATTGGAATCCGGATCGCTTCCTGCCAGCACCACTGCCACGGTCTTTTTCGGCATCGTCGTGACCGATTTGGGGTGGGCGGACGGCCCCCGGTTGGTGTTGGTGACGGAGATCGTGATGGTCGCCGTCCCCGAACTCGCGGTGCCGTCGCTCGCACGAAAGGTGAAGCTATCGCTACCGGTGTAGCCGCTGGTCGGAGTGTAGATAAGGTTCGGCGGTGTCCCGGAAAGCGTGCCGTTGGCGGGATTCGAGAGCACCGTATAAGTCAGCGGATTCCCATCCGGGTCTGTCCCGGTCAGGGTGGCGGCGACGGCGGTATTCCTGCCGGTGGAGATCGTGCGCGAAAGGGCGACCGGCGCATCATTCACCGCGGAGACGGTGATGCCGACGGTGGCAGCAGCGGAATTGCTGGTCCCGTCGTTAACCCGGAAAGTGAAGCTGTCTGCTCCGTTGAAATTGGCTTTCGGCGTGTAGGTGACATTCGGCGGGGAGCCGGAGAGCGTGCCGTTGGCCGGGCCGGCGACGATGGCAAAGGAAAGCGTGTTTCCCTCCACGTCCGTTCCCGCCAGTGCCACCGGTACGGGCGTGTCTTCCTGGGTCGATGCCGTCCGGGGTGTCGCCACCGGGGCGTCGTTCACCGGGGCGATGGTGATGGTGACCGTTGCTGGAGGAGATTCCAAAATCCCGTCGCTCACCTTGAAGGTGAAACTGTCGCCACCGTTCATGTTTGCCGCCGGAAGATAGCTCCGGCTCGCCCCGTTTCCCGTGAGGGTGCCCTTGGTGGGAGGGGTGACGATCGTGTAGGTCAGCGCGTTACCGTCCGGATCACTGCCGGAGAGCGAGATGGAGACGCTGGTATCCTCGTTGGTGGTGACCGACTTGGCCGTCGCTACCGGCGCGTCGTTCATGGGCGCGATGTTCACGCTGACCGCCGCCGCGGGAGAGTACAGGACACCGTCGAAGACACGGAAGGTGAAGGTGTCGCTGCCGCTCTGATTGCTCCCCGCCCGGTAGATGAGATTGGGCGGAGTGCCGACCAAGGTCCCTTTCGAGGGAGCCGTGACGATGGAGTACGTCAGCAGATCGCCTTCGGCATCGCTGCCTGAAAGCGTGACCGCCACTTCCGAGTCTTCGTCCAGCGCAACCGAGCCGGCAGAAGCGGCCGGAGCGGTATTGAGGACCCCCGGGACTGTGTAGGAAATCTCGGACGAGGGCAGGCTCGTTTGGCCGGAGGTATTCTTCGCGACCACCGCGAAGTAATAGGTAGTACCCGGATTGAGCCCGGCGACCGCGGCGCTCAGATTGGCACCGGCGTCGATGACCACCGGACGATTGCCGCTGGAGGTGCCGTATTGCAGCTCATAGCGCTGGATATCGGTTTCGGGATTGGCGTCCCAGCCCAAGGTGACCGTGGCGGGAGTGCCGCCCCACGCTGCCCCGGCCACGGCAAACAGCGCGGCTAAGAGGAGGATAGGCTTTCGGAAGGGGGATTTTGAGGAGGGGTCTCTATCGTTTTCGGTGGCGACCAAAGAATTCATCTGCTGGCGATGGGTGTGCGGTTTCACTTGGCACGACTCCCTTGCGGGGCCGCGGGGGGCAGGCAAAACGCAACTGGCGGCGGAGAGGTGC
>Ga0307414_10001773_pt1 | contig 11177 bp, 8 predicted proteins | sample DK1Ometagenome_FD_203804 | JGI IMG/M metagenome (GOLD analysis project Ga0307414, IMG submission 203804) | Maize rhizosphere microbial communities from greenhouse at UC Davis, California, United States - DK15-O-3 | ecosystem: Host-associated > Plants > Roots > Rhizosphere > Soil | place: USA...
CCGTAATTAGCCTTTTTAAGTTTCGGCATATTTACCAGATCTTCCAACACCTTACGGTTTTCAATTTCGCTGACCCCTAAAATTGTCGGCATATTTGGGTTGTCATCTGTACCTATTTCGGCTATAACTCGACTTAAATTTTCTAATTTTTGCTGATATTTTTTACCGTCCCAGTTTCTTTCGCCTTTCGGCGTCCATTCTTCATCATAAATTTTCTCATCGCGAATGGTATCAAACAAGTTTTCAACATTGTAAAAAGCAACAGTATGTACCACATAAGATTTCTGCTGAGATTGTGCAAACGCTGTACCTGCGAAGAATGCCAGTATTGATAATAGTTTAATTTTCATGCCCATTATTAAGTTATTATAAAGTTTTTGATAATCCTGAGGGCAAAATTAGTTAATATTTATAAAATAATTACCTTTGCACCATGTTAAGTTTAGTTTAAACTTACAAAACTTTAAACAGCTTATTTTTAGGTTTTTATGAAAAAATTACTACTTAGTACTTTGCTAGTGCTATTTACCGTTACAGCTTGGGCACAAAGCACAGCGTTACGCGGAGTTGTTGTTGATGCAAAAACACAGCAACCTCTATTCAATGTAACGGCAAATTTATCCAACACAAATTTATCGGCTACCACAAACCAGCAAGGTGAATTTGAAATTGCAAACCCTACTTCGGGCAATCAGGTGCTTTATATCAACTTTACAGGTTATGTTCAAAAAAGATTTACTTTGGATATAACTACCGAAGCCGATATTGATTTGGGCACGATTTATCTGGAAGAAGACGTAACTGCAGAACAACAATTGAGTTTAATTACCCTTACCGAAAACGATTTGGGCGATGACAACTCGGGTTCTGAAACTACATCAGGATTGTTACAAGCATCGCGCGACCCTTTCCGTCAGGCGGCGGCTTTTAACTGGGGTCAAGCCCGATTCAGAATTAGAGGGTTAGACAACGAGTATGGAAATATCTTTATAAACGGTATTTCTATGAACAAGATTTTCGATGGCCGTCCACAGTTTTCTAACTGGGGTGGATTAAACGATGCTACACGTAACCAAGAGTTCATCAATGGTTCTATGCCGAACGATTATACTTTTGGCGGTATTTTAGGTATTCAGGCAATTAACACCCGTGCATCTTTTATGCGTACAGGAACACGTGTTTCGCTTTCTGGCGCTAATACCAACTACAGTGGTCGTGGAATGATTACTTATGGTTCGGGAATGAATAAAAACGGATGGGCTTATGCTGCATCGGCTTCATACCGTATGGCTAAAGAAGGTTTCTTTGACGGAACAGATTACGACGCAAAATCGTTCTTCTTGGCTGTTGAAAAGAAAATTAACAGCAACCACAGCTTAAACTTGTCTGCTATTTACGCACAAAACAGTCGTGGTAAAAACGGACCTAACACACAAGAAGTTGTAGATTTAAAAGGTTACAAGTACAACTCCTATTGGGGTTGGCAAGATGGCAAAAAACGTAATTCACGTGATAAAGACGTAGAAGAACCAATTTTTATATTGAGCCACTATTGGGATATCAGCGAAAAATCGACTCTAAATACGAATGTATCGTATCAGTTTGGTAAGATTTCTAACAGTCGTTTAGATTTCAACGGAGCAAACAATCCTGATCCAACCTATTACAAAAGATTACCAAGTTATCATTTAAATTTCCATAATACAAATGGAACTACACCAATTTGGACACCAGATTTTGCAGAGGCAGAAAACAAAAGAATAGGTTTTTTAGATAATTCGCAAATCAATTGGGATCGTTTGTACATGCAAAATGCAGGAGGAGCATCTGTGAACGCTTTATATGCCGATGTTATGCAAGACAATCAATTAACGGCTAACACGTTATTTAATACACAAATTTCTAATGTAGTTGGATTTAATGCAGGTTTAACCTACCGCAATTTACGTTCAGAAAGCTACCAGGAAATGCTTGATTTATTGGGTGGACAATATTTAGAAGATCGTGATTTGTTCTTAAAAGCTGAATATGGAGATTCTGATTTAAACAACCCAAACCGTAAAGTTTACGAAGGCGATAAATACGGTTACAACTATATTATGCACGCAAACGTGGTTGATTTATTCACACAGTTTCAATTCAACTTTGGTAAATTCGATTTCTATTTAGGTCAGAATGCATCTTACACAGAATACCAACGTGAAGGTTTATATAAAAATGCATTATACGCAGATTCATCTTTCGGAAAAGGTCAAAAAATATCATTCGAAAACTACGGTTTAAAAGGTGGGGCAACTTATAAATTAACAGGTCAGCATATTTTCAACTTCAATGCAAGTTATTACACGCAGGCTCCATCAATCCGTAACAGCTACTCTAACGTTCGTATAAGTGATGCAACGGTAAACGGATTAACCGATGAAAAAGTTTTTGGTTCAGACATTAACTACATCATTCGTACTCCAAAATTAAAAGGACGTGTTGGTGCTTATTTCAATGAAATTAAAGACGCTACAAGAACATCTTTCTTCTATGCCGATGGTATTGATATTGAAATGGACGATGAAACAAGCAGCGATTTCGTAGCAGAAATTACGCGCGGTATCAGCAAACAAAGTATGGGTATTGAATTAGGTGCAGAATATCAAGCAACTAAAACAATAAAATTGACTGCTGCGGCAAACTATGGTCAGGCAATTTATTCAGACAACGCAAATGTTTATTTGAATGTGGATGGACGTCGTGAAAACGGATTAAGTCCAATGGTAAATTACGGAACAAGTTATATTAAAAACTACCGTGTTGCAGGAACGCCACAACAAGCTTATTCGTTAGGAATTGAATACCGCGACCCAAACTATTGGTGGATTGGTGCAAACGCGAACTTTTTAACGGATATTTATTTAGATATTTCGCCTTTGTTACGTACAAACAATTTCTTTGCAGAACCTGGTCAGGGTGGAGCAGCATTCAGCGATATGGATACCGATACGGCTAAACGTTTGTTAAAACAAGAAAAATTAGACGATATCTTCTTAGTAAACCTTCAGGGAGGAAAATCGTGGAGAATCAACGGTAAAACTTTCGGTTTCTTTGCATCTGTAAACAACGTGTTAGGTTTAGAATACAAAACAGGTGGTTTTGAACAAGCACGTAACGCCAACTACCGCGAATTATTAATGGATCACGCAAGCGGAACACGCACATTTGGTCCTAAATATTTCTATGGTTTCGGTAGAACTTATTTCTTAAACTTATACATCAACTTTTAATTAAAAGCGTGATATGAAAATATTAAAACACATATTCCCGATAGCTGTATTAACTTTAACCGGCTTATTTGCAGCATGTTCACCAGAAGATGAACAGGAATTACCAACTTATAGTCCATCTATTTTTTCAGATGATTTCGAATGGCACACTAAAGGAGAAAATCCACAAAACACATGGGGCACCAACGCAGTAAAAGGCACTAAAAAGTGGACGTTTGCAACCTTTAGAGATAACAGCTATTTATACTTTTCTGCATTCGACAATCCAAAAGAAGCAGAAAATGACACTTGGATAACATCTAACGAACTTGATATTGATAAAGCCAATCTAAAACGCTTAACATTTACATCAACACAAGGTTTTGTTACCGATACATTAAACAATAAATTAGAGTTGTACGTATTGCATAACATAACAGAAAGCAACGCTGACACGGTTAAATTACATTTTAGAAAGCCACAGTTAAATGTTCCAAATTTTACATGGGTAAATTCTGGGGTAGTAAATCTATCACAATTTAAAGGAAAAATTAAACTTGCTTTTAGAGCTACCGGAAGTGGTACTGATGGCAGATATGATGGAACTTACGAAGTAGATAATATTAAAGTTTTTTAATTTTTAAGAAATGAAAGCATTAAAATATACTTTTGCAGCCTTGGCATTGGTTGCAACATTAGGAATAACAAGTTGTGCAAACAACGACGATGTTTCTGCACCGGAAATAAAATATCATCAGGCTACAGCATCAATTACTTTAGAAGAATTGTATGCCAAAGCAAATACTACGGTTCAACAATATACCGAAGAAGATATTTTAGAAGCCTACGTAGCTTCAAGCGATGCAGGCGGAACATTTTATAAATCGGTATCATTACAAAATTTAGAAGGTACAAAAGGTCTTTCTATTTCGATTGACATGTACAACATCAGCAACGACATCGCTCCGGGTCGTAAAGTGTATATCTATTTAAAAGATATGTATTTTTCAATCGTACACGGATCTTTAGTTTTAGGAAGTCTTTATCAGGAAACAAGTGTAGGTAGAATGAACGAATTCGATTTCTATAAAAAAGTACTCCCTTCAAGCATTATAGTTCCTGAAACAGAATTAATGAAAACCATTACGTTGGCTGATCTTAAAAACGACAACTACATTAACACGTTGGTTGAAATTGAAAAAGTTCAGTTTGCAGACAATGCTGTTGATAAAACATATTACGATCCATCGAATGTTTTAGGTGGGGCTACTAACCACAATATTGTTGATCCTACAGGAACAATGATCTTTAGAACAAGTGAATTTGCAAAGTTTGCTTCGAGAGTGGTTCCAAAAAACAGCGGAAAAATCCGTGGGGTTCTAACAAAGTTCAACAGCGATTATCAGTTTATGGCTCGTACATTTAACGATATTCAGTTAACAGAAGACCGAATCGGAGTTGATCCGGGAGAAGGCGAAGAGCCAACAGCGCCAACAAACTTATTGTTTACAACAGCCGATTTTGAAAACTGGACAAACTTTACAGCTTCATTAAACAGTTTTGGCTTAAAACCTTATGCTGTTCAAGGTATCGGTGCAGGTGCTTTAGCAACTAATTCATTACACCTTAACGGAACGCCAACAGCAAACGATTACGTATTTACCGTATTAGCTTCTGCTAAAGGCAACATTCCAGCAACACCAACAAAAATTACTTTTTGGGTAAAAGGAACATCTGCTAAATCATTATCCATCAACGTTTATCGTGGAACGACAGGTTATGATGTCTTTAACGTATCTAACTTAAACAGTTTAGCGGTTACATTAAACAAAGCGGTACTTAATGATTCTGGTAACGGAACAAATAATTACGGCGGAACTATTGATACCAGCAACAAATGGGTTAAGGTAACGTTGAATATTGCAGATGTTGATATTAACAAGAGTACAACAGGTGATCTTTTCGCTTTAAAAGTGGGAAGCAACGCGGCATACAATCTGCATATCGATAATATCGAGATTCAATAAAACATACACCATTAAACTTTAAAAGCTGTTTTCTATGAAAGCAGCTTTTTTTTATTTACAATCGAAATTTCGTTCATTTTCAATACCGCTTTTTTGTATATTTAGAAACAAATTTTCGCTACTCTTTTATGCCAGCAGCCGTAGAAACATCACATCATTTATATCCTTTAATTTCCGATTTGGGTTTGATCTTAATGACTGCCGGAGTCGCCGTTTTGATCTTTAAAAAAATAAAACAGCCTTTGGTTTTAGGCTATTTAATTGCCGGATTTTTGGCAGGTCCGCATTTTCCGTTATTTCCCACCGTTCAAGATATGGGTAACGTAGAAGTTTGGGCAGAAATTGGTGTGATCTTTTTACTTTTTAGTTTAGGACTCGAATTCAGTTTTAAAAAGCTCGTCAAAGTAGGCGGATCCGCCAGCATGACCGCCGCTGTTCAAATCATCACCATGATTATTGTAGGTTTTACAACAGGAAAACTGCTTGGTTGGAATTTTATCGACAGTATTTTTTTAGGTGCGATTCTTTCCATGTCGTCCACCACCATCATTCTACGGGCGTTTGATGAATTAGGAGTTAAATCCCAGAAATTTGCCGGTGTGGTTTTCGGAACGCTGATTGTAGAAGATATTGTAGCGATTTTATTAATGGTTTTACTATCGACCATAGCCGTGTCGCAGCAGTTTTCGGGTGTTGAATTAATGGAATCGATCTTTAAACTGGCATTCTTTTTAATACTTTGGTTTTTGGCAGGAATCTTCTTCATTCCAACATTACTTAAAAGAACTAAAAATCTGCTGACCGAAGAAACCACCTTGATTGTATCGCTGGCATTGTGTTTAATGATGGTTATTTTGGCAACCGCCGCAGGTTTTTCTCCGGCATTGGGTGCTTTCATTATGGGATCGATCATAGCCGAAACAACCAAAGCAGAACAAATCGAACATTTAGTGAAGCCTGTAAAAGATTTATTTGGCGCGGTTTTCTTTGTATCGGTTGGTATGCTTATTAATTTAGATACACTTCAAGAATACGCTTTTCCGGTACTGATTATTACCATTGTTACCATTTTCGGAAAAACAATTGCCACCACAATGGGCGCCTTACTTTCGGGACAGCCTTTAAAACAGTCGGTGCAAGCAGGAATGAGTTTGGCTCAAATTGGCGAATTTTCGTTTATCATTGCCACTTTGGGTATGACGTTGGGTGTAACAAGCGGTTTTTTATATCCTATTGTGGTGGCAGTTTCGGCAATTACCACTTTTACCACTCCGTTTTTCATCAAAAATTCCTTAAAAGCATACAATCAATTAAAAATCATCCTGCCTAAAAAATGGGAAGATAAGCTAGACAATTATTCATCGGCAACACAAACTCTTCATAAAACAAATCACTGGAAAAAATATATTTCCGGCGTTGCATCGCACATCGTCATTCATTCGGTAATCATTGCAGGTATTGTCTTCGTAAGCATTTACTATTTAATTCCACTGTCTAACGGTGCGTTTACCTATTATCTGTACATCTTTTTAACTGTAGTTGCATTTTTACCGTTCTTGTATGCGCTGGCGTTACAAAGAGTTGCGGTGCAGTCATTAAATCAGTTAAAAACCGACAGTAAAAATATTATGCCGCTCATTTTAATCGCTTTGTTTAGAATTTTGCTGTGCATTGTAATTGTTTTTATAATGATTAACGAACTGATTAATCCGTTGACTGGCGTGATTGTATTGGCTGTTTTAATTGCGTTTACCGTTTTATTTCCCAAGAGAATTCAGATTATGTATGGAAAGATCCAACATCAGTTTATCGAGAATTTTAATGACCGCGAAAGATCCGAAGCCATTAGAAACAAAAGCGATTTAACGCCTTGGGACGGACACATGACTACTTTTGAAATTCCGCAGGAATCACTAATTGCCGGAAAAACGCTGAATGAACTAAAGGTACGTGAAGAATTAGGCGTAAATATTGCCATTATTAAACGTGGCGATTTGGTGATTAATATTCCCGATAAAGACGAAAAAATTTTCCCGAAAGATATTGTGTATGTGATTGGAACCGACGAGCAGGTAAAAGATTTTGAGCTTTTTGTTGATAAATCGTTGGTAGGATCGGTTGATTACCACACCGAAATTGTGCTGAAAGGTTTTGAACTGACCAATGAAGCGTTGAACGGAATATCGATTCGCGAAAGTAAAATCCGAGAAAAAAGCAACAGTATTATTGCCGGAATTGAACGCAACGGCGAGCGCATTTTAAATCCACAGCCTACTTTTACCTTACAAAAAGGCGATATTTTATGGCTTGTGGGCGATAAAAAGAAAATCACCGCTTTATTTTCAAAATAAGTTATGACGATAGAAATTGCAAAACCCGAACATTTAAACAGCATTATGCAGGTTATTGACGATGCCCGTAGCATTATGCGCGCCAATGGCAACCTTACCCAATGGATTAACGGATATCCGTCGGCAGAAGTTATCCTGAACGATATCAATCAAAACATAGGATACATTTGTTGGAATGATACCGAAATTGTAGGTTATTTCTCGTTTTTAAATGGTAATAATCCGGAACCGACCTACAACGTCATCGACAATGGAAAATGGCTAAATAATGAACCTTACGGCGTAATTCACAGACTGGCATCAAACGGAAAAGTTAAAGGAGTTGCAAAAGCCTCTTTTGATTATTGCTTTACGCAGATTAACAACATTCGGGTTGATACCAACAACAATAACCTGCCTATGCAGAACTTCTTTAAAAAATACGGTTTTACGTATTGTGGTGTTATTTATGTAGCAGATGGAAGTCCTAGAGATGCTTTTCAAATGGTTTCATAATTATTTTTCAACTTCGTAATAACCAAGAATAATCATCTCTATTGATTCGGCTTTTATTGTATCCAATTTTGGAAGATCATTTTTTGTAAATTTTGTATAACCTACATGTGTCAAATTATTTCCCCCTGCACGAACTTCCAGACTCATTTCTTTCTTTAAAAAATTGCTTGAAAGAAGAAAGTCAAAATGCCCTCTATCATCGGTTAATACTTTAAAATTGGTACCAACAAAAGAAACTTCTGCATTAGCAATTGGTTTATTTTGTTTTGATTCTACAACAATACCTTCAACTGTAAAAAACAATATATCTTTTTTAATTGGATCAACTATATAAGCACTTTCTGGATCATTATTATAAACTTTTTTATGACCGTGTGAAGAACACGACACCACTAAACCAGCAACCAACAATCCGTAAAAAGCATTAGAAATTTGTTTGTAATTAAACTGATTATAAGAAAGTAATAAAGGTCTGTTTAATTGCGATTTTTTTAACTTCATACATCTTGGTCGCTCTTTGTGATTAACCAATTTACTCAGTTCGTTATCTGAAAGATTTGTTGCATCATAAACCTTTTCACTGCAAAGCAAACACAATTGTTCCCTATTAGAAATAAATTCTGAACTCCATTCTTGTTTTTCACAATGTTTAGGAATAGTTATTTTTATTGGTCTTTTCATAAAGTTGTTTTACACTAAAATACAAAAATATCTTTCAAAAAATACGACTCATCTTTCAAAATCGACAGTTCGGAATAAAAATTTTTAATCTTTATTCGCAGCTACATACATTTGATAAAAAATATAAATCATGAGAAAAATATTATCAGTAGTTCTGCTAACATTAAGTTTTTATGTTGTAAATGCACAGTCAGATGAGCACTTTTACCAGCCAACAAAAGAGTTAAAACCAATTGAATTCAGCAATACAGAAGAAATTAGAATTCCTGTTGAAAATGATACAATTACAGCCATTCTGTTAAAACCCGAAAGCAAACCAAAAGCTACTATTTTGTTCTTTCATGGCACAGGCGGCAACGTTTCAACTTACCAATTTATGGTAGCTCCTTTGGTGGAGGATCAATTTCAAGTTGTTATGGTCGATTTTAGAGGCTATGGAAAATCAACAGGAAAACCTACCCATTTAAATATTGCAGAAGATGGTCAGATATTTTTTGATGCTATGCTAAAAAGAGATGATACTAAAAACACTCCAATTATTCTGTACGGTGCATCTATGGGCTCGCAAATTGCTACACTATTGGCAAAAAATAATCAGAACCGAATAAAAGCATTGATTTTAGATGGTGCTTTATCTTCTTTCACAGATATTGCTGCGTTCTATGCGCCACAATACAAAGAAATGATTGAAAAAAGTTATGCATCACCTTATTCAGCAAAAGAAAACATCAAACCATTGAATACTATCAAAAAATTATTCATTCACAGCAAAGAAGATAAAGAGATCCCGTATGATCAGGGCTTGATGGTTTTCAATAATACTCCGGAACCTAAACAGTTTTTTGAATACAAAGGATCTCACTTAATGTCTATCGTTAAAGACAAAGAACAAGTACTAAAAGCTATAAATAATTTACTACAGTGATAACCAATAACATCTTTTTCCATAAAAAAACCTTTATCAATAAAGATAAAGGTTTTTAAAATATGTTTTAAAAAAACGTATTAATTGTTCAATGCTTCTGCACCACCAACGATCTCTAAAATCTCGTTTGTAATAGCTGCCTGACGTGCTTTGTTATACGTTAATTTTAACTGATCGCGTAAATCTTTTGCATTATCGGTTGCTTTGTGCATAGCCGTCATACGTGCGCCGTGTTCAGCCGCGTTAGAATCTAAAACCGCTTTGTACAACTGCGTTTTCAACGACGCCGGAATTAAATTTAAAATGATTTCCTCTTTAGAAGGCTCATAAATATAATCTACCGTTACGTTTGATTCTGTTTCAATTGGTTTTAAAGGTAAAAACTGCTCTGTTTGTACAATTTGTGTAGCTGCATTTTTAAACTGGTTGTACACCACTTCAACCTTATCATAAGATCCTTCAATAAAAGCATCCATAATTTGTTGGGCAACAGCTTCAACATTCACAAACGTTAAGGCATCGAACAAGTCACTGCGGTTTGCAAAAACAGTTTCGGTTTTTCCAACCAAGTCGTATCCTTTTTTACCAATTGTTAATACATCAACCTGCTTATCTGCGTAAGTTTTATCAATTAACGTACGCGTTGCTTTAATAACATTTGCATTAAAAGCACCACACAATCCGCGGTTTGATGTAACCACAACTAACAAAACCTTGTTTACTTCGCGTTGTTCAGCGTAAACACCAGCAGCATCGCCTTCTAATGTTGAACTGATATTCTGAATTAATTCGGTTAGTTTCTCTGCATACGGACGCATAGCTGTAATAGCATCTTGCGCTTTTTTTAATTTTGCTGCAGAAACCATCTTCATTGCAGATGTAATCTGCATGGTTGATGATACCGAGTTTATTCTGTTACGTATTTCTTTTAAGTTTGCCATTTTAATAGAATTAAGACAAAGAAATTAGATATTAGTATTGAGAACTTAGAAATCTAGATTCTCAATACTAACTACTCTATACTTTTATTAGTATTTAGACGATACTTCTTTTGCAACTTTTTCTAATGTAGCCGTAGCTTCGTCAGATAAGTTACCTGCTTTCAACGCATTTAAAGTATCGCGGTACGATAAGTTTAATACTTGTAAGAATTCTTTTTCAAACTCTTTTACTTTTTCTACAGGAACGTTACGCAACAAGTTTTTAGAACCTGCATAGATAATTGCAACCTGATCTTCAACAGAATACGGATCGTTTACCGCTTGTTTTAAGATTTCAACGTTACGACGACCTTTTTCGATTACGTTTAAAGTTACTGCATCTAAATCAGAACCAAATTTCGCAAAAGCTTCTAATTCACGGAACTGTGCTTGATCTAATTTTAATGTACCTGCAACTTTTTTCATTGATTTAATTTGCGCGTTACCACCAACACGAGATACCGAAA
>Ga0307414_10001774_pt1 | contig 11174 bp, 11 predicted proteins | sample DK1Ometagenome_FD_203804 | JGI IMG/M metagenome (GOLD analysis project Ga0307414, IMG submission 203804) | Maize rhizosphere microbial communities from greenhouse at UC Davis, California, United States - DK15-O-3 | ecosystem: Host-associated > Plants > Roots > Rhizosphere > Soil | place: USA...
TCGGAGGTGGCGGCGACGCGGGCCAGCGATCCCAGGCTGCGTGCCGCCGCGCGCGCCATCGCTCAGGACCAGCGCGGCATCGGCTCGCAGCTGAATTTCGCGGGCCGCCGGCTCAATCTTTTGCCCGGCGCGGCGCTGACCGATACGCAGGCCGGCGACTTGGTGCGGCTCAACGGCGCGAGCGACGTGGACAGGCTTTACCGCCAGTTGATGGATCCGGTGCTATCCCAAGCCCTACGCGCTCACTCCGCCTTCGCGGTGCGCGGTGCCAGCCCGACGCTCAGGCCCGTCGCGAAGATGGCCGCACCGGCGACGCGGCGGAACCTCCAGCAGCTCCGGTCGCGCTAAAGCTTCCAGTTGAACCGGGCGCCGATATTGTCGATTCCTGGATTCTGGCGACCGAAGAGTTGGGCGTGGCTCATATGGACCCAGCTCGCTTCCAGGCTGGCCCGATCCGATAGTTGATATCCGATGCCCAGTTCGGGCTCGAACAGGACACGGCTTCCGAAGGCGATCTTGTCCGTGCGGTTGAAATTGCCGTCCGAGCCGGTGTGGATGGCGATGCCAATGCCGGGCCGGACAAAGACGCGTTGACCGAACCTCGCGGAGACGCCGGCGGCTGCATAGTGGGTTTCGCCCGCCGTGTTGGCGACCGCGAAGGCATAGGGTTGGATCGGAGTGCGGCCGACCCTATCCCAGCGATAGCCTAGCTGAACATCGACGCCCTTCTCGATCCCGCTTTTCGTCAGGAAGGTGTCGACGTCATGTGCATAAAGCCCGCCGAACAGATCGCCTGCCGATGCCGGCGTCGCCGCGAATAGGGCGCACATGAGGGAAATAAAAAATCTTTTCATTTCCGACGATTAGGCAATCGCTCCGAAGCAGGCAAGCTTATCCGGCCTGCCACATTCTGATCGCATCCGATGGCGCGAGCAGCATCCAGATGTTGAGCGTCAAATTGTCGCGAATGGCGATTAACGGCACGATTTCGAGGGCCGCGACGACAACGAGGCTCGCCCAAATCGGTAGGCGCCGAGCTGCGAGAAACCCGACAGCCATCATCGCAATGTCGCTGGCCGAATTAAGGACGGAATCGCCGGTGTAGCCAAGAGCGATAGTGGCTTCGCGATATCGGTCGATGACCATCGGCGTATTCTCGAAAATTTCCCAAGTCGCTTCGATGAACAGCGCGACGGAGAAACGCAGCTCGATCGGCTGGCGGCGGAAGACCCAATGCAACAGAGCGTAAAACAGGAAGCCGTGGACGATGTGGCTGGGGCTGTACCAGTCGGCGAGCATCTGGCTCTGCGTCGGGCCGACGCGACCCCACAGCTCTACCGTGCCGCAGGTGCAGATCGGCGGCCGCCCCATGGCGAGCAAGATCGCAACCGAAAGGGCGAGGACGATCAGCAGGATCAAGAGCGGCGTCGGCCGCCGGAGGGCGGCCAGCATGATGACGACCTAAGCGGCCTCGCGGCGCTTGCCAAGCGCCGCATGGTGGCGCACCAGTCGGCCCCATGCTTCGTGTGTTCGGACCGGGTTGTCCTCCAAAGCCGATCGATGCCCGTGACGCGCTTGGCTGCGCCGACAAGGCGGTATGGGTCGACCTGCTGGAGCCGAGCAAGGACGAGGAAGCATTGGCCGAAAGGTTGATCGGGACGAATATCCCCACTCGCGAAGAGATGCTGGAGATCGAGCCATCGAGCCGGCTCTACGAAAAGGACGGCGTCGTCTTCATGACGATGTCGGTCATTTTCGGCATCAGGGACGGCAAGCCCGCGACCGACCCGATCAGCTTTATGTTGACCGAGCGGCATTTGGTGACGGTGCGATACATCGACCCGACGCCGTTCGTCGTCTTTGCCGAACATGCCTATGCCGACTCCGAGCTGACCGAGGATTCCCTGACGGTGCTGGTCCGGCTGCTCGATGCGATCGTCGACCGGCTGGCCGACGAGCTGGAAGAGGCGGGTCGCGAACTTGAGACGATATCCACCCAGATATTCGATCGCGGCTCTGGCCGCCGGCGCAGCCCGGAGCGCCGGTACGAAGCGCTGATGGTCCGTATCGGGAAGGTGCAGCGCCTGTTGGCCCGGTTGCGCGAAAGCTCGGTCAGCACCAGCCGGATGCTCGGCTTTCTCGGGTCGCTCGACCTGATGGGTGGCCGCGACCGCCAGCGCCGCCACGTCAGGAGCCTGGTCGCCGACGCCCGGGCCCTGGACGATCACAGCGACTTCCTGGCCGAAAACCTCAATTTCCTCCTCGACGCGTCACTTGGCATGATCGCGCTCGAGCAGAATTTCGTGATGAAGGTCTTCTCGATTTTCGCGGTGGTTTTCATGCCGCCGACGCTGATCGCCGGCATTTACGGCATGAATTTCGACCATATGCCGGAGCTCAAGTGGCTGCTCGGCTATCCCTTCGCACTGGGGCTGATCCTGATCAGCGCCGTGCTGCCTTTCTGGATCGCTCGAAGGCGCGGCTGGCTCTAGCCATCCGGACCCTTTGTCATGGGGGGCGGTTCTTGCTAGTGGCGCGGCCAATCGCCGCTCGCGGCTTCCGCGCGGCTTCAATGCATCGCATGAGGACTTTGCCTAATGATCCCGACCGGCCAGGACAGCTTGAAGACCCGTTCGACGCTGGAGGCCGGCGGCAAGAGTTACGCTTATTATTCGCTGGACAAGGCCGGGGCCGCGCTCGGCGACGTCAGCAGGCTGCCCTTCTCGATGAAAGTGCTGCTGGAAAACCTCTTGCGGTTCGAGGACGGCAAGACCGTCACCCGTGACGATCTCCAGGCGATGGCCGACTGGCTCAAGGAACGGCGGATCAACCGCGAAATCCAATATCGTCCGGCGCGCGTCTTGATGCAGGACTTCACCGGCGTGCCCGCGGTCGTCGACCTGGCGGCCATGCGCGATGCGATGAAGTCGTTGGGCGGCGACCCGCAGAAGATCAATCCGCAGGTTCCCGTGCATCTGGTCATCGACCATAGTGTGATGGTCGACGAGTTCGGCACGCCCCGCGCCTTCGAGGATAATGTCGCGCTTGAATATCGGCGCAACGCCGAGCGCTACGAATTCCTCAAATGGGGATCAAGGGCGTTCGACAATTTCAAGGTGGTGCCGCCGGGCACGGGCATCTGCCATCAGGTGAACCTGGAGAATATCGCCCAGACCGTCTGGACCTCGGCCGACCAGAATGGCGAGGAAGTCGCTTATCCCGATACGCTGGTCGGCACCGACAGCCATACGACCATGGTCAACGGCCTGGGCGTGCTCGGGTGGGGCGTCGGCGGGATCGAGGCCGAGGCGGCGATGCTGGGCCAGCCGGTGTCGATGCTGATCCCCGAAGTCGTAGGATTCCGGCTTTCGGGCGAGCTCAAGGAAGGCATTACCGCAACCGACCTGGTGCTGACCGTCACCCAGATGCTCCGCGCCAAGGGCGTGGTCGGACGCTTCGTCGAGTTCTTCGGCCCGGGCCTGGCGGCCCTGACGCTAGCGGACCGCGCGACCATCGCCAACATGGCGCCCGAATATGGCGCGACCTGCGGCTTCTTCCCGATTGATGAGCGGACGATCGAATATCTGAAGCTCACGGGGCGCGATGCCGATCGGATCGAGCTCGTTCGCGCCTATGCGCAGGCGCAGGGCATGTGGCGCGACGCGGCGACGCCAGATCCGCTGTTCACGGACACGCTCGATCTCGACATGTCGACGGTCGAGCCGTCGCTCGCCGGGCCCAAGCGGCCGCAGGACCGGGTCCGACTGTCCGACGTCGACGAAATGTTCAACGCGGAGCTCGAGGGCACTTACAAGAAGAGCGGCGACGACCGTTACCCGGTCGAGGGCGAGCAGTTCACTATTGGCAACGGGGATGTGATGATCGCCGCGATCACGAGCTGCACCAATACGTCCAATCCTTCGGTGCTGGTCGCCGCCGGCCTGGTCGCGCGCAAGGCGCGGGCGCTCGGCATGACCCGCAAGCCATGGGTCAAGACCAGCCTCGCCCCCGGAAGTAAGGTGGTCACGGATTATCTGGATGCCGCCGGGCTAAGCGAAGACCTGAACTCGATCGGATTCAACCTCGTCGGCTATGGCTGCACCACTTGCATCGGCAACAGTGGACCGCTGGCCCCGCCGATCAGCGCGGCGATCAACGATAACGACCTGGTCGCTGCGTCGGTCCTTTCGGGCAACCGCAATTTCGAAGGCCGCGTCTCTCCGGATTGCCGCGCCAACTATCTCGCTTCGCCGCCGCTGGTCGTTGCCTATGCGCTGAAGGGCACGGTTCGCAGCGACATGAACCATGATCCGATCGGCCAGGACAGGGACGGGAACGACGTCTTTTTGAAGGACATCTGGCCGACGAACGACGAGGTGCGCCAACTGATCGACGCCCATGTCCATTCCGACATGTTCCGCGCCCGCTACGCAGATGTCTATCATGGCGATGACCGCTGGCGGGCGATCGAGGTAACAGGCGGCGACACTTACGATTGGCCGCCGGCATCGACCTATATCCAGAACCCGCCCTACTTCACCGGCATGACGATGACGCCCAAGCCGCTGACCGACATTCAGGGTGCGCGGGCGTTGGCGGTGTTCGGCGATTCGATCACCACAGACCACATCTCCCCGGCCGGCTCCATCAAGCTGGACAGCCCGGCGGGCACCTACCTCAGCGAGCATCAGGTGCCTCGCACCGAATTCAACAGCTACGGCGCGCGCCGCGGCAATCACCAAGTGATGATGCGCGGCACCTTTGCCAACATCCGCATCCGCAACCGAATGCTGGACGGCGTCGAGGGCGGGATGACACTTGGCCCGGATGGCACGGTCGAGCCGATCTATGACGCGGCCATGGAATATCAGGAGCAGGGCACCCCGCTGATCGTTCTGGCCGGCAAGGAATATGGCACCGGCTCGTCGCGTGACTGGGCAGCGAAGGGGACGATCCTGCTTGGCGTACGGGCAGTGCTGGCCGAAAGCTTCGAGCGCATCCATCGTTCGAACCTCGTCGGCATGGGCGTGCTTCCGCTCCAGTTCGCTGAGGGCGAGAGCGCCGCGACCTATGAGCTGGACGGAAGCGAAACCTATTCGATCGCCGGGATCGCGGAGATCGAACCGCGCCAGGACGTGACGGTCAAGGTGAAGCGCGCCAACGGCGAGGCGCTCGACATCGTCGGCCGTTGCCGCATCGATACCTATAACGAGCTCGAATATTACCGCGCGGGCGGCATCCTTCACTATGTGCTGAGGAACCTGGCGGCCTGATGGCCCGGACCGGGGGCATCCTCGCCAGCTGCCACTGCGGGCGGGCCACCATCCGCCTGCCACGCAAGCCGGACTCGGTTACCCAGTGCAATTGCAGCCTGTGCAGCAAGACCGGGTTCCGCGGTGTCTATTTCCCGTCGGACGAGCTGGTCATCGACGGCGAGTTCGATAGCTATGTGCGCAGCGACCTCAAGCAGGCCTATCTCGCCAACCACCGCTGCAAGACGTGCGGCATCCTTACCCACTGGACGCCGCTCGGCGACCCGCCGCACGAGCGGGTGGGGGTCAACGCGCGGCTGATCGACGAGTCCGATCTGGAGGGAGTGCCGGTCAAACAGGTCGACGGCAGAAGCTGGGACGAATGATGGTCACCGTGGCCATCGAAGTCATCGGCTGGGCGGCGGCGCTGCTGATCCTTGCCGCCTATGCCCTGCTAACGGCGGGGAAGCTCAAGGCCGACGATCGAGCGTATCAGTGGATGAACGTCGCCGGCGCGTTGGGATTCATCCTCAATTCGGGATGGAACGGGGCCATCCCATCGGCGGCGCTCAACGTCATTTGGGCAGGAATCGGGCTGACGGCATTATGGGCAATCGCGCGCAAGAAGGGCTGATCGACCTCAGCCATGAGGTCGAGGAGGGCATGACCACCTACAAGGATCTACCGGGGCCTCACCTCTGCGATTATTGGACGCGCGAGGCATCGGCAGCCAATTACGACGACGGCTCGACCTTCCAGATCGGGCGGATCGACCTGGTCGCCAACACCGGCACCTATGTCGACAGCCCGTTCCATCGCTTCGCCGACGGCAAGGACCTGGCGGGGCTGCCCCTGGAATCGCTCGCCGATCTGGAAGGGCTGGTCGTCAGGCGGCCGTTCGAGAATGGGCTGGCGGTCGATGCCGATGCGTTCGCGGGATTGGATGTGCGCGGGAAGGCTGTGCTGGTTCACACCGGCTGGGACCGCTTCTGGCGGACCGAGGCTTATTTCGACGATCACCCTTTCCTGACCGAACAGGCTGCGCGGGCGCTGGTCGCGGGCGGAGCGGCCTTCGTCGGGATCGACAGCCACAATATCGACGACACGCGCGTCCGGGCGAGGCCGGTTCACACCATCCTGCTCGGCGCCGAGATTCCGATCGGCGAGCATCTCGCCAACCTTGGCGCGCTGCCGGATAATGGCTTTCGCTTTTCGGCGGTGCCGCCCAAGATTCGCGGCATGGGCACCTTTCCGGTCCGCGCCTACGCGCGGCTGACCTAGCGGAGCCTCAATCCAAGCCAGACCGTGCGCGGCAGGGCCCGCTCGCGGGTGCCGTCGCCGCCGATCGTGGCGATGACTTGCTTGTCGAAGATATTTTCAACGCGCAGCTCCAGATCGCCGAGCGCGGCTATGGTCAAGCTTGCCCTTGTGTCGAAGGTCAGCGCGGCGGGAAGCCGCCGCTCGCCGAGGTCATCCTCATTCTGCCGACCGGTGAAGCGTGCGGTCGCGCCGAGCCCGATCCGGCCCTGACGCCAGTCGAGCGAGGCCGACGCCTGGTGCATCGGAATTTGCGCGGGCCGCCGCCCGTCAAGGTCGGCCGCCGCCCCGCTCGCTTCGACCCGGGCATCAGACATTGCGTAGGACAGCGCCGCGCTCCACGGGCCGCGCGAGAAAGTCCCGTCGATCTCGACGCCGCGTGTGCGGATCGCATCGATATTCCGCCGCTGGCGAAAGGTGCCGCCTGCCGCGACGAACCCCACGCCCGGAAAGACGCCTGGCCCTTCGGCCAGCGTCACATTGGCGATCGCGTTCTGGAGGCGATTGGCGAATATCGTCGCCGACAGGCGGGCCTTTTCGAACGGCCGCCAATCCAGCCCCGCCTCCACGCCGCGCAGCCGTTCGGGAGCTAGCTCCGCATTGGCGGCCGTCGCATCGGCGCCGACGCGGAATGGACGGTAGAGCTCGTTGAGGGTGGGGAGGCGCCAGTTCGTGTAGGCGGCGGCGCGAATGCCGACGGTTCGGCCAATCTCTCGCCGGGCACCAATTCGGCCACTCGTTTCCCAGCCTTCGCGGCTCGAGAAGTGCTGATCGGTCAGCGGCGCGCCTGCCAGGTCGGTTTCGAGCAGGACGCCCCGGTCGATCCGCCAACGGTCGACCCGGCCGCCGATGTCGAACGACCAGCCGCGCGTTTCGATGGAGCCGCCGCCGAAAGCTCCGAGAATAATGGCCCCGCCACCAGCCTCGCGCTTGCGCGTCGGCGCGCCGTCGACGAAGCGGAAATCCTCGAAGGAGGTGCCCTCGACCCGTCGGACCTCCGCGCCGCCGCGCCAGTCGATGTTGCCGAACTTCGAACCGGCCTCGACCCGCCCGCCCCACCCTTTGGCGGGGACATGCTGATCGAGGACGATGTTCGCCGCCGACCGGTCGTCGTTGAGAGCGGCGAAGAGGCTGTCGAAGGTCCGGTCCTGCCAATAGGCCAGCGCCGACCAGCGAACGGTGCCGCGACCGACCAGGCGAAGCGAAGCGTCGATGCCGCGCTGGCGATTGTCGCTGCCGAAGAAGCCGCGATCCCGCCGGTCGCCATAAGAGGACAGGTTGAGCTGCGCCTCGGTCGAGCCTCCGATCGATTGCACCAGCCGCGCTCGGCCGGCGAGCTGGCGATAGGGAGCGGCTCGGTCGGCCGGCCCGCGATCCTCACCGATCACCGGGACGAAGCCGTCGCCTCGGGAAAAGCTCCCGGACAGGGCCGCGAAACCCGTCGACCAGCGAGCACCGGTCAGCAGGCGGGCATCGAAGGATTCGCGTGAGCCGAGCGACAGCGAAGCATCCAGCGGATCGTCTGCGTCGGCCGCGCGGCTGTCGATGTCGATTGAGCCGGCCAATGCGCCAGCTTCCGTGCCGCTTGCTCCCCGCGTCACCCGGATTCGGTCGGTCGCGTGCGGATCGAGCGCGGTGAAGGCGATCCATCCGCCGAACGGGTCGGCTTGCGGGACGCCGTCGAGGCTCAGGGCGACCCGGCTCGCGGCGTTCCCACCGAGCCCGCGCAGGGTCAGGCCCTGGCTGGTGGGATGGGCGGAGCGAGAATCGGACCGGCGGAAGCTGGTGAGGCCGGCGACGTAGCGGAGGACATCTTCCATTCGTCCAGACGAAGAGCGGTCGAAGGTTGATCGGTCGAACGTTACCGAAGCGGCGCTCTTCTCGTCGTCCGCATCGAGGCCGCGCCCTGTCACAACGATGGTCACTGGTTCGGCCGGCTGAAGCGCCGCCGCAGTCGCAGCGGCGATCAATTCAAGCATCAATCCCGAGCCATGACGGGACAATCGCATTGTCCGGGATCGCATCGATCCGTGCATGGACCACCGCCAGGCCAAGATCGGGATAGGCAAGCTTCATTCGTTCGCCACCATCGCCTTCGACCACGAACAGGCGGCGGTTGATCTTCTGACGCCAGTTCATCCGCGCGGTGTTCTCCTGGCCGACAAAACAGCCCTTCGAGAAGCTCACCCCGTTCAACTCCGCCGCGTTGCATTCGAGCCATAGCAGGTCGCCAAGCTCAGTCCGGCCCTCGCACACGCCGAGCCGGAGCCGATGCTCGAGCCAGCCGGTTGCCGGTTCCGCCGCGGCGGCGAGCCAGCGCCGGCCGAGTGCTGGAAGGCGCGGGTCTGCCGACCCTTGCTCACCGTCAGGGCTCCAATGCACGGCCAAGTCCGGCACCACCTCCATCGTGATCGCCCGGCGCAGGCGATAGATCGACAGTCGCTTGATCAGGTCGCCGGCCGCCTTCGCTTCGCAGTCGAGCAGCAGATCGTCGCCATCGGCCCAGACGATGAAATCGAACAGGCATTTGCCCTGTGCGGTCAGGAGCCCGGCCGATACGGGCAGCTCGCCCGCTACATCCTGAGTAACCAGCCCTTGAAGGAATCCGCGAACATCCTCACCGGAAAGGCGGACAACGGCGCGGTCGATGAGGGTGGTAGCAGGCATCGTCCCTAGCTAAGGAGCGGCCGTGACCGATACAATCACCATCCGCCGCCCCGACGACTGGCACGTCCATTTGCGCGATGGCGAGATGCTGAAATTGGTCGCTCCTTTCACCGCCAAGCAGTTTGCCCGCGCGATCGTCATGCCGAACCTCGCGCCTCCGGTGACGACGGTCGAGCAGGCTTCGGCCTATCGCGAACGGATTGTCGCAGCGGCGGGCCCGAACTTCACGCCGCTGATGACCTGTTATCTGACCGACCAGGTCGACCCGGACGAGCTGGCACGCGGCCATGCCGAAGATGTGTGGATCGCCGCCAAACTCTATCCCGCCGGAGCGACCACCAATAGCTCTCGGGGCGTCACCGACATCCGCAATATCTATCCGGCGCTGGAGCGGATGCAGGACATCGGCATGGTGCTGTGCGTCCATGGCGAGGTGACCGACCCGGAAGTCGATGTGTTCGACAGGGAGGCGGTGTTCATCGATCGAGTGCTGAGCCGGGTGGTCACGGACTTCCCCGGTCTCAAGGTTGTCTTCGAGCATATCACGGCGCGGCAGGCGGCCGAGTTCGTGGCTGACGGACCGGCGACGATCGCAGCGACGATCACCCCGCAACATCTCCAGCTCAATCGCAACGCTCTGTTCCAGGGCGGCCTGCGCCCTCACGCTTACTGTCTGCCGGTGGTGAAGCGTGAGGAGCATCGCCTTGCTGTCCGCAACGCCGCGGTGAGCGGGAACTCTAAATTCTTCCTCGGGACCGACAGTGCGCCCCATGTCGTCGGCGCCAAGGAGAGCAGCTGCGGCTGCGCGGGCCTGTTCAACGCGCCATACGCGCTCGAAGCCTATGCCCAGGTGTTCGACGAGGAGCAGGCGCTCGATCGCTTCGAAGCCTTCGCCAGCCTCAACGGTCCGGCTTTCTACGGCTTGCCGGTCAACGAGGGCAGCGTGACCCTCGAACGCGCCGCAGCCGAGGTACCCGCCTCGATCGGCGAAGGGGCCGCAACGGTTGTGCCCTATGGGGCCGGGAACAGCTTCGGCTGGCGACTGGCCGAATAGTCATTCGCGGCCCGCGCCCTTGGGCCCGACGATATCCCCGAAGAAGCTTTCGACCCGGTCGTAGCATTCGCACGACCGCCTCTCGAGGCCCTCGCGGTCATGGACTTCGATGATTCCGCGCCTCGTCGTGATCAGCCCTTCGTCCTGGAGCTCGCGGGCGACGGCGTTGACCGTCGTCCGTTGGACGCCAAGCAAGCCGGCGAGGGACTCCTGGGTGAGCGCCAGCCTGCTTCCTGCGCGATCCTGGGCGGTGAGGAGCCAGCGCGCCGCGCGGGCTTCGATCGGATGGAAGCTGTTGCAGGCCACCGTCTGCATGATCTGGGCGAGTAGATAGTCCGAGTATCGACAGAAAAGGTTGCGCAGATGGGCCGACCGGGCCTTGGCCTCCTCGACGATCGTCATCGATACGGTGACGGCTGGACCGGCGACCATAACTTCCGCGCGGGAGAAAGCCGGTGCATGGCCGCAGCTGACGATTCCGCCAACCGCCCCCTCGCGGCCAATCGACGCGACCTCGACCGAACGGCCGTCGTCCATGTCGACGACCAGCGAGATCATGGTCGGGCCGAAGGGGAACAAGGCGCTGTCGACATCGATGCCGCGGCGGAGGACCGAGGCGCCCACGTCCAGGTCGACAAGTTTCGTCTTGCCGTCGACCATCGAGCGCAGGTCGGCGGGAAAGGTGGACAACAGCCGATTGCCCGCAAACGCATCGTCGATGCTTGGCAGGCGCGGGCGGTCCTGGACGTCGGCCATTGGGGTGCTCCGCTTTGGATTTCCCTTCCAATGATCCGCCGATGGATTCGTTTCATCATTTTGCCGATGACGGCGGTTGAACGGCGCCCGAGCCTTCGCTACATGCCCGCCCCAATGCCGCGGTTCCC
>Ga0307414_10001775_pt1 | contig 11172 bp, 4 predicted proteins | sample DK1Ometagenome_FD_203804 | JGI IMG/M metagenome (GOLD analysis project Ga0307414, IMG submission 203804) | Maize rhizosphere microbial communities from greenhouse at UC Davis, California, United States - DK15-O-3 | ecosystem: Host-associated > Plants > Roots > Rhizosphere > Soil | place: USA...
AATGTCATTTAAAGGCGCATAACCACTATTTATATATTTAGCATCCCGTTCGTTGAAGGGTGTAGAGTTATCTCCAGTAGAAACATATAGCAAGCCATCTGGCCCAAAAGCGATGGAACCCCCTGTATGGCAACAAATATCACGCTGACTAGCAACATCTAAAATAACTTGTTCAGAAGACACATCAAACACATCATTCTTGAACTTGAAACGCGACAATCTATTAACGCTTTCCGTTCCCGTTGGAGAATAATACACATATACCCAATTATTATTTTCAAAATCTGGGTCTTTTTGTAAACCTAAAACGCCTTCTTCGGCATTAACGCCTGGCGCAGTTGAACTAAAATAAACATCTAATTTTGCGACTTCTTTCAATTCTTTTGTTTCCGCTTTGTAAAACATGATTTCTCCTCTTCTTTGAGAAATAAGGACATCATTATTAGGAAGCACCGTCATTTCTGTAGGTTCAAAAAACTTGCCTTCAGTCAGCATCACTTTTGAAAAACGGTCAGCCGCTGGTGGAATTTGAGACTTAGCCTTTTTATAATTTAGATTTTCATTGTCTCCAATAGCATATTTTATCCCACCCAATATATGTTTTAAGAATAAATCTTCTGAAAAACTTTCATCTGTATGACCGCCACCTGTGTAAAATGCTCTACCACCATCAAAATCGTGATACCAGGCAATGGGATGAAAATCGCCATTCATACCACCTTCATAAGTAGATTCATCTAATGTTATCAATACATTGACGTCTGGATTAATTTTTTTGTAATTATATAACTCGTCGGTGCGATGCCAAACAGTATCGGTAAAAAATTCGGTCGCTAAAAAGTTTTTATCTTTAATGATGAAATCCGCTTCAGGAGTTCCTCTTGGGTGACTTAAAAAATAAGCACCAACCAATTTATTATACCAACCCCAATCATATTCGGTATCGGTTGCAGCGTGTATCCCAACAAAACCGCCACCTGCTTGAATATATCTTTCGAAAGCCGCTTCTTGATAATGGTCTAAAACATTGCCTGTAGTGCTTAAGAAAATAACAGCTGAATATTGTTTAAGATTCTCTTCACTAAATAGCTCTGCATTTGATGTAGTATCTACTACAAATCCATTTTCATAACCTAATTTTTCAATGGCCGCAATACCAGCAGGAATAGAGGCGTGTACAAATCCTGCTGTTTTAGAGAATACTAATACTTTTGGAGCTCCTTCTCGCTTATTACTGCAAGAACTTAAAATTATGGTAACTACAAGAATTAATAGAGGTAATATTTTTTTCATTAGTTTAATTTGTTGGTTTTATTATTTAAGTCTGTTGGTTTTTTAGAAATTGGTTCTAAAAATACATTATCTCATATTTACATCCATACATTTATTACATATTTAACAGTTTTTGAATAACAAACCATCAAATAGTCGATTTCAACAAATTAAAGTTTGTAGAAATAAAAACTAACTCTCCTGAATATTGGATATTATTAATGAGTGAGAAAACAAAAAAACCTACATCCTCTCTGGAACTTGAATGCCTAAAACGTGAAAAGCATTTTTTATGGTTGATGCTACTTTTTGGGAAAGTTGTACTCTGAATATTTTTTCATTTAAGTTATCGGCTCCTAATATGGACACGTTTTGGTAGAAGGAATTGAATTCCTTAACCAATTCATACGTGTAATTGGCAACCAATGCCGGACTGTGTTGTGATGCGGCATTTTGAATGATTTCTGGGAACAACTCCAATTGTTTTAGCAACTCTTTTTCCTTTTCATGCAATGGTAATTCTATATTGACGGATAAATCAAAATCTGCTTTCCTTAAAATAGCTTGAATTCTGGCATAGGTATATTGAATGAATGGCCCTGTATTTCCTTGAAAATCTATGGATTCTTTAGGATCAAATAGAATACGTTTTTTGGGGTCAACTTTTAATATGTAATATTTCAAAGCCCCTAATCCTATCATTTTATATAGGTCTTGTTTTTCAGAATCGGAATAACCATCTAATTTCCCTAATTCTTCTGAGATTTCTTTGGCTGTCGTTGCCATTTCAGTGATTAAATCGTCGGCATCAACCACAGTTCCTTCCCTACTTTTCATTTTTCCGCTAGGCAAGTCCACCATGCCGTAGCTTAAATGATATAGATTTTTTGCCCATTCAAATCCTAACTTTTTCAAAATTAAGAACAACACTTGAAAATGGTAATCTTGCTCATTACCAACGGTATAAACCATACCCCCAACATCTGGAAAATCTTTAATACGTTGTATAGCAGTTCCAATATCTTGAGTCATGTATACCGCAGTACCGTCAGACCTTTGCACTATTTTTTTATCCAGTCCATCCTCGGTTAAATCACACCAAATGGATCTATCTTCTTCTTGAAAAAATACACCAGATTTTAAACCTTCAGAAACAAATTCCTTTCCTAGTAAATAGGTACCACTTTCATAATATAAGGTATCAAAATCGACTCCTAAGTTTTTATAAGTTTTGGCAAAACCTTCATACACCCAATTGTTCATTTTTTTCCAAAGTTCAACAACATCTGTATCGCCCGCTTCCCATTTTTGGAGCATTTCTTGAGCTTCTAATAATATGGGAGCATTCTTTTTTGCTTCTTCCTCAGACTTTCCTTTTCCAATTAAATTTCCGATTTCCTTTTTATATTCTTGGTCGAATTTCACATAATAATTTCCAACCAATTTATCACCTTTTAAACCAGTACTTTGTGGAGTTTCACCATTACCAAAAAGTTTCCAAGCCAACATACTTTTGCAAATATGAATGCCTCTATCATTAATGATTTGCGTTTTATAAACTTTTTTACCAGAAGCTTTCAAAATTTCGGAAACACTGTAACCTAAAAGATTGTTACGAACATGTCCCAAGTGCAGAGGTTTATTTGTATTGGGTGAAGAATACTCCACCATAATTGCTTTATCTTTTGGGTTTGGCTTTACAAATCCGAAGCTGTCATCATTCTTAATTCTATTGAAAAAATTAATATAATAAGCATCACTTATTTCAACATTTAAAAATCCTTTCACCACATTAAAAGCCTTGACGTCTTCTACATTTTCAACCAAATAATTACCTATAGCTTCACCAATTTGCACAGGGTTGCCTTTCACAATACGCAACATAGGGAAAATAACAACAGTGATATCTCCAGCAAATTCCTTTCTGGTGGCTTGAAATTCCACAGATTCTAATTCAACATTAAAAGTTGCTAAAACGGCTTGTTTTACTTGGTTTGATAAAGTCTCTTGAAGGCTCATTAATGGTATTTTTATGGTGAACAAAGATAAAACTTTTATTAAGCTTTACGGTAAAAAAGTATCTGGTTGTCTTACTGTCAAAAAAGCAAAATATTTAGTATTAGTTACAAATACTAAAATAATAATCTGTCTCAAAAAAGATTATTAAAATATTTAAAGTCATAACGATATTTCGACGGCAAATGGTAGTTTTTCTATGTTTTTTGCCGTTCATCTATTCGTCGTTTTTTTAAAAAAAAAGGCATTAACTCTTTATCTAATTTTTTGGTATTAAAACGCTGAAATTAGATTTTAACTTAGCTTTTTCTAACTTTTGTTGTGTAAAGCTATTACTCAAAATAAAATTGAATTTTTTTTAACGTCAACAATCTAACTAAAATTCAATAAAAATACATCTCAGTTTCCCTCAACTAGATGTTGTTTAATAATGGGTTTCAAGCGCATTATAAATAATTGTATGAGGAAAATAATTACGTTAATTATTTTTATATTTTTCATAAAATCTGGGTTTTCACAAAACTCGGACATAGATGCGCTTTCCGTACAATTGGCATTTCAAAATGCTGATACTTTAAAAATCCACACGTCACTCAAACTTATTGAAAAGCTTTATGAAATCAATGATTTCGATAGAGCTATGAAATATATTATTGAAAGTGAAAAACTTTCATATACATTGGATTATAAAAAGGGAATTGCAGAAATAACCTATTTTAAATCATTGATTTACGCAGAAAAAAACGATTATATCAATGCTATAAATGGGTACGCGAAATCTAAAGACTTATTTAATCAATTAAAAGATACTTTAGGAATTGCAAAGGTTAACAATAGCATTGGACTCATAGAAATTAAAAGAGGAAATTATGCCAAAGGGTTACAATATTCACTCTCCGCTATTAAAGAACTTGAAAAAGTAAATCGAAAAAATGATTTACGTTTAGCGTATAGCAATTTAGCTAAAGCTTATTTTAATATTAAGGATTATGATAAATCTATTGAATTTTATTTAAAAGCGTTACAGTTACAAGAGCAATTAAATGATAAAAAAGGAATAGATGTATCCAATAGTCAATTAGCTGAGCTTTATTCCATGAAAAAGGAATATAGAAAGTCTATTGATTATTATGAAAAGGTTTTAACTAACAACCCAACTAATAACGATTCCATAAAGGGCGTTATTTACCCAAAACTAGGTGGTGAATATTTACAATTTAATGATTACGATAACGCATTTAAATATCTTGAACAAGGATTAAATATTAATAGACGGATAAATAATAAAGGAAACTTATTAACGTCTTTGATAAATTTAGGAAATCTAAATTTACAGCAAAATAAATTAGCAATTTCCGAAAATCAACTTCTTGAAGCTGGTGACATTGCTAAAGAAATCAATAACAAAAAAGAGTTATTAAGGCATTATAAACTAATGAAAACCTTAGACTCCACTAGAAATAAATTTGATAAAGCTTTTGTTTGGCAACGGAAATATTACGATTTAAAAAGTAGTCTAACCGAAAAAGAGAAACTTATTGATGATGAAAGTGTAAAAAGTTCTGAATTGGATTTAAGTTTAAATTTTGACCAAAACCCGACCGAACAAAATGATATTATCAATAATAAAGAAGTTACAAAAACCCAGAAGGATTTTGATAGACTTCAAATAATTTTTTATGCCCTACTTGCTGCTTTAGCGATTGTTTCTACGTTTTTAATATTAATTTATTTAAAGCGTAATAGCAGTTTAAAATATGCCCAAGAACTAGAAGAAAAAAATATTAAGATTGAATTACAAAACGAGGCCTTTCAAGAGCAAACCAAATACTTGGAAAATGTTAACAATGTAAAAGATAAATTGTTTTCTATCATTTCACACGATTTAAAAGATTCACTGTCATCCATTAATAGTTTTATTGATTTACTGAAAGACGGTTCTTTAACCAGAGCTGAATTCGATAATTTAATACCTGAATTAAGTGAAAATGCCAATAATGCCTCTTTATTATTATTCAACTTATTGAATTGGTCTAAATCACAAATGCAATCCCTCAAACCCAGCCCAAGTTTATTTGATGTTCAAGAAGTTTTTGAAGATAAAATAAAACTTGTTGATCAGCGATTAGAAAGTAAAGGCATTGAATTAGTTGATCATACGTTAAGGGATTTTGCTTATGCCGATAGAAGTATGATAGAAATTGTGATTCAAAATTTATTGGCTAATGCATTAAAATTCTCTAAAAGAGGAGATAAAATTACCATTTCAAACCACATAAGTAATGGACATTGTATTATTAGTGTTGCCGATACTGGTATTGGAATTTCTAAAGAAAACATGGAGAAACTTTTTAAAAGTAATTCATTTACCACTGTTGGAACCAATAATGAAAAAGGCACAGGTTTAGGATTGTCTATCTGTAAAGAATTGGTAGAACTAAATAAAGGTAAAATTTGGGTTGAAAGTACTGTAAATGTGGGAAGTACCTTTTATGTACAATTACCAAAATCTAAACCCGCAGCTTAATATATTATTTTTTAGGCAAAAATATTTCAGCCATCATACATCGAGCGCTTCCGCCACCACAAGCTTCTATAGTATCCAAAGAACTCATTAAAATACTGCCATGTTTTTTAAGTGTTTCAATTTTATTTTTTGTTAACGAACTATAAGCTGCTTCACTCATAACCAAATAAGATCTATCATTAGCACCTTTCACTTGTAGCATGTTACCAGCAAAACTGTTCACTTGAGTTTCTGTGATTGTTATGATCTCTTTCCCATCTTGCTTTAAATGATTCAAAACATGTTTACGCTCCGTTTTATCATCAATACAATCTAAACAAATAACTGCAAAAGTTTCTCCAATACACATCATAACATTGGTGTGATAAATTGGTTTTCGTTGTCCGTTAATAGCTTGGTTGGCACTAAAAATAACAGGGGTATATTCAAAATCCTCGCAAAATTCAATAAACAACTCTTCATCTGCACGAGGTGACAATGCGCAATAGGCTTTTTGGTTTACTCTATCTAAAACAATACTTCCTGTTCCCTCCAAAAACACTTGTTCCTCTTCTGCACTTGTGTAATCTATAATATTATTAATCACAAAACCATGATTTTCTAGAATATCAAGAACATCTTCTCTACGTTCTAAACGTCTGTTCTCAGCAAACATGGGATATAAAGCAACGGTGCCGTTTTCGTGAAAAGATATCCAATTATTTGGAAAAACAGCATCTGGAGTATCTGTATCTAAGGAATCATCTACAACAATCACGTTTATTCCAACACCTTCAAGTTTTTCAACATAGCTATCAAATTCTTTTTGTGCTTTGGCAGTAACCGTGTGTGGCAATACATTATTCAATACTTTTTGATAGTAGTTATTTACTGCGGTTTGTTCGTTCATCCTAAAATTTACTGGACGAATCATTAAAATGGTGTTTGTTATTTGTTGCATAAAAAAATATAATACCGTAAAAATAAAACTATTGGGTTAATAAACACCTATTCATAAATCTTGATTATGAAGAAAAAAAAAGATACCTTCGTTCTCAACTGAACTAAAACCGCTAACTTACATGTATCTTTCTTTTAAAAAATCCTTTTTCCTAATTTATTGGCTGTGCACTTTTTTACAATTTTCTAGTTGTACAAAATCAAAAGAGGATTACAATTTTAAAGCTGTAAAATTTGCAATACCTACGCGTACTGCTGGTGAAGCAGATGCAAAAACTAGAGAAATGATTAAGCATGTACAGCATGCTGTTTCTCAAATAGATGTTGAAAACGTTAAGTATATTTTAAACAGTAAAAAAGTAGATATTTTAGAAAATCGACTTCAAAATTTAACCGGAAACAAAAGAATTAACGTCTTGTTTCCTTATGGTATGGAACTACTGAATGCGGGAAGAACAGAAGAATCTATCTCAATGTTAAAAGAAGTATTATCTGCTATTGAGACTGCCAATACAACTTCTAAAACTGATAAAGTATTCATTATTAAAAAGCAGTTGGCTATTGCCTATATGAGAAAAGCGGAACAGGATAATTGTCTTACTAACCACACCAATGAATCATGTATCATTCCCATAAGCGTGAAAGCACAGCATATTTTGAAAGAAGGGGCAGAACAAGCTATTAATTTGCTTAATGAATTGCTTGCCCAAAACCCCAACGATTTGGAATGTCAATATTTATTGAATATTGCGCATATGACTATAGGCCAATACCCAGATAAAGTCCCTGAAAAATTTAGAATACCTGAAACTTATTTTTCAAATTCTCCTGCTTTTCCTCATTTTTCGGATATTGCAACAACATTAGGAGTGGACGTTACACAAAAAGCTGGAGGCACATGTATTGATGATTTTAATGGAGATGGTTATTTAGATATTATAGCTTCCTCTTGGGGTTTTGATGATCAAATCAAATACTTTGAAAATGATAAAAAAGGAGGCTTTACTGAAAAAACGTTTGATGCCGGGTTGAAAGGCGTTACAGGGGGGCTCAATTTAAGACATGCCGATTATAACAACGATGGCCATTTAGATTTTATCATTCTTCGTGGTGCTTGGCTCACTAATAATGGTAGCATCCCTAACTCATTAATGCGAAATAATGGAGATGGCACTTTTACTGACGTCACCATGGAATCTGGAATTTATTCCCTAAACCCTACACAGACTGCTGTATGGACCGATATTAATTTAGATGGTTGGGTTGATTTGTTTATCGCCAACGAATGGTCACAAAACAAACAAAGCGAGTGCGAATTATATTTAAATCAGGCTGATGGTACATTTAAAAATATCATCAAAGAAGCTGGAATTACTGTTACTGGTTTCTTCAAAGGTGTTGCAACTGGCGATATAAATAATGATATGTATCCAGACCTTTATTTATCCAATTATTCTGGACCTAATACACTATACATTAATACTACTGAAGAAACTGGCAAACCTTCATTTAAAATTGCCACACAGGAAGCTGGTGTTTCCAATCCCATCCATAGCTTCCCAACTTGGATTTTCGATTATAATAATGATGGTTTTGAAGATATATTTGTTTCTGGTTATTCTTCTGCAACGATACTCCCTGCTGAAATGATGATTAGAAATATAAGAACCAAATCTCCCGATTATAGGCCGCTTTTATATAAAAATAACGGAAATGAAACGTTCACTGAAGTTTCGTTGCAAGTCAATTTAAATGAGCCTATTGCTACCATGGGCTGTAATTTTGGAGATTTGGATAATGACGGTTTTTTAGATTTTTATTTAGCAACAGGCGACCCAAGCTACTTCTCAATAATACCAAATAGAATGTACCATAATGTTAACGGTAAAACATTTGAAGATATCACTTATAGCGCTGGTTTTGGACATATTCAAAAAGGTCATGCAGTCGGTTTTGGTGATTTAGATTTAGATGGAGATCAAGATATTTATGCCGTTATGGGAGGTGCCTTTGAAGGTGACGTATTTGGAAATGTACTTTTTGAAAATCCTATAGGGAATAAAAACAATCGGATTCATATTGTTTTAGAAGGAAGACGAAGTAATCGCTTGGCGATGGGAGCAAAAATCATTTTAACCATTGAAGAAAATGGCAAAAAAAGAAATATTTATCATTCCGTGGGTACTGATGCCAGTTTTGGCGGCAACAGCATTATGGCAGAAATAGGTTTGGGCAAGGCTTCAATCATTAAAAAAATAGAAATCAAATGGCCACACTTTTCAAAAGAAATCACTGTGTACGAAAATATTAAAGTAAACCAAATAATAAAAATTATTGAAGGAACAGAATCTGTTCAAACTCTCAATCTTCCTAAAACTTCATTCAAAACTAATAATAGTATGGAGATAGAACACCATAACCATTAAATTAATAATATTTTTACCTTAGTCCACTTTAAAAATAGTTAAAGGCATGTTGCTGTTGGCAATGAAAATGTAAGGTTTGTTCCCAACGCTCACCAATTCCATGCGCTTGGCGTTAAGATCGTTATAAAAACCAACGTCCTTATAGGGCTTAAGCCCCCCCTTGGAGTCGCCCAACAAAATGTAGCCTATGTTGGAGTCGTATTTTACGGTCTCAACCTCCGTTTCGTGGATGGCACCGGAGCCCAGAACGTCCATATGCCCATCCTTATTGATGTCCATGAACACAAAGGACATCGTGGGCCCAAACTGGGCAACGCTCGGCAGGTGCCTGACCTCAAACTTGCCATTGCCCTTGTTCTCAAGGTAAACGGACCCAAACTCATGGGCCTCCTTGTGATAGGACGTTGCCAACATATCGCTCCCATAAATATCTGCCATGCTCGAATTCGCAAATTCCTTATAGGTCTTTATCTTTTCGCTAACGAACGGGTTCTGGCTCGTGGAGCATTCCTTTCCCCGCACGGGCACTAGGTTGCCATCATAGAGCTTGCTCAATATCATGTCGTAGTTCCCATCATCATCAAAGTTGTTCCCATAGATGTGCAATGGCTTTTCCCTGGAGGGGTGGAACTTGTTGTTGCCACCAAGGTTGCCCGCGAAATAGTCCAGGTCACCATCATTGTCAAAATCGATTTCCGTTATGGTATTCCACCAGCCTTCGGTGCCCTCAAAAGAGACTAAATCCGCTTTCTTGAATTTACCTTTAGTATTGTTGAAAACCGTTACGGGCATCCACTCGCCAACTACCATGAGGTCCCTGTCGCCATCGCCGTCATGGTCCGATAGCAATATATCGTTCACCATCCCAATCCCAGAGAAACCGGGCGCCACCTTATCGGTAACGTCCACAAACAGTCCATTGGAGTTCTCCAATATGTACGATCTCGGTGCCAGCGGGTACTTCCCGGGCACCACGCGGCCACCTATGAACAGATCTTGGTCGCCATCGCCATCATAATCGAGCGATGCCACCGCCTTGGTACTGCCCAACATCCTTGGCAGCTTATCAGATCTGGTAAAGTTGCCCTTGCCATCGTTGGCGTACAGCCTATCCTGCAATAGCGCATCATTCTCTTTCAGCTCATACCCACCGCTGGCCACGTAAAGGTCAAGGTCGCCATCACCGTCGGCATCAAAAAAATGGGCGCCGTTATCCTCGTAAGCTTTATCCTTTTCAAATACTGGCTGTGCCAGTTTGTTAAATCTGCCTCCCGTGCTCTGAACGTAAAGTTCCCCCGGCTGGCCAAGCGCTCCGCCCAGGTATACATCCTCTAACCCATCTTTATTGACGTCCCCCACAACAAATGCTGGGCCCTGTTGGGATTGCTTCTGCGGAAGGAGTACCTGGCGCGAGAAGTCGTTGAAATCGTTCTCCAAATGTGTAAAACCAATACCCAATGTGGCCGGGTTCAGCCGTGTAAAATTACTGGGAAGTTCCTGTCTTGACTCACTATTGGAATTGGAATCCCTTTTCTCGAAGGTCACCGTACGGTTTGCCGCTATCCTATCCGAAATGGTAACCTTGCCGTCGCCCCATGCCACTTCTATGCGGTCTATGGATCCCTCATCCCCCAACCCAAAGTTCAGGATGGGAGATACAGAGGATTGGTAGCCCCTTGAAAGGAACATCTCTTGGTACTGCTGCGAGCGTGCCGTGAACACCTTGACCTTTGCGCCAATGGCATTGATGTTCTTATTGTCCCCTACCAATTTGATGTTTATAAAGTTGTTTGACGAGTTGTTGCGGTAAACGCTGGCCTTGTCCTCAAGGTTGTTGACCACAAGGTCAAGGTCACCGTCGTTGTCCAGATCGGCATAGGAAACCCCATTCGAGTTCACCTCCTTCTCGAAGCCCCATTCCGATGTCACCTTCGTGAACGAGAGATCCCCATCGTTCCTAAAGGCATAGTTCTGCAATTTGTTTGAGGGGAT
>Ga0307414_10001776_pt1 | contig 11167 bp, 12 predicted proteins | sample DK1Ometagenome_FD_203804 | JGI IMG/M metagenome (GOLD analysis project Ga0307414, IMG submission 203804) | Maize rhizosphere microbial communities from greenhouse at UC Davis, California, United States - DK15-O-3 | ecosystem: Host-associated > Plants > Roots > Rhizosphere > Soil | place: USA...
TGAAACAGCGCCAGATCGCTCTGGCGAGTCTGCTTGGCCATGAAGCCGTGCAGCACGGTGCCCGAGCGGCTGATCGCTTCCTCGATGCTGATCTGCCCCTCGCCATAAGGCGTGTAGGCGCTGGCGGTGATCTGATCGATTGCCGGGCGCATCACGAAGAGCGAGAGGAAGAGCGCCAGGCCGACCAGCACCTGATTGGGCGGGGTCTGCGCAAGGCCCAGCGCCTGACGGAGCAGCGAGAGCACGATGATGATGCGGGTGAAGCTCGTCATCATGAGCACCAGCGACGGCAGCACCGTCAGCAGGCTCATCAGGATGAGGATTTGCAGCGAGATGGAAAGCGGGCGGCCATCGCCCGACACATCATCGAGCGCGCGGCCTATGCCGCCGGATGCTGCTGCGGCAGCGGCGGCTGGGGGTGCGGCTGGCGCGACGGCGCCAGTGGCGGGGGCTGTCGCAGGCGCCGCTTGGGCGAACACAGGCGCGCTGAGCGCGGGCGCCATCAGCAGCGCCGCCAGCACCAGCAGCGCGCGGAACATCTTAGCCATTGCGTGGCTCACCTTCCGCGATCTTCTCGATCTTCCCGCGCGAGACGGAGAGCAAAAGGCGCTTGCCCTCAAACTCCACGACGGCGAGCTTGCCGAGCGTGCCCATGGGCAACACCTCGACGATCTTCACCAGCCGATCGCGCTGGCCAGCGCCGATCATGCCGGGCTGATATTTGCGCCAGAGCCACAAAGCACCATAGGCCATGCCCGCCACCAGCGGCAGCAGGATCAGCAGCTTGAGGAAATACCAGGCAAGCGCGCTCATGAGCGACGCTCAAGTCCGGCAAGGCGTGCCTCGGCAGAGGCGATCTCGACGACGCGCACGCCGTAACGGCCATTGACGGTGACGACTTCGCCGCGCGCCACGAGCGTGCCGTTAACCATGATATCCAACAGGTCGTCAGCTTGCCGGTCAAGTTGCACGACGCTGCCTTCGCTCAGGCCCATGATTTCAGCCAGGCGAAGCTGCGTCGCGCCGACCTCAACGGACATGCGCACGGGGATGTCCGCCAGCAGGCTCATGTTGCGGCCAAAGCCTGCATCGGTCGCCGTGGCGGCATCGACCTTGGGTGTATCGCTCAAATCACTCACTATCTTGTCCTCAGGTCAAATATTGCCGTCACGCCAGCTTCTCGATCATAAAGGCCGCGCAGCCATCCTGTTCGCCAACCGATCCATGCGCGAACACACGGTCACCGATCAGCAAGGGCAAGTGGCGGGCGATGTGGATGGGGATGACGTCGCCGGGCTTCAGCGAAACCAGCTCGGAAATTTTCAGGTTGGGCCGCGCCAGCACAGTGCGGGCGGGGAAGCGGACATCATCGAGGCGACTATTGAGGCGCGTCTGCCAGACGGGATCGGATGGGCGCGCATCTTCACTCGCCTTGGCCGTGCCCATAATCTCCAGCCCGCTAAAGCCAGCCTTGGGATAGATGAATTCGATCGTGCGGTGCTCATTATTGCCGATATCGATGTCGAAACTCTGCACCACGACCGAGGCCTCGCCCCCCATGATCTGGGCGTGGCTGGTGCTGGTTTCGCGGCTGATCAGCACGGATTCCAGATGCGCGATCTCGGCCCAGCACTCCACGAGCGCGGCAATGATATTGTCTGCCATGCGAGCCACCAGGCGGCTCTCGGTCGGCGTGAATTCGCGGCGGCCCGTGGAACCGCGCGCGCTGCGTCCGCCATAGAAGCGGTCGACCAGCTGCGAGACCAGCTCAGCATCAATGCGCAGGACGACCGGGCCCTTGATGGGATGCAGGCGATATAGCGAGAGGCTGGCAAAGGTGGGCACGCTTGCGTCCCACATCATGAACATCGTTTCCTCAAGGGGGCGTGCGCTCACAAGTGGGCGGCCACCGCCATAAGGCTCGATGATCGCGCGCAGCCGCTTGGAGAGTCGGTCGCCCAACTTCTCCAGTCCCCCGATGGCCGCTACCGGCTCGCTGGATTTATGCCCGAAGGCAAATGGCTGCACGTCACTCATTGATCTTCTGTCCCCGTCGCGCTCCCCATAAAGGGCAGCGGACCCAGCGCTATTGAATAACGAAATTGGTAAAATAAACGTTATCGACGCCGCCGTAGCCCGTCTTTTCCTTGAGCGTATCGTTAATGATCTTGAGCAATTTCTTCTGCAAAGCTTCCTTGCCCTGTGGCGAAACAAGGTCGATTTCCTGCTCCTGCGCGAGCATCAAAAGGATGGACGAACGGATCGCCAGCTCATGGGCCTGGATCGCCTGGATCACGCGATTATCGTAGTAAGTCGACACCGCGATGGAGACTTGTGCGAAGGCATCGCTATCCGCCATGTTGGAGGTGAATGGCGCCGGGATCTGGAAATAGGTTGCCTGATAGGCCGATGGATTTGCCGGACGCGGCAGATCGATCGGCTTGGCTTTTCCAGCGGTCGAGGGATGTTCTTTTGCCTTTGCAATCAGATTGTTGGCAACCTCTTCCGGGTTCTCGCCTGCCAGCACGAGCGCTGGCTTGGATGGGTCTTCCAGGGGCGCCACCGGCCCGCCCATCGACCCTGCGGCGTAAAAGCCCGCCGCCGCGCCGCCACCGCCCAGAATCAGCACGGCGCCGATCAGGACCATCATCTTCTTCTTGCCGCCCTTCTTTTTGACGGGCTCAGTTGCTGCTGCATCGCTCATCATTCAGTCCCTTCACGCAAAGCGCACATGCCCGTCGGCAGCGCGCTGCGCGGATGCGCTGGCCACTGCTTCACCGGGCTGGCTGGTCTGGTTTCGCATGGCTCTGGCGAGCCATTCACTTTTTTCACTTTGTGTCTGCGCGCCACGATCATTTTGCTGCTGGGCATTGCCGGAAAGGTCTCGCCCGGCCTGTCCCTGATCGCGCGCGCCCGAGTCGGAGGAGGAGGAAGAGCTGCTCGATTTCTCGACGGTGATCTGGCCCAGGTTGAGCGCGGCCATGCGTGCGTCCGCCTGCAGGGCAGGGCGCCCTTCGGCAAGGCGGCGGGTCGCTTCGTCCGTCTCGGTCAGCAGGCGCACGTCGGTGGAGCCTTCGCCCTGCCATACGTCGATCTGCAAGCGGCCCAGATGCGGCGGATTGAGCGTGAAGCGGCTATGGCCATTGCCTTCCGCCAGCCCTGCAATTTCCTTGGCCATGCGGTCGATCCACTGGCCAGAGACGCCCATGTCGATCACCTGATCGCCCAGCATCTCGCCAGTCGATGGACCCGTGACGCCGCCCACGCTGCTCGTGCCGAGCTCGGACTGGATGACCGGCGGCAGGCTCTCAAAAATGGTGCGCATGGATTGGCCCACGGGCGCTGCATCGCTAATCGCCTTGGGCGTGGTCGTTGCCGCCGCGCGCGTGGCGCTGGCGAAGGAGGCGGCTGTCGCCTCATCCTCGCTCGTCGCCGGGGTGATGGAGGTGCTTGCCACCGCATCTGACGTCATCTCGCCAGCAGCAGCCTTGGCTGCCTCGCGCAGCATCACCTTGGATGATGCCTTGGCGTCACCCGCCTGACTGTTGAGGCCCGAGGGCATGGTGAGGATGGAGGGGGCAGACGCGCCCGGCGCCGCTTCCTCCCCCGTTGCCGCAGCCTGCGTCGATGGCGGTGCGATCATGAAGGCGCCCAGCGCGATGGCTGAGGGCGTGTCGCCAGTTGCAGCCTGATCGTCGGTCTCGCCAGTGGCGTCAGCGTCCGTGGCTTCACCCTCGCCTGACGTCAGGATCGGCTTGGCCGTGGCGTCATCGGCGGCGGCGGTCATCTGGATCATCGCGGCTGCCGCGCCTTGCGTGGCGAGCGCTGCCTCGATGCCGGTCGCCGGAGCGGCGTTGTTCACCACCAGCTTGAGCCCCGCACCCTGCGCCCCGGCGCTATCCTTTGCCGCCATGCGCACCAGCTCAGCAAATTCGCCGCCCGTTGCGATACCAGCCGCGTCGCCGCCCTTTGCTGCGGACTCGGGACCTGCGCCTTTGCCCGTGACCTTGTTCACCAGCGTCGTGATATTGATCATCCTGCCACATCCTTCATCTGCATACGGCGGTAGCTTGGGATTGCCGCCAATCTTGCCTCGCGCTGTTCTTCACGCGCGGCCTTTGCCTTGTCCTTCAGTCGATCCGCGATCTCGCGATCCCGGTCGGCCATGATGCGCTCTGCATCCCGCTGGTCGATCCGCCGGTTTGCATCGTAAAGCGCGCCATCCAGTTGCCGCCCGGCCCGCTCGAGGCGACCGGCCAACTCCCTGCGAGATGCAAGAAGCGCGCCAAATGTAACGCCTTGTTGTCCAAACAATTCTTGCCGCACTTCCGAGAGGCGGCTGGCATTGTTGGAGATCTGATCGGCCTCATCACGCGCCACGGTGAGCGCGGCGACGGCCTGGTTGTGCTGCACGTCGCGCACGCGCAGCAGGCGCTTGCGAGCAGCGATCAGCCGGGTCATGGCGCAAACTCTGCAACAAGTGCATCAATGCTCTTGTCGGCGTCGATATGGGATTTGCTGCTCTGGCGCAGGAAGCCGAGCAATTGCTGGCGCCGCTCCACGGCCTCATCGATGGTCGCATCATTGCCGGGGCGATAGGCGCCCATCAGGATGAGATCGCGATTCTCCTCATAGGCGGACCACAGCCGCCGATAATTTGCGGCAGCGGCGAGATGCTCATCATCGACGATATCCGCCATCACGCGCGAGAGGGATTTGCCCACATCGATGGCGGGGAAGATGCTTTGCTCGGCAAGCTGACGCGAGAGGATGATATGCCCGTCCACGATTGCCCGAGCCGTGTCCACGATTGGATCGTCCGTATCGTCGCCATCGGCCAGCACCGTATAGATCGCCGTGATCGAGCCACCTGTGCGCGTATCCACGCCCGCTCGCTCGACGAGCTTGGGGATGAGCGAGAGCGCGGAGGGCGGATAGCCCTTCATCGCGGGCGGCTCGCCAAGCGATAGCCCGATCTCGCGCTGGGCATGGGCGCAGCGGGTGAGGCTGTCGATGAGCAGCAGCACCTGCTTGCCGCGCGAACGGAAATATTCGGCAATGGCGGTAGCGCGGGCGGCGGCGCGGAGGCGCAGCACCGGCGGATGATCCGCTGGCACGGCGACGACCACGCTCTTTTGCATCAGCGCGCCGTTGAGCTTGGTTTCGAGAAAGTCGCTGACTTCGCGGCCACGCTCACCGATTAGCCCGGCGACGATGATGTCTGCCTCACAACCCGCGATCATCTGGCCCATCAGCACGGATTTACCGACGCCCGAGCCTGCCATGATCGCGATGCGCTGGCCTTGCCCTGCCGTTAGCAGCGCATTGACGGCGCGCACACCAAGATCGAAGCGCTTGAGCACCCGGCCCTTGTCGAGAACATTGCCGCGCACGCCATTCAAGGGCCATTGGCCATTGGCGAGCACAGGCCCCTTGCGGTCGAGCGGCTGGCCCATCGCATCGAGCACGCGGCCAATCAGGCCATCGCCCACCTGCACCATGTTCGCGGCGCTGTCTGGCTCAACCCTTGCGCCATTTTCCAGCGGCGCATCCTGATCCAGCGGCACCAGCACAGCGCGGCTGCCGCGAAAGCCGACAACTTCGGCCCGCACGGACTGGCCATCGGCAGCGCGGATGCGTGCGCCTGCACCAATCGGGCGGGAGAAACCAGTGACTTCGAGCATGCCGCCATCATGGCCGACAAGGCGGCCCACATGGCGCGGCGCGCGGCTGACGACCTGCATATGATCGAGCACATTCGCAACGCGGCTGATCTGGCCCTGCATCATAGCTTGCCCTCCATGTCGTCCATCAGGGCTTTCAGGCGGTCGAGGCGGATATCCGGGCCATCCTCGATCCAGCCGTCAGCGGTTGCGAGACGGACAGAGCCACGCGAAAGGGCGGGGTTGCCGACGAGCATCACGCCCAAGGCCTCGGCCTGCAGCAGTGGCAAATCCTCTGGATTGACCTCCAGCTTGGCCGGGCTGTCATTGCCGTCAATGCATCCGGCGACCGCTTCGCAGCGCGCCTTGAGCACATCCTTGTCAATCGGCACTTCACCGATGATCTGGCCGACAAGACGGATGACTGCCTGCGAAATGAGGGTTGCCAGCGCGCCTTCACCGGCCTGCGCCAGCGCCTGCACAGCGAGCGTCAATTGCTCACGCGCGACATTGTTCAGCTCGGCGGCTTCCCGCGTGATGCGTTCGCCTTCCTGAAAGCCCTGCACAAAGGCTTCCTGCGCCGCCTGTTCGACAGGATCGACCGGGGGCACCGGGTCCAGCATGTCTGCCTGATGCGGCGTCGTTTGGCCCGGGAAAGTCATGTTCCAGGCGCGATTGCTCTCGCCCTCGCCATAAAGGCTGCGGAAACCGCGACCATCATTGCCGACGCTGCCAAAGGCGCCCCAGCCATCGACCACCTTGGCGGCCTGCGAATTGCCGTTGGACCAGATTTTAGACATAATCGTCACCGCGTCCGCCGAGCATGATGGTGCCTTCATCGCTCAGGCGGCGTGCCTCTGCGATGATGGCCTTTTGCGCTTCGAGCACTTCGGCAAGGCGCATAGGCCCGCGCTCGTCCATCTCGTCCTGAATGGATTGGGCCGCGCGCTGCGACATGCAGCCGAGGATCTTGACCCGCAGCGTATCGCTGGAGCCTTTGAGCGCCACGACGAGCAAGGCGCTGTCTACGCCGCGCATCAATGTACCCAGGTCCTTGTCGGCCAGTTCGAGCAGATTCTCGAAGACGAACATCTCATCCTCGATCGACTGCGCCACCACCCGATCGCGTTTGTTCAGCGCCTTGATGATGCGCACCTCATGATCCTTGCGGATATTGTTCATGATGGCGGCTGCTTCGCTCGTGCCGCCGCGCTTCGTCGTCGTCTGGCTCTGGCGACCGGGGCCAGGGCCAGCGTTGAAGATCTGTTCCAGCTCATCAAGCGCTTCCACGCTCACCGGGCCGAGTGTGGCGACGCGATAGACGACATCATCCTGCACGTCCGGCGGCAGCAATTGCAGCGTCGTCGCGGCAACGGTGGCGTCCAAATGTGCCAGCACGATCGCCATGATCTGCGGATGCTCCTGCTCGATGATCGCGGCGATTTCCGTGGGCTCCATCCATTTCAGCATGGAGAGCTTGGTTGAGCGGGTCGGCGGTGTGATGCGGGCAAGCATATTGTCTGCGCGCTCCGGGCCGAGTGCCTTGTGCATGGCGCCGCGAATATGGTTGGTGGCGCCATAGCCGATGGTCGTGCGACCACGCGCCTTGTTCACGAACTGGTCGAGCGCGCTGTTGACCTCGCCCACCTCAACGTCCGCCACATCATACATGGCATAGCCAAGCTGGCGCACTTCCTCAGGCTCCAGTCGGGAGAGGATCTGCGCGGCTTCATCTTCCTCAAAGAGCATGAGCAGCACGGCGGCGGCAGCACTGCCGCTCATTGGCCGCGTGACGTCAACATCAGGCATCGGCCTTGGCTCCATCCTTGAGAAGATCGCGCACGACAAGGGCGGCACGGTCAGGGTCCTGCTTCACGAAGTTGCGGATGAGCGCGGCCCGATCGGTATAGTCATGGGAGGCACTGATCATATCGAGCGTCACCGGCTGGGCCGGGTCGAGCACGGCGGCGCGGCCCAGCTCGGTCTGGATATCATTGCCAAGCTGGAGCTGCTGCTGCTCGCTCATCGGCTCTGGGGCAGCTTGCGCCTGAGACCAGCGCTTGAGCAGCGGGCGGCCCACGCCCAGCAGCAGGATGAGTGCGACAGCGACGGCGGAGAGATTGCGCGCCAACAGCGGAACCCAGCTTTGCTCATACCAGGGCGTTGCATCGGCTGCGTCTGCCGCTGTCGTATCGACGAACTTGCGCGACGAGAGTGCAACCATGTCGCCCCGGGTCTGGTCGAAGCCGATGGCACCTTTCACCAGCGCTTCGAGCGCGGCAACTTCCTGCGCGGTGCGTGGCTTGCCATCCGCGCCATTATCGAGCGCCACGGCGATGGAGAGACGCTTCACGGTGCCGATGGCGTCGCGCGTCACCGAGACTTCACGGCCAAGCTCAAAGCTACGGTTGAAGGTTTCGGTCGTCTTAAAAGGCGGCATACCGGGCGCGGCAGGCGTCTGCGCTGCGGCGTTCGCGGCATCCAATGTCGGCGGCGGACCGCCGGGGTTGGCGGGGTTCACGGGCGGATTAGGCTGCAAGGCGCCGGGGATGCCGGATGGCGCGGCGCTGCCGGTCTGCGCGTCGGTATTCCAGCTGCCGGTCTCAGCACGCAAACGCGCCTGATCCTGCGGATAGGTTTCCCGCGTGGCCTGCCGCTCGGCGAAGTTCACCTCGGCATGCACTTCTGTCGAGAATTTACCTGCGCCAACAATGGGCGTGAGCAGGGCGGTGACGGCCTGACGATAGCGATCCTCGATGCGCGTCTGGATTTGGATCTGGCGATCCGTCTCCGCGCCTGCGCCCGATGCATTGCTGAGCAAGCGGCCATTCTGGTCGACGACTGAGACACCCTCTGGCGACATATCCGGCACCGATGAAGCGACGAGATGGACGATGGCGTTAACCTGCCCCTCGGAGAGGCTACGCCCATTGGCGAGGTTCAGCATCACGGAGGCCGTCGGCGCAGAGCGCTCGCGCAGGAACACGCTGGGCGCTTCCACGGCGAGGTGAACGCGCGCCTTGGTGACGGCATCGATAGCCTCGATGGTGCGGGCCAGATCCATTTCGCGGGCGGAACGCAGCTTCTCGCCCTCAACCGCGCGGCTGGCGCCCATCGGCATCGAATCGATCATGGAGTCGCCGCTGGGCGAGCTTTTGGGCAGACCCTGGGCGGCCAGCTTCATCTTGGCGTTGAAATAATCATCCTCGGAGACGGTGATGGCACCACTGCTCTTGTCGAAATCATAGGGGATATTGCTCTTGGTCAGCACGTCGGCGACCGCTGCCTGATCGGCATCGGGCAGACCCCGGAAGAGATCGCGCTGTGGCGGTTCGCGCAGCGCCAGCCAGGCGAGTCCGGCCAGTGCAGTGATGGTGAGCAGACCGATGAGCGGCAGGCTGCGCTGCACGGCGGGCTGGCTGAAGAAGCCGGTCAGCCGAAGCTTGAGGCCATCTGCCCCGCCCGCAAAGCCGCGGCCGGAGAGAGCGGGGAGGCCGGGCTTGCCGGCTGTTGTGAGGTTTGTCTCGCTCATCGGATTATACCGGCATGCTCATAATGTCCTTGTAAGCGGACAGGAGTTTGTTGCGGACTTGCAGCGTGGTCTCGAAGCCCACCGACGCTTGCTGGCGCGAGAGCATCACGGCGGCGATGTCCGTCGTTTCGCCACGCTCGAAGGCGGCGGTTGCTTCGCTTGAGGCGCTTTGCAGGCTGTTGACGCTCTGCACCGCGCTCTTCATCGCATCGGCAAAGTCTGCCTTGCCTGCGGGGCTTGCGCCGCCTGCACCCGAGCCGGCAGTCGCCGCGCTGTTGGATGCGTCCTGGAGCGCGGTGTTGCGCTGGAGAATGCTCTGCCGCAGGGCAAGCACGCTATCGACCGAAAGTCCTGACATGAGATGCTCGTCCTTGCTTAACCGGCCATCACGAGGTCACGCATTTCTGCGAGACGGTAGCGAAGCGTGCGTTCTGATATGCCCAGGATGCTGGCGGCGCGGGCGCGGTGCCCGTCCGTATCGCGCAGGGCCGAGCGGATGGCGTCCATGGCCGAGGCACGGGCGACATCCTGAAGGCGGGGCGGCGCGATCGGCTGGGGCGCGGCCACCGGAGCCGGGGCAGGTGCAGCGCCTGCGATGTTGAGATCGGCAAGCTCAATCTGCTCACCCTCGCGCAGTACGATGGCGCGCTGGAGCACATTGCCAAGCTCGCGGGCATTGCCCGGCCAGCGATGCGCGGTAAGGCGATCAAGCGCAGCCGGGGTGGGCCATGCAAAGACGGCCGATGTGCCGGCCGTGCCGCTCTGCAATTGATGGCGCAGGAGGAAAGCAGCCGTGATGGCAATGACGTCACCACGACGATCCGCCAGCGCATTCAAATGCAGCGGCATCACATTGAGGCGCCAGTAAAGGTCTGCGCGGAAACGCCCGGCCTCAGCCTCTGCCGCCAGATCGCGGTTGCAGGCTGCGACAACGCGCACATTGACGGCGACCGGGTGGGTGGCGCCCACAGGAAGCACTTCACCCTCTTGCAGCGCGCGCAAAAGCTTGGCCTGCAGGGCGAGCGGCAGTTCGGCGATCTCGTCCAGAAAGAGCGTGCCGCCATTGGCGGCGAGGAACAGGCCGTCCGAGGATGAACCGGCGCCGGTGAAGCTGCCCTTCTTGTGACCGAAGAGCATGGCCTCCATCATCGATTCGGGCAGCGCCGCGCAATTGACGGCAATGAAGTCCTTGTCCGCACGTGGGCTGGTATCGTGCAACAGGCGGGCAATGCCTTCCTTGCCGGTGCCGGTCTCGCCCTGAATGAGCACGGTTGCGTCACTGGCAGCGATTCGCGTGGCGAGTCGGATCATGATGGCGCTGGCTTCATCACCCACGGCGGGCATGCGCGCGGGGCGCAGCAGCTCGGCGATGAGCGCGAAGGCCATTGCCTTGTCCTGCGGGCCGAAGGCGATTCGGGCCGGGAAACCATTGGCCGCTGGCATCAGGCGCGGTGCGCCCTCACGCCATTCGATCAGCAGATCGCGACACGTGGCATGTGCGATTTCCTCGGCAAGGAGGATTCTCTGTGTGGATTTGCCACGGGGTGCATCAGCACCCACCAAGCGGACGGTATAGCAGGCAGTATCCAGCCACGCCCCAAGGTCCGGCAACAGCCGGTGGACGCGCTGGCTCATGTCGACAGGCAACATGTGTCAGTCCCCAATTTTGGATTCCCGACTCCCCCGAGCCGGTCCCCCCTTTCGATGCCCCCTTCTGGTAAATATTGCTTAGCAACAGGTTAAGAACGGTAACGGATTGCCGCAAAACGGCAGAAAATTGCCGGTTTCGAGCGCTTTTCTTGCCGGTTAACGCCCCGTAACCGCGCATTTATTCCCATTTGAGGAGTTTTTTAGGATGCAGTGCAGCGATCAAAAGATTGATTCAAAAACAATCTTTTAGCCGCGAGCTTTGAATCCCGCTCTTCATCTCAAAAAAAATGCGTGCGCCCATTTAAATCTCGCTGACAGCTGC